>Ga0315532_1003164_pt1 | contig 10725 bp, 12 predicted proteins | sample SalMarWE160370MG_FD_203082 | JGI IMG/M metagenome (GOLD analysis project Ga0315532, IMG submission 203082) | Salt marsh sediment microbial communities from the Plum Island Ecosystem LTER, Massachusetts, United States - Salt Marsh Sediment WE1603-70 ... | reverse complement strand
ACGAATTCCGTTCCCTTCAGCATCAAACAGCTCAGATTTTAGTGCTATCTCAAGTCGATATGGCATCGTCGAATTGCCGCCACCCGTAGTAACAATTAACTAAAAAAGACCCGCGCAATATCATTATAGAACACATATATCATCAGCAGTATCAACACAAATATACCTGCCTGCTGGGCAATCTCTCGCACCCTTATACTTACCGGACTTCCCGTGACCACCTCAATAAAAAAGAAAAGAAGATGGCCGCCGTCCAGAACCGGGATGGGAAGAAAATTGAGAATGGCAAGGTTTATGCTGATCAGTGCAATGAAAAAGATCAAATTGGTCGCCCCCTCCCTGGCCTGCTCCCCGGCCATCTGGGCGATCATGATCGGCCCGCTCAGTGTTTTTGGCGAAATAGTCCCCTGCAAAAGCTTTATAACACCCTTTATGGTCAGGACGGTGATATTATAGGTCTGTATAATGCCTTCCCAAACGGACTGAAACACATTCAATTCTTTTGAAAACCCGTTACCTGACGCGGTAATTCCGATGACATACCGTTCTACATCTTCGTTAAATATATTTTTAAATGTTTTGATTTCCGGCGTAATATTTACAACCCGGGTAGAATCTCCTCGACGCACGGATATCGAAAGGGGCTTGCCTTTGCTTCCCGTAATAATTTCTGCCATTTCCTCCCAGGTTGATAGATCAACTCCATTTATGGATGTAATCAGGTCATCTTTTTCCAGACCTCCCCGGTATGCAGGTGTACCTTCCTGCACCTCTCCTATGGAAGGCTGCAAGATAAACATGCCGAAAATTTGAAAAATACCAAAGAATATTATCACGGCCAGAAGGAAATTAAAAAGAGGACCGGCCGCAACGATGAGTATCCTTTTCCAGACATTTTTGTGGGTAAATGAGATCGGAATGTCAGCGGGATCTAACTCGGCATTGGGTTGCTCGCCAACCATTTTAACATAGCCGCCTAAAGGTATGGCGGAAATGATATAATCGGTAATGCCGATCTTTTTACCGATTAATCTGGGGCCAAAACCGAGTGAAAATTTTTCAACCCCCACGCCGAATAACCTGGCGACCAGGAAATGTCCCAGCTCATGAAAAAATATCAGTATGCCCAAAACGATGACTAATGCAAATATATTAACGCTCATTACCGTAGTAGTTCCTGCTTAAGAGTGATTGTAAGATTATAATTGATAAATTCGTAAGAAGTCGAATCAATTATTTTTTTATTTTCTTTAATATAAAATTTGTCTATTTTGTGGCAAAAAAAGTTGAATTACACCACGAAGAGCACGAAGATTATATGTTCATAATACATTCAAGATACTTCTATTATATCATGTCGATAAAATTTCGGGCCTGCTCCCGGGCCCATCTGTCAGATTCGATAATATCATCAAAGGCCGGGTCTGGAATAACAGTATGGCTTTCCATTGTTTTTCTGATAACCTCAGGTATTTTGACAAATGGTACACGTTGCTTCAAAAAAGCCTGAACAGCCATCTCGTTTGCGGCATTTAACACCGCCGGCAGCGTCTCTCCTGTTTGGCAGGCCTTATACGCCAGATCAAGGCATGGAAATTTATTTAAATCGGGCTGTTCGAAAGTTAGCGCCCCGATCCCGACAAAATCAGGCAACGGCTGCTCCAGTGCAAGACGTTCAGGATACGACAGGGCATATGCAATTGCCCCCTTCATATCCGGAATTCCAAGCTGGGCTATTACCGCTCCATCTTTAAAAGAAACCATGGAATGGATCACACTTTGCGGATGGATCAGAACTTCAATCATTTCCTGTGAAACACCGAACAGACATTTTGCTTCTATAACCTCAAGCCCCTTGTTCATTAGGGTCGCTGAATCGACACTAACCTTTTTCCCCATCTGCCAGGTTGGATGGTTGAGTGCATCCTGGGGTTTAATTTTCACAAATTCATTTTCCGGCCGGTTCAAAAACGGACCGCCGGAAGCGGTGAGGAGGATTTTATCCAGATCCTGCCTGCGGTTGCCCGCAATACATTGAAAAATTGCGCTGTGTTCACTATCTATTGGAATTATCTTTACACGATTTCGTGCCGCCTCTTTTATAACAATCTCGCCGGCCATTACAAGGGTTTCCTTATTTGCCAGTGCAATGTTTTTCCCTGCCTCTATAGCAGCAAGGGTCGGTATCAGCCCGGCCGCTCCCACAACTGCGGTAACAACCATATCAACAGAATCATAGGTCGCCGCGGTCCTGTAGCCGTCTTGTCCATACATAATTTCAACCTTTGACCCCGACGGAAGCATGCTTTTCAATTCAATGGCACGGTTTTCATCAAAAACCACAGCGATGTCAGGGCCGAATTTCTCCACCTGACCGGCCAATAAGCTTGTATTATTTTTAGCTGCAAGCGCCTTTACGGTAAATCGTTCGGGAAACATTGTTACAATTTCAAGTGTATTGCGCCCAATGGATCCTGTGGATCCAAGTATGGAAAGGTTTTTCATTTTATAATATATATTCTATGAAAAAATAAGCGACCGGGGCCGCAAAAAGTAACGCATCAATCCGATCCAGAAATCCACCGTGACCGGGAAGTAATGCACCGGAATCCTTTATATTGGCGACTCTCTTAAGTTTAGATTCAAACAGATCGCCCACCTGTCCTGCAACACCGATGCAAAGGAAAAACAGGATACTTAAGTTCCACTGCAACAGCGGAAAAAAGAAAATTTTGAACAAAGCACCCGCGCATACATTGACGGCAAGTCCGCCAACAGAGCCTTCTATGGTTTTGTTCGGACTTACTGCAGGGCAAAGCTTATGTCGCCCCAAATAAGATCCGGTGTAGAATGCACCTGTATCACCCAGAAAAACCACGATTAATAGAAAAAAAATCCAGGAAACACCATCATCACCATTCCGGATCAAAACAAGATACGATAGAAATACAGGTATATATACAACTCCCAAAACCTGTTTTAAAACAATTTCCGATACGGATGCATCAGATTTAAATTTAGAAAGAGAGATCAGGGCAGAGACAATAAGATTTAAAGCAATAAGGCCTAAAATAATTTTGAATGAATTCATATATGCAGCCCAGATAACAGCCGGACCTATGATGAAAGCCAAAAGCTTAAAGAAAAGTGGATTCAAGGGTTCAGTTTTGCCAAGTAAAATATGAAAAAATTCCCAAAGGGCTATGAGGCATATGGCACCGATAACCATAGAAAACATCAATGCCCCCCCGCTGCCGATCAGCAAAACAAGGAAGGGAATGGCCACAAAAGCTGTAATCCATCGTTTCGAATGCATTTTGACTGGATTTCCGTTTACAAGTTGCGAATTACTATTGGAATGCACGCCGGATAAAAGAAATCAGGCCGGTGTCAATTAATTAAACGTCTCGGAAATGTAACATCTCAATAAGTTCCGGTGTATTAAATGTTTATATTGACACGAATCCATATGTCTATGTCTCGGAAATTCTACAACCTCTTGAAAATAAAGGTTTATTAATGGCAACCTGTTTATGCAATCAGAATGGAAGAATGGAATGATGGATCGCTTGAATATTGGGGCGAAGCCCCTAAGTTCAATCTTCAGACTTTACCGAACCTCCGTTCGCGCTGCTGATAATCTTTCAGAATTCGCACAAATTCATCCTTCCCAAAATCGGGCCATAAAGTATCTGTAATATAAATTTCCGAGTAGGCGATCTGCCACAGGAGAAAATTACTTATGCGCATTTCTCCGCTTGTTCTAATCAAAAGATCCGGATCAGGCATTTGACGTGTATACAGGTGTTCAGATATAATTTCTGGTGTTATTGAATCCGGGCCGATAGTACCATCTTTGGCTTTCATTGCGATCTCTTTAACCATCTTAACGATTTCAGCCCGCCCGCCGTAGCTCAATGCCAGATTTAGGGTCATGCCGTTATTATTTTTTGTTAACGCCATAACGTTAAGTAATACTTGCCGGACATTTTCCGGCAACCGTTCTATCTGTCCGATTGCACACAAGCGGATATTGTTATCCAGCATCTCTTTTTTTTCCGATTCGAGAAATTTTTTAAGAAGGGTCATCAGAGCAAGCACTTCGGATTGGGGTCGCTGCCAGTTTTCAGTGGAAAAAGCATACAGGGTCAGATAGGAGATACCGATTTCGCGGCAGGCTCGAACAATGGTTCGAACAGTTTCCGAACCCTTTTCATGTCCTTGAATCCGATTTAAAAGGCGCTTTTTGGCCCAGCGGCCATTACCGTCCATAATAACGGCAACATGTGAGGGTAACTTTGTAGGATCAAGATCATTGTAACTAGAGGAAGATGTATTAGAATTCAAGGATTTCTTTCTCTTTTTCTTTACAGACATCGTCGATAAGCTTGATATGCTCATCTGTTATCTTCTGGACCTGGTCTTGAGCTCTGAAGGCATCATCTTCCGAAATCTCACCATTCTTTTTGAATTCTTTCAACAGCTCGTTGGAATCACGCCTGATGTTGCGCACGGTAACCCTATGTTCCTCGCCTTTTTTATGTATAACCTTGACAAGTTCTTTTCTTCTCTCTTCGGTAAGCGGCGGAATGGAAATACGGATTAGCTTGCCATCGTTTGAGGGCGTTAACCCTAAGTCAGATTTCAATATAGCCTTTTCTATATCCTTGATCACGGAAACATCCCACGGCTGTATGGTAATTAGTCTGCTTTCAGGAATAGAAAGAGATGCCATTTGATTAAGAGGAGTCATCGTACCGTAGTATTCAACCCGGATACCATCAAGAATGGACAGGGAGGCCCGTCCGGTCCGGACCTTCTTAAATTCATTTTTAAGAGAGTCTATTGACTTATTCATACCCTCCCGAGTTTCCTGATATATCGATTCAATCATGGATTTCTTCCTATTAAAACCTCTCAGAATTTCTACAATCTATTAAAATTACAAGTCTTTTAGTGGGAACCTGTTTATGATATCGGCATGGAAGAATGGAATGTTGGAATGCTGGCCTCCGGGGCCTAAGCCCTATGGGCCGGAGGCCAATTGGGCCTGCCCGCTCGTGCCCCAGGCCGCCTCGCCTTGCTCAGCTGGCGGGCGAGCTTGCAATGGCAGGCGGGGCAGAGCCCCTAAGTGCTTATCTGGGTTCCCACCGATTCTCCACATATAACCTTTTTTATATTTCCCTTGTTGGTCAAATTAAAAACAACAAGGGGAAGCTTATTGTCCATGGCCAGAGAAATGGCTGTCATATCCATCACATGGAGCTGTTGTTCAATGACCTCCATATATTTAATTTTTTTTATAAATTTAGCATTCTTATCGATAACCGGATCTGATTCGTAAAGACCGTCAACCTTTGTCGCCTTTAAAAGGATATCGGCTCGTATTTCCTGTGCCCTGAGCACTGCAGCGGTATCGGTGGTAAAGTAAGGGTTGCCGGTGCCGGCTGCAAATATCACCACCCGCCCTTTTTCAAGATGGCGGATCGCCCTCCGGATGATGAACGGTTCGGCTACCTCATGCATTGAAATGGCGCTCTGGACACGAGTCATAATCCCATTTTCTTCCAGAAAATCTTGTAAAGCCAGACTGTTAATCACCGTGGCCAACATACCCATGCGGTCTGCAGAAACTCTGTCTATACCATATGAAGCGGCGGCAACCCCCCTGAAAATATTACCACCGCCGACGACTATGGCAATTTGAACTCCGAGGTCAAATACCGAGCGGACTTCTTCAGCCACATATTTTATGACATCAGGGCTTATTCCAAAATTCTGATCACCCATCAACGCTTCACCGCTCAGTTTCAATAGAACCCTTTTAAATTGAGGCATTGTCAAAGCTTATTCCTCACCTATTTTAAACCTTGCAAAACGTTTAATTATAATGTTTTCACCGATTTTTGCAACCATTTCATTTAAAAGATCTTCAATGGTTATATTGGGATCACGAACATAGGCCTGATTCATCAGGCAGTTATCCTTAAAATATTTTTTAAGCTTGCCGTCTACTATCTTGTCTACTATTTTTTCAGGCTTGCCCATTTCCAGGACCTGTGCACGGTAAATTTCTTTTTCTTTGTGGATCGTTTCTTTGGGGACATCTTCTTGCCGTATACCTACAGGATTAGTTGCTGTAATATGCATTGCAATATTTTTTGCAAATTCCTTAAAATCATCATTTTTTGCAACAAAATCGGTTTCACAGTTAATTTCGACCAGAACACCAAGCTTGCTGTCCATATGAATATAAGACTCGACTATTCCTTCCGTCATGGCCCTGCCGGCGCGTTTGGCCGCTGTGGCCAAACCTTTTTTTCTTAAAAAATCGACCGCCTTGCTTATATCTCCGTTACAATCGGAAAGTGCTTCTTTACAATTCATGATTCCGGCCCCGGTCTTTTCACGGAGCTCTTTGACCGTTGCAGCACTAATTGTCGCCATCATTATTCTCCTGTCTCTTCAGCTTCAGTTGTTTCTCTCGATTCCTGACTTTCAGAATCTTCAGGAGCTTCAGTATGTTCGGTTGCAGATGTTGATTTTTTAATTATTTCCACAACAGGTCCCTCTGTACCCTCTGAAATAATCTTTCTTTCACCCGGCTTTAATTCCGCACTTGCGGCAGCAACCTCAGATACTTCCTCCACTTCTTTGTCGGTTTCAGCCTGCTGTTTTTCAGCCAGACGCTCTTTACCTTCAATACAAGCATCAGCGATTCTGGATGTGATCAGCCGTATTGCACGGATGGCATCATCATTACCGGGTATGATATAATCAATCTCATCAGGATTACAATTGGTATCTACAATAGCAATAATCGGAATTCCCAGTCGTCTTCCCTCACGAACTGCAATCGCCTCGTTCTTGGGATCAACCACAAAAATAGCACCGGGAAGATCATTCATGGTGCGTATTCCGCCAAGATTATTGTCGAGTTTTACCCGTTCTTTTTCAAGCTTCAGCCCCTCTTTTTTGGGAAAAAGATTGATCGATCCGTCATTTACAATTGTATTTAGATAGTTAAGACGTTCTATACTTTTTTTTATGGTCTGAAAATTTGTCAGCATCCCGCCCAGCCATCGGTTATGAACATAAAACATTTCGCATCGATTCGCTTCTTCATAGATGGAATCCCGGGCCTGTTTTTTGGTTCCTACAAAAAGGAGCATCTTGCCACCTGCAACGGTATCTATTACAAAATCATATACTCTCCTGAACATTCGAACAGTTCTCTGAAGGTCAATAATATAGATGCCGTTCCTGGCCCCAAAGATATATTGCTTCATCTTGGGGTTCCAGCGCTTTGTCTGATGACCAAAATGTACTCCGGATTCAAGTAGTTCTTTCATTGTAATATAAGCCATTATTTTCTCCCTTCTTAAACGGTTTTTCCACCGCCGATATCACTCCCAAATCCGACCCCGCCATGAGACCTTTGAAAAACGTCCTCTTTTGCCCAATCCCTGTGTCAGGCTCAAATTTTAATCCTCAAAATACTCAATGTATTCCTGCGGTTAAAATTTTCGCCTTCCTTGGCCTTGAACAAAATTGAACATTTTTCAAAGGTCTCGCCATACGGGGCACCAGGAAATAGGTCCAAAGGCGTGCGAATTAGTTCGTGTCCATCCATAAATGGCATCTTTCGGCTCCCGGCGGCGTTCTCGCTCGTTTTCAATCCTCGAAATAGCGCGCTATGCCTGCGGTTGAAAACTCGCTCGGGCCTTGCCGGAAACCAAAATCTACCATTTCTGGTTGGACACTAGTTTATTTCCATCCATAAATGGTCTTTTTGCTTGCCCAGTTAAATCCGTATTTAATATTTAACCGGGGCCCAATCTCTGCGTTATGTTCAAAAAATTAATTCGCCAAAGTTCGGTGGCGAATAAATCCTCGGAATATTAAACATATGCATGCCTGTCCCGTAGGTCCCCGTGAAAATACCGGGACAGGGCCGGCAGATCGTACTGGGATGGTTATTTTTTTCACATGCCTTGATCTTGAACAAAAATCCTCATTTATGGATGGACACAATTTAAACCAACTTTTCTAACAAATTAAATATTGATACGCAACAGTTTTTTATTACTTTTTCTTTTTCATACGGGCAACACGATCATATCCACTATAATCTTTTGTAAATACAATATCTTCATAATTTCCACATTGGTCGATAATACTCCGGACATCATTTTTCTGATCATGACCGATCTCCAGCAGCAGGCTCCCATTCCGGTTCAGATATAGATGAGCAGTGTTAATAATATGTCTTAAACAGAAAAGTCCGTCTCTGTCACCGTCAAGGGCCGAAACCGGTTCATACTTGTAAATTTCAGGCATAAGACGCCCAATAACCCGGGTTGGAACATAAGGCGGGTTTGATATGATCATATCAAATCGTTTCCTCCCACAGTTTAAAGGCATAAACCAGTCAGCACAGAAAAAGCTGACAGTCGTATCGAGGCCATGTCGCTTTGAATTTTGTCCGGCCAGCCTAACGGCCTCAACGGAACGGTCAGATGCAAAATAAATATGTTTCGGTCGCATGAATGCGATGGCAAGAATTACAGCCCCGGATCCTGTGCCGAGCTCTAATATGCTATTTGGCGCCGGTTTAAAATCAGAACTTTTATCCTCGGGCAAAAGACTTAATGCAGCTTCAACCAGGCATTCGGTCTCAGGTCGCGGGATCAAGACATCTTTTGTGACAGCGAAATCCATGGACCAGAATTCCTTGACTCCTACAATATATGCAACCGGTTCCCGTTCAATCCTCCGTTTTATTAAAACTTTAAATTTCGAAAGCTCATTTGAGCAAAGCGGCTGATCGTATCGCAAGTACAGATCTATTCTTTTTAATTTTAAGACATGTGCGAGTAGTATTTCGGCTGTAGATCTTGGGCTGTCTATATCGTGGGATTTAAAATAAGAAGTGGTCCATTTGAGAAGTTTTATTATGGTCCATTCAGGATCCCTGGACTTCGGCTGATTCTGCATTCTGTAATGCCTGGGTCTGATAAAAAGTTGCAAGCTTTTCTATGAGTTCGTCTAGTTCTCCCTGCATAATGTTTTCAAGCTTGTAAAGGGTAAGTCCGATCCGGTGGTCGGTAACTCTTCCCTGGGGAAAGTTATACGTCCTGATTCTTCCGCTTCTGTCTCCGTTCCCTATCTGGCTTTTCCGCTCTTTGGATCTTTTTTCATCCTGTTCCCTGATCATACGATCAAGAATACGGGCACGCAGCACTTTCATGCCCTTGTTTTTATTTTTCAACTGCGATTTTTCATCCTGACAGGTTACCACCATACCTGTTGGGAGATGGGTAAGACGTACCGCTGAATCGGTTGTATTTACACTTTGACCTCCCGGACCGGTTGATCGGAACACATCGACTTTAATCTCACTCGGATCGATATGAAGGTCAACATCCTCGGCTTCCGGCAAAACTGCAACAGTGACTGCGGAAGTATGTATCCGCCCCTGAGCCTCGGTTTCCGGAACACGCTGGACACGATGTATGCCGCTTTCATATTTAAAACGGCTGTATGCCCCCTTGCCGTGGATCATGGCGACGATCTCTTTTAAACCGCCAACGCCGGTCGGATGATGGGTCATGACTTCGACTTTCCAATTTTTACTTTCAGTATACCGGGTGTACATTCTGAAAAGATCACTTGCAAACAGCCCGGCCTCTTCTCCGCCGGTTCCCGCCCTTATTTCAACAATAACATTTTTATCATCATTGGGATCTTTGGGCAAAAGGAGATTCTTGAGATCGTTTTCGAGGTTTTCTTTGCGAAGCGTTAGGGCTCTGACTTCATCCCGGGCCATCTCTTTAATATCCGGGTCCTTGTCCTTTAAAAGCTCCATGCTGTCATTGAGCTCTTCTAGGGTCCGTTTATACTTTCTGAAAACCGATACAATTTTGCTTAGATCGGCATGTTCCCGGCTATATTTCTGGTATGCATCCCGATCTTGCACAATTCCGGGATCGCTCAAAAGCTTTTCGACTTCTAAAAATCGATTTTCAACACCTGACAATCTATCAAACATGGGTCTTATTCAGATCTCTCCATTAAAAAAAGAATGACGCCTAAAAAAAACGGCCCATCACCTTTTGCATATGTTTATGAGGGCTTAGCCGTATCGGTGAATGGGCTGTTTATTGGTTCTGAAATTTTTCATATTTCTTGCGGAAACGCTCAATTCGTCCGGCAGTGTCCACAAGTTTCTGTTTGCCTGTAAAGAAAGGATGGCATTTTGAGCAGATTTCAACACGGATATTCGATTTTGTCGAACCCACCTCCAATTCATTGCCGCATGCGCATCTTATGGTTGTTTGTTGATACTCAGGATGAATGTCCTTTTTCATATATTTTCAACCTCCTGCTTTTCTTTTACGCATTCATTGAATTCAGAAAATCTTGATTGTCCTTTGTTCCATTCATTTTATCGAGCAAAAATTCCAAACTGTCAACCGGATTTAAGGAAGATAGCAGTTTTCTTAAAATCCAGACACGCGTCAGGGTTTCCTGATCCAGAAGAAGCTCTTCCTTGCGAGTGCCCGATTTTTTGATATCGATTGCAGGGAATACCCGCTTATCGGCTAGCCTTCGATCCAACTGAATTTCCATATTGCCGGTGCCCTTGAATTCTTCAAAAATCACTTCATCCATACGGCTTCCGGTATCAACCAGGGCGGTTGCGATAATGGTGAGGCTTCCTCC
>Ga0315532_1003160_pt1 | contig 10731 bp, 13 predicted proteins | sample SalMarWE160370MG_FD_203082 | JGI IMG/M metagenome (GOLD analysis project Ga0315532, IMG submission 203082) | Salt marsh sediment microbial communities from the Plum Island Ecosystem LTER, Massachusetts, United States - Salt Marsh Sediment WE1603-70 ... | reverse complement strand
CAACCTGCTTCACCTGGAAAGGTTACATACCTACCAAATGGAAACCAACTGACTTCTATGGGGATATCTTTTACCGCCATATCCCGACCAAGATAATTAAAACGAGTGTCAGGGCCACCCAGTTTTTCAACTACTTTATTGATGGCATAATCTTTTGTTATCCAGGGAGCCCAAACTAGTAGTAATAAAATTAATACAATGGTAAGAATTATGGTCTTACCTCGATGTTTAATTATTACAATCACCTACAAGAACTTCCTCCTACTACGATATATTCGGAAGCATCTAGCCAAACTTCGTAGAAATGCCCGGGTCTTTTCGCTTGTTCAAATCTGATGACCCAGCAAGGTCTAATCTCCCTTATCTCAGGTCTATCCCATTTAAGCATCCTATCCCAGACATCTAGCCTATCCCATTCAACATCCGATTTGAGTGCTATATCCCAGTAGAAATTAGGTTCCTTCTCCTCATGCTTGATGAACAAGACCTTTCCAGTCTTTCGACCCACTCCGTCGAGAAAACATCTGCCGATTTCGATTGCTAGTTTCTCAGAAGGTGTCACATACTTTGGGAAAAGAGTCCTTGTTAATGGAACGATATTGAGTTCATAAGAGTAATGGTACATCCCTTTTCTACCTAAGTAGAAACTCGAACCCTCAGAAAGATAATTACCTGGAAGAAAGTATATCGTTTCTGCCCCAACCAATTCTGCTTCTTCGATGAACTGTGCAAGTGTGTCTATTGATACGGGGGGTTCTAGTTGAGGTCCTATAGGGGACTCTAGTTTTTCCAATTGAAACCCGACATCAACGATTTCTTGCTCTGTATCTCTCACTATTTTTCTTAGCCACCAAGCCCGATGACCCATCCTTGCCCCAAGAAAGATAAAAGCCAATATTATCACTACAATCACTAATCTGGCTCTTCCGATGTTGATTCGCTCCGATGTATCCACCATTACGTTACCATTTTCTTGACTGTAATATAATACTAAGTTTTAGAACAATAGAACAAGAAATTTAATTTCCCTAGCCTCATGTGACAAAACACTTGATAATTATATGAATAATTCAAACCAAGGTATCATCCCGCTCTCTGTTTTCTTAAACGGGACTTTAGACACGTGCGCTCCAAAGTGAAATATAGAAGCTTTAAATAACTATATTATTTGATGCAGTTAAAAGAAAAAGTCGCCTATATTATTGGCTCAATAATCGTCATATACGGTGCTTATGCGGGGAAGGACCTCACTGACATGACGGAGCTGATCGAAGGAACTGTATTCCTTGCGTTTTTCCTGAGCGTATTTATCATCTTCTACTATATGAATAGAAGAGGAAAAGGAGACTGGCACAGCACATACACGTACTAAATTACTATATGACCAATTTAAACAATCTAATGTGGAGTATTGAACTTCTGTTATTCAACATAGCAAAACACACTCACACTATCCAGAACAAACCTCGAAATAACTGCCCCCTACCTACCCCCTATAGCCTCGATTTGATTATTGTTATAATCCAAAGATAATATATTAAGTAAAACCAGATACGATCGTGGTATCTATGCTTTCTTCCAGAATTGGTATGGACTATAAATCGATTCTTACAGGATTAGTCATCGGCGTCATTATCGGTGGGTTAGTAGGATACTTGTCTGCTCCAGCCCCAGATTATACTCCCTATGAAAACCAGATAGCAGAACTCGGCTCCCAAATCGCATCTCTTCAAGATGAAATAACTCAATTACAGTCTCAAGTAGGTTCTTTACAAAATCAACTAGATTATAAAAATGAAACCATGAATCTAGTAAAAGCACAGTTGAGCAGTCAAAAGGATTTGATAGACGAACTCGTTGATCAAATATATGTTCTCATACATGTCTGCAATTACACAATAGGCAGTTGGAACAATATAGGGGCTTGGACCGGTTCAGCATCTATGAAAACGGAGATGTTCCATGTGCCTTCGAGCCAGATTAGAATAATGTGGAGTCTCGATGTTACTCCGTTCTCCAACTTCACGATTTCCATGTATGAAGAGGACAATGATCGATTAGTCTTAGGATGGTTAAACCTTGAAGATGATCCTGACGGAATGGTTTACGGCGATGTTAGACCCGGATCTTATTTTCTGGATTTCTCCGTCGATGAATGCGAATATAACGTAACAGTTGATGTGCTTATCGAAGCGCCCTCAACATGGACCTACTTGGAGGTGAGCGTTTCACCTCGTAAGCCAGAGTTCCTAGCCGGTGAAATAGTGGCATTCGATATCGAGTGTGATAAGCCCTATAACAACTCCTATTTCGAGGTTTGGGATGCCAACGGGAAACTGATCTGGAGAAGCGATCATCTGACAGAATGGATTAATGTTGATGGCTATTGGTATGTGTCTTATTATCAACAGCTCTATAATGGGGAGCCTATGTTACTGGAAAATGATTGTTCTCTTGGAACATGGAGATGGGTCTGGATTAGTGAAACAAGATCACTATCAGGGGCTTTCGAGGTCGTTCAGAGAGAATAAGATGGAGTTGTTGAAATAGAGTGAATCGAGCTAGAAGAATTATAATATTCTTTAATTATTGTTGCTGAGCCCGTGATCACCCTGTGATATCGTCAAAATCCATAGCGCATTTTTTTCTCCTAGGTATTGATACACACGGTTCCTTTAAATTGGGTTGAAACTATCTCAGGTTGGTTCTGGGGTTGCCCCGAGTGTGGGTGGAATTACAGGTAGATTGTAATTCTATTTTTCTGTGGTGTTCATGATGCAATCGGCTACGTCGACAAAGCGTACACTGCTAAGGCCAGGGCCCAGAACCTGTCGTGGGTGTCCTCCGGATTGTTGACAATATTTTCACTAGAATGCCTCCATCATGAGATCACGTGCCTTCGTGGCGAGTTCCGGGTCTTCGATGAGGAAAAGCGTCCCAACAACATCCTCTTCCCCTTGGTGCCGCACGTTCAGGTAGAGGGCTTCGTCTATGACCCACATCTCCAGGTAACAGACATCATACTCCGTTCCGAACACCGTGATCCTTGTGGGGTCCACCCACCCCATGTGGAAACGGGGCACCGTACGGTTCACCGAGGGGAAGACACCGGGGTGCCAGCCATCAAGGATGACCTCTCCCTCAGCTTTCGTCGCCGAGGTGATGAGATTCATGAACCTCAACTGATGCAAGTCTGAGACAGGCCGAACTATATATCTTTCCTCCAGGTCGAACGCCTCTACCGATGCCGACTTTGATTCCTCGAAGGGTAGCAAACCAAAGTAGAAGCGGATGCGCATTCCCCATCCGAGAGCTGTCATGGCGGCGCCGGCGCATAAAATGATTGAGAAGGCGGAGATGATGGCGAGATTCCTTTTTTTCATGTTAACCCTTTATATGGTCTTTATATTTAACTGATAAATAATCAACGTCATAGCACTTAAACTTAGTTTCAACTTTTCATGTTCTCTATATGTTTGTATAAGTTTGTAGACGTTTATACCCGCTAAGATAACGCTAAAGAAAACAAGATAGCCATAGGGTCTTAGAACCTTGATGATGATATCCGCTTCTTTGGCGCTGTTCGGGTCTAATACTCTAATCCTGTTATTCAGCACAACGTGAACGCGGCCAAACCTTCTGATATTAACGTCGTAATGGGTGTAATGGTTCATATCGATCCACTCTTGATCCCTCTCCCTAGCCTCACTGTAGTCGCCCGATTCGTAGCACAGGAAGCTCTCCTCATCCATTACCCACAGTTCAAGGACGCAGCGTATTATCTCCAAAGGATCATCCGCATGTGCACTGGTCCTTACGAACAACCTCTGTCCAGGATACATCTGTATCGCCCAGTCGGTGTAGCCGTTCGCGGGCACCACCACAGTCTCGTCAACTATAACGGATTCACCGGAGAAAGATACGATGTAGAGAAACACGCTGATCGCTACGCCTAGGTACGGGGCTTTACGGCTCAAGTATATCACCGAGAAACAAGATGACCCTAAACGAGATCATCCTAGACATCTTCGTTTGGCTCCACGGTCTCCGGCTCTTGTTCCATAGGCTGCGAGGCTTTACTTTCTTGACTCACGGCCTCCTGCCTTTCCATTAATATCTTGATGATTAACACTATAATTACAAGAGATGCCGCCGCTAAGGCTCCGAGCAGTAGTTGATCAATCAAACGTACCGTTGTACCCTCCTAGAAAAACCAGTGAAGGGTGAAACACACCTATCAAGTCTCTTATACTCATTATTCGCGCACACCAGTTCAGCTAAAAGACGATATAATTATGATATAATACTAAAGATTAGAACACCCAAAAATATGGTGTGCAGGCTTGAAAAAATTTCTTCTCTAAGAGCACTCCACCAATCAGGAAGGATGGTGAAGATTTCTTCTCGAAAACCCTCTTAAAACCACAGCATTATGCATTGTTGAGACAAAATGGGCTCTGAAGAAGACACGTACAACGTCATCTTCCACGCGTTGAAACACCCGATAAGGAGGAGAATACTCAGACGGTTAGACGCCCAGTCCACGACGTTCACCGGCATGTTGAACGAGCTGGGGATCGACAACGGCCTACTAAACTATCACCTGAATAACCTGAACGAGCTGATCACCAAAGGGCCTGATGAAAAATACAGGCTCTCCGAGTTCGGGGCCGCCACGCTGTCCCTGACAAAAGAGTCGAGGAACCAGTGAAACCCAGAGAAGGCACATTCAACATACTCGGGAGGAAGACCCCCATAAGTTGGGCCCTCGCCTTCATCGTAGTAGTCTTGCTCTCTACCAACGTTTATCTCGCTTATTCCATTCGCGCTCTATCGAACGACGAGACGAACGCACTGGGATGGAGCCTGCTGCAAGCGAGAGGCAACTATGAAGAATCGATCAACACATTAAACGCAGCCCTGGATGAGGGTAGGCTTGAGCTGGGGGCCCTCAAAGTTCTCCAGAGTGACATGATGCAGGCATCGAGACATCTCAGGATAGCCTCCATCATTGACGGGAAACATAGGGAACAGTGGAACACGCTGAGGCAGGCTTCGGATAGCCTCGCGCAGGCGTCTCAGCAGATCATGGGCAAAATGGCTTCCAGCGGCGACACAGAGATCGAGATCATCTTCAGTCAGGAGTTGTACCTCGAAAAGATCAGCGCGGACTTGGAGCGGATGTGGAAGGCCTTCCCAGAGGAAATGGTGCTGGGATCAAGTCCCAGGATAGTCTATGACGAGGAGCAGATGACAGAGGCAGCCATGGCTGCGATGGAGTTCGATGGCAGCCTAAACGGGCTGTATGAAGCGTTTAACATAGGTAGACCCTTCTCCATAGCCTTCGGAGAAGACTATTTCTGGGAAGACGATGCGTGAAACCCTTCTAATCTGACGCCGGATCTGCGTCTACTAAGTAGAGTGGCTGTTCTATAAATTAGTATTATATACACATCAACCTGACATAATGAACAAAGGGTCGAGATCATTGAAGACGAGGGAGCAGTTAGTAGCCATCACAGCGATACTATTAATCATTATAACAGCCTCGGCAGCGTACGTATACCAGACAGACCCGTGGATAAAGGAAAACATCCAACTAATCCAAGCCAAACGCAAACTCGACGCACCACGAACAGCGGAATACCTCGGCAAACACACGTACAACATATCAAACCAGCCGAACACGTTCTACACATGGAAAAACCAGACCACGCTATACGAGGCACAGATCACACCAGAAGGATCAATCAAGACCCACACATACACGCTCAAACCAGACGAACATAACGCCACCATGAGCCCATATACAGCACAAGCCATCGCAGAGCAACTCCTCATAGAAGCAACCCAGCAACTTCCAGAACAATTCACCATACCTGACCCAACATACACCTACTCAGATGATTACCTCGATCAAGGTGGGAAATGGAGAATCAGATGGGGCCTCAGACTAGAAGACTATCCAATACTAGGAGCCGATTTCAGTGTAAGAGTGTCTACTGAAACAGGTAAAGCCAAAATATATCACAACTCGTTTAACAGAACCATCGACCTAACATCGCCGTCTCCACCGGTTATAACGGAGGATCAGGCAATCGAGATAGCCACCGAATCTTACCTCAAGTCTCTCGACTACCCAGTAGTTCAATCCGCTAATGCGAGAGAATTAGGTATATCAATGCCGGGAAACGTCGAGATTCCACCCAATGCGTTGGTTTGGGTCATAGTGGTTAATGGCATGGGCTATGAAAACAGTAACATGGTTCACCGCACCACAATATGCTCTATCGATGCTCACACCGGGGAAAACTACGTAGGAATATCCGTGGGCGGAGGAGCCATGTGGAGCATGGGCAGCTATCCCTACTACGGCTCCGCATACCCGTTAACAACACTCTGTTCCCCTCATGGCTACGAGTTCCCCGTCACGTTGGAGGAGGCCAAGGGCCTTATCATTCTTTACGCTTTAGAAGGATTACCTCAGGGCGTAGCCTGGGAGAACATCATACTTACACTCGTCAATGAGAGTCAGCCCCGGATAGTCTCTTTCTGGGTCAAGGCCTACGACGAGTTCAAGACAGGTACACTAGACCCACCGAACAGCCTCCGCGAACTAGAACATGACAAACAGATCCTCGACGGATACATGATCATCATCGACCCACTCAACGGCACCCTTCTACACGCCGAAGAAATACCTAACGTCGTCCCACAGAGCCTAAGCCTAAACGTAAGCCGAGACGACGCCATCAACGTCCTCAAGAATAGCTCAAAGACGGACCTTAAAGGCGACATCATCAAGGACTGGGCCCTGGAGAAAGCCGAGCCGCGGATCATTGTCCCAGACTGGATGATGCAACTCGGGCACATTGGGGGATATGATCACCTCTACATTACGAGAAACAACGTATCCCAGCCTCGCCTCTGCTGGCTCATCACGTACGTTTCTGATGTAGGTATGCACGGAGGAAACACTGGTCGTTACCTTGTCGACGCCGAGAAGGGAGAACTGGTCCTCGCCGTAGAGGATCATCCCATGTGCTATCCACTGTTCAAGGTCACGGAACCTGAGAAGGTGACGCTGATACAAGGCATGTCCACAACGTTTAACGTCACGGTATCGCCGAAACCCACCTTCGACGCCATCCTACCCGCCACCCTATCACCCGACCGAATCCCAGAAGGAGTGTCTGTGTCGTTTGACTCGGATAGAAAACCGGTCTCTAACGAGTTCCCCGCCGATTTCACGGTAACGCTGAGAGCGAGCCCCGAGACGCTTCCTGGCACCTACTTCACGGTCATCAAGGTGTCTGGGCCGGGGTTCTCCACCAGCGCCCACTTCGACCTTGAGATCAAACCCAGCTAACTAGAGAATCATTATAGAACGAAACGTCGACTAGGGACTTGCATTTCATGTGCGAGTGAATAAATTTTAAATAATTATACAGTAAACGGGGCTCAGAAAAAACGCTTATAACTTGTTACATGGGAAATGCCAACTCGTCGACCCAAGACCCGTCCGAGAGCAAGCCCCATTAACCTAGCCCATGGTTTACATGTAAAGAAGAATAGGGAACGCTTATAGAAGGCATGTCATCAGGTATTCTGAATGTTTAAAGCGCTGCGCCCAGCACATTTTTTATCCATCGGATTAATCATGATGCTGTTTTCGAGTGTAGGGTCAAGCGAACTGATTGACGGGGAGGCCACGGTCCCACCCAACGACTACGTACACTACACGATACGGGTCTATCCCGGGCAGTCCATCCAGGCGGCGGCTACGGTGCATAAGCCTAACCAGGCTGAATACGAGCGCAACATGCTGGAGATACTCATAATGGATGAAGCCAACTTCAACCATTTTCAATCCGAGGACTATGGTTTAATCAACGAGAGATACAGGGAGCTAGTCGGGTCGAATTACTGGGAGTATCTGGAGGTTGACACGCGCTGGCTCGGCACCATACACGTGATACTTAACAACAAGATCAGGGTCTCGGATAGAGACATCGCCAAAGACGTGAGCGTCAGGATCACTAGATTCAAGCCTCTTGGATACCTCGGCTTCCCCGGTTTAATCACGTTGATTATCGGCGCCAATCTATGGGTGAAGAAGTACCGGCTTAGGGAAGAGGAGGATCGTTCCACTGCTAAGTACTTTATCTCGTCGTCAAGTCCTTGACTGCTTATCCCTGTCCTATAACTTATCCATCAATAAGTAATGTTTCTTGGAACCCGGGGGGCCTGCGCGAGAAACGTGAGCGATGGGAAGGAATACATTACGGTCAGAGATGGGCCCTGGACTGAGAGGGCACAGCGCGTGACAAACACCCTTAAACTTAGTATTAAATATAAATCAGACTAATAGGGTAGGATGCTAGCGTATGAAGGCTAAATCTGTTTTTTATCTCAGCTTAGGGTTGTTGATTATTTCACTAATGGGCGGATGTACACTATGCGATGATACAGTGGTTTTTGAGCCCAACTCGGTCAAGACGTGGGACACGGGTTTTCTCTTCAGAGAATCAGTAATCGCGTTAGAGGCTCACGATAGAACACCAAACCTCAACCGTTCATGGAAATCATTGATGATGTACATAATGGATGACGCCCAGTACAAGTCGTACATTGAGTCAAATAACTTTGATTCATTCACCCCCCATGGGAACAACCTGGAGGGCATAGAGTCAACCACGGACACCTACGTCCGGTTTAGAGTCCCACACGAAGACTCTTGGCACATAGTAATCATCAACACAAGACCAGCCTCAAAAGAGTACCTCGAAAAAACATTTATGATTAAACTAGAAGTCGAGCATAAAGCCGGGGTCCTAAGATATCCGGGCATACTGGGAGTAATAACCGCAGGAATATTGCATCATAGAAACAGGGAAGAGAGCAAAGCCCATTAAAACGGGAGTTGAACCACCGAGAAGAGAAGATGAAGACCTGAACGGCAGGATGATAGACATCGCCTCGGCAGAGAGGCGCAAGCGGATTCCAATCCTTGTCTTAATGGATCGCGCGCCAGCGTGTTGCTAAATTACATGTATAAGTCAATTCACCACCAGAAAGAAGCCAACGATCTAGCCTTCCAAGGCCTACCCAACCTAATGGCCGCCACAGCCACAAGCAACATCACGATTATACAGAGTAATACGTGAACCCATACACCCCTCAAACCTCTAAGCTTAAGAAAATCCAAGCCCACCAGTTCAAGCCTGGAGTTAACCCTCTCCACAGAGGCCCTACCCAACCCGTAGATCCTCCTCTCCATAGCCGGTCCACTGGTCCTGAAGAACCTGTCAACCCGTAGAACAGGCTCACCACGCCTATGATTAGACATGTAAGGAACCACGGGCTCAGCTCTATGTTCCCTGATATTAGTCCTTACCCTTTTACTGCTGTACTGGCTGTCAGCCACAACAGCCTCGAACCCATCAACCACCAGCGACGCCTTATCCAAGAGTTCCTCGACATGCTTCTTCTCGTTCTCGTTAGCCGAAGCCACGACGGCGGCCACCGGCATATCCGAGTCCGCATCCACAGCCAGATGAGCCTTGTAGCCCAGATCATAGGTCTTACCGTCTCTCCCCACCCGGGCCTCAGGGTCTGAGAGGCCATGGCTGTCGTCCCTTGGATCCCTTCTGCTCCAGGCGTTGATGAAGGTGGCGTCAAGGGCTATGGTCTCACCTTTGATGATGCCTCCCTCACCGAGCTCTTCTAAGAGCTGGTTCATCACGGCTTCTAGCCTCTCCGGGCCTACTTTGTATCTGAATCTGGTTAGCTGGGAGGGGTGGTAGGGTTTCTCGTGTTCCTCGATGTCGCAGATCTCACGTAGGGCTTCATCGTTTCAGAGCCTGCGGTAGAGTTCCCTGTCGCTGGGTATTCGGCGTAACCTCTTCACGATCAACGCTTTGAAGATGCCCAGCGGGGTTCTGGGTGGTCTGCCTGGCCCTGTGCCATGGTATGGTTGGGAGACCGTTTCTTCTATGTCGTCTAGGTCTAATATGGAGAGGATGGATGCTACATCCTCATGTTTCTCCATCTTCAGTTAAGGGTGAACATCTGTTGCACGTAAATGTTAACTCCAATAATTTAGCAACACGCTGGCGCGCAGGATCATAGACCTCACCCAGCACCTCGCGGGTCCCTTCTGCACCATGCCCCTCGCCGACATGGGTGCCGAGGTAATCAAGGTAGAGCTGCTGTGGGGTGACGCCAGCCGCTCCTCCGCCAAGTACCCTTTGGTGCAGAGTCTCGAGGCTGTTTATGGGAAGAGCGGTTTTAAAGACGATTTTAGGGGGTCCACCCGTGAACCTTCACCTAAACGGCCACAGGTAAGCTCCCTTAAAATTGACGACCGAGGTCTCCGGTGGATCGAGCGGGCCCCAGCTCCTATCGAAATGGAAGCTGAGGTACCCCCCTGAACGAGCCATGAACCCGCCCTCATAGAACGAGATCGAGGTCTCGTTGGCCACCACTACGGCACCTGAACCAAGATAACCGGTGTCGGGCCACTTCTCATCCGAGAAGACGACCATGAAATCGATCGGCTTAGAGGAGTAGAAACGGTATCTCACCCTCTCGCCCCATCTCAGCTCCACGCTGTAACAGTGGGAGTGGATCGTCGAGTCGACGAGGCCGATCTTGAACCTAACCGGTAGCTCCATGGGCGTGACTCGTATAGCGGCGTTTCCGGTGCTTATCCTCTCGGGGTATCCCACG
>Ga0315532_1003157_pt1 | contig 10740 bp, 12 predicted proteins | sample SalMarWE160370MG_FD_203082 | JGI IMG/M metagenome (GOLD analysis project Ga0315532, IMG submission 203082) | Salt marsh sediment microbial communities from the Plum Island Ecosystem LTER, Massachusetts, United States - Salt Marsh Sediment WE1603-70 ... | reverse complement strand
GATGTATTACTGGGGGACACCCCCAGACCCCTACAATAGGGGAGCCCCCTCTGGCTCCCCCTGAAGTATCAGCCATCCCTCTAGGCGAGGGTCACTTTGGTTACCCAGCAAAATCTGTGATTCCCCCCACGTTCCCTTGACACATCGGTCGCAAGTAGCTAATATAGGCTAAATAGATGAACCATTGAAGGGGGGGGATCATGTGGCAGATGTGATGCTTTCTGATACTGAGAGCTTTGATAGTCTCCTCAGGCGATTCAATCGGAAGGTGCAGCAGGAAGGTATTCTGGCTGAGGTGAGGCGAAGGAATCACTACGAGAAGCCATCTACAAAGCGTAAGAAGAAAGAAGCGGCAAAGCGGCGAAAGAGCGCTCGAAGCAGCTAGAGAAGAGTCGTTATATATTAAAGCGAAATGACACTGGAAGAAAGGCTTACCGCTGACTTAAGAGAGGCAGCCAAGAAAGGCGATGCTGTCCGAAGATCGGTGATCCGCTTGGTTATCGCAGGAAAGAAGAACGTAGAGAAAGCCAAGGGGGCTCCCCTCGACAATCCGGGTATTATTGATGTTATTGCCAAGGAAGTGAAGCAACACCGAGAGAGCATCGCCGAGTTTTCTAAAGGAAACCGCCAGGACCTGGTTGCCAAAGAGGAGGCGGAATTAGCTGTACTATTTGAGTACTTGCCAAAACAGATGAGTCATGAGGAGATAGTAGAGGCTGCCCGCGGGATAATTGAACAGGTTGGGGCCCGTAGCCCCGGAGATAAGGGCAAGGTGATGGCTCAGCTTATGCCCCAGCTCAAAGGGAAGGCTGACGGGCGTGAGGTGAGCGATATGGTATCCGAATTGCTCTCCGAATCATAGTTTAAAACGGAACGTCTGACGGCCGTTTTATTTTAGATTTATTACCAAAAACCGCACCATGAGAACGCAAGGTGCGGTTTTTCTGTTCTCCTCCCAATGTCTCTGTGAAGCGAGTTGAAAATGTCAAAAAGGATTCGAGAGAATCCCTTTTTATTTCCTAATTGTTGGGTTATAATGTGTGGCAAGATGAGAGTAATATTGCTTCATGATGTGTCGGGTTTAGGGAGGGCTGGGGAGGTTAAGGAGGTAGCCGATGGCTACGGGAGGAACTTTCTCCTTCCCAAAAAGCTTGCAGAGTTTGCCTCTCCTTCCTTGTTGAAGCGGATTGAGGAGCAGCATCAAGGTGAGGTGCGTCGCCAACTCGTCGCCGATGCTGAGTTTCTGAGCCTTGCTCAGGCCCTGGAGGGAGTGGAGGTTGTCATTAAAGCCAAGGTGGGAGCGCAGGGTCGCCTTTATGGGGCGGTCACCAGCAGCGACATCGCTGAGGGAATTCATAGAGTGGTGGGGGTCGACATAGACAAGAGGAAGATCGAGCTTGAAGAGCCTATTCACCAGTTGGGTCAATATGACGTGGTGGTGAGGCTGTCAGGGGAGCTTGTACCTAAGGTAAAGGTTATTGTTGAGGGGGATAATAGTTAGCGATGGTCGCCGAAACGCTGCCCCCGCACGATATTGAGGCTGAGGAGTCGGTAGTCGGGTCCCTGCTCATCGATAGCGATGGCATTTTTAGCATCGCCACCTTCCTAACGCCGGGCGACTTCTATCGAGAGAAAAATCAGTGGGCCTATGAAGCCTGTTTTTCTCTTTATGAGCGAAGCGAGGCCATAGACCAGGTCACCGTGGCCCATGAGCTCGAACACCGGGGCAGGCTGGAGGCGGTGGGAGGTCCCGCTTATCTCAGCTATCTTGTTTCCATTGTGCCTACATCGGTGCATATCGAGCACTACGCCAGGATTGTGCACCGCATGTCGGTAATGCGACGATTGATCGGTGCGGCGGAACAGATTAAAGCCATCGGCTACGAGGCGGGACCGGACATCGATGAGTCACTCGGTAAGGCAGAGGATGTCCTTTTCCGATTGCGTTATGGTCAGCGCCCCCGCGATTTTGTCCCGATACGCGAGCTCCTTAACAGGTACTTTGAGGAAAGCGAGATTCGTCCCTTCGAGGGGGAGATCGTATACACTGGTTTTCGCGCGCTTGATGATATCATAGGAGGGCTGCGGCGCTCCGATATGATAGTGCTTGCCGCCAGGCCGAGTCTAGGCAAAACCAGCCTCGCCTTGGGCATCGCCAGAAATGCCGCAGTCCAGCAGGGAGCCCATGTCGCTATCTTCAGTGTGGAGATGTCACGGGCACAGCTGGTGCAGCGCTTGCTTGCCAGTGAGGCAGGGGTGGATACCAAGAGATTGCGCCTTGGCGAACAGACGGAGGCGGAGGAGAGAAGGATGATGGAGGCCACAGGCGTTCTCTCCGAAGCGCCGATCTTTATCGATGACTCGCCTGCCTTGAGGGTGGTGGAGATGAAATCCAAGGCGCGACGGCTTCACTACGAGCGGGTCATCGACCTTGTAGTCGTCGATTATATGCAATTGATACGGGGTGATGGCAGGGAGAACCGGGTTCAGGAAGTCACTGAGATTTCTCGCTCTCTCAAGGAGCTCGCCCGCGAGCTGAGTGTGCCCGTGCTTGCCGTATCTCAGCTCTCCAGGGCTCCAATGGGTCGGCCATCTCACCGTCCCCAGCTTTCCGATCTAAGGGAGAGCGGCTCTATCGAGCAGGATGCCGATATAGTGATCTTCATCCACCGGGATGATATGTACATAAAGGAAGATGAATGGAATAAGCGGCATCCCGATGAGCCTTACCCCAGAGGTGTTGCTGACATCATCGTGGAAAAGCACCGTAATGGACCTCTTGGTGAGGGGAAATTGCGGTTTCTGGCGAGAACGGTAAAATTCGCTGACTATGAAGTGGAGCGGGTGGGATGAAGCTTTTTGCTGGTTTCCCACAAAAGATGCGCTTTACCCCGCTGCCCAATATTTTCTTTAGCGATCTTCTTCCGCACATCAATGATATCATTGAGCTCAAGATAACGCTTCACATATTCTGGAGCCTTTATCAAAAGCGGGGGTACCCCAAATTTATCACCTACGCTGAGCTTCTTGGTGATAAGACGCTTATGGCGGGTATAGGTAATGCCGACAAGCTTAGTGAGGGCTTGGAGCGGGCTTTATCACGGGGCACCCTAATTCATTTAACACTGGACCGGGAGGGGAGGAGCGAGGAGCTCTACTTTCTAAATACCGAGAGCGATAGGGTAGCACTAGCTAAGGTTGCCAGAGGGGAGATTGACCTGGGTGCTTTTCCGAGGAGAGAGCCATGTCGGGAGGCAAAGGAACAACCCAATATCTTCACCCTCTATGAGGAGAACATCGGCATGCTTACACCGATGATCGCTGAGGAGCTAAAGGAGGCAGAGCGGATCTACCCCGTCTCATGGCTCGAGGATGCCTTTAAGGAGGCGGTGAGCCTGAACGTACGCAAATGGCGGTACATCTCAAGTATATTGGAGCGCTGGGCTGATGAGGGTAGGAAGTATGGAAAGCCTGGGAGAGATTCTAAAGAGGACAGGGACAAATATATCAAGGGCAAATACGGACACGTGGTCAAGCGTTGAAAGCGGTGAGCAGGTCTCCGAGGCTGAGGAGTGCCCATTATGCAGGGGAGCAGGATTTGTCCATCCGCTGCTCCCTTCAGGGCGTCCCGATTTCACCAGATTGGTTCCATGCCAGTGCAATAAAGGGGAGCCTGGTGAAGAGCGCCTAGAGCGCCTGCGGAAAGATAGTGGCGACCTTGCGCTCAAGCTGCTTCGTAATATGACCTTCGAAAACTTTGACCGCAGGCGAGTTAATCTGCCTCGTGAGGAACAGAAGAATTTGGAATGGGCTTTTAATGAGGCGCGCAGATTCGCCGAGGAACCGAAGGACTGGATAGTATTTCTTGGAGTTAATGGCTGTGGCAAGACACATCTGGCTGCTGCCATCGGCAATTATCAACTGCAAAGAGGTAGGCCTATATTTTTTATGGCAGTTCCCGATCTCCTCGATCATCTTCGTGCCACCTTCAGCCCGGATAGCGTGGTGACCTATGATGAGTTGTTCGACAAGGTAAGAAATGCACCGCTGCTTATTCTTGATGAATTTGGGGAGCAGGCGAGCACTGCTTGGGCCCAGGAGAAGCTCTACCAGGTAATCAACTATCGCTATAATGCGCGGTTGCCGACGGTGCTAACTACCTGTTTGGCCTTGGAGGATATCGAAACCCGAATAGGCTCGCGATTAGCTGATACTAGTATGAGCTCAAATGTTAACATAATGGCTCCTGATTACCGCTCTGACCTCGCCCCTTCGGGGAAGGGGAGGGAGCAAACCCAGCGGCTGAGGAGGAGTCGCTAGGCTATGGTGAACTCCCCTGTTCTGGTGTTAAATCAGAACTACGAGCCGCTTAATGTCGCCCGTGCACGCCGTGCGGTGGTTCTACTTCTACGAGGCAAGGCTGAACTAGTGGAGAATGGCGTCGGGGTTATTCACACCATTAATGAGCTCGTTCCCCTCCCTTCGGTGATCCGCCTAATTTATCTGGTGAAGCGCCCCCGTATTCAAAGGAAGTTAACTCGCTACGAGGTGTTCCGCCGCGATGGATACACCTGTCAGTATTGCGGCAGACACACTAAGGAGCTTACTTTGGATCATGTGATCCCACGTTATAAAGGGGGAAAACACATCTGGGAGAATGTGGTGAGTGCGTGCATCCATTGCAACAATCGCAAAGCAGGGCATACCCCCGAGGAGGCAGGAATGAGGCTCATCCGCAGGCCATCCACTCCTCATGTTAGCGGCTACTTTGTCCCCTATGATTATATTCACAGGCACAGCGAATGGCAGAAGTTTGTTCCCATCTCGCACAGAGTTACGCAGAATTAAGCGCCCTTCTTCCTGAGGAGCCTTTCCTTCTTAATGCTTACCTGCTCAACAGGCAATTCCACTGTGGCTTGGCTCTCTAGTTGCACTATGACCGTCTCTCTCAGTGGGTTGCCTCCCACTACTGTAGCTAACCCCATAGGGGTGCTCACTCGCTGACCGGACGCAGGGAGTTTTTCTTTCATAATGCGGTATTGCTCATACTCATAGCTCAAGCAGCACAGTAGCCTTCCACAAACCCCGGAGATCTTCATCGGGTTAAGCGGTAGGGCCTGTTCCTTGGCCATTTTAATAGTGACTGGATTGAACTCGGAGAGGAAGGTGGCACAACATAGAGGGCGACCGCACTTGCCAACCCCACCCAAAAGCCTTGCCTTATCGCGGGAGCCTAGCTGTCGGAGTTCGATGCGTGTTTTGAAGGTGTTGGTGAGTTCCTTCAACAGATCTCGGAAGTCCACTCTGCCTTCAGCACTGAAGTATATGGTAAGACGAGTGCCATCAGGGTTGTATTCTGCGGCCAATAGTTTCATCGGCAGGTTGAACTGGTGGGCCATTTTCTGGCATATGTCCAGCGCCTCTGTTTCCTTGTCTTCGGATTCCTCTCGTTGTCTTATATCCTCTTCCTCTGCCTTACGCAACACAGGCTTTAGAGGCGCAGTTATCTCGCTGGAGAGGACCTGTTTAGGGGAGATGACCACCCTGCCTACCTCAATGCCATGTTCAGTCTCCACCACCACCCAATCATTCAAGTCTAGATCGATGCCTGCTGGGTCGAAGTAGTATACGCGCCCTATCCGTTTAAAACGAACACCAACTGTTTCGGTCATATCTAGAGGACTCACTCCCCCTTTCTTCTCGGCATGCTGAGCATGAGCACCTCCAGCACCAGACGGGGATTAGCGCTTTGGTCCAGTTGCGCCATGGACTGCTGCAGGCTCTCTACAAATACCTTAATTCCCTTCAAGCTATATCTCTGCGACTCTTCGTGAAGCTTTGCCTCTTGATCCACATTGCTAATGAAATTGTCACACCCCACTTTGGTCAACAACAGGTCGTGCCACCACTCAATCCATAGAGAGAGAACCTCATAGACGGATTGTCGATCCCGGCTGAATTGGCTTGCTAGCTGAGCGGCATGAGAAAAGCGTTCGGCCAGATTTTCTTTAGTGAGACGTAGCAACGAAGCCAGCCTCTCCGATCGCTCTTGGAGGAGCTGGTCGTCGGTCAAAGCGCTGACTGCCCAGCCAACACGACCGCGTGAGAGCTTTGCCAGCGCCCTCGCCTTTTCCTCGGGGATTCCCCAGCGTTCAGTCAATATCTTCGGGAAGGTAGCAATGGGCAATGGCCTCAGCTCTAACTTCTGGCAACGAGAGAGCACTGTGGGCAGAAGCTCCCTCTCATTTAGGGCAAGCAAGATTAGCTGAACATTGGACGGCGGTTCCTCTAGGGTCTTAAGTAGGCAGTTGGTGGCCTCATGCGAGAGGTGTTCCGCCCCATCGACGATAAAAACTCGATACTTCCCCTCAAATGGTTTGAGGCTAGCGGAGTGCTGCATCTCCCTCATCTGATCGATGCCTATCTCCGCCCTACCATTGAGGCCAATCACCTGAACATCGGCATGCTTTAGCTCTTCAATTCTTATGCATTGGGCGCAATGACCACAGGGCCTATCCTCGCCCAGGCAGTTTAGCGCCTTGGCCAGGTCTATCGCCAGTCTCATCTTGCCAACATGTGGTGGACCGATGAAGAGATAGGCATGGGCCAACTTGCCATTCTTCAGGCTCCGATCTAAAAGACCGACCGCTTTTTCATGTCCCACTACCTGCCACATAGGTTCTCCTCTAACTAGACAATGTCGTGGCTCATCAAATCCTCATAGCTTTGACGTCGCCGAATTAGGCGCGCCTTTCCGTCTTTTACTAACACGATAGCTGGCATCAGCGAAGCATTGTAGTTTGACGCCATAGAGAGGCAGTAGGCGCCGCAACACGGGACGGCGATGATGTCACCGGGTTCAAGCTTGGGAAGGTCGATGTCAGTAATCAGGATGTCTGCTGATTCGCAGAATTTTCCGGCGATGGTGACCCGCTCTGAGTCGTCTTCCACCTTGTCTGCCACCACTGCCTCATACTCAGCTTGGTAAAGGGCGGGGCGGATGTTGTCCGCCATGCCCCCATCAATTGAAACATATTTGCGCACACCGGGGATCTCTTTTATCGCCCCCACGGTGTAAAGGGCGACCCCTGCCTGTCCCACTATCGACCTCCCCGGCTCCACGACAAGGCGCGGTGGCTCAACGCTGAGCACCTTGGCCTCTTCTAGAATACTATAAGTGATGGTTTGGGCGAACTCAGCGATTGTAGGGGCCGGCGAATCCTCACTGTAAGTGATAGCTAGCCCACCCCCAATACTGAGTTCTCTGATTCTAAATCCATGTTTACCTTGCATCGCAGCGGCGAACTGAAGCAAACCAGTAATCGCTTTTCGGTATGGTTCCAAATCGAGAATCTGTGAGCCGATGTGGAAATGAAGCCCATTGAGTTCAATGTTGGAGTATGACATTGATTGAGCTATGGCCTCCTCAGCCTGTGTCATGGGGAAGCCGAATTTGCTGTCAACGATTCCTGTGGCTACGTAGGCATGGGTGTGGGGGTCTACACCAGGAGAGAGGCGGAGGAGGATCCCTTGATTACTTCCTGCTTCCCTTGCCACCGTGTTTAGCAGAGAAAGCTCATAGAAGTTGTCCGCCACAATACGACCAACGCCGCACTGGATGGCCATCTCCAGCTCCTCCCGCGACTTGTTGTTTCCATTGAAATGGATTTTCTCCATGGGGAAGTCCACTGATTTGGCGATGGCAAGTTCCCCGCCAGAGACAACATCAAGCCCAAAGCCCTCTTCCCTGAAAATCTGCGCTAAAGCTCGGTTGATGAAGGCTTTGCAAGCGTAGATGATAAGACTATCTGGGTAGCGACGACCGAACTCATCACGGTATTCAGCACATTTGCCTCTCAGGGTTGCTTCGTCGAAGACATAGAGAGGTGTGCCGAACTCACTGGCCAGAGCCACGACATCGCAACCGCCAATAATGAGATGATTCTTCCTATCAATCTGTGTGGTTGGAGGGAATAGAGAAAGTCCAGGCATATCTTCCTCGCATTGGTAACTTAACAGTGGCTAATTGATGGTGTAGTGGGTATCCTCTCCTTTTCTCAGACAGGATGCCTTTCCCTCTCGCTCCAGCTTAATGAGATGGGCGAGAATCTGTCCCTCGGCTGCAAAATGAAGGCGACTATCTAGCTCTGGGTAGATCTCATCCACCAGTTCTCTCACTGTTGCCTTCCCTTGCCTCAGCCCGGCTATTACCTGCTCCTCTCGTTCCAAGCGATGCTGGATCAACTCCTCGATCTTTCGTTTAGCCTCCCTTATTGGTGGGCCATGGCCCGGGTAGATCATCGCAATATCATAATTGAGTAGCTTCCTCAACGAATCGATGTATATGGCCATATCACCTTCCGGTGGTCTCATTGCGGTAGTGCCCGTTCCTAAGATTTGGTCCCCGGAAAAGAGAGCCTTTTGCTCCTTGAGATAGATGCATATATGTCCTGGGCTGTGTCCCGGCGTATGTATCACGTCTAGTTTAATGCCATTAAGGGGCAAGCTGTCACCATCTTCCACAGCCTTACACATCGGGATGGTCGCCTGCTCTAGCTCAGCGGAGTGGAGAACGATCTCTGCCCCCGTTTCCTCCCTGATTATCGGTGCTCCACCAATATGGTCTCGGTGGGTATGAGTGAGCACTATATAGCAAGTGAGACTCGAGGCTCTTTATGTAATCAATTCGTGCCCTGATGGATTCCTCATCGCCGTATCCCGAGTCTATAAGTGCGCCATCGGACTTATCGACCACCAGGTAGACATTCGGTGCGAAAAAACCCATGAAAGAGCCTTTATCCACCGGGATAGAATGAATTCCAGGGGCAATCTCCAATTCGGCCTCCCTCTTCACATCTTAAGCCTATGGAGACTTTATATGTAGCATATTAGCAATTGAATTGGGTGAAGTCAACCGCTGGTTGACAGGGGTAGGAGATGTGGCTAGTATTTGCCTTAAGTGAACGATGTATCAAAAGAGCGTTCTGGATAACGGGCTGCGAATTATCACCAGCTCTATGCCTGGTACCCGATCTGTGTCCATTATTTTCTTCCTCGGTACGGGCTCTGTCTACGAAAGAGCGGAGGAAGCAGGTATCTCCCACTTTATTGAGCACATCCTTTTCAAGGGGACGCAGCGCCGACCTACATCAAAGGATATCTCAGAGGCCATTGAGGGAGTGGGCGGCATATTAAATGGGGCCACCAGTAAGGAACTCACCATGTACTGGTGCAAGGTGGCTCGTCCCCATTTCCCCCTCGCTTTAGACCTAATGGTCGACATGCTACAGCATTCTAAATTCGATGCCAAGGACATGGAGCGGGAACGCCAGATCATTATAGAGGAACTCAATGAGAGTATGGATTTGCCACAACACCGAGTGAGTATGCTTATCGATGAGGTAGTGTGGCCCAACCAGCCTCTTGGACGCGATGTTATTGGGAGCAAGGAATCGGTGAGTGGCTTGAGTCGAAGGATGCTTATGGATTATATCGGCTATCAATATGTGCCTAGTAACGCTGTAGTCAGCGTTGCTGGCGACATAAGCCATGAGGACGTACTGACAGCCGTAAATGGGGCTTTGGGCGATTGGGCTACAAGTATTCCCAAGCCTCCTTTTCCCACCGACGATACCCAGCAGGAGCCTCAACTCCGTATTGAGCCAAGGGAGTCCGAGCAAGCTCACCTTTGCCTAGCGATACGCGGTGTACCCATCCTTCACCCTGATCGTTTCAACCTGGACATGCTGAATGTGGTTCTCGGAGAGGGGATGAGCAGCCGCTTGTTCCTGGAGATTCGGGAGAGAAGGGGGCTTACATACGACATCTACAGCTACGTTCAGCATTTCCTCGATTCAGGGGCTATTAACATCTATGCCGGCGTTGATCCTAAGCATATCGATAGCGCTATTCAAGCCATCTTGGAGCAGTTGCACCTCCTCAAAGAGGACATTCCCGAGGTAGAGCTATCCAAGGCAAAGGAGTATGCCAAGGGGCGTCTGGTACTTCGCATGGAAGACACCAGGAATGTTGCTAGCTGGACGGGGGGACAGGAGATACTAACTAGGCGCATTTACACCGTTGATGAAGCGGTATCGATAATCGATGCTATCACCACCAAGGACCTGAAAAGAGTGGCGAGACAACTACTGATTTCTGAAAGCCTCAACCTGGCTGTCGTTGGTCCTGTTACCGAGGAGCATTGCTTTCGTAGACTACTCAAGCTTTAATGTGGGGGAAGCACTACCTCGATGCCAGACTCGTTCTGAGTTATCTTGAAGCTAGTGTCCTCATCATACCTTTCAAAATGGAGGTCTACCGTTCCCTGGCCGATACGAAGCCCGGTGATCGAGGCTTGCTTTAGCCAGGGGGGCAGCTTTGGGGTCAAGTAGATTCTCTTTGTGAAGGCATCGACCTTGAGCCCAAGCATCGATTGGAAAAGGAGGGTGGCGCCTCCTGCGGTCCAGGCTTGTGGACTTGAGCTCACGGGGTACTCTGCGGGCACAGAGTAGCCCTCTCGATCGTGGCTGAAACCACAGAAGAGCTCAGGTAAACGCCTATATGGGAAGAACAGGCTAGCTTGGAAAAGCTGGCTAGTGATCTCCTCCGCTTCCCAAGAATAGCCATACCTGCTCATCCCGGCAACGATGAGGGAGTTGTCATGGGGCCATATGCTGCCATTTTGATAGCTCATCGGATTGTATGTTGGTTCCCTGCTGCTCACCGTCCTGATGCCCCAAC
>Ga0315532_1003149_pt1 | contig 10762 bp, 7 predicted proteins | sample SalMarWE160370MG_FD_203082 | JGI IMG/M metagenome (GOLD analysis project Ga0315532, IMG submission 203082) | Salt marsh sediment microbial communities from the Plum Island Ecosystem LTER, Massachusetts, United States - Salt Marsh Sediment WE1603-70 ... | reverse complement strand
CTTTTGCAACATTTCTGCAGATAGCGGCAAGCCACGGTGCGAATCTTGTTTTATTCTTCAGATTCCTAAGATTAACAAGCGCTCGAGCGAAACCTTCCTGGGCGGCGTCCTCGGCAAGCTGATGGTCGCCCAAAACAGAGTAGCTGATTGCAACCATAGCAGAGTAATACCGCTGACAAAGCCTGCCGAAGCTATCGATGTCGCCGGCGGTAACAGCTTCAACTAATTTTGTTTCCGTGTTATCTTGCACGTGCTAAAGTTTAACCTCCACAGTTGTCTACTTTTATTTACTCATTACTATATTGTCTGATTTTAAGCTAAAAAATAAGCGCAAAAAATATGTGTATTATATTTTATTTTAGCTCTTACAGGAGTAAAGTCGTCATAAAATGGTCTTGTCCATGCCCTACGGCAAGGCTCCTGACTACTTTTTTCCCTTTTGACTTTTTACTTTTTCTTTTTCCGGCTTGTGCTCTTGTGGCTTGTGCACTTGTGCCTTGTGCACTTGTGCCTTGTGCACTTTTTATCTTTTTTCTTGTAAACTCCGCCTCAATATTGTAAATTAAGTATAGATGAACGGATCAGCTAAGATCAAAAACAGGGTATATGGGAATTTCCATGGCGGCAGTTGAACTTTCGCGGGTTGTATTTTGATAATCCGGCGCGGCATAGATTTAATAGGTAAGTCTCTTAGTTTTCTCAATGCCCCTTTACAAATAGCATCGAACGTCTTATTAATATTGTATCTGTGAGAGAAGTAGGAAATTTGGTAGTTTTTCTTAAATCTGAATCACTATGAGTCAGTCTCCCAATGTAGAAATTGACAGTAGTATTCTTCGCTGGGCAAGGGAAAGTTCTGGAATTGACGTTGTCACTGCGGCGCGAAGGGCGGGCACTACGCCCGCGCGAATCGAAGAGTGGGAAGAAGGCAGTTCTTACCCCACAATAAAGCAACTGCGGAAACTAGCAAAGGCATATATGCGCCCCATCGGCCTTTTTTTTCTCCCAGAACTCCCAGAAGATCCAGAGAGCATCAAGGATTTCCGGAAAATCCCAGATGAATTTCGCGAGGAGATGTCTTCCGCGCTGCGATTCGAGATCAGACTCGCATGGGATAGAAGAGAAGAAGCGCTTGAAATGATAGCCGATTTGGATGAAGAAACAACTATGATTTATGACCGCTTCAGCCTCACTAGCGACCCGGACCAGATTGCACTCAAAGTTCGCAAGATGCTCGGTATCTCAACTACTCAACAAATGCAATGGAGGACGAGGTACGATGCATTCAATGCGTGGCGGCAGGCGGTTGAGAAACAAGGAGCCCTCGTATTTCAAACTGGCATCTTGCGCAACCTTATCGTCGATCCTAAAGAAGCACGTGGGTTCTCAATAGACGAGCAGCCATATCCTGTAATCGTTATCAACAGCAAAGATCATGCCACAGCAAAATGTTTCACCCTGATTCACGAATTGACCCATATCTTGCTGGCCGATGGCGGAATATGTGACTTGCACAACCCTTTTAGAGCAACGTCACATGTTGACCGAACAGAAGTCTTCTGCAACCAAGTCGCAGGTTCGACTCTTGTACCTGCGGACGCACTGCTGCGAACAAACGTTGTTCAAAATCATGGAAGCCATGCAGAGTGGAGCGATGATGAGTTGGAGGTTCTTGCGAAGAAGTTCTGGGTAAGCTGGGAAGTGATACTTCGCCGTCTGCTAATGCTTGGAAGAACCTCGCGGGATTTCTACCAACGCTGGCGAAATGAAAGAAACGATCTATTTCCAGGTCGTGAGATAAGTGGAGAGGCTAAGATATCAACACCGACCCGTGTGATCATAAGAAATGGGCGGCTGTTTCCTACGCTCGTTCTTCGGGCTCTGAGAAACAAAAGGATAACTTCATTTAAGGCTGCGGACATCCTCGGGGCTGGTGCAGACCGCCTGCGTGATGTTGAGGCGGCACTCTTCGGGTCATGGCACGGATCTATTGCATAGATAGTTCGGCAATTATTGATGCATGGGTCGAAACATATCGTCCTGCATCGTTTCCATCTTTCTGGGAGTGCATTGAAGATCTCGTCGAAGGAGGGGAGCTTATATCACCAGAAGAGGTTCGTCAAGAGATAAAACACCCACAAGAGTTGAAGAACTGGGTCGCGGATCAAGACAATATGTTCGTTGAGTTGCACGGTGGATTTCAAAGCGAACTTAAGTCAATACTCGCTGATCTCGCGGACATCATGAAGCAAAGACGTCTGAGGTTTATTGGGAAGGATCTAAAGGCCGATCCTTTTGTTGTCGCTCTAGCAAGACATAGGTCAGCCGTGGTCATTTCTCATGAGGCACCGCGTGGTGACCAGGGGCGCCCGAAGATTCCTGACCTGTGCCGAAAGTATGGGATAGAAACTATAAAAGTCGCGGATTTGATAGGGGAAAAAGGCTGGAGATTTTAGTGTATTGTGCCAGCTGATTATTAAATAGGAATAAGCCCCTGAATTTAACGTCTCCGCCTGCTCCATAGGGTGTGCTTTTTTGTGATTATTTCTCTGTGACTCTCCTTGTGATTTTGCGCTTTTCATCTCAACCTTTTCATGCCATAATACCACTCCATGAAAAAATCATTAGCACATTTGCCGGAACATAAACAAAAAGAACTCAAGCTGATTACCCGGATAATCCTCGACAAATTCCCCGAGGCCGAGATGATAATCCTCTTCGGCTCCTACGCTCGCGGCACCTGGGTCGAGGAAAGCTACGTCGAAGATAAAGTCATCTACGAATACGCCTCCGACTTCGATATCTTGCTTATTACTAAAGACCAGAAAATAGCCTCCCAGGCCAGAAAGCAGACCTTCGTCGAACAGGCCATCGAAAAGAAAAAACAGATAAAGACCCCCGTAAGTATCATTTACCACGGCATAAATTATGTAAATACCTCCATCTCACAGGGCCATTATTTCTTCACCGATATCAAAAAAGAAGGCATCCTTCTTTACGATTCGGGAAAGTATAAACTTGCAGAAACCAAGGAGCTGACCCCTGCCGCGAAGAAAAAGAACGCCGAAGAAGACTTTGAACAATGGTTCGAAAGTGCAAAACGCTTTTATACAAATTACCAAGACAATTTTAAAAGGCAGTGGTATAAAGAAGCCGCCTTTTTACTCCATCAAGCCGTTGAGCGTTTTTATCATACGATTATTGTTGTCTTTACCGGCAACAAACCCAAGATGCACAATCTTGAGACGCTCGGCAAGCGCGCTGCAAATATGGATGGCGAGTTTCTAAAAATTTTCCCCCGCGATACAGTTGAGCAGGACAGATTATTCAAACTCCTAAAACATGCTTATGTTGATGCGCGTTACAAAAAGGAATATAAGATAACAAAAGCTGAATTAGAGTACTTAGCCAAGCGCGTAAAGATATTACAGAGATTGACTAAAAAGATTTGCAAGGCAAAAATAGAGAGCTTTGTATAAGCTTTGATCTACATGATTATTGATTATTTCTCTGCGTTCTCCTTCGGCCATGCTCACTCCTTCGCATAAGCTTCCGTCTTCGCTAAGAGCTACGAACGGACAAGTCGGGAGGCAAGCAGGACAGGCGAGAAAAGATTTTGCTTGTTTTTTTGCCGTTTTTGGGTATAATACCCGCCAGAAGTCGGAAGACAGACGACTGAAGACGGATGACGGAGGATAGAGGACAGAAGGCGGAGGATAAAAACAAATCAAAAGTCAAAAATCAAAATGCAAAATTACAGTGTAAAAACCAAAAATTCCACGATTAGCCGTGGCACTTGTTGCCACGGTCTGCTCGACAAGTGTCGAAAGTATTCTACAAATCGGCCTATTTTTTTGCAAAACAAAGCCAATTTCAAAAAAAGTCAAATGGATGTAAGATTAAATATATCAAGGGATTATGAGAAAAAATCGAAATGGACACTTGGTGAAAACAAACCCAAAACAAACCCAATTTCTGTATCATTAGATTCGTTCATATTTTATAATTGCAGGACTGGGCAAGAAAGGCCGATACTTAACTCGTGCTACGTAGCAACTACGCAGAGTAGCATTTGTCGCTAATTGACCCCTAAGGGGTGAAATCATGAATTTAACGATAGGATATCAGAAAAAAGATACGAGAATATGAACGATTCAGCCTATCAAAAGTGTATAAATCCTGCCTGCGGGGCGGAATTCGACTGCGGCCAATCGCTATTTAAGTGCCCGGCCTGCGGCGAGCTGCTGGATGTACGCTATAACTGGGACAAGGTCAAAGTGCCCAGCAAATTAAATGATTTTGCCAAACGCTGGGCAAATAGAGAAAACCCGCTGGATTTCTCCGGTGTCTGGCGTTTCAGAGAGCTGCTGAATTTCTGCGAAGACAAATACAAAGTGACCATTGGTGAAGGCCAAACTATCCTGCAGCAAAATGACGCTGTAGGACAGTACGTCGATATGCACCCCGGTTGTCTATATCTGCAATATGAAGGGCTGAATCCGTCCGGCTCATTCAAAGATAATGGTATGGCTGCAGCTTTCAGCCATGCAATGATGGTCGGCGCAAAATCCTGTGCTTGTGCCTCCACCGGCAATACTTCTGCCTCCGTCGCGCTGTACGCACACCATTGCGGCTTAAAGTGCACCGTCTTTATCGGCTCAGGCCGAATAGCCTTCGGCAAATTGAGCCAGGGAATGGATTACGGCGCACAAACCATCCAAATACGCGGCGACTTCGATGACTGCATGCGCCAGGTTCAGGATGTCTGCGCAAAGCTCGGATTGTATCTTCTCAATTCACTAAATCCATTTCGGCTGGAAGGTCAGAAGGCTATAATGTATCGCATCATCGAGGGCTTAGGCTGGCAGGTGCCGGACTGGATAATCGTCCCCGGCGGAAATCTCGGCAATTCCAGTGCATTCGGCAAAGCATTTGCCGAGCTAAAACAGCTTGACTTAATCGAGCGAATACCACGAATGGCAATCATAAATGCTACCGGTGCCGACACCTTAACCGAGCTTGTCAATAATAAAAAGCTAACGTGGAACGACGGTAAAGTTAATCAGACAATCATTGATGAGTATTATGCTGACTTGACGGCTCGCAACTTTTCGCCGCATACCTGCGCTTCAGCTATAGAAATTTCCAGGCCGGTCAATTTGAAGAAATGCCTGCGGTCGATTGATGTATGCAATGGCGTTGTCCGCGCGGTCACCGATGAAGAGATTTGCGATGCAAAGGCGATTATCGGTAAATTCGGCTTGGGCTGTGAGCCGGCTTCAGCAGCGACAATAGCGGGCCTAAAACATCTAAGGGCTGAAGGTGTCGTCGCAGCCGATGAGCGCGTCGCCTGTGTGCTGACGGGACATCCGTTAAAGGACCCGAATCTGACTATCAACTATCACAAAGATAAAAAAGGCAAATTCAGCAACCCTCCCATTGAGGCGCCTAACGACTTCGAGGAGATAGTTAAGTTAATAAAGTAAAAAACCCACATTTAACATGGAGCTAAATCCAGGTGCATCGTGACTTGGATTTTACTTCTCAACATTTTGGATATGCTGAGCATAAGTAACTTTTGGTCCGTTACTGTTTACCTGAACCAGCCTGACGGTGACCTCTCGATCGTCGCTCTCCGGCCATTCTGTGTCGTACCATGTTTCATCTGTCGCCCTCACGGTATAAAGCGGCGTTAACAAGCCGGACCACACCACCATGTTCCAGTTTTGATGGATATGCCCCGCGTAATTCGAATCGACGTATCCTCTGTAATTATATAGAAACCGCTTGATTTTAGTCATTTCGTCTTCTGAAAAAAGATATTTGTCGGCTGTCTTAAACCCCGTGCGGAACATGCCAATATGTGACATTATTACAATGTTTTCCTTCTTTGGTTTTGAGCATTTTTCAATATTGTTTTGAAACCACCTCCAGGTGCCTCCTGGAAAATCGTGAAGCTCTCCGCCCTCATTTCCCTTTTCTCTGGAGTTAAAATCCAAGCATACAAAATGACAGCCTTTATAATCAAAGGAGAAATTCTGAAGATACATACCTTGAAGGGGAACGGCTGCTTTTTGCCAGTTCACAACGCGCCCGGAAAGATATTTATACTGGGTTTCAAACACGTCTTGAAACTCTTTTTCACATCTGGCTCCAATTTCATTATCACCTATTATGGGGATGTAAGGGATTCCAGCGTCATTCAAACGGTTAAGTATGTGACGTGCAATGGCCAGATTTCTATAGCCTCGGTGGCCGCCCCATGCGATGTCCCCTAAAATAAATACTAATTCTATGTCATTGCTGTCCTTATTGTCGATTATCCAATCAACAGCAGTTTCGAATTTGGCTCTGCGAACCGCATTTCCGTCCACATGTGGGTCAGCTATAATTGCAAATGAAAAAGTTTCACCGTATCCGCGAGGAACCGCTGGCAGAAGTACAATTAACAGCGTCAATATAATCTGCTCTAAAAATCGCTTTGTTAGTTTACCAATCATGCTAAATTACCAGTGCCGAATGTCTAAAGTATTCAAGCTGATCTATTTGTAGTGTCATTCCCGCGCAGGCGGGAATCCATTAAAGTTTGTGGCGAACTGGATTCCCGTTTTCACGGGAATGACAAGCTGTGCTATACTGTTCTCAAACAAGTAATTACATCGGTTATCCATAAAAATTTAGTCAGTTTTGAGTAAAGTAAAAGTTAGTATAACATTATTTATGCAAATTTGGTATTATATTCGGGCGCATAATCCGGCAGAAACGCCTCAGCCAAAGTGAAGAAGACAATTTATTCTATAGAACATTATTTGTTCTTGAGTCGAATATATCTGAAAGAGAAAAGTATGACTATTAAACATTGGCCCATCTTAAGCGTATTTATCTTAATATTTGTTCTGCTGAATTGTAGCGGAAGCTATGCTTTTAAAAAACAAGTCGATGGTATTATCATCGAGCTTGAAAAGAAAAAACCAACAGACCCCAAAATTGTGAAAATCCAGGTGTGTGGAGAGGATATATTTCATGTCATCGCTGCACCGGATGATACTTTTTCCTCCAGGCCGAGCTTAATTGTTGAAAAAAGCAATTGGGAAGCCGTCCCGTTTACGATTAAAGAAACTGATGGCACCGTGCAGATTTCTACGGCTAAGATAACAGCTAAAGTTTCAGTACAAACCGGAGAAATTGCTTTTTATGATAAAGCAGGCTACCCTGTACTTTCGGAAAAAGCGGGGGGCGGCAAGGTCATCACACCTGCGATGGTTTCAGGGGAGAAAACTTATCATATTCAGCAGGTTTTTAATTCCCCGGAGGATGAGGCATATTACGGGCTGGGCCAGCACCAAAATAATATTATGAATTATAGAGGCCATAACGTTGACCTCTGGCAGCACAATATAGTAGCTGTTGTGCCGTTTTTGGTTTCTCCCGGAAGGGATCCTGTGGACGGCAGAAACTACGGCATCCTCTGGGATAACAACTCACGCACCAAGTTCGGGGACATCCGGGAATATCAACCCATCTCGTCTCTGAAATTATATGGCAGTGATGGCGACGATGGCGGACTCACCGCAGAGTATTACCGCTCAGCAGATTTTCAGACACTCGTTACATCTCGCGCAGAATCGGTGATAGCCCATGAGAATTTAGCCTCGGCACCTGTGGCCGAGGCAGCCCCCGCCACAGGTGCGGGGGCTAATCGTTTTCCCGAAGGATTTAATTACAATCGGGGCAGCGTTCGCTGGAGCGGTGAAATCCAGTCTGACCAGTCCGGCGTTCATACATTCCGGTTCTACAGCTCCAATTATGCAAAGGTGTGGCTGAACGGCGAACTGGTGGTGGATTCGTGGCGTCAGAACTGGTGTCCCTGGACACACATATTGAGCCTGTCGATGGAGACCGGCAAACGCTATCCAATTAAAATCGAGTGGATACCGAACGGCGGCTACATCGGACTAAGGTATCTTAGCCCTGCCAAAAAAGAGGACAGATATACTATGTCACTTTATTCCGAGGTGGCTGACCAGATTGATTATTACTTCATTTACGGTGATAGTTTAGACCATGTAATTAGTGGGTATCGCAAAATTACAGGCAAGGCTCCGATGATGCCGAAGTGGGCGATGGGCTTCTGGCAGTGCCGCGAACGCTACAAGACACAACAAGAGCTGCTCTCGGTCGTCAAAGAATTTCGCAAACGCCAAATCCCGCTGGACAATATCGTACAGGACTGGTTCTATTGGCCGGAAGACAAATGGGGCGACCATAACTTCGACCCAAACCGTTTCTCCGACCCAGTCGGCATGGTAAAAGAGCTTCACAAGGACCTTCATACCCACATTATGATTTCCGTCTGGCCCAAGTTCTATGTCGGCACCGAGAATTATGAGAAATTCAAAGAAAAAGGCTGGTTGTATATGCGCAACGTCGAGAAGGGACAAAGAGATTGGGTAGGTCCCGGATATGTCTCAACTTTCTATGATCCATACAGTGAAGGTGCCCGCGAGTTGTTCTGGAAACAGATAGAAAAAAAATTATTCAGTAAGGGATTCGACGCTTGGTGGTTGGATGCGACGGAGCCGGATATTCATTCAAATCTATCGGAAACAGAGCTTCGGCTGCGTATCGGCCCAACCGCATTAGGAACCTCAGCGCATTATCGCAATACGTATTCTTTAGCCAATGCCAAAGGCATATACGAGGGACAGCGCCGAAGCAAGCTTAATCAACGTGTGTTTATTCTTACTCGTTCAGCTTATGCCGGGCAGCAGCGATACTCCGCCGCGACCTGGAGCGGTGATATCGCAACGCGATGGTACGATTTAAAAGCGCAAATTTCAGCAGGCTTGAATTTTTGTCTCTCCGGGATTCCTTACTGGACAATGGATATCGGCGGCTTTGCGGTCGAGCCTCGCTATGAGCGTAATGTGAAAGAAGCTGATTTGGAGGAATGGCGCGAGCTGAACACTCGATGGTTCCAGTTCGGGACATTCTGCCCATTGTTCCGGGTGCACGGACAATTTCCATATCGAGAAATGTTTAATATCGCGCCGGACGACCATCATCCGGCCTATCAAACGATGCTTGCTTACGACAAGCTGCGCTATAGGTTGATGCCTTATATTTATTCACTGGCTGGCATGGTGACGCAAGATGACTATACGATTATGCGTGCGCTGGTTATGGATTTCGGCTATGATAAAAAAGTCCGCAATATCGGCGACCAGTTTATGTTCGGCCCGGCTCTGCTGATTAATCCGGTGACCGAATATAAAGCCAGAACACGCAAGGTTTATCTGCCTGCTGGGACCGGCTGGTATGACCTTAAATCAGGCCGATTCTTCGAGGGCGGCCAAACTATTAAGGCTGACGCACCGTATACGGATATACCGATTTTCGTAAAAGAAGGCTCAATCATCCCGTTCGGCCCGGAGATTCAATACACTGCTGAAAAACCGGCCAATCCGATTCGCCTGTTTGTCTATACCGGTGCCGACGGCGAATTTACATTGTACGAGGATGAGAACGTCAACTACAATTATGAGAAAGGTGCCTTTAGCAAGATTTCGTTTACACACAACGAAAAGGCTAAGTCCTTGACAATCGGTGCTCGCAAGGGAAAATTTCCAGGGATGTTAAAGAAACGAACATTTGAAATTGTTTGGGTCGGCAAAGATAAGCCAACCAGCCTTAATTTTGAAGCCGCCCCCACCCAGACGGTTCGTTACAATGGAAAGAAGCTGGTTGCCCGGCTTCGGCTCGGCGCCTTCGCCGAGACGAGTCAAACAGAATAAATAATCGTTGAGAAAGGAAAGGAATTTATTATGGTTATGACAGCTTCCACAATGCTACCATTGGGGACAACCGCGCCGGATTTCAGCTTAGCCGATACCGAAGGCAATATTGTCTCGGTGGATGGTTTCAAGGATGCACCGGCTCTTTTGGTTGTTTTTATGTGCAACCATTGTCCCTTTGTCAAACACGTTTTGAAGGTAATGGTCGGGCTTATTAAAGAGTATCAGAAGAAAGGGGTCGCAGTCGTTGGGATTAATTCAAATGATGTAGCGAGCTTCCCTGAGGATAGACCTGAAATGATGGCCAGGATTGCTAAAGAAGCAGGCTATACATTCCCCTATCTTTACGATGAGACTCAGGAAGCTGCGAAGGCTTATCGTGCCGCCTGTACGCCGGATTTCTTTTTGTTTGATAAGGAAAGAAGGCTTGTTTATCGAGGCCAGATGGACGACAGTCGGCCAGGAAACAATATGCCGGTTACCGGAGCAGATTTGCGAGCTGCGCTTGACACTGTTCTTACAGGAAGGGAAGTTAACAAAGAGCAAAAACCCAGCATGGGCTGTAACATAAAATGGAAACAGGCAAACGAGCCGGACTATGCAAAGTAAATAATGTTTTGTAAGATGTATTTTGTATAGTTGTTTACAGTTTAATCGGATATAAAAAAACGAAGACCCGCCTGCCCAGAGTGTACGGCGGGCAGGTGATTCACAGGGAGGTGACAAATGAAGCGGTCAACGGCGTTTCTTTTTTGTGTGATAATATTGAGCACATGTAATTGTTTTGCCAACAATCCTCAAAATCAATCTGGTGTCAACTATGCCTCGAGCGAAGCCCGCCTCGAGCCAGTTCGAGATGTCGAAGGGATTCCTGAGACACTGCAGGATTATCTCTCGTATGCTGCTTTGAATAATGCAGGTCTTAGGGCTGCGTTTGAGCAGTGGAGGGTAGCGGTGGAGCAAGTCCC
>Ga0315532_1003148_pt1 | contig 10762 bp, 18 predicted proteins | sample SalMarWE160370MG_FD_203082 | JGI IMG/M metagenome (GOLD analysis project Ga0315532, IMG submission 203082) | Salt marsh sediment microbial communities from the Plum Island Ecosystem LTER, Massachusetts, United States - Salt Marsh Sediment WE1603-70 ... | reverse complement strand
GCGCGACGAGCGACTGACCGGCTGGCACGCTGCCCCTCACGTGGAGGACGTGGGGGGCAGAAGCCAGGCGGTGAGTACGCGCGTACTCACCTCATCTGCCGGCAGGCAGGGCAACCCTGAGTGAAGACTACCTGTTGGATACCTGTCAGGCTACCTTTAGGGTACTTAATGGACAAGCGAATGAAAGGCTTCTGCAACCCCCCTTTGCAACCTGTTGCAGTGCGGCCGGTTGTAGGGTGAAATGAGGGTAAAGTGAGGGTAAAGGTTGCAACGCGATCCGCTGTGTTGAAGACACTGCAACCAATACAGGAGAGTTGAAGACAAGCGAAATGCAAGGTGCTGAGGGAGATTTCAGCGTGGAGTTCGCAGAGGCGGCTTTCGACGACCGGTCTGACGACACCGGCCTGGCCGACCTGACGATCGCGATGGGCGACCTGGCCGAGGCGCTGTACCGGGCGGCGCTGGCGGCCGAGGACGCCAGGAGCGGCGAGGCCGGCGACCTGACGCGACTCAAGGACGTGACCTGCGACCTGCTTCACGTGATGGCGCGGGCGCTTCGCGCAGTGTGGGCGGTGGAAGGCGACTGACTGTCTGGTACTGCCCCTCACCGGCGACGGTGGGGGGCAGAAGCGAGACGAGCAGCGTGGGCTATTTTAGTCGGAGATACGTGGGTGGGAGTAGGAGGATACGGCGATGAGGACAATTCAAGTGACGGACGATCTGGAACTCGAAGTATGGTACCCGGGCGGCGAAGGCGACGTCGGGTTAGTGCTCTTGCGAAGCCGAGACCTGGCGGGCGACCGCGACAACGAGGCCGGCGTAGTGATCCTCTGGCCTGGGGAGATACGCCACCTGATCGAGGCGCTGGCTGAAGCGGCCGGGTTGCTGGCCGAGGGGGCAGCATAATGGCAACAGCCCCGCTCTCGTCGCGGGGGCCAGGTCGGGAGGCCACGAGACGGACGACGCAAGGAGGAACTATGCCAGAGTACACGTTACACATAGATCGGGAGGGAGCCGGCCTGCTGGCGCTCCAGGAGCACGATGCGGAACGCCGGCGAGCGTACTACCTGCTGCGCGGCAACCCCGCCGTGAGAGTAGTCACACGCGGCGGCTTCATCGAGGACTGCGAAGGTCACACGCTTGCGGTGCTGGCCGGACGTGAGGAGTGCTGGGGCCAGTGGCAAAGCAACCGGCACTTGCGCGGGCGGCGGACGTTCGTCGTGACGGTGTTCGGCGACGACGAGCGGGACGTGGCCGGGGTCGAATTGTCGGAGTGGTTGCGGCAGCACTACCTGAGCGAGGGCGGTCTGTTCTACCACGTGGATGGTACGCTGAGAGGCGGGGAACGCTGATCCTCACCGGCGACGGTGGGGGGCAGACGCGATCCGCTGTGTCGAAGACACTGCTCGATAGAGCCGAACGAAAAGCGAACGAAAAGCGAACGAAAAGCGAACGGGTTTTTCGGGTTTTTGAGTACGCGCGTACTCACAGGGGTGTACCAGGCCCGCCCCAGCGGGGCGGCTTGACGGCCCGTGTCCAACTGCGGTACACTGACGAAAACACGTATTTCCGTAAGTATTGGAGGGGCTAAAATGAACACAGAACTGGCAATCGTGGCGCCCGACGTGCTGACTATGATCGACCTGTCGCCCGACCTGGCCGAGTCAACCAAGGCCAAATACTCGGCGGCCGTCACCCGCTACCTGGAAGCCGGCGGTGACCTGCTCGACGCGGTAACGCTGGCCACTTACGCCGAGACGGTGAGCAACACCGACCGCGCACATCTGAAGGCAGCGGTACGATTGTACACCGACAGGCTGGGCACAGTGATCAAGGCGACGGTGACACCTGAAACCGTGGACGCTGCTCGGGCCAGGCTAATGAAACTGGAAGCCCTCCAGGAGGCCGTCAAGGTCAAGACCCCCCAAGGACAGAAGGCGCATACGTGGCTTTCACAGGCCCAGGTCAAGGCGCTGCTGGCCACCTGCGGGGATGGCATCGTGGGCCAGCGTGACCGTCTGGTGCTGGGGCTGCTGGTGGGGGCCGGCCTACGACGAGAGGAACTGGCGAACCTGCGCTTCGAGGACGTGAAACTGCAACCGGTAGGCGACCGCTTCAGGACCGTGCTCGACGTGGAGGGCAAGGGGGCGAAGGATAGGGTCGTGCCCATCTCCGACCGGCTGGCCAACGCCCTGGACGAATGGGGCAAACGGGTGGGCCACGAGGGCCGCATCGTGCGAAGCCTGGGACGGAGCAGGGAGCCGAAAGGCAGCATATCACCCGTAGCGATCTTCAACGTCGTGCAGAAGCGCGGGGCGATGATCGGCAAGCCCGACCTGGCCCCCCACGATCTGCGGCGCACTTACGCCCAACTGGGCTACGAGGCCGGGGTGCCCATCACGCAGATTAGTATCCTGCTGGGACACGCGAGCGTGGCGACCACGCAACGATATCTCAACCTCGAACTCGACCTGGAGGTTACGGTATCTGACTTCATCCCGTTTTGAGATCCCCGCCCAGGAGGGCGCGGGCCACGACCATACGGAGGTATTCCAGATGCAGGACAAAGACACATTCACGGCTGAGGACTTCAGGCACGCGGTGGCGCTTCAGTATGCGACGCTGAACCTGGGGGAGGTCCCCCAGCAGTTTAAGTTAGGCTGGGTGACCGGGATGCTCTACCTGGCCAGCGCCCTGGGGATTGACCCCGCTACGCTGGATCTGCCGGCACCGGTTGATCTGGGGGCGCGGGCGGGCGAGTAACCTTTTCCGCGAGACACTGTACCTTTAACAGACGCATAGCCCGCCGCCCCGACCGTGCGAACCGGGCGTAGAAGCAAGGATCACTGAGGGGAGAGGCGGGATTTGGCACGGGCGAGGCGGCGTGCTATAATAAGAGTGCCCTGCGACGTAGAACCGTCCAGGGCAACGACCAGGGCGGGCATAACGCCCCAGTGAGGAGAAGTATAGCAAAGCAAGCCCATCCTGGCAAGATCGGGGTGGGCTTTCGTTTTGGCTATGTACACAGACCGGTGAAAGAAAGGAGGTAAAAAATGTGTCACAAGGCTACAGTGGCCGTGCTGCTGGCCCTCCTGGTCACGTTGATCGTGGCCGTTGGCGGCTACGCGGCGTGGCAGGAGGCAAAGACCGGCTATGCCTTCGGCGTCGTGATCGAGCCCAGTGGCGCCGGCACGTTTCGAGTCTTATCTGCCTATTGTGGTGAGGCAATACCCGGCGGTACCAACGGCTGTGGAATCACGGTAGGAAATGAAAGCAGCAGTGAGATTTTCCTGGATGACTGGTCGGTGCTGTCTGGCCGGTCCGACGTCGCAGTGGTCAACGGCGATCTTTACAACAGGTGTGTGAGGTACGATGGGGAGGGGTATCTCACTTTCGCCTGGACGCCCACTGCTGACGCTGCCCCGGGGCCGGTGACCTTCACCGTCGTGGTCACTGCCTCTGAGGGGTGTCCCTACTAGCGCAACAAAGCGATCAGAGGAGGCGACTGATGAGTGAGGTCGTCTTTCTCGTGGAATCTGACCCCGAGGGCGGGTACAGGGCCCAGGCGTTGGGATATTCGAGTGGGCACGCTGAACGCTATACTGAAGGATGTAGCACAGCACCTGGGTCTGGAGCGGGATGAACTGTTGAGGGAACTCACGGGACGCTAACTTGTGGAAATTGACAGCGGGGCGGTTTTGTAGTAATATTACAAGGCGTTGAGATAGCCGGCGTAACGCCGGAGTTTCTGCGCGATGACAAAGGGACTTGAGCCCCCGCCCATACTACGCCGTAGAGCGGCGCAAGTGGGTGCGTGAGGGGGAGTGCGAGAGCCCGCCATACAGTCACGGGGGGGCCGGTGCAATGCGCCGGCCGGGTGGCTGTTTGAGGCGGGCTTTCTGTATATCTGGGAGGTGGCGAAATGGGAATGAAACCAGAAGCCGTGCCAGAGGCCGTCGTGAGCACACGGATTTCAATCGATTCATATCGGGGGGTGGTTGCCCGCGCACGCAGGTGGGGCATGATCAGGACGGGAAGTGGGCGGCCAAACTTGTCGGCGGCGCTGCGACGAATAATAAGGGCCGGGCTCGAGGCAACCGATGATGAACGGCCTCGGGGTGGCGATGAGACGGTTTATAGTTGACACAAAAACCGCCCGGCAGTGACCGGGCGGCGGGGAGGCAGCGGGCTGATGACTGCCCGTTGCGCCCCAATTTTACCATAAGCGAGTGATTCCATCAAGGGGAGGCAGAGATGATAATAACGGATACCTGGAGGAACTACACTGATCGGATACGCGAGGCCATTGACTTTGTGGCTCTGGTCGAGGAGACGACTGGCAGCCTTCCCCGCCGTCCAGACGCCCGGCCCGCGATGGTGTTGTGTCCCTGGCACGACGACCGGAAGACGCCCAGCCTGGCTATCTACGCCGACCACGCGCATTGTTTTGGTTGTGGCTGGCACGGGGATGCCTTCGACTGGCTGCAAAAGCGGGATGGGCTGGACTTCCGGGGCGCGCTCGAAGAACTGGCGCGACGGGCCGGTATCCCCAAACCTCACTGGACACCTGAGCAGGAGAAGGCGGCGCGGGAGCAGCGCGAGTACGAAGAGGTGCTGACCCTGGCCGCCCGTCACTTCGCGTCCCGCCTCCAGGAGACGCGGGCGGCGCTGGCCTACGCGCACGGCCGGGCTTGGTCGGATGAAACGATCCAGGCCGAGGGCCTGGGCTACGCCGATGGTGGCCACCTTCCCGACCTGGGCAACGACCAGGCGCAGAAGGTCGTCGAGGTGCTGAACCGGTGGGCGGGGATGGTCGGCGGCGCGCTGGTCTACGTCTACCGCGAGGGCGGTCACGTCGTCTACCTGGCCGGCCGGTCAATCGAGGCGAAAGGGCATCACAACCCGCCCGGCGACCTGGCCGGCCCGAAGCGTCCATACCTCAATGCTCCCTACTCAGCCCGCGCCGAGGAGGTGATCGTCGTCGAGGGCCAGGCGGACGCGGCGACGCTCGGCGGGTGGGATATCCCCGCCGTGGCACTGGCCGGATCCGGGCTGACCGGCGACCTGGGCGGCCGTCTCAAGCGACACGTCGAGCATGGGGCAACCCTCTACGTCGTCCCGGACGGCGACGGGAGGACCGACGTGGAGGGCCTGGCTGAAGCGGTCGGGCCACTGCTGCGCGTGGTGGCGCTGCCCGACCAGGTGGCCGACGTGAATGCCTGGGCGCAGGGTGGGGCGACTGCCGAGGGCTTCCGGGAGCGGCTGGACGCGGCTCCCTGTTGGCTCGATCTGCAAGTCGAGGGAGCGGCGAGGGCCAAGGGTGCGACGAGGGACCGAGCTATCGAAGCCCTTTTCCCTCTCCTGGCGCAACTGCCACCCATCACACTGGTCCGCTATAAGGGACGAGTGACCAAGGCGCTGGAGGAGGTCGGGGCGCGGGACTTTGATCGCTTCCTGAAAGCAGAGCGAGGGGCCAAGGCCGACGAACACACCCCTGCCGAGGTGCTGGAGGGTCAATATCCGGTCGTTGCCCCGGCACTGGATTTCCTGGATGGGTTGGCCGTCGTGACCGTGCCCCTACTGGCGAAGGTGGACGGCCGGCTGGCTCATTTCCCCTACCTGGTGACCAGCGACCGGCAGATGATCCCCGCCGATGGCGAGCGGATGGTGGACATCGGCGGGCGGACGGTTGTCCTGCGCGATCCACCGACCGCCCTGGGGAATGTGACGCGCTGGGAGTACTCTGACATACAAGCCTACCTGGAAGGGAACACTCCTGATCCGGTCGAGGTTTACCTGGAGACCGAGCGACTGCTGGATGGGTATATAGATTTCCGCGACGAGGGTACATCCGATGTGTTAGCGTTGTGGGCGATGGGCACCTACCTTTACCCGCTATTTGAGGCGTTCCCATACATGGGGCTGATGGGGCCAAAGGGCAGCGGCAAGACGAAAACGTTGAGCATTGTGGCAAAGTTGGCTTTCAACGCCCGTGTATCTAGCAATATGTCGCCTGCCTCGCTTTTTCGAGTCGTGCAGGCAACACGGGGGATGCTGGGCATAGATGAGGCCGAGCGGCTGAGCAACTCGAAGGATCCAGTCGCTGCCGACCTGCGGTTGCTGCTCAACGCCGGCTACAAACGGGGCAGCCCCGCGATCCGCTGCGAGGGGGACGATCACAAGGTCGTCGAGTTTGAGGTCTACGGGCCGAAGATGATCGCCAGCATCCGGGGGTTGGAGGATGTTCTGGAAAGCCGCTGCATTCTGATTAATATGCTGCGTACCGCTGGGCCGAAGGGAAACCTGGTCGTCTCCGAGTACGGCGAAGGCTGGGCCAGGGCGCGGCATGGTCTCTACTGCTTCGCATTGCAACATTTCACCGGCGTGCGCGACTGCTACTTGCGTGGGGCGGGGGCAGAGGGGCTGAACAACCGCCAGGCCGAACTGTGGCGGCCCCTCTTGGCTATCGCGACCTACCTGGACGATTGCGGTGCTGATGGGTTGCTGGCGCCGGTGCAGGAGTATGCCAGGTGCAAGGCGGCCCAAGCGGAGATCGGCAACCTGGACGACTGGCGCACGGCGGTGGTGCTGGCATTGTATAAACTGGCGACCATCGGCAAGACCCACGTGATGCCCAAAGAGGTGAGGGGCGCGATGGCCGACTTTATGGATGTGGATGATCACGCACGGGTCACATCACAATGGGTTGGTTATCGGCTGCGGGAGTTCGGCTTTCAGCGGGAGCGCACTAGCGCGGGCAGCACATATATCATCACTCAGGTGGGCGTGTTGGACATTCTACAGCGGTACGACGTGCAGATACCGGGAGAAAAAATAGGTGGTGGTGAGGAGGATAAGCAAATTGCATTTTGAAAGTGGGGTTACTCTGAAAAGCTGCCATACCTGCAAGAGCTGCAATAAGCTGCAAAGCTGCCACAAAAAGACCGAATTCGTGGCAGGTTTTGCAGGTTATGGCAGGTTTTGCAGCTATGGCAGCTTTTAGAGGTATCCCCCTATTCGATTTGCATTTTGAAGGATAGGCGGTGGCGACGTTGGCAGAATTGAAAGCACAACACCGGCGGGGGACGGGAGACGCTTCCACCCCCGCCCAGGTCCCGACCTGGAAGACGATCACCCTCTCTCTGCCGGGCGACACACCCCTGGGCGTTCCTGATGGCCGCTGGGAGCGGCGGGATGGGCGGATCGTGGCCACCTACAATCGCGCCGAACTGCGAGTCGCTGTGGCTCTGGCGCTGGGGCAGCGGCGGCACGAACTGGTGACCCGCCTGGAGCGGGGCCTGGAGGTACTGGCGGCCGCCACCGGCTGCGACGATGCCGAGGCGGAGCGGCTGCTGGCGCACTGGGATGGCCTCAACACCGAGTACGACCAGGTGGTGGAGGCGATGAGGGCAGTCGGGCTCGATGGAGTGGAGGTGCAGGAGGTGACCAGATGAATGACAGGCAACTTGTTCCCCTCGGGGTGATGACGGCGGACCAGGTACTGGCGCTGCCCGACTTGCCACCGGAGGAGATGCGCGAGGAGGAGTACCGGCGGGGCTACGTAGACGGGTGGGCGGCGGCAACCGAGGAGATGTGGACGCAGATGTTTGGGAAGGGGCTGAGCCGTGCGGAGGCCTACGATGCCTGCTTTGACCACTGGGAGACGGAGTTGTTTGACTGGCGGGAGGATGGGGGGAGTTGTGATCGTGAGGAGGACTGGGGCGAAGAGGGGAGACTGCCCAACGTGGTACGTATGGGCTGACGTGCCCGCCGAGCAGGCGGCGATCCGGGCCGGGCTGCTGGAGGAGCGGGCGCCCGATGCGCGCCGGCGGTACATCCTGGCGTGGGGTTTCCCCTCGCGCAGAGCGGCAGAGGAGGCGCTGGAGCGGTTGCGGCCGGCGGTGGCGGCTGCGGTGACAAAGATAGAGGGAGTGCAGGAGGGTGTGGGGGAAGGATTGACGGGTTGAGAGGAGAGTGAAAGGTAAGTCATAAGTCAGGTGCTCAGGGAAATTTTTTCGGCAGCAGGAGGCTAAAGGATGGCGAAATCGGTATATCACCGCGTTACACACACCAGGCAGGTTGAAAAGAAGGCCAGGACTTACCGGCTGGATGCTGAGATTGTGGCCCGGATCGAGGCGACGGCTGAGAGGCTGCGAGTGTGGCCGGGTCAGTTGGTGGACTTCCTGCTGAGACGCGGCCTGGATGCTATAGAGAGCGGCGAGTGGGAAGTGCCAACGCGGCCTGCGTACCGGCAGATCATCGAGGAGGACGGGGGTGGCGACCGGCCCTGACCGCCGCCTGTTGGCGGCGCTGCTGCTGCGGGCAGCACGGGACACGGCCGGCGACGATCCCCGCCTGGCGGTCCCTGATGTGTGGGGTGGCTGGTACAGCGCGGGGGCGGTGCTGGAGTTTCTGTGGGGAGAGAATGGGCACGGATACGATGGTGACTGATGCGAACTATCGGCGGGTGGCTGCTGCGATCATGGCCAGGGCCGCCCTCGATGCCCAGGCGAGTGATCCTGGACTGGCGGCGCCGGCGCGCCGGTGGCTGCGGACGGCCGGGGTTGACCTGGCCGAGCAACTGGACATTCCCCCTGAGCGCGTCACCCTCTGGGTGGCCGGGCTACAGCCACTGGCCTACGAGCAATTGACACTGTTTGACTGATAAGCAACGATGCTACTCACCGAGGCGATAGGCGCGCTGCTGATAAGCACCAGGGTGGAGGGGCGGAGCCAGGAGACGGTGAAGGGCTACCGCCGGAAACTGAAGCCGCTGGTGGCCTTCCTGGGAGACGTTCCGGTGGAGGAAGTCACCACCGGCGACTTGCGGCGCTACATCGTCCACCTGATGGAGCGACCTACCCGTTGGCGCGACCACCCCAAACATCAGGAGAGACCGGGCGGCCTCTCCCCATTCACCGTCGCCGGTCACGTCAGAGCCGCCAAGCGGCTGTTCAACTGGCTAGAGGGGGAGGGCGTAATTGAGATCAGCCCGACGCGGAGAATCAGGACGCCCCGACCGAAGCGGCGGGAGCCCAAGGCAATCGAGTTGGAGCATTTCCTGGCGTTGCTGGCCACTACGGAGGGTGAGAGCGTGGCCGACCTGCGTGATCGGGCGATCCTGCTTTTCCTGGCCGACACGGGTTGCAGAGTGGGCGGACTGTGCGGCCTGCGGGTGCAAGATGTGGACTTAGAGGCTGGGCTGGCGGTATTGACGGAGAAGGCGGATAAGACCCGGTTCGCACCGTTCAATCGCCCTACGGCAGAAGCGTTGGAAGCCTGGCTGAAGATGCGTTCCCAGCACCAGGGGCCATGGCTGTTTGTGAGCCTGGGGCCGAGGGCGAGGGGCAGGCTCTCATCCAGCGGAGTGGCGCAGATGCTCAAGCGCAGGGCGCAGCGGGCGGGCGTGAAGGGGCGTGTGAATCCTCACGCTTTTCGCCACTTCTTTGCCCGTGAGTTCCTCATGAACGGCGGCGACCTGGCGACGCTGGCCGACTTGATGGGTCATAGCAGCGTGGAGGTTACGAAGGCCAGTTACGCGATCTTCACCGTTCGGGAGTTGCAAGAGAAACACCGGCGCCACAGCCCGGTGGCGAAACTGCTAGGAGGTGACGAAGATGGCAAATCGAGGCGCTCTTAATCCCTTGGTTACAGGTTCGAGTCCTGTGCGGGTCACTAATCGGAAAGTGGCGCTTTCCGGCGATACGATAATGGAATTCCCGATGAGACGGGTGATCACCCCTGTCTCCTGGATAGCAGCCCCGGAATGGCTGACGGTCCGGGAGGCGTGCGAATTGTCGGGCCACGATGTGGACACCTTGCACTGGATGATCCAGGATGGGGCGCTGGACACCAGGCGCGAAGGGGATACGTGGCTGATCGAGAAGGCCAGTCTACGGGAATTCCAGGAGGCGCTGCTAGAGGTGTTGCACTGGTGGGACTGATGCCGGGATGTTCTCTCCGACCGCCCCACCCCACCGGTGGGGCTTTTCGTTGGTTATGGTAGTTATAGGTTGTTATAGCAGTTATAGGTGTTATGACCATAGGCGGGGAAGTGTAGCATAGTGCTACACTGCTACACCGCTACACTTGCTACACTTGCTACACTTCGCGGTACGCACTATGGGCCTCTCCCCCTGCAAAACCGGTTACAACGGTTACAGTGGTAACAGGGGGAGGCGGATCGGTTGCAGCGGTTACAGGTGGTTACAACGGTTACAACAGTTACAGCCATAGGCGGGGGCAATGACTGAATGGATCACGACCGCGGAGGCGGCAGAGTTGACGGGGTACAACGTAAGGTACTTGCGCCAACTGGTAAACGAGGGCAAGATATATGCCGTCAAACGGGGCGGTATCTTCTGGATTGACAAGAAAGGCGCGGTAGACTATGCTGACGAAATGAAGCGGCTTGGCCCAGCGAAGCACGACCCCTGGAGGACGGGAGCGCGGCAGAAGGCGACGGGAAGTTAGTCGAGAATTTTAAGGTTGGGGGGGCTTGACAAGCCCCTTTTTTCGTGGTATACTTACTGATGTGGTGGGAGGGAGTACATCCCACTTTCTTTTACAAGAAGTTCCTGACCTCTTAGGAGGAACTAATACACAAATCACCCCCCGGCGGTGCACAGAACACCAACCGGAGGGCTGACCCCCAACGCCGGCATAGACGGCGCGGGAGGCTACCTCAAGTATAACAGAGAGGCCCCCGCCAGGCAAGACCGGCGGGGGCTTTCGGTTTGTACGAGGAGGTAGCAATGGCAAG
>Ga0315532_1003147_pt1 | contig 10767 bp, 7 predicted proteins | sample SalMarWE160370MG_FD_203082 | JGI IMG/M metagenome (GOLD analysis project Ga0315532, IMG submission 203082) | Salt marsh sediment microbial communities from the Plum Island Ecosystem LTER, Massachusetts, United States - Salt Marsh Sediment WE1603-70 ... | reverse complement strand
GCAATAGGCAAGCATTTCATCTTTTTCCAAGCCCATTTTCTCTCGCCATTCTTCCGGACTCGGCATGTTTTCTTCAGCTATCTCGGCAATTTGCCAATCTTTCATCTTTGTCGGGTCAAGCTTCATAGTATATCCCTCACTTCAATTAACAATTTTAGAGATTCAATTTTACGATGTGCTGTAAAATAGGATTAAGTAGGGGAATTGTCCACAAAATTATCTGAGCAATTTACTTTAGAGCTATTTTTTTGCAGTTCTTGCTTTTTAGGTAATTTTCAGGTAAATAAGAGCTCGATACTCAGGACACAAGAAATATGACAAAGTTCAAGATGCAAACCTATCAAAATCTGGTCAAAGATAGCGGCGGTGCTACAAGAGAAAACTTATTCAGCTTATTGGGCAAGGTTCAAGATGAATTCGGTTATGTACCGAGAGAAGTTGTCCGCGACCTTGCATCAAGAACCGGTTTGGCAGAAGCTCGAATTTACGGAGCTCTGACATCCTATAAAGATTTCAAAGTGACATCGCAGTTAGATAATCAAGATGAAAGAGAATAAAATCTTAACTCGGCGAGTGGGAAGGTATCAGCCACTGGATATTGTTGCTTATAAGGCACTGGGAGGCTTACAGGGTCTTAAGCGCGCACTGGAAATTGGACCCGAATCGATAATTGAGGAGATCAAAAAATCAGGACTCACCGGCCGAGGTGGTGCAGGTTTTCCGACCGGACTTAAATGGGCCTCGGCTGCAAAAGTAAAACAACAGCCGAAATATTTCATCTGTAATGCCGACGAAGGCGAACTGGGGACATTTAAGGACAAGGTCCTTCTTGATGGTGACCCCTGGTTGGTGCTCGAAGGAATCATTATCGCAGCTTATGCTATCGGAGCCGAACAAACATATATCTATATCAAAGGCGAATATGAAAAAACAGCCGAGCTCTGGGAAAATCTCGTTTGTGAAGCTGAAAAAGCTAACCTTCTGGGAGAGAGAATTCTGGGTTCGTCCTTTTCAGCTAATTTACAAGTTGTAAGGGGCAGAGGACCATATATTGCCGGCGAGGAATTTGCGCTAATATCGTCGCTTGAGGCTCGCCGGGCAATGAGCAAGCTCAAGCCGCCCTATCCAACAGAAGAAGGGCTTTTCGGAAAACCAACGGTCGTTAATAACGTTGAAACGATAGCTAATGTGCCGGTGATTTTAGCCGAGACGGCAGAAAAATACCGCAAGTTAGGCGTTGAAGGCGACACAGGAACGAGGCTTTTTTCATTATCCGGAGATGTGAAAAAAACCGGCGTATATGAGCTTGAAATGGGTTCAGGGACACTACGAGAGCTAATCAACGAGCTTGGACAAGGCACAAAAAATGGCCGGTCTATAAAAGCCGTTCAGCCAGGCGGAGGAACCAGCACACTTCTCGGCAGGGATTCTTTAGGATGTAAGCTTACAAGCCGGGCCATACGGCAAGCAGGCAGCGGAATCGGAACGGCAGGAGTAATCGTCTACCAGGAAGACAGAAGTGCGGTCGATATCTTGAAAGGCCTGCTAAAATTCTATGGCGCCGAATCCTGCGGACGCTGCGCACCGTGCCGGATTGGGGTCACAAAAATGAAAGAAATCGTTGATACGCTCTCTCGCGGTGAGGCAGCAGCAGACGACTTAGCTCAATTGCACGAAATTGGCAAGGCTTGCATCGTTGCATCCACATGCGGAATGGGCCAGGCGTTTCCACTTCCGGTGCTCTCGGCATTAGAGCTTTTCCCGGAAGATTTTGAGGCAGCTATCACAAAAAATCAAAAATTAAAATAAAAAATGCAAAATTAAGGAGTCGTCCCTTAGGGACTCCACAATTTTGATATTTGATTTTTGATATTTAATTTGGATTGAAATGAGAAAAGTCAATTTGGAAATTGACGACAAGCAAGTCACGGTCGAAGAAGGGACAACCATCCTTGAGGCGGCCAAGAGTGTCGGCATCGATATTCCTCATTTGTGCTACGACCCTCGTGTCCAGCCTATCGGTAGCTGCCGATTATGTATAGTGCAGATAGAAGGACGCCCCGGCCTGACGATATCCTGTAATACGCCAGTAGCGCAGGGAATGAAGGTATGCACCGAGAACGAAGAAATTGCCGCGACGAGAAAAACTATCCTTGAATTGATTTTATCTCAGCATCGAGTAGCGTGCACAAGCTGCGATAGTGACGGCGCCTGCAAGCTTCAGGACTACGCTTATCGCTACCAGGCTGATGAAGCAAGGTTCGGCCAAGCAAAACGAAAACTTGCTCAGCCAAATTACACCACTAAGAGTGAAGCCATTCTCTACGACCCCGACAAGTGCATTCTGTGCGGGCTGTGTGTAAAATACTGCGAGGATGTCCCGATGGCCGAAGCCCTTACTTTTGCTGGAAAGCCCAATGATATGCAGGTATCAACCGCGTATGGCATGGACCTTTTCGAAAGTTCCTGCGTACTTTGCGGTGGATGTATATCGGTTTGTCCCTCCGGAGCAATGGTTGAAAAGATTGCAGTTGGCAAAGGTCGGGATAAAGACCTGCTGAAAACCCGAACGGTTTGTGCCTATTGTGGCGTGGGCTGTCAGCTCGACCTTAATGTCAATCCCAAAACAAACAAAATCGTCAAAGTCACTACTAATCCAGATTACATACCAAATAAAGGCCATCTATGCGTTAAGGGTAAATTCGGGATGGACTTTGTCGGCCATCCGGACAGGCTCACCACGCCTCTTATAAAGCAAAACGGCAAATTCGAAAAGGCTACGTGGCAGGAAGCAATAAAGCTTGTTGCCGATAGGTTGAACAAAATAAAATCTGAATTCGGCCCAGACAGTATCGCCGGTTTATCATCAGCTAAATGCACCAACGAAGATAACTATATCTTTCAGAAATTCATACGCGCTGCAATAAGAACAAATAACGTTGACCATTGCGCACGCTTGTGTCACGCCTCGACGGTTGCAGGTCTGGCCCGTGCTTTCGGCAGTGGTGCTATGACCAATTCCATCGACGAAATAAAAAATTCAAAATGTATCTTCGTCATAGGCTCAAACACTTCCGAGGCGCATCCGGTAATCGCCCTTTACATCAAAGAAGCGGCTGTTAGAAATGGCGCTAATCTCATCGTAGCTGACCCAAGAAGCATCGAGCTTGTCCGCTTTGCCAAGCTGCACCTGCAACAACGTCCCGGCACCGATGTGGCTCTAATAAACGCGATGATGAATGTAATTATTAGTGAGAACTTGCTCGGTAGAGACTTCATCGATACGAGAACAGAGAACTTTGAGGCAGTGGCTGAAACCGTTAAAGATTTTACTCCGGAAATCGCAGAAAAAATTACTACCATCCCTGCTAAAAATATTCGCCAGGCAGCTCGGATTTATGCCAAAGCTGAGACAGCCAGCATTATCTTCAGCATGGGCATAACTCAGCACACGACTGGAACCGACAATGTGCTGTCACTTGCAAATCTTGCCATGCTCACCGGCAACGTTGGCAAAGAATCCGCGGGAGTAAATCCTTTACGAGGCCAAAACAATGTGCAGGGCGCTTGTGACCTCGGTGCTTTACCTAATGTATATCCAGGCTATCAATCAGTTGAGGACGCGCAAATACAGGCTAAATTTGAAAAGGCCTGGGGCACGAAACTGCCCGCCAAGACCGGCCTTACGGTTATTGAGATGATTCATGCCATCGAGACCGGCTCTGTAAAAGCATTATATTTAATGGGTGAAAATCCTGCGCTTTCCGACCCGAACCTTAATAGAACGCGAAAGGCCCTGGAGAAGGTTGATTTCCTCGTGTCGCAGGAGATACTGCTATCGGAAACCGCTCAATTTGCGGATGTGGTTCTTCCATCTTTTTGCTTCGCGGAAAAAGACGGGACATTTACAAATACGGAAAGACGCGTCCAGCGCGTCCGAAAGGCCTTAAAACCACCCGGCGATGCACGGGACGATTGGCAAATCTTATGCGATGTGGCAACAGCCATGGGCTATCCGATGCACTATGAAGGTGCCGACAAAATTATGGATGAAATCGCGACGGTGACACCAATCTATGGCGGAATATCTTTTAACAGAATCGATGCGGTAGGTTTGCAGTGGCCCTGCCTGGATTCAAGTCACCCCGGCACCAAGTTTCTGCACAAGGGCAAGTTCACCAGAGGCAAAGGCAAATTCCACGCGGTGCGGTTTATCGAGCCAGCTGAAAGCCCGGATGAAAAATTCCCATTTATTTTATCAACCGGCAGGCAGTTATATCAGTTTCACACAGGGACGCTTACGCGAAAATCACCACCCATCCATCAAAAATCTCCGACCGGATATGTTGAATTGCATTACAAAGACGCTGAAAGATACGGAATTGCAGATGGCGATTATGTTGAGGTTTCCACACGCAGAGGCAAGGTTGTAACCTTGGCCAGCGTAGGCAGCCAGGTGGCAAAGGGCTGGCTGTTTATGCCGTTTCATTTTGCCGAGGGACCAGCTAATATGCTGACCAACGATGCGCTGGACCCGATTGCTAAGATACCGGAATTCAAGGTCTGTGCGGCCCGCTTACGACGTGTTGAAACCCCCAGTCCCGTAATCCCATAATTTCCAAATTTCGATTTACGATTTTCGATTTCAAATCGACAATTGGCAATCGGAAATCGAAAATTTTGAGCTATAATCCTTACTGCACCTTCAACGGGTCGATATCCTTGATTCTATCGGTGTAAATCTCATACGGATATTTTTGCAGTAGCTCTTTCCTGTAGTCGGCCAGGATCTTGTTCCTTTTTTCGCCTATTATCCTCCACTTGATACTATTGTTCATATCACTGGAGTATTCTTTCTCCTGGGCCGCCCTTTTCTCTAATATCTTGACGATGCGCCACTTGATCTGTTGACCGTAAAAGCCCTTCACCGGCCCTATTATCTGGTTTGGCTCACTTTTCCATAAGTCATCAAAAAAGACACCTTCTCTGCCGGTATTTGTCTCAAATGGTTTGCCTTTTTCCTGCAGCGAGAATTCATCTTTGACCGACTCGAAATCCCTGCTGTCCAGCTCTGCTTTCACCTTATTGGCCGTCTCAAGGTCAGCACACCATATCTGGTCGATCTTCACCGTTCTGGGCGTGCTGAATTTTTCCCTGTTTTTCTCAAAGTACTCAACTATCTGTGCTTCTGTCGGCTCATTAACATCCTTGACTTTTTCGTTCGTTGCTTTGCCGAGCAGGCTCATATCTTCCCGCTTTCTTAGCCCCTCTATAAAATCTTTATCTTTATCGAGGCCGAGTGACTGTGCCTCAGCAACCAAAATCGGCAGTCTTAAGTATCTATCCAAAAGATTTTCCACTCCCTTTTCGGTATTCAAATCCTTTGGGCGGCTCGGTGGGGCAATTTCCAACAAAGCATAGAACCAATCTTTTACGGTTACCTTTCCACCATCATACGTTGCCAGAACAATGCCTCTCTCTTCAGGCGTCAGCTCTTCTCTTACTTGATCGTTAAGAATCCACCACTGTTTACGTGGTTTCTTAGGATGATTTAATAACCTGTCGTGTAGCTTGACCGCTTCAGGAAAATTTTCGCTTTCCTTCTTCAGATGATACTTTTGACATAACTGGTCGTAATATTCTTCAAAAATTCGGTTAGCTTTTTGCCTTTGTAGCATTGCCTGCGTTCGTTTTCGATCCAGCTTGGGATTGGCCTTCATCTGCTTGTCAATTTCCTCATCTGTGACTTCCAGTTCATTCCGCCTACCTTGCAGATAACTCGCCCAAACCGTACTTGCCAGCTTTCTATTCTTAAATCGATCGACAACGACGCTGATTCCCTCATCCTCCAGGAAACCTTTCTCACGGGCTTCCATAATCATCGCTTTTTCCACTATCATTTTTAAAAGCACTTCATTTACGTCCACGGCTTTGGCTTCGTCATTGTACGGGTCATAACCATAGGGATAAATCTCGACCTTCAGCTTTTGTTCAAGCTCTTCTTTTTTGATGACGTAATCACCGATCTTGGCAACGACAACCGGCTGCTCAACCGCTTTAGCAACAAATCCCTTAGGGACAGGTTGCTCCTGCTTTTGGTCTTTTGACACAGTTACCGCCTGCTCAGACTCTGGTGGGGCTGCTTTGGCAGGCTCTAAGGGCTTTGGTTTAGCCTCAGCAGCTTCCGCAGCAGGCTGCTGTTGTTTCTGTTGTTGAGTTTCCGAAACGGCTGCCGCCTGCCCGCCGTCGCTTTCGCTAAGGCGGGCCTGCTTGTCACGAGGTGCCTGTGAAACCTCAGTAGAACAGCCATTATGAAGTATTAACGACAGGCTCAACAAAGATATAGCCAATCTTACCGAAAGTCGCTGTCGATTAGACATAATACAACATCCTAATTATTTCTGGTTTCTACTCAGTAGTATTCTTTTCGACTATTATAGCATTATACTTTACTCTGGCAAGTAGCTACATGCTTTAAGAAAGAAGATGTCTGTAAATTTATGATGTATTATCCATCACAACTTCATATAGGCTTCACGCCTGATTTTCCCGGTTGAAGTTTTCTGAAACTCCTCTATTTTTATTTCAAGACGTTGTGGCGTTATCTTTTCGAAGACAGACAGCTTTCTGCTTTTTTGCTGACACTCATTGATACTTTGCCAAACGAGAGACTTTAGCAATTGTGGTTGTTCTACCAAATCAGAGTAGCCCAGATTGGTATGGCTTTCTATTGCGTCCCAGGCTGGCTGGATGATTGCCCTGAAGGTTTCTTGTGTTATTCCGTTCGAATCTTTCCGCAAATCCGGAACCACTAATATCTCTTTAACGAACCGAGCCTCAGAAAGCGCTGACTCAACAAGCTCAGGATTTACGTTCTTGCCGCCGGGCAGCACTATCAGATACTTCTTTCTCCCAGTAATAAAAAGGTGTCCCTCTTTATCCAGGTACCCCAAGTCGCCGGTGTGCAGCCAGCGAATACCATTATCGTCGGTCCTGATAACGGCCTCAGTAGCTTTGGTGTTTTTATAGTAGCCCTTCATAATACAAGGGCCACCAAGACAAATTTCACCCTTTTCACCCGGTGGCAGGATTTGGTTTCTTTCGTTTACAATCTGAACCAACAGTGTAGAGACAGGTTTGCCAACAGAGCCTAATCTTTGCGGGCTATCATTAAAACCATAAACAGGTGAGTTCTCGGTGGTGCCGTAGCCTTCGTACAGCAGCAAGCCTCTTTTCCAAAACACATCCAGCACCCATCGTGGAACCGGTGCTGAGCCTGAAAGGAAAAAACGAAGTTTGCCCCAGCCTTGCTTTCTAACAATTCTTCTGCCCACAATTTTCGGCAAGCAGCTATCAAGCAATCTAACAAGCAGTCTCTCTTTTTTGTATCTGGCAAAACCGTCCTCAACATTTTTTGCCAGAACCGTAAAAAGAGCAGGTACAGCCACAAAGATAGTTATTTCTTTGTCCTTAATAAGCTCAGGTATATGGCGGTATTTGTTAATGTAAATATTGGTTGCGCCGACACTGAAAGGCAGCAGTTTGCCTACGGTCAGGCCAAACGAATGATGAGGCGGCAGGACGTGACCGAGTATATCCTCGCTGGTTATTTTAATTCTCTGCACAGAGCCATGAATATTGGCGATTAGATTAGCATGAGTTAGCTCAACCTCCCGCGGGTCACTGGTGGTGCCGGAAGTGCAAAGAATTACCGCAGTATCATCCGGATTAATGTTTACGGAAATCCGGCTCAGCAAATCACTATATTCCGAACCGAGCTGTCCCCAGCAGGCGGGCCGACCGATTTGCAATGTATGGTGACATGGTGTATCGATCATTTCAACCAGCCCGAGGCCCTGGCTGACTGCAAATTCTCTTAGTTCCTGGCGGGATTCAGCATCCTGATAATCATCCGCCATAACTAAAAGTCGAGTATCAGTATGAATGAGGTGGTTTATTACGCCTTCGACAGGCCTTTCCGGGTCGATCAGGACCGGCACAGCACCGGCAAATATTATCCCCAAAAAAGCAACATCCCAGTCCGTGCGGTTCTTACCCAATATTGCTACTTTATCTGTCGGCTGAATATCTTTAGCCTGAATTAACCATAACGCAAAGCTTAGTGCTCTTGTTTTTAATTGCCCATAGGTAAGTTTCTCGTGGCGTTCTGTTCTAACTATTTCGAGACACTCTTTATGAAGCGATTCGACTTTCTCAAAAGAAGCATTAAAAAGGTCGAGCAAGGTTCGCAATTGCGGCTGAGTTTGCATTTCTTTTTTAACTTCCTCGTAAGTGACTTAGGGAACCCTTTAAATCCTTTCCGTTATAACCATCGTTCAAAAAACTCTAACTTCTATTGAGCAATATGACAAGACTTTTTCTATTGAAGGGATTCACAGGAAATTCTATAGATTTGTCCTTGCTGTTCTACGTCGAATGATTGGGGAGTATTTGCCTACGTTTCACACAGGGTTCTTATCTACGATAACCTACGACGACCATATAGACAGGCTCGAAGTTTATCGGCAGTGACAGAACTTTGCTGACGGATGCATCGTCAAAAGCACCGACAGCCACAGAGCCAAGCCCTAAAGCCTCCGCCTGAAGATGGACGTTCTGGGCCGCGTGGCCGGCCTCCATATAAACATAACGAATGCCCCGCTTGCCGTAGCGTCTTGTAGTTCTGTCAAACTCAGCAGCAAAGACCATCGTCAATGGTGCCGCTTCAATAAATTCCTGACCCCATGCAGCCGTTGCAAGTGCAGAACGCAGGTCCTGGCCAGCGAGCTTTTCAAGGGCATGTTTGCCAAGCAAATAGCGAAAAAGCCCCTGCTCGTTCACGACAAAAAGCTCCAGGGGATAGGTTGCACCGGCTGAAGGTACTGTGCGATATTTGCTTTTTGCGTCCTGGCCCTGAGCCGCCCAGGCCAACTGTCCGATTTGCTCAAGAGTAAGAGGCTCAGATCGAAAGTCCCGCCAAGACCGCCGAGAAGCTATAGATTGCTCCAGTGACATTGAACCATCAAGATTCGGCTCGGGAAGAGTTACTATTTCACGCATGGCTAATCTCGTTCTTTATTATTTTAATCCGTTGTATCATATCCATAAAATCTAACCATGTCCAGTGCTCATAAGGTATGTAAACGACCCGGCAGACCTGTAATCAAAATTTTTGCAGACTGAGATGACATATCTAACGAACCGAATTCAAATATCGAATTTAGGATTTTCAGGCCTGTTATCTCTGCTCAAGCCAGTGGAGAGCCATAATCTGAAAGTCTGCAAAATCTACTTTGCAGTCGCCGTTTATGTCGCCAGCTACGATGGTTTCGCAGACCGGCTCACCAAAATAACTTTTGCTGGCCTCAGCAGTGCCGCCATAGGCGCCCATATTGATAATCCCGCCATTGGGAAAAGGTTCATCTCCAACAGGACTATTCGGGTCACCCGCATCGATACAAGGACTCGTCACATCGTCACTCGTCCATCGTCCCTCGTTTGGGTCCCATCTACCAGCTTGTGATTTAAGGTGATAATCGCCATCTACCCAGAAGTCATCGGATAAATCCTCCGATGTGCCGTTTGGATCCCAGTAGCCATTGCGAGCAAACAATGGATCGGTCATAAGCCAGTTACCGGAAATCATACCATACGAATCATATATATCGCTTGTATCTTCTCCAATAAGGCAGTGCTCAATTCTTAATTTCATAAGAATTAGAATAATCCCCATAGACTGCCATAGGCGAATTTCATAACCCTCAGAACCAGCATGATTCCCCCATACGATGCAATTCGTCAAATAGCAAATCTCATTTTCGCGTACTGCCCTGAATAGGATACCACCTCCCCCCTGTTTGCCTCTTACTCGATTTCCTGTGATTGTACAGTTTATGAATTGATGATTACCACCTTGGCAGTGCACTCCACAACCATGATAATATTCTGATGTTGCTATGTTTCCCGAAATAATACAGTTTACCAAGCAAGTCTCACCAGAGATTATACAGATACCGCCACCATCACCATGATCGGCAAAATTCTCTGTTATAATGCAATTACTTACATACATACGCGAATTACGTGCCCATATCCCACCGCCTGATTCAGCTGCATTGCCAATAATAATACAATCCTTTATGGTAGGACTACTTTCTTCACAGTAGAAAGCTCCTCCTTCATCTTTGCGGCTTCTATTGCCTCCACCAGTTACCGTGAATCCACACACTACCGAATTATTATCCTCGTTGTTGTGAAAGCAAAAACCGCGATGGCTATCAGGACGTGGACGCCCAGTCGATGAATGCAAAGTGTCACAGGCAATTATACACGATTCTGGCCCTTTCTCACTCTTTACAGTGATGGCCTTGCCTTTGAAGTCTATATCCCAATTACCGTCGCCGGTGTAGGTGCCCGGTGCAACAAGAACAGTATCACCATCGGTACTGGCATCGATTGCTGCCTGAATGGTGGGGTAGTCCACTGGAACCTTACGGATTTCCCCGAGTGCGGGGCAGGTCAGCCAAACCAATAAAATAAGATATCGTATTATTGCTCTATCCATCTCACCCTGTTTCCTATTTACTTCAGTGCTACTCCAGCCAGTGAAGGGCCATAATCTGAAAGTCTGCAAAATCTACTTTGCAATCGCCATTGATGTCGCCTGTAATAATGGTCTCACAGATTGGCTCGCCAAAATATGATTTGCTCGCTTCTGTTGTGCCGCCATAAGCTCCCATATTTATAATCCCGCCATTGGGAAAAGGC
>Ga0315532_1003133_pt1 | contig 10788 bp, 11 predicted proteins | sample SalMarWE160370MG_FD_203082 | JGI IMG/M metagenome (GOLD analysis project Ga0315532, IMG submission 203082) | Salt marsh sediment microbial communities from the Plum Island Ecosystem LTER, Massachusetts, United States - Salt Marsh Sediment WE1603-70 ... | reverse complement strand
AAATTCTGGTAACATCAACATATAATCCCGAAGGAGCATTACTATGGAGACCAAAAAGCAGGAAAAACCAAAACATCTCGGCAGGGGGCTGGAGTCATTATTAGGTCCTATAAAATATAACGTTTCAGCAACAAAACCGCCGGTGACGGAGCAGGAGCCAGCTCCTAACTTTCCTATTGACAAAGAGTTAAGTGAATCTCTGCGAGAAATCAGTCTGAACGCCATATCGACAAATCCGTATCAGGCACGAACGGTGTGGAATGAGCAGGAGCTGGAGGAGTTAGCTAAGTCCATCAAGGCCAACGGCGTAATTCAGCCCATTATCGTCCGCCCTGCCGGGCCGGGATACGAGCTAATAGCCGGTGAGCGTCGATTTCGAGCAGCACAGTTGGCTTCGTTGACAACCATACCGGCTCTCGTTCGCCAGGCAACAGATGAGCAAATGTTAGAGCTGGCATTAGTGGAGAACATACACCGGATCGACCTTAATCCGATCGAACGCGCCAAGGCCTACCAAAACTATTTAAGCACCTTCTGCCTGACCCAGGCTGAGGCTGCTGAGAGGCTCGGCGAAGACCGCTCTGTCATCGCTAACTATCTGCGATTGCTGGACTTACCGGACGAAATAAAACAAATGCTCAGCGACGGCCGGTTGGCCATGGGTCATGCACGGGCTATACTCGCGCTGCCGACCGATGAGCTTCGGCGAAAATTAGCCAACCGGGCGCTGGCAGGCCGACTTAGCGTACGCGAGGTCGAAAGATTAGTCCGAAGATACCTTACAAGCACCGGCCGGACTACAATTACCGTGCGCTCAAAACCAGCTAATATTCAGGACCTCGAAAGCAAGATAAGCCAGCAGCTCGGCACAAAAGTCAGCATTGAAACCCGCAAAAATGGTCAAAGAGGCAGGATTATCATCGAATTCTACTCTTTAGACGAGTTCGACAGTATTACAGAAAGGCTTGGCCTTGCGACCATAGAACAAGTCTAATACTACTATGCTATATTTAAACTTATTTATTACTTAATTTATTGCAGTATAAGAATTTAAGCTCGAAATTCGAATACCGAAATACGAAACAAATACAAATGACCAAAATTCAAATGCCTCAAACAAAACCATTGCGTGCTCAAACCATTGTCTTGGTCATTTGGATTTTGAATTTTGAGTTTGTTTCGGATTTAGGATTTCGTGCTTTGTATTTTTGTGCATAAACAAATCCTTAGTAAATGTAAATAGCATTGTAGTACTAAATAGGGGGCCAAAATCAAATTTGCCTAATTTCACCAAAAACGGTAAAATATTAGTGTACTTATCGGACAAACGCTTGGTGGAAAGGCTATAAATCCAGGCCAACCACAGAGAAAGTTAAGAGTTTCCACCAAGCCACAAGACATCGGAAATTTCTTAAAGAAAGGTGAATAATATGTTGTGCGTAAAGAAACCTCACTGGATGGTGTCCCTAATCACAGTGACAATGACACTACTTAGTACCGGCCTGTGCTTGGCGCAAGGCCAGGCAGATCCAACCGATTATATAGCTGAGCTTAATAAATTAGGGATAGCAGGACGTCCTGAAAGCGATAACGCGGCGCCTTACTACCAAAAGGCAATAGAACTCTATGTAAAAAAGCCCACGGACTTAACAATATCGACAAGGAGTTGGCCAAAAGAACAGCCTGCGCAAGAACAGGCTGTGCTGCGAAAATGGGTACAGGATAATAACGCGGCACTTGAGCAAATACAGCTTGGCAGTCAGAAATCATACTGCTGGTTCACGCAAACCGACCAGAAACTGCAGGCCAATCCCAGCTTAACAAAAATAAGGGACTTAGCGATGGCACTACAGGCTCGGGCGATGCTTCAGGCTGAAGACGGCGGAGTCAGCGGTGCCGTCAACGATATAGTTACTCTGTATAGATTTGGAGCACATATTGCAGAAGGTCCGAAGCTAATAATAGAAAAATTGGTAGGGATTGGTGTAAGGAGCTTTGCAATAAGGGCTGCATTTAACATCCTCAGTGAAAAAATGGTTAATGCCGATTTAATGAAAAATCTTCAGAATCAATTAGGACAGCTTTTGACAAAGCAAAACGAGCCGTTTGATTTTAGCGGCGAAAAACTTTATATGCAGGGTCAAATTGAAACAGACCCTAACAGCCTTCCTTTGAAGCCGTATTTAAAAAGCACATTTGAATACTATGACACAATGGCGGCCAAAACTCCCTGGCAGTTACACAATGAACAAACACCATCTACAACCATGCGGAATCCTTTGATTGAAACAACTGGGGCTGGCATTGTCCGCGTAGTAGAGATTGAATATCGCAGCAGGACAGACACGCAGGCCTTAATAACAACGCTCGCTATTCTGCGATATAAAAGTGACAAAGGTATATATCCTGCATCGCTGCCTGAGCTTGTTCCAGCCGGCTATATTAAAGAGCTTCCGACAGACCCATTTAGCAATAATCCTCTTGTTTATAAGCAAACAAGAGAATCCTTTACGCTTTACAGTTTCGGAGTAGATTACGATGATGATGGCGGCCAGCCCAGCAAATGGGGTTCCGGTGATGAAGGTGGTGACCAGGTCTTCTGGCCGCTTGAGCCAACGCCGATCTTAGCAGATGAAGGACTTTATGGCCGTAGAGGCCAAACCGAGGGACCCGCGCGCCAGCCGCCCGCGTACCAGGGCTTTGAGGGACAGGCTCAGCCGGGAAGCAGTCTCGCTGTAATCCCGAGAACCAGTGAAGAAATACTTGCCGATGCCAATGAAATAAAAGCCCGGGTCAAGACGTATGAAGGCCTTGCAGAATCATTGGAGGAAGTTGAAAGCAAAAGTCGGCTTGAAAAAAGTGCGTGGGCCCAGAGAAGGATTGATAACAGAACAAGTCTAATCAGAGTAGTGGAAGAACAGGTTAAGCTGGAGATGACTTTTGTACGAAAGATCGCTGCTGAAGAAAAGGCTGAAAAAACAATAAAGACGATTGATGATGTGCTATCAAGCAGGGACGATATCTCCGGCAAGGTTCGCAAAGAGCTTTTAGCACAGAGAAGAGAGGCAAGGCAGAGCCAACAGCAAGAGGTTTCACGTGGTCGTGGCATGAGGGGCAGCAGGGGCACAAGAGGCAGGAATCTCCAAGAAGGATACCAGCAGGGATACGGCGGTACTGCCGGACCGGGGCAAGAAATTAGACGCGAAGGCGGATATGGACGTAGAGGTGAGCCTGACGAAGGTGAACAGTTGGATTCCGAGACCCAGAACAAGATCAGCCAGTGGCTCCAAACAACGCTCGATAACAAAGAGACCCTAATGCAATTTGTATATACGGATGTCCGAGCGCAATATGCTCTTATACAAGCCGTTGCTGCTGAGGAGGAAGCGAAAAAGACAACAGCAGCTATTGATGGGATATTGTTAAGTAGGGAGGAACGGTTCGAAGACATCGTTCTGAGAATGGAGGAGTTGGCGGAGAGGGAACAGCAAATGCAGGACGGGCGTGGCCGCAACTTAAGGACCAGAGGTAGGGCTGGGCAAGACTGGTCTCAGCCAGGACAGGGGGGTGAATCTGTACCCAGGTCTCGCCGACGGTAAAATTACACGATACGTAGGGACACGTATGATATGATCTGGCGCATCTTTACAGCCAGCATGATCGATAAGCAGACATACGTAACGGCCTTGGACTTGACAGGCGAAAAACTATGGCAAGCTGAAGGCAAGAGGTCTCTGACCTATTTTTGCCTACGACATTCGGAAAGATTGATTATTAGCTCCGGTTTTCCTGCCGAGTTAAAGCTTATCTATTAAATCCTACAAGAGATTTCCTCAAGTTTTCTGCTGAATTGTCGATATGCTGTTTAGACTTTTCGTGGTCTCTTTTTAAAGAAATACGAGTACTATCTATGAACTGGCCAAATCAAAAGAAGTTTGCTTTTACCATTGTGGATGATACCGATAAGGCCACAATCGAAAATGTAAAGCCCATCTACGACCTTCTGGCGGAGCTGGGTATTAAGACAACAAAAACTGTATGGCCTTTAGCGCCAAGCCAAAAAGAGAACTTCGGCGGTATGACCTGTCAGGACGAGGAATATCTTAAATGGTTATACAGCTTAAGAGAGAAAGGTTTCGAGATTGCGTTTCACGGTGCTACAGATCACACTTCCAGCCGTGAAAATACCGAGCGGGCAATAGAATTCTTTCATAGATTTTTCGGAGGTGAAGCTTTTCTCTATTGTGCTCATTCCGGACAGAAGGAAAGTATGTATTGGGGAAAATACCGGCTTGGAGGGACACGGCGAATAACATACCAGTTTGTGACGCTACATATCAGAAACAATCACTATAAAGGACACGTGGAGGGTGACCCGCTTTTCTGGGGAGATTTATGCCGCAAGCACATTCGTTATGTTCGTAATTTTGTCTTTAAAGAAATCAATACGTTTAAAATTTGTCCGGAAATGCCTTATCATGACCCTTCTCGGCCTTATGTTAATTACTGGTTTGCGTCCTCTGACGGTGCCGATGTTTGTTCCTTTCGTAAGCTGATGTCTGAGAAAAATCAGGAATCTCTGGAAAAGGAAGGGGGATTGTGCATCGTTTACACCCACTTCGCTAAAGGTTTTTATGCTAATGGAAAACTTGATCCGGAATTTGTTCGTTTAATGAGATCGCTATCCAGACGCGATGGATGGTTTGCCCCTGCCTCCACGATATTAGATTATTTGCGAGGCCAACCTGGGTGGGTCAGGAATATTAATCCCAGCCGGATTCGAGAGATGGAATGGAAATGGCTCCTTATGAAATGTCTCCATGGTCGTTCATAGATAGGCATATCATTAAATAAGGACGGCCCCTCTGTTCCCATTATTTGGAAATGGTATGAGACAGCGGTCAGCTATTGAATATTAGGTCGAGTTTTCCCCGCTTTGGGGCGGGTAGTTCCACTCCGCATCGTATGCAATTAACCTTGGTTAGTCCTCGGCTTCTACCACAAGCCGGGCATTTTATCACGGTGGCATAGTTCAAGGCCAAATATGTCAAAAGACCTGCAAGGTTGAATATGCCTACAAATGCCAGCCGAATCAACATGGGTGCCTACGGCGGCACGAACGAAGCAAGTAAGAGTCCTACAAACTGAACGCTGCTAATGGGCCTCGAGTGGATTTCGAGGGTCAGGCCTTTGCTTAAGAGTTATAGGGTAACAGTTTTCTGCTTACGCTTTTGGGTTTATCACTCGGCCGGTAAATAAAATACTGCCGGTTTGGTTATCCCGAATCAGAAGTAAAAACGGATGGTCTGCTCTATTCGGTTCTTGACGGAATACCCAGAAGCTCTAACTCGAAGGTTAGGTCTTTACCGGCCAGTGGGTGGTTCGCATCCAAAGTGACCATTGACTCTGAGACATTAACTACTCTAACTACCATAGTTTGCCCATTGGATTGAGGAACTTTGAACCTTTGACCAACCTGTGGTTCAACATCTTTAGGAAATTGATCCCGGCCAACCTCTTCGACCAGTTCCTCTCGGTGCTGTCCATATGCTTGTTCGGGCGGGACTTTGATCGTTTTGGATTCACCCACATTCATTCCTTCAATACCTTTTTCAACACCTGGAAGTATTTGTCCTTCGCCAAGTTTAAATTCCAAAGGTTCTCGGTCGGTGGTACTACCGAATACACTGCCGTCCTCTAATTTTCCTGTGAAATTAATCTTAACTGTGTCGCCTATTTGAGCTTGTACCATCGTATATCCTTTCTCACAAAAACTATATTTATCTTTTTTAACCGGAGCTTTATGCCGGCTTGTTTATTGTCTTTCAACTGCTGCTAATGACTATTAGTATTGCTTTTATTTTGCCTCTGGGCCGCTGCTGTCGCTGGAGGTAACAAGCTGGCAGATAAAACACTAATCATAAACCACCTTTCTGTTAAGATTTTCAACTGATTTTTCACCCGTTCTACCTTTTGGTACACGCCTATTAGCCAACTTAAAGGAAATTTAGACATGATGCAAATGTGTTTTGGCAAAAAAACTAAAAAGTTTTTTACAGTCGGCTTATAGCACTGATGCATGACGGCTGTTTGCTAAGATGAATATGTATTTGGATTGGATTATCGAAAATATACAAAATATCAGGAAGTTTTTGAAGATGTTCGCCCTCATCGGTCGCATTCAGGCAGCATTACAAATTTTACCATAGATTGGATGGCATTTCGAGCTTGCTACTTTTAATCTACCCTTTCGGATTCATAACTCGGCCGATAAATAAAATACTGCCGACAATTACTAAATACTCTGTTGTGAAAGTTGAAAAACAGCCTCGAAGTATTTGATTAAGGATATAGATGACACAAAATATATGTTCTTCGAGTGGCATAGCGGCGATTATACAATTCGAGATATAAAGCCAGATTATTACGTGTTAAAAAAAGGGTAACAGTTTTCTGCCCTCCGTCCTTCCGTCTTCGCCGAGGCTACGCCGGACAAGCTGTCTTCCGTCCTCCGTCCCTTCGACTCCGCTCAGGACAAGCCTCCGTCCTCCGTCTTCCGTCCCTGGCATAAGCCATCCCTAACGGGACTGTCCTCTGTCCTCCGCCTTCTGTTTTCTGTCATTTGTCCTCGCCCTTATGCTCTTATGCCCCTAAATCTTAGGCTCTTTTTTGTTGTTTTTTCCATTCTTTTGTGTTATTTACCCCATGAGATATTAAAGGATTATCTCACGGGGTAAAGCGTGATGCATCCGGGAGCGGAATACTTCGTCGAATCGACCGTTTGTCATCTTGAGCGAAGCGCAGCGGAGTCGAAGGATCTCAGCCACGAGATACGCTTCTTTAACCTGCCCTGCCTGCCCTCCGTAGCCCGCCTACCCAAAGGCTTGTCCGGCGGGCAGGCTTTAGCGAAGGAGGGAGTGTAATCGAAGGATACGAATTTAATTGGCGGGAATTGCAGGGTTGGGTTTAATAATCCTTTATTAAGCAGAAAAAATTAGATTAAATGCCCTTTTTTGGTCCATTTTGGGGGTTATGTGCTAAAAATGGGGGTCTTTTTATTATGCAAAGTTTATCTAAATTAGCATGGGATTTTCGGGTGAAATCTGCTCAAATTAACAAGGCTTTTTGCTGTTGGTCTATTTTTTCACAGAAATAAATTTGACAAATAGTTTACTTATAACTAAACTATAATAGGAGCAACGACGATACAGTAAAGAGAGCAATGGATGGAAAAAGGAAAGTGTTGCAACATAGAATTTGCTGAAAACTCTAGAGGTAGGAAGCTTGCGAATGAGTTTTTAGAAGGATTGGACGATAGAGTGGCAGTTAAGTTTCGTGCGATTTTTGCTGAGCTACTTGATTCAGAGAAAGGTTATATACCGAATACCCAAAAAATGGAAAAGCTTAAAGGGGGCAGTGACATATGGGAGCTAAAGGCAAAAGCTCGTAGAATTGGAAATTTTAGAATTTTCTGTTTTAAAAAAGACTCTACTTGGTTTTTAACACACGGTTTTGCTAAGAAGAAAGAGCGAACACGAAGGGAAGAAATTAAGAGAGCTATAGACATTAGAAGTAGATATTGTGAGTAAAGGAGAAGATGATTAATTAAAAAAATTAAATTGAAAATTGAAAGGAGGAAATATATGTCCAATTTCATCCAAAAATTTGATGCGAGGATGGAAAAAGACAAGAATCTTAAGAAACTTTACTTGGAGGAACGGCTGATTCTCAGGGTCACGAACGTTATTTCGGGGTGTATGGAGGAGCAAAATGTAAAAAAGGTAGATTTGGCGGAACGTGTTGGTTGTAGCAAGGGCTATATAACTCAGATTTTAGATGGCACTGCGAATTTAACTTTGAGGACTATTTCAAATGTACTTTTTGAATTAGGGTGTACGCTTGTAGTAAAAGCTGAGCCTATAAAGGAATTAGTAGAGAGAAGTAGAGAGAGGTTTAGTTTCATAACTGACTATTCGACTACCTCGTGGCGTGGCGAATTCAACGAATGTAATCCGTATATTAGCATACAGGAAGAAAGTATCTTAGGCAGAAAAGAAGAGAGGATTCCAGCTTAATATGACAAAAAAAAAGCTAACAAAAAAGAAAAAACAAGACCGGCTGGCCGACCTAAAGTTGGCTATAAAAATATCTGAACAAGTTGAACTAGAAGAAGTTAAATTATTAATGAGCGAATTTAGTCAATTACCTACTGCTGACCAAGGAGAAAAATTATTTAATGTTGATAGAACGGTGAGTGTCGAAGCTAACAAAGACCAAAATATGATTATTGTATTTCCTAACTTTGAACTCAAAGGCTACTCCGATAAGAAAATGGCTAAGCAGGATGAACCATTCTTGAAGATTCGCGCAATGTTCGCGCTTGTTTATAAAGCAAAAGATTTAAGCAATTTAAGCGAAAAAGCGTTTGATAGCTTTGGACAGGCGAATGGTGTCTACAATGCTTGGCCATACTGGCGTGAATTTGTACAAAATGTCACAACTCGAATGGGGCTTCCTCCGTTGACCATTCCTGTTTTTAGAATTGTTGCTCAACCCCCAAAAGAAGCTTCGACCAGAAAGAGAGCAACCAAGAAAAAAAACGAAGAAGGTCAAAAGCAAGGGTAAGAAGGCCGGAATCAAGTCCTGATATTACAAGGTTAATGCGGAAACCATATAAAGAAAAGTTTACAGAATAGGAAGATTATTATGGCTAAGAAGAAAGTAGCCAAGAAAAAACTGGCAAAAAACGAAAAAACCTCGAAGCGAGTAGGCAAAATCGCTTCCCAACAACTGCGAAGCGAAAGAACCTCAAAAAAGGCCAAGAGTACCGCCGCCTCTGCATTAACCCAGCGGCCAGACAGAAAGACAGTCCCCAAAGGGACAAATAGCACTGGTCCGAGAAAAACATAACAATTTTTGGAGAAAGAAAAATGGCAAAAGACAACAATCAAGGGAAACAGCAGAAACCTCGATCGAATCAGGGTAAAAGGATAACTATTAATGAGTCAACCAAAGGTAAAGGTTCTGGAGATGCTGGCGGTTTCGAAAGGTTCAGGAAAGGTAATGCCGGTGACACTGAAAATACAGGCCCGAGGAAAAAATAATGAAACTCAAAGATTGTAGAGAAACTTTTTATGAGTTTTCAGGGAAATTGAGCGATAACGGTAGAAAGCTCGCTTTTGCAGGAATTGCAATTGTATGGATATTCAAACAAGAGGAAAACGGTTCATATACAATACCAGATGCCTTGAAAACCGCAATGTTGATGTTTGTTGTATCTTTGTCACTTGATCTATTACAATATATTTACCAAACAATTGTCTGGGGTTCTTTTCACACATATCAAGAAAATAAATTGAAACACGATGAAAAGGCAGATTTTTTAGCGCCACGCTTATTTAAAAATATTGCCAATGTTATATTCTGGTCCAAAGTGATAGCACTAGTCATCGGTTATGTTTTTATGCTAAGGTTTCTTTTGTAATGTGAACAATATTTGATGGACATAAATAGTTAGGAGTAAGAAATGGCAAGGAACGAAAAAACCTCAAAACGAGTAGGCAAAATCGCTTCCCAACAACTGCGAAGCAAAAGAACCTCAAAAAAGGCCAAGAGTACCGCCGCCTCTGCATTAACCCAGCGGCCAGACAGAAAGAAACGCAAGAGATAGCTTTACATCGTGGCATTGTGAGTTTATAATGTGGTATTGTGGGCTTACATCGTGATATTGCCGCGTCGGCCTTCGGCCGGTCGTACAAAAAAGTGCTTTTTTGGGTCATAGACCCGTTCGACTCCTTCGGCCTTGCTCAGGGCGGCTAAAAAAGTGATTTTTTAGCCGTTTTTTGTTGATTTTTGTTTGAAAATTAAGCCGTTTTGAAAAAGGTGTTCAACAATTCCCACATCGGCTGACTAATGCAATTATTCTTGGATTAAGAGCAAGCCTGCCTTCGCCGACCTCGCTCCGCCGAAGCGGCTACGCAAAGGCGAGAGCGGCTCCTGCCCGCCGTACACTCTGGGTAGGCGGGACGCGCAGGCAGGTCACAACGATTCAATTTTTGTAGATTTTTGATTCTTAAAATAGTCTATAAGTATATACGCATATACTTATATAGTGCTGACCCAATTTTCAAAGAATACCTAAGTATCTTAGGTATTGAGACTCGAACACTTTGTATCAAGAATTAAAATGGTGTGGCAATACTGTAATCCCGTGAGGGATCCCTTGCGGGAGGCATCCCATAGGGAGCCCCACCCTACCCAAATTGTATCTCCTGAAAACTTTTTTGCCATCCACTTCGCTCACTGTGTTCGCTCAGTGGCCGCCACCCTTCGAGCACCCAGTATCAAGCATCGAACATCGAGCATCCCTTCGACTAGCGCTCAGGGCAGGCGAGAAAAGATTTCACTTGAAAATTAAGCCGTTTTTGGTATAATACCCGTCAGAAGTCGGAAGACGGACGACTGAAGACAGATGACGGAGGATAGAGGACAGAAGGCGGAGGATAAAAACAAATCAAAAGCTTGCCCTGAGCGAAGCCGAATGGGTCAAAAATCAAAATGCAAAATTACAGTGTAAAAACCAAAAATTCCACGATTAGCCGTGGCACCCCTAGGGGGCAGGCCTGTTGCCACGGTCTGCTCGACAAGTGTCGAGAATCTTCTAGCTCTCCGTAAGGAGTCCCTAGGAGCCTGTCCGAGTAAAGTTGAAAACATTTTAGATTACCGGTAGAATGCAATGAACGTTAATAAGGGAAATTCAATTTTTGGAGACTCACGGATGGGTAAGAC
>Ga0315532_1003123_pt1 | contig 10810 bp, 11 predicted proteins | sample SalMarWE160370MG_FD_203082 | JGI IMG/M metagenome (GOLD analysis project Ga0315532, IMG submission 203082) | Salt marsh sediment microbial communities from the Plum Island Ecosystem LTER, Massachusetts, United States - Salt Marsh Sediment WE1603-70 ... | reverse complement strand
GATTTATGTGCTCCGGTAAAAATTTTAACCCCTAATTTTTTGAGGGTTTTAGTAATTTCCGAGGAAACCAAATCAGAGCCAGTTACTTTATGACCTTTCTTCAGATAGTATTTTGCCAAAGCCGAAACGCCAATTCCTCCGATTCCAATAAAATGAATCTTCATAAGATTTGTTTGAATTAGAGTCTTTTAACGTGGATTTTTACCCGCCCGCTTTGGCGAGCCGAGGAAAATTTTTATATTTTTTTGATTATTGAAATTATTTCTGTAAGATTTTTAACAGTTGCATCGGATTGAAATAGATTAGCAATTTCTCTTTCTATTACTCTTTTAACTTTTCTAAATGATGGATGTGTTCCCCTCTATTCGTTGCCCATATAACAGTAGGGACATTTATTTTCGCAATAATAAATTCAATGAAATGCTACTGATTTGAGTTTTATCATACATAAATTCTTGTCAAAATTATTAGAATAGGATGATTGGGGAATTGTAGGGTTGGGTATTAAATAACTTATTCATGATTTTCAGCGTGGCTGGTACCAGGAATTAACGCTTTGTTCTCGAACTGTTTTTCATACATATCCATCCAACGTCCACAAGCACGCGCACAAACCTTGAGGCGGCCATTTGCTAGCCCCTGGAGATTCCAACTTTCCTCAATCCGCTTGAAAAACTCACCTTCAACAATATCTTTCAGAGAGTGCTCTTTCGCCGAAATCTGGCGAACTCCTCCTACATCACGAAGAATATTCTCTACACCAAGTTCAAATGGGTCTGTGACATTGTAAAGAGTTCTGTAGTTTGCCTGGTCATAAACCCAGCAGCAAGGATAAACCAGTCCTGTTGCACTTACAAACACGCTTCGATTCCGCTTTACTTTGCAATCAATCGGTGTTTTATCAAGGTATTGATTTAAAGAACCAAATTCCTTAATCAAAGTCTCTATGGTTTTCAGCGAATCATTGCGGTAGTTAGGGTTTTCTGGAATCTCTATATATCCTCTCTTTCGCCCGTTGGAATTGTATACAGGATACTTTCCAAACTCCTCGCCCCTACCTTCGAGAGCAGAATCTTCCTTAAACAATACCTTGTAGAATCTATTTGTCCGTTTTACTTGAAAAACCTCAAACCCGAGCTTTGTACTTAACTCCCTTGCTTGCTTAACTTGATGCTCGTTATGCTTAAACACAATAAAGTCCCACTGTGCTCGACCGCCTGCCTGAATAAAGGCCCTAACATTCCTGAGAATGAGAGCAAATACTGTTCCCCGACGATATATGTGATTCGTGTCTTCTAGTCCGTCAATTCCGAACATAACCTTGCCACTTCCAATAACTCGTGCCAGTCTTTCCCACCACGAAGCTGAATGAGTCCCACCGTTAGTGTAAACGTCTATTTCGAGGTTTGGATTGCTACAGTGCATGTATTCGATAATTTCCAATAACTCCTGAGCTAAAGCAGGATCACCGTAGGCACCACATATACTTATGTCCGTGAATTGGTTAAGAAATGTTGGCGGAAAAATCCTTTTACAGTCCTCCAAAGTAAGCTCTGTCATTTGCAATCCGGGACAAACAGCGCCGAAGGCATTTCGACCACACATCGGACAATTAGCATTGCACTTCGTGGTAACTTCAAGGTGAACGCCTCTTATGTCTTCAAAACGGTATATCATCCTAGAAATATGTTATCATCCCGGTCTCTATTTTGCAAAGGAAGAAATAAAGAGGAGCCAGAAGGCAGCGTTCTTTATTGATAAAAGTTAAATTATATATTAATATGTATAATATATAAAAAGTAAATTACGGCAACAAAATGAATAAAAAAGTAAAAAATGATATGGATTATGAATTAATTGGGATTTTTGAAGACAACAAGCCGCAACATGCAATTATTGTTGTATTATTTAAGGGAAGAAGGCTGCCCAAATATTGTGCTCCCATGCCTCGTAATCCAGGGCCGAAGATTAATATATCTTTAAATAATGATCTCTCGGAAATATATTTCTCTGTAATTAAAGAGAATGCTTCAATTAAAGATGGAGCAATATTAATCCAGTTAGATCGGGGTATTCCAATACTAAGAGGATTCAGTTATAGACTTTTTCCTCCGCTATTGAAAACTTCTCGGTTAAAAAATATGGGATCTGGGTATAATAGTGCGCTTGATTTTTCCAATATTAAAAGAGTAATATGTGTTTATTTTATTAATAAAAATGGAGTGAAAAAATTTACTAAGGGAAGAGAAAAAGCATTGTTTAAACTAAAGGCTAATAAATTTGACAAATATGCAAAATAGGTATATTCTATTATTAGTAATTTAATAAAGAGGTGATTCTATGAAAGGTAATGCAGAAAAATTTGACACGGAATTGTACAGGGGCACACATAGATACTATGCAAAACATCGGCCGAGCATTCCAGGAGAAGTAATTGACATAATCGTTAAACACTTTGAGATTAAACCAAGCGATAGAATTTTAGACATTGGTTGTGGCACCGGCCAAGTAGCTATTGCTATGGAAGGTAAATGCCGAGAGATGATATGTATAGATCCTGATCCAGAAATGTTAAAATGGGCTAAAAAAGCAACCAAAAATTCCAAAATAAAGCTTACTTGGATTAATTGCAGAGCTGAAGATTTAAGGAAAATCAAAAAAAAACTGGGTACTTTTAAGATCGCCACAATTTGTAGAGGATTCCATTGGATGAATCAAGAGCAAGTCCTAAAGGACATTGATGATCTAATTGAGGATGATGGTGGCATAGTAATTTTTAGTGATAGGAGCCTTTGGACTGGTCAAGAAGAATGGCAGCAGAAAGTAAAAAAAATTGTCCAGAAATATTTAGGTGAAGAAAGGCATGCAGGAAAAGGCAAATTTAAAGAATCAGAGGAGTCATGGGAAAATATAATCGCTCGTTCACCTTTTAGGTTTATTAAGATACACGATGTGCTAATTGTAAGGAATTGGGATGTAGAGAGTATTATTGGTTATCTCTTTTCTAATTCCTTTGCTGCGCCATATCTTTTTGGTGATCAGGTGAATAGGTTTAAAGAAGAAACAAAAAGTACACTTTTATCTATCAACCCAAAAGGAGTGTTTCAAGAAAATACAGTTTGGTCAATAGTTCTAGGGTCAAAAAAACCTCATTAGCAAAGCCATTCGGGAATTTTCCGAGTGGCTTTTTTCTTAATAAAAAACATCTATGTAGATAGATGCAATTGATTTTTTATATATTTGATTAAACTTTCCTTATTAACTTCATTGAGTTCCAAGACTGAGGTGTTTCGATTTAAAGAAAAACCATCTTTGTAACCTAAAAATTTCCAATTTTTAGTATTATAGACGGCTCCAAATATTCCTCTAAAAATATTTACATATCCAGTACAAACAACAATAATATTTTTAGGATTATCCTTTTTATTAAATATCATTTTTAAGCTTTCTTTATGGAATATTTTTGAACAAACCGGAGCAATAATCTTGATATATAAGTTTTTGCGCTGACGAATTAACTCATTACACGCATCCATAGCTTCTTTTACCATATAATCTCCAATAGCAATAATATAGAGCTCCTTATCCGACTTATTTTTAAGCCCATAACTTTTGGTCCAAAATCCTTTTTGGACATCTTTATGTGCTTGTTCTATTGAACGTAGTGTTTTAATGTCAGTTTTACCGACAACTTGAATCTGTATAGAACTTTTCTTTGTAAACATTTTGGCGAAACAGGCTAAGGCTTGATTTGTATCGCTAGGGAAATACACATCCACTAAACCATCTGTTTTAGATAATAAAGTATTTAGTAAATCCGGATTTTGATGCGTATAGGTGTTGTGCCATCCTGAACTAGTAAGAATATATTTTAACGAAGGTACTTTAGCTCGCCATTTACAGCAATTGCTAATCTTCAACAACTTGTAATATTGAGAGATTAAACTAGCTGTAATGGGAGCGAAAGCTTCGTAAGTTACATACAGTCCATCTCTTCCAGTTTGGTTATATCCTTGAAGCATTCCATAACAACAGTTTTCATTTAGAATTTCGATAATCCCTCCGTCAGCACGAATAGGAGCAGAAGATTCCCAGTTAGGGTTTCCTTTGATCCCGTTTTTTTCTATAACAGATTCGAGACCGTTAGAAGATCCTTCGTCAGGACTAAATAATATAAAATTTTTATTCTTCTCCCTTAAACAATTAATAGCGTTACTAATAATTTTCATTGGAGAAACGGTTGGTCCTAATTTCTGTGCTTCTCCTCTAAATAATTCAACAAGTGTTTTCTTGCCAAAAGAAAATTTTTCTTGTTTTTTTCCATCCATTTCTAATCTTCTACCAATTCTTAAATTCTTTTTAGGAAGATTATTTTCTATTTCTTTCACAGGAAATCCATTACTTTGGAAAAGTTCTTCTGGTCGATAATTTTTCAACCAGCGCTCAATAATTTGCAAATGATTGGTTACTGAATCAGGATATTTTAATTCACCGACTTTATGACTCTGGTGACTGCCTACAAATTTTCTATTGTTAATTTCCCGAGGGCCGGTTACTCCTTTCTGACTTTTTAAAATAATCACTGGAATCTTCGCATCGGTTCCATTGATCCAATCTTCATGTATTTTTGCTATAGAAGTAAAAGTTTTTCCACATTGATTATGTGACAATCCGCAAAAAAACGGTTGCATGCCAAGAGAAGAAAAAAAAGATTTTATACTATCATCACTCCAGGTACTTAAAAGCGACCGCGACCCCATTCTATATTTATTAAGATTAATTGCCAAAATTAGGAATCCGTCTTTTTTAGGTGTTAAAAATTCTCTACACAATAACGATGACATTGTTGCTCCAGATTCAAATTCACCATCTCCTATGATACAAAGACTATTCTTTTGGGGATTATTTAATATAGACCCTATGGAGCAAGCTAAAGCCGTCCCTAATTCCCCTCCAGCATTAATAACTCCCGGCAATGCTGAAGACACTTCAGTTTGTAATCGAGGATCAAGGCCAAACCTAGAAATAAAATTATATAACCCTTTAATACCGTAATCTAAATCAGGATAAATTTCCCCGAGACTTCTTTCGAGGTATAAATTAGCCAATAAGGCTGGGGCAGCGTGTCCAGAACCTAAGATTAAATAGCTACTACTACCAGTAATTCGAATATATCTGCAAAAATGAGCATAGAGGAAGTTGATACCAGGACATGTCCCCCAATGACCTAACACTACATCTTTAAGGTCGTCGAAATTAAGCTTCTTTTTTAACAAAACATTATCTTTCAAAAATAACTGAGTGGCAGCAAGATAATTTGCTGCTCTAAAATGACAATCAACACTTTGATAATTTGAATCTTCAGTTACCATAATTTAAATTTCCAATAATATATTCTCCAGTTCAAATAAGTTAGAAATTGTAGGTACTTGCGAATTTTTGATCCTTTTATCTCGACACAATAAAACAGCTTTCCAGTTTGCTTTTAATGCTGGCTTAATATCGTATTTAACATTATCTCCAACATATAATAATTCTTGTACATCTAACCCTACTGCTTTTTGGGCATAATTAAATATTTCAACATCTGGTTTCGCCATTCCGACCCTACAAGATAAAATACTGATCTCGACATAATTACCTATTCCAAGTTTGTCATGATCAAAGTCTGTCCACATGGTTGTGTTAGAAAGAAGTCCCAATTTATAGTTAACACTTAGTCTTTTAAGGGAAGGCTTAACATCTTTATACAAACGTACTTCATAGGAATATGCTGAAAGTCTTTTATATAAGGTTTCCCAATCATCAATTTTTAGATCTTCACACAATCGAATAACTAGTTTCTTTTTAGAATCAGATAACTTCCATAAATAATCCTGTTTTTTAACATTGAAAGCAGTTGTAGGTTTATGGGTAAAAGCTGATAAGGCTTTCTTAAAAGAGGGCTTTTTATCAATATTATCTGAAGACCCGCAAAGAACCCCACCAACATCAAAAAAAATACCCTTAATCATGTTTTTTTATGTTGTTTACTGGCAACTATTTCATCAAACAGTTTATGCTCAGGTAATGGTAAAGGAGTTCTGATATCGGTTAAAAATTCTTCGCCGAACTTCAAATACCAAAGACTTCTATAATTTTCCCAAGGTCTTGGTCTTAAGGTAGTTTTCATAAAAATATTTTCTATAATCTTTCTAGCCTTAATATAATAATCAACTTTTCCAGCTTCGCTATGTCTAAGCCCCTTTTGCCCTTTGTGTACTTGAAGTGTGTTAACTATTGGAAAACTATTAATATAAGGTAAAAAATCATAAAAACCTCTTTTCATAGTCTCTAATGACTCCAATCCTACAATATATGAAAAATTAGTTCTGATACCTATATCGTTAGCATAAGTTAATAATTTTTTAGCAGTATCCAGACGAAGCTCACGTTTAACATTTTTCAAAAGGTAATCTCTATTTTTTTTATCAAAACACTCAAATGTAAAACATACTTTAAGAGGTTTAATCTTTTCCAATTCAAGCAGGGCTTTTTCGCTAGCAATTTGCGAGCCAAAATACAATAGCTCTCCCTTAAACAAAAATTCGCTTAAAACATTTCTTGCCATTTTTAGAAAATCAACAGTTGCTCGTTCACTAGAAAAGCACCCAGTTACAACAGCTATTTGTATTAAATGAGATAAGTCAGAAACATCAAACTTTTTCATATAATTCACCAAAAAATTCCGTAGCTTATTACTAGAAAGGATACGTTCTTTGTCTTTAGGAACCTGGAAAGCTGTATAGCAAAATTTACATCCCTTACATGATGTTGTTGAGTTTGGATTAAGATTAAGAGCCGTTGCTCCTCTGCGAGGATAAGATGAATCACAAAAATCTTCGGTAATCCCTAATGCTTCCCCGATTAAATGATTATTAAAGAAAAGATATCCATCTTTAAAAAAGTAGCAAGAATGATCTACCGTAGGTAAAGCTAAATAAAAATCATAAATATTCTTATTATGGGCTAAAGAAAAAATATCCTTATTTGTAGATTTTAATTCGAATCTAACTCTTCTTGATTGAAACTCTAATTTTACTCCACTTAAATTCAAATCCAATAACAATAAATCCTCTCTTGGAATATTATATTTACTGGAAAGATCAATTAAGTGTTTTACATTCTTGACCATATATACCTCCAATTAAAATATTGATCGTAAATAATAAACGATAAGTGGAAATTTTCCTTCTTTGGATTGATAATCTTTTACAAATTTAAAACTACTCTTTTCTAAACAAATCGGACAAATTTTAAGTAGATTTTGAAATGGTATATATTTTTTATTAAATCACTCACGAAATGGAAAAGATTCTAATATTGTGTATTCTGACCTGCCTCTTTTTAATTCGCTTTCCATTACTTCAATTGAATTTACTTCAAAGCTCAAATTTATTTCTTCATTTACTTCCGGCCTTTCTTCTGGTTCAATCTGGCGAAATTCCCAGGTCTTAATTCTTCCCAAAGTAATGTGGGGTGAGAAAGCCCGTTTTTCCGGTGAGAAATGGACTTCCTCGGAAATCATTAAAGATTTTTCTAAGTCAATTTGCAGTTTAGTAAATTCTTGAGATTTTTCGGGAGCCGCACCCTCAACCCAAACCATTCGGGGCGGCATCTTTTTTGGTGGACCGTAGTAAATTTTATTTAAATTTATCGAAAAAGAATTATTTCTCTGGGTAACTTCTTTGGTAATTTTTAAAACTTCTAAAAGTTCTTCATCGTTCGCATAGCCAATAAAAATTAGAGTAATATGCAAATTCTCTTTTTTGGTCCATCTAATTGGCAACTCTGGCCATTTCGATTGATAATCTACAAGCCTTTTCTTTATGTCTCCCGGTAAATTTATGGCAATAAAAATCCGATGTTTCATAAATTCAATTGAATTTTATCATAAAAAAGACTAAAATTAAAACGATATGAGAGAAGCTTATTTATATAAAAAATTATCGGGAAAAAAGCATGCCCCGCACCGAGACGAGATCTCTGGTGCTGGGGTTCAATGTCAGAATTGTGCTCATTATTGCGTTATTTTACCGGGTAAAAGAGGAATTTGCGGAGTTAGAGAAAATATTGATGGAAAATTATATACCTTGAATTACGGAAAAGCCATCGCCTGTAATATTGACCCAATTGAGAAAAAGCCATTTTTTCATTTTTTACCAGGAAGTTATTCTCTTTCAATAGCGACAGTTGGCTGTAATTTTAAATGTCTTTCTTGCCAAAACCATGATATCTCTCAAATGCCTCAATTAACTGGAAAAATCGAAGGCCAAGAAATTTCTCCAGAAGAAATTGTTAAAATTGCTCTTAAAAATAATTTGCCAAGCATTTCTTATACTTATACGGAACCAACAATTTTTTTAGAATATGCTTTAGACACTATGAAGTTGGCGAAAAAAGCAGGCCTAAAGAATAATTTTGTATCAAATGGATTTATGACCGAAGAATCAGCCAAATTAGTTATCCCTTATCTTAATGCCAATAATATTGACATAAAAAGCTTTTCTGAAGATTTTTATAGAGAAAGTTGCGGAGCAAAACTGCAGCCAGTTTTAAACACGGCAAAATTAATGAAAAAATCGGGCGTCTGGGTGGAAATAACGACTTTAGTTATTCCTACTCTTTCAGATTCAGAAAAAATGTTTAAGGACATTGCTACGTTTATTAAAGAAGAATTAGGGGCCGAAACTCCCTGGCACATTTCTCAGTTTTCGGGCTCTATCTCCTGGAAATTACAGCATTTACCAGACACACCAGTTGAAACCTTAGAAATGGCTTGGAAAATTGGCAAAGAAACCGGCTTAAAATACGTTTATACTGGTAATATTCCTGGTTTGCCTTCGGAGGATACTTTTTGCCCAAAATGCCAAACTTTGGTGATTGACAGAACAAACTATATCATTCATCGCTACGATAAGAACGGCAAATGCCCCAAATGCAGCGCTAATTTAAATTTAATCTTGAAATAGAATATGACAAACATTGTTTTTGCCTGCATTTCCCCTCATCCTCCCATAATTCTTCCTTCAGTTGGCTCGCTCGAAGATAGAGCCCAGGTTAAAAAAACTATTGAAAGTTTAGAGTCTTTAGGGAAGAAATTAAAAGAAACTCAACCAGACTCAATAATAATTTCTTCTCCTCATCCTGATTGGGGTTTCAACGTCCCCCTCTATTTTTTGGCTAAAGATTTTAAGGGAGAGATAAAACAGCATCTGATCGGTTTAGAAAAACCTGAATTTTATTTTGAAGAAGGAATAAAGGTTTACAGAGAATTTGGGGGAAAGAAAAAGTATGCTCTAATTGCTTCTGGTGATATGTCTCACTGCTTAAAAGAAGAGGGTCCTTACGGTTTTCATCCCGACGGTCCAAAATTTGACAAGGCTTTAATAGAGTTTTTAGATAAAAAAGATGTGGAGAGTATTTTTAAATTAGATGAGATGTATCCCGAAGCCGGCGAATGCGGTCTCAGGTCTTTTTGTTTTCTATTAGGTATTTTAGATGCCTCGGGAATTAACTGGCAGTCAGAAATTATCTCTTACGAAGGCCCTTTTGGCGTGGGATATTTAGTGGCTAATTTCGAATTATGATAAAGAGTTATCCCATAATAGATCTCCATGTCCATTTAAGGAATGATATTCCCAAACACACTAGAATTGCTAGAGAAAGCGGAATTGATGTTGTAGTTTATATGGCAAATTGCAACCCTCCCTTAGATAATTTAGAGAGAATTAAAAAATCATTAAGAGAAAAAAGATATTGCAAAGCAATTCCGGTAAGTGCAATAACAAAAAATTTAGAAGGAAAAGAGTTGGTTGATATTGATAAAATTAAACCCTATGTTGTGGGGTTTAGCGATGATGGTAAATATTTGCAAAACTTAAATTTGTTAAAGGAAATTTTAGAAAAGAATGTTTTGGTTTTAGCTCACTGTTCTCCTCCTTTTGAAATAGGAATTAGGAAGCCCGAACTGGAAACTAAGTTTATCGAAAGATATCTAAATCTTTTGGTTAAAATTGGCGGCAAACTTCATATTCAACATCTCAGCCAAAAAGAGAGCGTTAAATTAATCAGAGAGGCGAAGCGAAGCGGAATAAAAGTGACTTCCGAAACTTGTCCTCATTATTTTACCTACACAAGAGATGATTTAGATACAAAAGTTAATCCACCCCTAGCTTCAAAGGAGGATATTTTAGCGGTTAAAGAAGGATTGGTTGATGGGACAATTGATGCAATTGTTTCTGACTATGCTCCCCTACCCAGAAAAACAGGCATCGCCGGGTTTAGAAGTTTTTTACCATTATCTTATGGATTAGTTTTGGAAGGAGTTTTATCTGAAAAACAATTAAAAGAAAAATTATTTCTTAATCCCAAAAAGATAATTGAAAGCAATGGATACAAACTAAAAATATGAAATTTATTTTAAGGGGACCTTTTAAAGAAAATGTCTATAGTTTGATGAGAAAAGTCGGTTATCATTTACGCGAGCGTCAGCGAAGTGTGGAGATGAACGAAGTTCATCGACTCCAGAAAAAAGATGAAGAAAAGGGAGAGTTGATTTTTGTTAAACCGTCAAAAGGGTACCCAAGATTCCATCTTTATCTAAAAACAGAAAATGGCGATTTGATTTTTAATTTACATTTGGATCAAAAAAGGCCAATTTATAAAGGTGCTCCGGCCCACAGCGGCGAACATAGAGGAGAGGTGGTCGAAAAAGAAGCTGAAAGAATAAGAAAAATTTGGAATAAGTTTAATTTAAAAATATGATAAC
>Ga0315532_1003121_pt1 | contig 10811 bp, 7 predicted proteins | sample SalMarWE160370MG_FD_203082 | JGI IMG/M metagenome (GOLD analysis project Ga0315532, IMG submission 203082) | Salt marsh sediment microbial communities from the Plum Island Ecosystem LTER, Massachusetts, United States - Salt Marsh Sediment WE1603-70 ... | reverse complement strand
AAAAAATAGAATTTGAAGGGACGATGATAGTTGAAGCAATAGGGCAGGCTCCGGATTTTAGCTTTTTATCTGAAGACATCAAAGAAAAACTTGAGTACGAAGGAAGGAGAATGAAAGTGAATGAGTATGGACAAACTTCACTATCGTGGTTATTCATCGGAGGGGATATTCTGAGGGGTCCAGATGTTATAAACGCTATCGACACCGGACATAAAGCCGCGAGAGGTATCGATAGGTTTATCGCGGTTGAAAAATGAGCGAGGAGAAATGGACAAAGAGGATATTCCAAAAGAGACCGTAGAAAGACTTCTTTTTTATACAAAATGCCTGTCGACTTTCAAACAGTCAGGTAAGGAACAGTTTTCATCTGCGGATATTGCTAAGAGGTTAAAACTTAAGCCTACATTGGTGAGAAAGGATCTATCTTATATTGGACGGATTGGCAGAAGAGGGATTGGTTACAATGTTGAAAGAGTTTTAAATAAGATAAATCGAGTTGTATATTATAAAAAAGATTATCAGGTTGCTCTTATAGGTGTGGGAAATATCGGAAAGGCATTAATAAATTATTCCGGATTTCAAGCGCACGGATTTGTTATAAAAATCGCTTTTGAGAAAGACGAAAAAAAAATCGGCAAAGAAATTTGTGGAATTAAAATTGAAGATATAAAAACACTTAAGAAAAGAGTCGCAAAAGAAGGAATAAAAATAGGAATTATCGCTGTTCCTCCTATTCACATTAAAGAAGTTATTGATATAGTTAAAGACTCAGAGATAAAAGCGATTTTAAATTTTACCCCCACGTGTTTGATGCCCTATGACGACTTAAAAGGTAAATTAAAAATAAAGAACATTGATTTAGCAATTGAAATGCAAAGATTGGTATATTATTTATCCTGACAAGTCAAAAACAGCTTTCAGTTTACTGCTTACAGCTAAAAAATAAAAAAACTACAATTACTACATGTTCTACATGTGAATAATAGGGTTAGGGGTTGGGATTCTGACTTCTGGCTCCTGGCTTCTTAATTCTTATTTAAAATCCTTGTGTCTTAGTGGTATCTAAAAAACATATTTTATTATCCTTCCGTGCCTCGAAATTTATCTCTTGACGTTTGTTTAAATTTTAGTATAAATATTGTAAAAGGAGAGAGGAAAGGTGAAAATATTTATACGTACTTTTTGTTTAGGTTTTATCTTTGTTTTGTTGATATTTAGTTCTCTTAATATATTTAGTTGGCCGAATATTCCTAAAGTTCCGAAAGTGCCGGGTGTAACGGATAAAATCACTGATAAGCTTCCCGGGTTGGATAAAATATTAAAAAATGATCCGCCGGTAACAACAAGTCTAAAAGATGCGATAACAGAGATTTCGCTACTGGATGATTACCAGCCTGCTTCACTGGACTTTTTATGGATGGGAGACCTGCCTAGAAGTAAAAAAGGTGCTTTTAAGCTTGAGCGTCCCGGACTTTTTGAATTTACAGCCCAAAGTTACTGTCTTAAAGCGGGAACTTATTCGCCTGGTGAAGGTAAGGGATATCTGTATGCACCGCTTAAGGGTCCCCAGAGCGATATTGTTGGGAATGTTCTAAAGAATTCATACGAACATCCGGAAATAGAGCAAAGAAAAGTTCAGGTTTTGCTGTGGGCAATTATTGCCCGTACTAAGCTTACAGATATGTCCAGAGAGGATCAGTTAACTGCTTCAAAACTTTTAACGCCAAAAGAGATGTTCGAACTTAATGGTGGGGCTCTTGCACTTGTTCCTGCCGATAAGAAACAGGAAGTGTTCGGAAAGGTTCCGAAAGAAATTAGGACGGTTCTTGAAGCAGAGGCGGCATTACGAGAAAAACTCACTTCGATTGAATCAAAATACGAAGATCTGGAGAGAATTGCCGTTCTAAGTGGAACTGTACCGCTGGGTAAAGACAGCAGGGCGGTGCCGTCTGGAAGATGGTCATATCATAATGATGGTTTCTTTATACGGTTCTTTCCTATGGGTTATAGCAAAGACAAAATCCAGATTTCCATTGCTCCTAAAATTACAATTAAAAAAGATAACAAAGGAAGGATAACTTCTCTTTCGGATGACGAAGGGAGTCTGATTGAAGTTGAATATGATGATGCCAGTTCTATGAAGGTAAATAAGAATTCGGAAGTGAGAGCTTATGCTTTTAAAAAAGTCCGGTTCGTTAAAATGCTTAACATTCCACCGGAGATGGTTTTAGACCTTGAGACGGAGTGGAAGGGAACAGGCTGGATTTTCAAAGGCGAACCTTCAGGTAAAGGTTCACCTTCAACTACGGCAAAATTCTCCGGTGCATCTACGCGTTATGGCAAAGCATCAAAATATAGAGAGGAATTAAAGAAGCTGGATAAGGTTTTAAAACTTAAAGGTGGTATCGAAGATTTGATGGACCTTGTCCACTTTAAAATGGCAATAAAAGAATTGATGGTTAGCAATCCTAACGGTAATAGGATTTGGGCAAAAGGACATGCCGATATAGCAAATGAGGCGATTCAGTATCTTATAGCTAAAAAAGAAGGAAGTTATGTTTGGGCGTTCGCGGATGGGGAAGAATATTATCGAGAAGGAGCATTAAAAACTTTCTTCTCTATGTTGAAGTCTTTTATCTCATTGCCGGTTTACGCAGGTGCGGATAAGATTCCATGGTTCGACCCTTCCGGGAATGTCGGAACGCCTGGAAATACTTCAAGGCAGAGAATTGGAAATTCGGGGCGAGGGGCATTAAGTGACGAGGAAAAGAAAAAAGCCTGTGAGCAGTTGAACGCGGAAATAAAAAATGAAGAAACTGTTTTAGAAGCGTATTCTGATAAAGGATTGCTCGACGCGGCGAAAGGTAAGGGGTATGATGGTTACGAGTATAACAATTGTGTTAAAAATGCTACGGAAAAAGCTTTTAAGGAAGGCGGTTATGAAAACTATAACGATATGACTCCGGGTGAACAACAAAATGTACTAAAGCAACCCCCTTCAGGGCAAGCGGCAGGTAAAAGTTTGGAAGCACCAATGCACACGACTCTCGACTGTCAGATTGTTGAAAACTGGAGTTCCCAGGATTATACTAAAGAGTTCGGAGAGGCGGCGGGAAAAGTTATACAGGGTGCTCATAAGACACATGAAGGTTCACATCAAAATACGTGTAAGGATCAGACCGATTATCATGATGTGCCTCCCGGACAGGGATCTGGTTGGCCGATTAACCCTGACGGATATGAAGATTATATGAAAGATCCTGATAATTACAGCAAGGATGAACAGAAAGCATACAAAGAAGGTATTGGTAAAAAGAAGAAAGGATTAAAGGATCTGGGCTGCTAGTTTCTTACCCCGAACACAGCAACCGTCCCAGGATTTGGGATTTAGGGTTTGGGTTTTAAATAATAAAAATTGGTTGGAAGTTAGGTAATCCAGGGTAAATCCGTGGCAATTTTTAGGGTTTAGGATTTAGAGAAAACAACAATAAAAAACTTTGTGTCTTTGTGCCTTCGTGGCAAGGTCAGAAAGCGTCTTTTATTATTCCCTTCAGTTCCTCATCACTCAGAACTATCGGGTTGCCTTTCATACTGTTTGATTTTTTTGCCTTGGTTACGAGTTCTTCTATCTGTTCTTCTTTTAAATCGACTTCCGAAAGATGCGGCATATTTAATTTTCCGTACAGTTCGTCTGTCCATTGTATGAGGTCCTTTGGTTTTGCTTTTTCGTTTTTTGTTACTATTTTCGCGACTTTTTCGTATTTTTTAAATACTTCAGATGCGGGTTTGCGTTCCTGGAGAGCCTTAATGTTTGCTTTTATAACGTAGGGAAGAAGAATACCGCATACTACTCCATGGGGAACGCCTATCATGCCTCCCATCGGTCCCGCGAATCCGTGAACCGCTCCGAGTTTGGCATTCGCGAGTGCTATTCCGCCGAACAAACTCCCAATACACATATCTTCTCTTGCCTTTTTATCGTTCGGATTGTTGAAAGCTTTTAGAAGAGAACGGCTTATTCTTTTTATTCCTTCTTTACAGATCGAGTCTGTCAGCATATTCGCTTTTATTGAAACGTAGGGTTCTATTACCTGGGTGAAAGCGTCGAGACCGGTGCTTGCTGTTACTTCCCTCGGCATCGAATAGGTTAACACGGGATCGAGTATGGCGATATCCGGAAGCATGAAAGGGCTTCTAAGACTAACTTTAATGGAATGTTCATTTGACTTTATTACGGCATTTTTTGTTACTTCGGTTCCTGTTCCCGCGGTTGTCGGTACCGCAATAAATGGAATAGTGGGGTTCTTTATAGGTTTACCTCTTCCTATTACTTCCAGATAATCAAAAAGGTCCCCGCCGTTTGTTATAAGCGCGGATACCGCTTTACCCGCGTCGATAGCGCTTCCTCCTCCTATACCTATTATTACATCCGTTTTACTGTGGTTTGCCAGATTTAGGCATTCGGTAACTACACGGGTTGTAGGTTCACCATTTACGGAAAATATTTCGAACTTTATTTTTTTCTTTGTGAAATCATCCAGTAGAAATTTACACCTATTTTGATTTTTTCCTGTAACTATGAGAGGTTTAGAGCCAAGGTTTAAAGCGTTATCAGCGATTTTGTTCGCGGAGCCTTCTCCGAAGATTATCCATTTTGCGGTCGCGAATTCAAAGCGTGTTGTATTCACCAGTCTGAATCATCCGGAAATAAGTTTGAAAATTTAACACTGTATCTGGGTTCTGTCATCATGTCGGCTACCGAACCCTTCCATTTTTTGTAATGTTCGGTTTCTTTATGTTTAGCCGGGGCGTCCGTAGTTTTATATACTTCGGTGAGAACGAATTTGCTCTTATCGTCATTTTGCTGGATTACGTCGAAGCGTGCTATTCCAGGTTCTCCTAAGCTATTTTGGGCGTTTTCTAAAGATATTTTTTTGAATTCTTCAATTTTATCTTCTTTTATATGTACGTGAACATGAACAACAAGCATAATTCCCTCCCTTATTTTTAAACAAAGGTTATATATAGTATTTATGTTTAAGGATTAGTCAAGTTCACTTCAATAGTACTGCCTTTTTAATCTCCCAAATTTTTTGTGATTCAACTCGCAAGAAATAGATACCGTCGGGTAAGTCACTCATATCGAACTCCAAATCATAATAACCTGCCTTGCTTCCCACGATGCTCTTATGTAGCAATCTTCCTGCAGCATCGAAAAGTTTAAATTGAACGGGTGCCTGAACTGATTGTGTGAATGTAATATTGCATATTCCTAGTATCGGATTGGGTGATATTTGCAGGTTGAATTTGCTTTGATTGAAGCTTGTTTCGTTATTTTCTTCTATACCTGCTTTAGGATAGATCTTGCCCCAGATGCGTTGAACATTAGCGGGATTGCCGTTTATATTATCTGTCCAATCAGAAAAAGTAACCAACAATTGGGTGCCCGGGCCTTTTGCCGCTGCAGGATTTGGCTGGTATGTTTTTGTATTGAAGTCTGAAACAGTATAGGTTTCTATTATTGAACCGGATGTATCAACTGCTGCTCCGAGAATATTTCGAACGGAGTCGCCCTGATAATTTTCACATCCCACAAGATAATTGATGCCGTCAAAAACAATAAAAGGAATTTGCTGTGTACCTGTGAGTTCGAGAATCGGTATTCCTGAAGCATTAAGAATTGTTCCGTCCGGGTTGACTCTCGTACCGAATATGTCAAATTCATCGCTGTTTCGAGAATCAAACCATGCTACAAGGTAATTCGTGCCGTCAAAATCGACGACCGGATACCACTGGTCGTTTTCGGCAGTTGTGATTGGAAAACCGTTTATATCAAGAACACTGCCGGACGTGTCTATTCTTGCTCCGCATATATCTTGTTCGTAATTACTCTGGTCATAATCATGCCATACTACAAAATAGTTTGTACCGTCGAAAGCAACTGATGGATTGCTCTGCGAATCGTCATCATCAGTTATAGCTATTCCGGAAGGGTCGAGAACATTGCCGTTTTGTTCGACACGTGCGCCGTAAATATCGACAACGCTTGCTCCATCACGGAAATCTTCCCACACTACCAGATAATTGATGCCGTCGAAGGCAATAGCCGGGTTTCGTTGGTGGCTGAAGGCAGTTGAAATCGGAATGCCTGCAGTGTCAAGGACATTACCGTTTTGCTCTACCCGAGAGCCATATATATCAAGTGTATCATTCCTATTATCTTCCCAGACAACCAGATAGTTTGTGCCGTCGAAGGTAACCGCAGGGTTTTCCTGTCTTTCGGCATTTGTTGATATAGGGATGCTGTTTGAATCGAGTGCATTTCCGGAAAGGTCAACACGCATGCCGTAGATATCGTAAGATGATTCTCCTCGGGCTTCCTGCCATACAACGAGATAATTTGTTCCGTCAGAAGCAATTGCTGATCGCTCCTGTTTTTGTGCGGTGGCTGAAATTAGAATCCCCTCTGTGTCAAGAACCGTGCCTGATCCCTCAACCCGGGAGCCGTAAACATCGGTATCATAGTCGCTGTTGCGATTATCTGTCCATACCGTTAGCCACTGATTGTTGTAGGAGGCTACATTCACCGACTGTTGGTGATTGGCGGCATTGGAAATGCAGATACCGGATGGGTCAAGGACTACCCCTGACGTATCCATCCTGGAAGCGAAAATATCGTAATAGGATCCATTACGTTGGTCGTGCCATGTTACGAGATAATTGATACCATCAAAGCTGACGGAAGGCATATACTGTTGATCTGTTGCAGTTGATATTTCGATTCCTGCTGGATTAAGAACAGTACCGCTTGTATCCATCAATGTACCGTAGATATCGTATGAAGAAACCGAACGGGTATCATACCAGGCTACAAGATAATTCCTGCCGTCAAAATCGATAGAGGGTTGTTGTTGTTCTCCGGTAGCAGTTGAAATTGGTATGCCGTTAGTGTCAAGGACAATGCCCGCCTGATTTACGCGAGATCCATATATGTCACATGAATCTATTCTATATTCCTGCCATACTACCATGTAATTGGTACCGTCGAAGGATACATCCGGAGCATACTTGTTTGCGGTATCTTTTGAAATAGCAATTCCCGAAGGATTGAGTACGGTACCATTTTGAGCGACGAGCGTACCGTAAATATCATTTGATACGCCGTTGCGGTTATCGTACCAGACCACAAGGAAGTTGGTGCCGTCAAATGCAACTTTGGGTTGATTTTTATTTCCGGTTGTGTCATTAATTACAAAAGGTTCGGAGTCAAGAAGATTTCCTTCCTTGTCAATTCTTATACCGTAAATATCATATTGTGCGAATCCCTCCATTTGGTGCCATACGACGAGGTAATTTGTGCCGTCATAAGCAATAGCCGGGGGAGCGTCCTGTGTGCCGGCACGCGCGATAAAAATACCTGTCGGGTCGAGAATATTGCCGTCTTGGTCAACTCGAGCACCATAAATGCTGGTGGAAGGACCGTTTCCCTTGTCGAACCAGACAACAAACGCCGTTGTATCATCACTTGCAACATCAGGGGAAATCTGGTTGCTTGCAGCCGAAGCATAAATAAGATTCGTATCGATAAGGAATTCTCCTGCCCTGAATGTTCTTGATTGTGCGCATATATTTGCCGTTGTTAAACATATTAACGATAAGATAGTGATAATAATAATTTTATTGTGCACGTAAACCTCCTTTATATTTTAAACACAATAATAGTATTGAAGTTTAGGCTATAGTCAAGAGCAATTCAGATTTATTAAATCTGAATTGAGTTGCGAGTTATGAGTCGTGTGTCTTGAGTCAAATTAGAAAATAAAAATAAAAACTTTGTGTTCTTTGTGCACTTTGTGGTTCAATTAGTTTTTGTTTTTTTAGTTACTTAATAATTTATCAATCTTCTTTATAAAACTATCTTTCCCTTTCTGGTATTTATCGATATCGTATCGATATTTTTTTGCTAAGTTTTCTTTAAGTAGGGAATATTCTTTAGCGGTTTTTGGATGTGAGATTAAATAATCTCTAAAATCGATATGTCTTTTAATTTGCTGGCTTCCTACCTCAAATATATGTACATGATGGGTTCGTTTATTTCCTCCTTTCTGAAAAAAACGCCTTTTCGGGATACCGTATTCGCCCAACGCAACGTATCCTAATTTTTCCATTTGTTTATTATAGCCATCTATTTTATTTATATCTTTGACTTCTACCAGTATATCTATTATTGGTTTGGCCTTGGTTGTGGGAATTGCGGTACTACCTATATGGTGTATATCGATGAATATTTCATTGAAAACTTTTTTTATTTTCTTTGCTTCGTCCTTAAACTTTTGTTCCCAGTTTGGATTATAAGGAACAACTTCTACTGTTCTTTTGTTTTTATCGGATTGTGACATATTGGATTATAAATATTATAAATTTGTTGTCAATTGGTTATTTGGTTTGTGCGTAGATGCGTAGAAGCGTTAGTGCGTTAGTAACTCCTCCCATCCAAGTATTTGGAATTTTAACACTCTAACACTCTAACGCTCTAACCCTCTAACGATTTTGTGCCTTCGAGGCTAATATTATTTTTCTTTCTTAAACATCTTCTCCGCGGGGCAATTTATTTCTCTTTGCTTACAATATTTACATGCCAGAGAACCGCGGACTAATTCGTTACCTTTAGAAACAAGTAAAAACAACAAAATTAGTAGTGATAATAATATCCAGTTGAAGTTTATAATTAACATTACTATGCCTATTATTAGAGGTATTATAGCAACGAGCATATCAGGCAAAAGGTCTTTCCATGTCATGTTATCATTGGAAGCAAAATTGTCGGGATTCCCTTTTTTGAAGAATAGGGAACATAATTTGCCCTTACCGAAAGCGCATCTTTTGCCGTAATAATAGCAATTAATACAGCTTTTTCGAAGTAGGCGTATTTCTAGGAAGACAATATATGCAAGATAGATAAGTATCCAGATAATGCCGAGTGGTTCGATTATAATTATGCCAATGGTATAAATTGCCAGTTGCAACAGATTCGAAATAATTATAATCCAGTAAGGATAATCTTCATAACATTTAATTTCTTTCATATTCATATTATTCTGCTCACATAAGTTCAATATGAATAATATGCCTTAATGAATCATTCTCCACTAATTCGCTAATTACCCGATAAACTAATTAACCAATCCTTGGATTATTTAATTAACACCACTTTCTGGTTTTCACTTCGATTATCCGATGATACACTTAAGATGTATGTACCGCTGGGAAGATTATTCATATCGATGTTCAAATCATAGGAACCTGCGCTGTTTCCCACTGTTCTTTCATTTAGTAGTATTCCTGCTGTATTGAAAAGTTTGAGTTTGACTGGTGACTGTACCGAATGTACGAACGAAATATTGCAGATTCCTTGACTTATTGGAGATACCTTTAGGTCGAATTTCCCGTTTTCTGCCGTCATATCATCATTCTCTTCGATACCTGCCGCTAAGCGGATTTTGCCCCAGATGCGCATAGCATTCGCGGGATTGCCGTTTATATCATATGCCCAGTCCGGGAACACTATTAGTATTTGACTGTCCGGACCATTGGCAGCAGCAGGATTTGGCATATATTGATCTATACTGAAAGGAGAGATAGTGTATATTTCTGATACTGTACCGGATGTGTTCACTACTGCTCCTAAAACATTTCGAACGGTTTCGCTTTGAAAATTTTCACACCCAACAAGATAATCCGTACCGTCGAATACAATAAAGGGATATTGCTGAGTACCTGAATATGGGATAATGGGAGTTCCGGAAGCATCGAGAACAGCGCCAGACTGATTAACCCTTGTCCCGTATATATCGGACGCGTTGCTGTTTCGTCTGTCAAACCATGCTACAAGGTAGTTTGTACCGTCGAATGCGACTACCGGACGATACTGTCCTTCGTCGGCAGTTGAAATAGCAATACTGCTTCCGTCGATTGGGATTCCGGATTGATTAACTCTTACCCCGTATATATCCTCATCAAAAGCACCGGACCCGTAATCATCCCATACTACGAGGTAATTTGTTCCGTCGAAGGCGACCGATGGATTGTCCTGCCAGTTGGCGTCATCGGCTATTACGTTTCCGGAAGGGCTTACAACGTTACCGTCTGGCTCTACGAGTGTACCGTAAATGTCATCGGTACTTACACCGCTGCGTTCATCTGCCCATACAACAAGGAAATTTGTACCGTCAAAAGCAACGGAAGAAAATCTCTGTCTGCCGGTCGCGGTGGAAATGGCAATTCCGGGCGGATCCAGAACATTTCCGGATGTACTAACGCGGGCACCATAAATATCGTCTCCTGAACCGCTTCGGTCATCCTGCCATACCACCAGATAAGTCGAGTTGTTATCAAAAGCGACCGCGGGGTACTGCTGACTTCCTGTACTTGTGGAAATCGCGATCGCGTCCTCATCAAGTTGTCTTCCGGAGGCGTCGATACGCATTCCGTATATGTCTTTTGTGTATCCGCCGCTTCGAGCTTCCTCCCAGACTACAAGATAATTTATTCCGTCAGACGCGACTGCAGGTTTACCCTGATCTTGAGCAGAAGACGCGATCAGAATTCCATCCGCGTCGGTTACCGTACCTGATGCACTTATCCGTGAACCGTAGATATCAGCATAGCCGCCATTTCGGCTATCTCTCCAGACAGTTAGCCATTGACCGCTGTAAGATATTACTGCAGGTGATGTTTGTTGTGCATCTATATTGGAGATATGGATACCCGATGGGTCCTGAACAACTCCTGAATGATTTACTCTGGCTCCG
>Ga0315532_1003119_pt1 | contig 10820 bp, 21 predicted proteins | sample SalMarWE160370MG_FD_203082 | JGI IMG/M metagenome (GOLD analysis project Ga0315532, IMG submission 203082) | Salt marsh sediment microbial communities from the Plum Island Ecosystem LTER, Massachusetts, United States - Salt Marsh Sediment WE1603-70 ... | reverse complement strand
CTCGGCAGCGACCGCGTTGTCAACTTGTCCGACGTGGAGATTGAGGGCACCGCTCCCCGCATTAACGGTTGGGTACTTGTGGCAAAGCTAACCCCGACGGAGGGCGGCAACTTTGTCAAAGCCGTGCCCGGTTTGGAGGGTGATCTTGACCCCAAGTATCGCACAATCGAAATGCGTTGCGACCACTGCCGAAGCAAGCGCCGACGGAATGACGTGTTTGTTATCCGCAACGAAAGCGGAGTAGAGAAAGTGATCGGCCGCAACTGTCTGGCTGACTTTATCAGGACGGCCGACTTTGAGGCCATGATCGCATGGGCCGATTTTATCGACAAGTGCGACATTAACGCTGACTCCGATTGGGAGGGCATGGGCGGCGGTCGTGTTACTCCGACTTCCCCTATCCTGTATTGGCTGGAAACAATCAGTATTTGCGTGCGCAAGCTGGGTTGGCTTTCGCGCAGCGCTGCTTTTGAGTCTGGCCGGGAGGGCTCCGCTACTGCCGACACCGTTGTCTACTTGCACTGGGCTCCGGACCCCTACGGCAAAAAGCGCGAATTCTGTCAAAAGAATGACCTGTACGCAACCGACCACGATAAGGCGCTTGCCGTCAAAGCGCTGGAGTGGGTTCGCAGTTTGACCGACACCACGGGCGACTACCTTTACAATCTGAAACTGGCTTGCGGCCGGGACTACGTTGACCGCGAATCGGCCGGGCTAGTGTCAAGCCTGATCCAAGCCTACCAGCGGGCAATTGAGGAAGAGATTAAGCGTATGCAACTTCGCAAGGCCGCCGTCAATCGCGGGTGGGTTGGCGAAGTAAAGCAACGGCTACGCAATATCAGGTTGACCGTACTCGGCACGAATAGCTTTGACGGAGAGTGGGGTGTCCGGACCCTGATTCGGTTTGCCGACGAAAACGAGAACGTTCTAATATGGTGGGCGTCGGGTGACCGTACCGAAGAATTCGAGCAAGGCGCTACTTACGTTGTCGATGCCACCGTCAAAAAGCACGATGACCACGAAACCTACGGCAAGCAAACCGTAGTCAACCGCGTGACCGTCAAACAATCTGTGAAAGCCGCTTGACTTTTGCGAATTGTGTGCTAAGGTTATATTGTGTGGCAACGCGAACAAAGTGAGGCAACAAAATGATCCATCCGTTTGACCCGGCCGTGACCGACCTGAAAAGTATCACGATCGACGTTCCCCGCCTTGCCAAAGGCAAGGGATACAAGGGACCCGAATTCTACGGCTGTTTCAATACAGGCATGGCTCCGTCGATTTTCCATAGCCGTAGTGGCAAGTGGGTAGTGGGGCCGGAACTCCGTTGCCGAGATGCAATGCGGCAAGGTATCACGTTGCAAGATCGGAAGCGCTGGGGAATCGGCCCGCAAACCGTTTGGCTTTTCAAGAGCCGCAAATCGGCCGTGGCCCGCTTTACCGCCTTGTGCATTACCCAAAAACGCGAGAATGAGCGTATGCGGCAAGAGCACGCCGAAACAGCCCGCAAGGCGCAGGCCGGCGATATGGCCGCCGCGCTGGCTTTGGGTGACTTCTGAAAGGGGGCCGATGATCCGAACACGCTACGCCGAATTGGCTTATGAGCAACACGCACGGGATTTGTGGCGCATCATCGACGCCGAAACCGGGGCCGCCGTGGGCCCGCAATACAAAAGCCGGGCGGAACTACTTGCGGACTTAGACCGCTATGCCCGCGTTTACGGGGCAAGTGATACGGGCCTTTCCCTGCCCCACACACTGGACGATTACCGCAACGCCCCAAGCGGAATAGGCCCGCTGGCCGCCGAGTGGAGAGACAAGCCCCACCGGCTTGTATACGACCTATGCACGGCTTTAGAGCAAACCGGAATTTTCGCTTGACTTTCCCGAAAAGTGTGCTAGGCTTGTATAGTTGAGGGGAAACACGATGATCTGTTTACGTTGCGGACACTACATTAACCCGGACCGAGAAATGGCAAAGGTGCAAGGGAGTGATAATTGCCCCTGCCCTTGCCACAAAGGTCAAACCACAAGTGAGGCAAACCGATGTGCGAAACCTGTACCCCGATCGACGCCTATGCCGTCGCGCTGAACGAAACCGACCACTACGCAATCGAGGAAGCGGACCGGCCCTATATCGAACGGATTATGGGCGTCTACTTGCTTGACCGCAACCAGCGCACCCACTGTTGCGAACTGACCCCAAGCTACTGGTTGATCCACCTTTACGATCAAGTGGTTTTGACCGAAGCCGGCAACGCTCTTGACGAATCGGCCGTCGATGCGCTTTACGAGAAGTATGAGCATTGTGACAGTCAGGACATTTATGTCCACTGTCACAGTATCGACGCTCTTATCGAGCGTGACGAAAAGTGGACGGTTTACCACTATGGTGACCCCGAGGTCGATGAGGATGATGTCGATTATGACGATCAGATGGAAGGGATTCGGGAGTACCTTTGCGGCAACTGCCCTTTCTGAGGGTCCTAACAATGCAAACATTCGAGCACCCGAAAAGCCGGCTGTTTTCCCTTGCGGGGCGGCGCATAGTGCTACACAAGCCCTACAACGGCTGTACTGAGGGTATGATTGTCGAGCAAATCGGGCCCGCCCGTTTCGGTTGTCACCTGCAATTTCCGGACGGGCGCGTTTACATGTCCGGAGTGGCAGGCCGCCCCGTGACCGTCGATTTTCATCGTGGCGAATTCAAGCTCCCGCCGCTTCCGCGCAGTGAGCGCGAGCCGGAATGGCTTAGTGATTATTCCGATGGTTTCGCCTATGCCGATGTTCCGAACTTTAACTCCTGGAGGGAAAAATGACTGAACCGCGCAAAGAGCGCTGGGCATTCTCGCAATCCGAACTTGCGGACCCTTCCGCTTGTACCGGTTACGATGAACTCGTGGCTATCATCGACATTGACGATGATGGGGATGGTGTCGATAGCTTTGGCATTATCGTCTATCGCAATGGTGAGGTCTCGAACCGATTCGATGACGGCACCGCCGGGGTCCCGAAGGAATTTGCCGAATTGGCAGATGAGTGTGAAAGTCTGGTTCACCCAGATGGTGAGGAAACTGCGGAATGGAAGGATGTTGAGGCCGACGCCGAGGGGAATTTCGTCCGTTTCATCAACTAGGCGCTTGACTTTCGCAAACCGTGAGCTATGCTTATAGTGAGGTGAAACAATGGCAGCCGAGCGAACCGTGAAACATGGCGACTTGACTTTCAATTTCTGGTCAAAGTCAATACAAGTATGCACCCCCGTCGGCTGTCAAATGCTCTACTTGGGCCGCAAGCCCAATGATAAGGATATTGTCATAATCTGCCGCTTACTTAACTTCGGCGCAGCGATAAAAACAGCAAACATACGTAAGGTGCTTAGCGCACCGCTATTCGATGAGAATTGACAATGGCAACAGCAGCAACACAAAGTGAGGCACTCTTATGGGTGCGCATAGGTGACGCCGGGGAGTATTGCGATTTTGACTCCCTAGATGACGCCCTGGAGTACCTGAACGAGTTGCGAGTAGGCAAGGTTGACCGCTGGCAACGGTACGGGTTCGATACGCCGAACTACCACGGTCACGACTACATTAGCATCTTTTGGGGTGGGTCCGACGCTAACCCCTGGGCCGATCTTGACGATGATGACCGTGAAACCATTGAGAACGGTTTGGAGGAAAACTACCTATGAAATGCGTCATTTGTGGCACAACCATCGGGACCCTCGAAACCCGCACCTACATTCACGTTTACCGTGATAACAAACACCGCCGCAAGTTATACGCTTGTAGCGTATGCGGCAAGCATGACGGGCCCTTTGATCGGCTAATTGATTCCCTCCCCGTCGATGAGAACGGGAGCCCGCTTGACGTAAGCCGAGCCGAATTGGAAGCGCTGATCTTGGCAACCGACCGCAAGAGGCTGGAGAAGCGCTTGCGAGAAGCCCGCTCCGTGTACCAAAGCCAAGCCGAAAGTGACGCCCAAGACACCGTTTCCGAATACCGGGAACAAATCTTGGAGCAACTCTTGGAGGGTGGAGAAGCCAGCGACGATCTTCTAAACGACTACCCAAGTGGGGACGCCTACCACCACGAAAGCCACGTCGATAAGTGGTACAATTTGACCGACGCCGCCGAACTGATCGACGAATTAAGCGAATTCGAGGAAACCGACTCCGGCTTGTGGGAAGGCCAGCAGCCAAAAGAGGCAATCGGAACCTGCGCCGCTTTCACCTACGGCAATGCCGTCTACAGCGAGTGGCACGATTTGATCGAAAAGATCAACGAAGAGGCTGAAACCGTCATTGACGACTATGACGATCAAATCGCCGATGCCGAGAAAGCGCTGGAAGAGGCACAAGAGGCCGAAGACAACGACGATGAGGATTATGAGGGTCCTTCCGTCGAGGACTGCGAAGACCTGGTTGGCCAACTGAAAGCCGAGAAAGAGGTCGAACTGGGAGCCGTGATCGACAAAGCAATCGCCGGGGAACTGTAAACACCCTTGCCGCCCGCCGCCCGCCGCCCGCCCCGCCCCTCACCGGGGCGGGCGGCACTCTGAAACACTAACACAAGAGGCAACACAATGGCACGCAAAGATACACCGATTCGCAACTTCGCACAAGCCCGCGCTCTTCTCGACTTACGACAAAAGCAAGGCCGCGACCGCGCCAAGCTGGGCAACAACGTCTACCTTGAGGCACGCGGGGGAAGTGTCGCCGTCAAGTATCACGACACCGACATCGTTACATACCACCCAAACGGTAAAATCGAACTCCGTTGTAACGGGTGGTACACAACGACCACCAAGCAAAACCTCAGCGTCTTTTCCCCATTTTCCGTTTGGCAAGAGAAGGGGGAATGGTACGTCAATACCGCCGCTGACTTCTCTGCCGCAAATCGTTTCAAGGGGCCCAAAGGAACCTTACCACCGGGCATTATCCGATTCAAGGATGGGATGATCCTGGACACCCCGAAATGGGCCCTGAACCTGTAACAACCGTTGCGCCCCGCCGCCCGCCCCGCCGCCTCACCGGGGTGGGCGGCACTCTGAATCGTGAATGGAGCGGGGCACCGGCCGCGTTTACACAGTCTACCGTGACATTCTCTATCATTGCTTTCGGGTTCTGCCGGAAGGGACCCGCCGCGCTTGGCACCACGAGGTTAAGCCGTGAACCCTGTTCTACTTCGCAAGATTCTCGGCAGCGTGACGCACCCCAGAATGCGCCGCGCTTGGCGAAACCGATCAAACATAACCCGCTGGCAATGGGAAGCCCTTGCCCGTCAAGTCTTAGAGGAAAGTGGCCCCGGCTCCGGTATCGACTCCCGGAAGCTCGCCGCTTGTCTCTACGTAGCTTGCGGGTGGTATGCCGCCCGCTCCGGCTCCGATACGTTTGACGGGGCCGCCGTGCCCACGCGAGGGTGGTTGCTGATCGGTCTAATGACTGAGGATTTTCTGGAGTGTACCCCGGACCGTGCTTTGACGCGCGGCGCTTGGGAAGAGCAACGCAAGCAAGAGGCCGCCGTCCGCCCAAAAAGGGGAGCGCAATGGCAACTGATTTTGACCTGGAAGAACGCAAGCAAACGCTTGCGAACCTGGAGCGCCGACTAGCGCTCAAACTGCTTTACGAATGGACGAAAACCGGGGTTGTCAACTTTCGGCAATTTGCTGAGTTGATCGACTCTGCCAATTCTAACCCTTCTGCCAATTGAGAGGATTACAATGAAGAGCTACAACAAACTGATTGTCGCGGTCGTACTGACCCTAGTGGTCCCGATGATAGCGCTTGTCGTTATCCGAAGCATGGCCCCGGATTCGGTATTCGAGGACGAAAGCCTTGTTTGCATGGCAACCGACTACGCCAAGTTTCACGTGTGGAGTGAGCTACCGGAAGCAGAGCGCCCCTACACACCAGACTTGCGACCCGATCTTTCCAACATTGCCCCGCCGGCTGATCTTGTCAACCGCTACGTGGCATGGCTTCGCATTCCGCGTGAAAAACGCCCCTACACTTCCGACTTCCGACCTGACATTTCAGGCGTTATGATCGCCACCACGACCACCGGCACGTTTACCACGCCACGGGGCGTCGAACTTGTCAAACCGGGACTCTCTAAACCCGTGCAAGATACGCCTATCAATATGGCCGCCTTCTATTCCCGCCCTGACTTAGCACAACGGCTACGGAATCTACCGCCTGGAACAAAAGTACCGCTTATCGGAACTTCAATGGATGGTCTGCCGAATCCCGTTGAATGGGCGACCGGAATGTCGTTCAAACCGTCACAATTCTACGGCGGACTCACAACCGACAATACCGGCCAAGTCTATTATGCAGACGGCCGCCCCGCCGGTCCTGAGCTAGGCCAATTTATCCAAGCAAGCATTACAATCGGCCGTGGCATTTCGCAAGCTACCGCTGATGTCGGTCAAACGTTTGATGAGACTCAAGCCGGTACTGCCGCGCGTCGGGGTCAATCAGAGGATCGCATCTTTAGCGTTTGGTCCGATACAACGCTTGGTATCGACCATTTCATCTGGCGTGGTGAGGAGTATGAGGTTGACAGCTTCTATACCCACGCTATCGGTCCTGATGATCTTCTCTACCGTGCGGAAGATGCAAGCCACTTCAACAGCAACTTTCGCGTAATCGACCCAAACCGCTTCTATCGGCAGCCGGAAGCTAGTTATTAGGCCGCCGGCGCTTGACTTTACCCAATCGTGAGCTATGCTTGTGTAGACTTGAGGAATTCAATCTAACAACTCGCAACGCTCGCGCAGAAGGTGAACCATGCGGTCTAACGGCCGATAAAGCCGGCCGCCCCGAAACGCGAGTCGGCCACGCCCGACACCGGGAGTCGCAATCCGGCGGGGTACTGAAAGAGTGAAACGCTATGCAAATCAAAATCGGCGACTTTCCACTAGAATGCGATGAGGCTTTCGTCAATGACTTGCGGCTGGCAATCTGCGAATACCACGGCCGTCTCTGCAAGCGTATCGGCGAAACCGGCGACATGCAGCAAGACACCATACTCGCCGCGCGCTTGGTTCACGTACAGGAAGTCTACAATCAATTCGACGAATGAGGCAACAATGAGACTTTCCGACTACCGCCCCGGTCAAAAGGTGACCTATCGAACCTGGAGCGGGGCCCGCCGCGCATTTCGCGTTGTGCGCTTGTGCCTTGGCAGCTTCTTCGGACCGCCGCCGGCTTTGCTTGTCGAGTACATCGACACACACCGCCGGCAATACCTCAGCGTTGACGGGCTTCAGCGCCTACAGATTATGAGGATAACCGGACCGTGAGCCGCCGCAAGCCAACATTCTACCGCGACCGCGACCGCTACTTGATTGCCACGGGTGAAAGCCCGCAAGGCATGGCGGGGGTTGTGGTGATTGTCTGGGAAGGGGAAACACCGGGCAAGCTAACCGAAACCGTCAAACCGGTTCCCGATCTACAACTACTGGAACAAGTGGAATCATCCGACGTTCCGGCAGAATGGTGGCAAGCGTTTGTAGACGCAAAGCTGGTAAAAGCCCGACCACCGGCAAAGCCACCGAAGGAACCGAAGGAACCAAAGCAACCGAAGCAACCAGAACAATCAGAACAACCAGCAGACTTTGTGTCACTGTTGGAACCGGGAGCATTCCTGGTATTCGCATTCTGGGCACTTGTCATTTATCTTTGCACATCGTAACAATCAGGAGGACGCCTATGAAGCGCTAGACTCCCACAAGTGATACAAACGTCATTACCCCACGGAAAACCCGGCCCTTGCCGGGTTTTCTGTTGCGCTGGGGTCAAAAAGGGGAGGGTTAGATGGGGAGGGTTATCGGGGTCGAATTCGGAAGCGCTTGTGGGCCGCGCGCTGGGGACCGCGCGCTTGGCGCGCTTGGCGCGCTTGGCGCGCTTGCCGACTTCTCCGAGCCGCCAGCCGTTCGCCCCGGGCCCGCCGGCCACGGCCGCCCGCCCCGGGCCCCGGGCCCGCCGGCCACGGCCGCCCGCCCCGAGCCCACCCACCCCGGGCCCGCCGGCCACGGCCGCCCGCCGCCCGTCCCAGGCCCGCCCCGGGCCCGCCGGCCACGGCCGCCCGCCCCGGGCCCCGCTCCTGGACCCTTGGCCGCTCCTGGCCGCTCGCCCCGGGCCCGCCGGCCACGACCGCCCACCGCTCGCCCCGGGCCGCCCCCGGGCCGCTCCGGGCCGCTCCGGGCCGCTCCCTTGCCGCTCTCTTGCCGCCGGCTGCCGCTGGCCACCGGACTGCCGCCGGACTGCCGCCGGCCGCCGCCGGTTACTATCGGCGTGTAAACGCCCAAACCCGCGCGGAACTTGACAAACTGACCCGGTTAGTTGACAATCAGGCCCCGATAGTTGACGACCACGGCCGCCAACTACACGATGTCGGGGGCGTCGTCCGGGCGTCGGCATGGTGGGTTATGGTTCCGCGCGGGTGTTTACACGGCCATTTCACTTCCGGTTGACTCGCCGGCGCAGCGACCAAGGTCGATACGACCGAACGGTTTGGATGCACGCAAACAACCGGTACGACTGTTGCAAGCCGCACGAATGATGCGAGCCTCATTATCGTCAAGACCCGCACACATCAGATCAAACGGCAATTTCGGCATTCTCGACATAATCGGTCCCCTTGTTTCGGTCCCTTGTTACCACTATACAAGCATACTACGCAAACCGCGCTTGTCAAGCGCGGCCGCGCGGAATAGTTCGGAATTCCGCGCGGGTTGCCGATACAATCGGACCGGGAGCCGGGAGCCGGGAGCCGATCGGCCGCGCGGCCGGACCGGGAGCCGGGAGCCGGGAGCCGGGAGCCGGGAGCCGGGAGCCGGGAGCCGGGAGCCGATCGGCCAGCCCGGGAGCCGGGAGCCGATCGGCCGCGCTATGCGCGGAATTCCAGAATCGTTACAAGACTCACAACCACTGCAATCGGCACAAGTAGCGCAGCTATGCCCAGACAGCCGCAGGCGTCATAAACCTTCAGAGCCGCAGCACCGGACCCGACCCCGACAACCAGCGCAAGCGCCGTAGGTAGTCTAACCCCACCGCCACCGTTAGGATCGGTACAAATGTGATAGGGCGAATAACCGCTACGAGGGTTGTAGGGGCATTTTCCGCATTCTCCCCCTTGACAGGTAGAATGCGTACAATCCTTCGGACGCTTCCTAATCGCTGCCATCGTCACCTCCGTTTTGATCCGCACAACCGCTCCAGGTGGCCATCTTCCGATTGCGCCACTTGTTGCGCCACTTGTTGCGCTTGCGCTAGTGATAGCGGTTTTGCTTGCCAGACGTACTCTGACCAGTAAAATCCGCCCAACCAGTAAAACCGTTGCCCGTCGATCAATCGGTAGACTCGATACATTCGGATTCTCCCCTCCAACCAGTCGAACACGGGCCAACCGGCATAAACAGAGCAGTCAGAATGACCAGTACAATCGCTACGCAGCGCATTGTCGTTGCTTTCGTCGCAAGTAGCGCTTTCGGCAGACTCGGAATCGGACCGTCCAATCCCCTACATTCCCGCTAACCCGCACAGCCGTCCACAATGCGGGCAAGCAGTACAACCGTGCGCGATCGGTAGCTTCCGCAATGGCGATTTGACCCAACTCTTCCAGAGAATCGGCACAATCGCCCGGAACCTCAACATTGTAATAATCGTACTTGTAGCGCTTCATCGTTGCAACCCTCACTTGTGTTAGAACCCGGACAACCGGTCAATCCTCTTTCGCCGGCTTACCCGTCAATTCCAGAATAATCCGACGCGCCTCCTCTTTCGAGGGGCCACCCATAACGAGCGCCCCTACATCTGACATTTTCAGAGTTTTCCGCGCAATCCGTAGCTGATGCTTTTCCGGCACAGACAGACTTCTCATTGCAACCCTCACTTTCCGCCCAATCGGGCAAATCGGAACAACCCTCACAACCGGACCCGGCCAGACACTAGGCCAGATAACCGATAAACTCCCAATTACCGGATTCCATGCGAAACCAGGTAAAAACGGCATGACCGACACAATGGTCAAATTCGTCGTGAACCTCAACAACCTTGCGACCCTCATTGCCGTGAAAATCGGCAAGATCGTTACGATCCAAACAAAGGTCAAAGGTCTGCAATTCGGCGTCAAACGCATTGACGGCATGACCCTTACTTGGGTAATAACCGGTACGACCGGAACCACGGGTGTTACCAGTGCTACGACCGGAAAAAGCCTCACGAACCGGATGACGCGCAGTAATCGTTTTCATCGCTACACCCCCTATGATCCGCACGGCCGATACGACGGGCGCGACAGGCACAACCGGATCAACCGGCGCATTTGTTCCTCATCAGTCTTAAGCCGCAGTTTCCGCACAACCCGCAGAATCGCTTTGATCGTTCTCATCGGAGCAACCCTCACAATCAGAAGTATCGACGGGGCGCGATAACTTGCGTTTGCACGTATGCCCAAACAATCACGCCAACCAGAAAAGCTATAACAATCGTCATTTCCGGTCCCCTTTGCGTTTGGTTGTGTCCCCTTGTCTATTGTAACCTTACCACGCAAACCGCGCTTGTCAAATCGGCCGGGAGAATTCCGCGCGGAATTCCAGAAAATATCTGGACGCCAGATGGAATAACCCCTACAATCCCTACAAAGCATCGTGTTTGTGGTTCCGCGCGGGTTGCCGATCGGCCAGCCCGGGAGCCGGACCGATCGGCCAGCCCGGGAGCCGGGAGCCGGGAGCCGGGAGCCGGGAGCCGGGAGCCGGGAGCCGGGAGCCGGGAGCCGGGAGCCGGGAGCCGGGAGCCGGGAGCCGGGAGC
>Ga0315532_1003104_pt1 | contig 10861 bp, 6 predicted proteins | sample SalMarWE160370MG_FD_203082 | JGI IMG/M metagenome (GOLD analysis project Ga0315532, IMG submission 203082) | Salt marsh sediment microbial communities from the Plum Island Ecosystem LTER, Massachusetts, United States - Salt Marsh Sediment WE1603-70 ... | reverse complement strand
CCAAGGACGCCAGGTGCCGAGGTATACGTATGTACTACATCGTATTGTTTCTTGTGCAGATACGGAAGCAGTTGAAAAAACGCGCGCAGATCGGTGATCGGTGCGATGTCTCGTGGAATCATAATGTCGTCTATCACTCGAACTCCCGGTATTTGGCACAGTTCCCGGATCGTCGTCGGATCGGTGCTGAGCACGTCCACCTGACATCCTTTCTCAAGCAGGTAACGGCACCACTTGAGAATTAAGTAAGTCCCACCACCATAGGTGGTATTACCGACAAGCTGTAAGGTTTGCACTCTCTCCTCCCTTACCTGTGTGACTATGACGAGTCACGTGAAGCATGATTGCTTGGCATCGTTGAACCGCAGCCCAAAAAACACCTGCGACCTGCTCACTACACCTCTGGTGCGCCTACGTAACTAGCGCCCCATACAGACGCTCATACTGTTCCACGATCTTTCCCAAATCATATCTTTCCGCGATCCGCTGTCGTGCTGCCAACCCCAACTGCCGGCGTTCCTCGGAGCTCATATCCACCAGCAGTTTGGTCCAACCATCGGCGAGTGCTTGGGGGTCTCTTGGAGGTACGACTACGCCTGTCTCTCCCACGATGATGGCCGAGTCGCCGACATCCGTGACCACACAGGGCACCCCAGAGGCCATGGCCTCGCCGATCACCAGGGGGAATGCCTCGCCAGAAGAAGCAGTAGAAGCGATGTCAAGTGCCGCCGTAAGGCGCGGGGCGTCCTCTCGCCTGCCTAATAAATGACACCGGTCGCGGATGCCGGCTGCCTCGATCCATCCAGCTAATTCCGGATTTTCCCAGGTGACCCCGTCCCCGCAGAGGAGGAAGTGGCTCTCGGGCACGCGAGCGTGGAGTCTGACCGCGGCCTGAACGAAGTTACGATGATCCTTATATGGGTCGAAGCGGGCCACCAATCCGATAAGCGGCGCCTCGGCGGGGATGCCCAATTCCCGGCGCACCGACTGCCGCGCCCCTTGATCGGGCCTGAAGGTCGCCAGGTCGAAACCGTTGGGGATGACCAGCATCTTGTCGGCCGCATAGCCCAGTTGCCTGTGCGTCTGCTGGGAGGCTTCCGAGCAACAGACAATCCGGGCCGGCAGCCAGCGCGACAGGCGTGCACAGGTCATGGCGGTCCAGACCGACATTCGCTTGGTACCCCGTGGATCAAAAGTGCTGTGGTGAATCCCCCAGGCGACAGGGATGCTCCCGGCCAACTTGGCCGCCAACCCGCCAACAAGGTCCGCATGGTGCGTCCAGGTCTGAATGACATCGGGAGGATCTTCCCGGAGCCAGTGAGCAAGCCGCAACACGGCCAACGGGTTTGGCACTCCCCGGCGCATACCTACCGCCCGCACCGGTACCCCCAACGCTTGAATTTTCTGGCCGATGGGACCGATGTCTATCAGCGACACCACCTCTGTCTCAAAGGCCTCGCGGTCCGTGCGCGAGACGAGTCTGTAGAGCATCACATTCGCCCCGCCTGTGTCGAGGCTGGTGATAACGTGGAGGACTTTCATCATAAGCTCTCCTTATTCTCTTTTCCAGGCTGGCCTTGACCGTCCTGGCGCGCGGGAACCTTGAACGCGGTCTGGTCCATCACGCCGAACAACTGGTAAATCTGGTAACCCTCTTGGCTTAACCGAAAACTCTGAGAGAGATATGGACTCCTCACGTCGAACTGATAGACCTGCACTGGCGGCCACCAGACCCAGAAACAGCCAGGTCGGCTTAGCATACACCCAAGTATTGGAAGAATTGCCTATAGCCCAAATCAAAAGCAGGGTCACCCAGAATCTGGAATCCCATTTGGACTGGTGCATAGCGTAGTGAATGGATATCCCCAAGATGACGGCAAATAAGACAAATCCAATGATGCCCACTTGAAGCAGGACCGTCAGAAAGACGTTGTGAGCTCCGACGCCCCCGGTGAGGACTGAGTGGACCGCGCCGCTCCCCACGCCCAGGACTGGGTGTTCTGCAAAAACATCAAGGCCCTCACGCCAAATCTCCAACCGGCCGCCGAAATCCCCTGTCAAAATATCTCCGCCAGTGCCTGTCACGCGCTGCAACTCTGGCTGCGGTACCAGGGGAAGCAGGCCAAGTAAGGCCATGGCTAGCGCCGCAAAGATCAAGATGCGTAGAAGGAGCTTGAGCCGCGGCATAGATGCGAGTATGAATAGGAAGGCAGGCAAGGAGGCCACAGAAGCGCCGCGAGTGGCGGTTATCAAAATAGCTACGGCCGCTACTGGGACGTAGGCGTAATTAATCACCCTGAGCCCGCGGATCGCTTTGCTGCTCGTCTCAGAAGTGGCCAGATGCCAGGCTACAGGGATGCCCAGCGCCAACATCAAGGCAAGATCCTCGCTGTTGACGTCTGCGGCGGAGAAGTGTAAATGAACAGTTTGAATCCCAGCCAGGAGGTTGGCAATCAGGCTGCCAATGGCGACGTATGCGCCCAGGACATAGGCCTGCAGCCCGGCCTTCAGGGCCGCTGGCGTCGAATACAGGTCCCAGAGCATCATAAACAAGACAATCATTTGAACGTAAAGTCGGATGCTATATAGTGTCTCGTCAATGTCCACGGTCCAAAGGATGCTCAGCACATTCCAGAGAAAAAAGAGATAAATCGCCAGGTGAATCATGCGCAGCTTGCGAAATCTGCCCGTGACTACAACCGTGGCGACCCAAAACGCCATGCCCAGTAACCCCAATCCCATACTAACCGTCGGACTCAAGTATGTGGAGACAACACCTTCGCTGGGAATCTTGAAGATCACGATCAGCGACAAGCAGAAAGCGATCATACGCATTACCGAGCTTTCACCAGTAAACTCACCAGGGATTCGAGGTGAGGAGTTCGGCGTGGAGTAGGACTCCATGGTATGCATTACTCACCACCCACAAGCAGATTCACATATTTACTCACAGCAGTCTCCAACCTGAAGGGATGCCAGCTTTCATCAGGTGGGCGTGGCGTTTCATCGGTCAGAGTCGTTTCAATGGCCTGGGTCAAGGCAGTCACATCCCCAACCGGCACCAGTTGACCGTACTGCCCATCCCTCAGGATTTCCCGGGGCCCGCTCGGGCAGTCCGTCGAAATCAATGGAGCGCCACAATACAGCGCTTCTATCAGCACGTTGCCCAGGCCTTCCCACCTCGAGGAAAGGACAAAAAGCGAGGCCTGGGCCATGTAGGGATAAGGATTCTTAACAAACCCGCGCAAGCTCACGTCTGGTTCCAGACCCAGTTTCCTGACCAACGCCTCGAGCGCAGGCCGTTCTTCCCCCTCGCCTAGAATCAAAAGCCGCACCGGACGGGCCTGCCACACTCGTGCGAAGGCTTGAATCAACGTGGGAAAGTCCTTCTGCGCCGTCAAACGACCGGTCCCCAACAGCACAGGCGGCTCGCCAGGCTTGAACCAGGGGTGCTCTAAGGGGGCCTGCGCCTTCGCCTGTAACTCAGGCGTCACGACCGGGTTGTAGATGACCTGGATGCGCTGGCGTGGAATGCCCGTCATCCGGGCCAGGTCATCGGCCACCCCTTTGGAGATGGCGACAACACCATCGGCCCAGGGGTAAAAGCGCCTGATCAGTTGCGGCATCAGCCGCCCGCGTCGACTCCGCACATGCTGAACCGAAAGCGAGAGCGTGTCTCGTTCGCTCACCACCACCCGTGTGGGGACACCGGCCAGGCGTCGGGCCCACAGAGCAATGATGTTGGCATGGCGCAATGCGGAGAGCATGGCCTGGGGCCGCTCGCGTCGCAGATAGGCTACCAACGCCGGCAAACTCAACAAGACCCGCGAGGCTCCGAGATCCACCACCCGCACCGACCCGGGCACCTCGGTCAGATACGGCCCCTCCGCCTGGGCCAGCACCAGGTCCACGGCGTAGCCGCGCTCGGCGAGTCCCCGGGCCAGTGTAAGCGTTATCCGTTCGGCGCCTCCACCGGCCATAGAGGGGACGAAGAGTGCCAATCGTTTTTGGGGTGCGATCATCCTGTTTTCCCTGTCGAGGCGCTCCTAAAGCGGCGCAGTGCAGCCGCCAGACGTCGGCGGACCTGGCCGACATCCATTGCGCCTTGATTTTCGCAGACCGGCATGGCTTTCCGTTGGCGTTTTCAGGCCAACCGTAGCGTCATACCACTCAAACGCACGTCTTAATGTTTTTACCCGGTGCCGGAATGACGGCCATCGTTTGTACAAGAATGTCACAAGCTATGCTACTCTTCGATATGATATAGCGCACAACGTATCACCTGAGGGTACAACAGGCTCCGTCGTTCCCACACAGGATCGTTACGGAATCGCGGAGTTCGTCGCAGGATCCAGGTTGCGGCTAATTTCATTGTCGAGACGATAATACACAGACAGCGATAAGAGTAGCCTGTCAGTTTCCCATAACGCTTGATAAAGAAGCGGTAGGTTGCCTTGATCGCATATAGCACAGTGGATATTGAATCCTGGTCTGCGCTCTCTCCTCCGTAGTGCGTCACGAGCGCTTCACTCAGATAGAATATCTTCCAACCACGATGAACGGTTTCATAGCACAGATCTACGTCCTCAACATACATAAAAAACTGAGGGTTGAAGATACGTTCATCGGTCAACACCTCCCGTCGCATCACCATGCAAGCGCCAGAGATGCATTCGACCGCCTGGCTAATATCGTATTCTGCCGGAGGAAGATGGGTGCCAAGTGGCGTGGCCAACATTCTACCAATAAGCAACCTTGGAATTACACTTCTTAACGTGACGAGTTTTCTAGCGCATGGTTCCTGGACTTTGCCGTCCGAGGCCAGTAGTTTCGGCCCCACAATGCCGATGTTGGATTCATCCTTCAGCTTTGCGATCATAATGCCGAAGGCATTGTTCAACAGAACCGTGTCGGGGTTAAGCAGCCCGATATACTCTCCCTCCGCCGATGGTAAAGCAAGGTTATTTGCCCTGGCGAAACCCAGGTTTTCGGAATTGGCCAGCAACTTTACCTGGGGAAACTCTGCGCGAACCATCTCTACACTGCCATCAGAGGAGGCATTGTCCACCACGATTATCTCAAATGTGATCCCCAAAGTTTTCTCATAGATCGAGTTCAGGCAATCGCACAGTAGATCTCTCACGTTCCAATTCACTATGATGATGGAAAGGTCTACGTTATATCGTTTATCCATAATCGCTGCTCGGCCGTCCCTTCATACCTTCTTAAGCCAAAGGTGATTGACTCTCTTGTACAAACGCGAACGTCTTAGGAACTGAACTATGCCATGCACATGGCTGGGGCGAAGATAGCCAAGTATCAACAAACCCGGAAAATAGATGGCGCCGAATACGGATCCTGTGATCAGGATATCTCTGAAGGCGTCAGTGCGACTCAGGGTCACGATCGAACTAGAGGCAAACGGCCAGAAATGACTCAAAATCCTTGCGACCGCCACGCCCATCAGCATGGTGACAGTTGGAGGGAAAACAACACTGCGGAAGAAAGTACTATTGGGCAATCCCACAAGTTTATTGAAACCATACATGAATATAATGGAGGAAACACTGTAAGCGATAAGTGTAGCCAGCAAAATGCCGTCAATGCCCCATGTGCGCCCCAATATCCATCCCAGGAATACATTCGCCAGGAGCAGCGTAATCCCAAATCTTGTCTCGAGTCCCGGTTTGCCTATGCCTCGCGCTAACGCAGTCCCCGTCCCGGTGCTAACGTGGATATAATTTGCCAAAGCCAGAACAATGAGCACCGTGACGGCAACAGGATATTGCTTGCCCGTCCAGAGCACAATGATTGGAGCAGCGGTGGCAGCGATCAGACCAAATCCTGCTCCGGCCACCATTACTGTAACGTGTGTGCTAATGCGATACAGTGCCAAGAGGTCTTGGCGCTTGCCCATTGCTTCAATCTGAGAGGCCATGGGTGGCATGGCGCTAAACACAAGCATGGAGACGCGACGTATACCTTGTACAACAGTATGTCCAATCTGGTAGCTAGAAACGCCTAGCAGCCCCACAAAAAAACCTATCAGTATTCTGTTCACATTCAACGTGCCGAGATTGGCAAGCCTTCCTGCCTGGACCTTCAGGCCGAAGGATATCAACTCTCTTGCCTGCGCAACGTTTAAAAACTTGGGTGACAAGTTGAGAGTCGGTAACAGTCTGCGAGCAACCACATACATCAAGACAATCTGGAGAGCGGTGGTCAAAGTTCTGATTAACATCAGACCTACCAGACCACCCTCCGCCCGCAAATAAACGATGCTGGCCACTGCAAACAGGAGTGTGGCAAGAAATGCTACCAGGTTGTTGTACTCCATTTTCTGCAGGCCGACAGACACAGCTTCAAAGACACTAAAGGTACTGGCTCCGGCAAAGACAACAAGTGCGATCCAAAATGCAGTTTGGGCCTCTGCCTGCAACTGGACTGGAATGCTGAATATGCGCAGCGCCAGGAGGACTAGAAAATGGCCTGTGGCAATAACAATCACGGAAATCAACAAATATAGGCCAATCCCACAAACCACAACGCCATTGATTTTATCCGGCAATTGCTTTGCATAGTACTCTGCGATGTACTTTGAATAGGCCATACCTATGCCAAAATCAAGGAAACCGATGTAGGAAGTAAAGAGCGTTGTCAGGGACCATATAGCAAAACGCTCTTCACCCAGTGCCGAGATGATCACCGGCGTCAGTACGATGGTCGACGCCATGGCCCCCAAGCGGCCAAGAGCGTTAAACGTCGTGTTCTTTACTAGTTTTTGATACATATTTGCACAGAGATCCAGTTGTGCATCGTTAGAGGCAGGTGAATCCGCCAATCCGGTGCGTAGCAGGAGGACAGTAAAACGATGCCATCCAGGGGCTGCAAGGTGATCTGACTCACCACTCTGCCGTCGTTGTAACGAGCCGTGCTCACCCATTTGAAGGCGTCGGCCACCACGATGCCATCGCCCGTGGCCGCGAGCACCGCGCTGCCCCCCTCGCCTGCGTCGAAGGTGTACGTGCCCAGGCTGTGCCAGCCCACATCCCCGGCCGTCTCGTCCAGAAGCGCCACCGTCTCGCCCTGCGCGTGGCGAACCGTGACCGACACAGCGCTGCTCTGAGTCGTGATGGGCGCCACCCAGGCCAGAACCTCGTACGTGCCGCTGTAGGCCAGGCTGGGGGCGTAAGTGACAGTGGCCGAGGTGCCGGCCGCAGTCACTTGCACCGTCGCGCCAAACTGGCTGTAATTGGCTCCCTGCTCGCTCCAGCCGGCCGAGGCCTGGGCCTCGTCATCGTCCACACGCACCTGGAAGAGGGGCGCCTGGCTGCCGTTCAGCTTGCAGTAGACGTCGGGCAGCGGTAAGGTCTGTACCTCCCTGGTCGTGTTGACCACGGCCAGGCCGGTGCTGAAGGGGCGGGCCCACACCCCCAGCGCGCCGGCCTGGAACTGTACGTCGTCCAGCCACAGCTCTCCAACTACGTCGCCCCACCAGAAAGTCAGCCGTCCATCGTCCGCCGTCACGCTTGATTCGTCCCACAGGTGAAAGTGCTGCCACTGGGGTGTGACAAGCGCCTGCACGTTGAACCCATAGTCCGTCCAGGGTGAAGTTTGCTTGATAATGCTGGCGCGGACGGTGCATGTCACGTCGCTGCGCGCCCAGAAGGACAGTGTGTAGCTCTGACTGGCCACGGTGGCCTTATCGAATTGCAGGAACCGGACATCCCATGGCCCACCCGCGCTGGTGACGACGATGTGGGCCGCGGCGGTACCGGAGACCCCACCGGTGGGATCCACATCAATCGTGGCGGCCGCACCGGCTCCGCTGTCCACCCACCAACTCCAACTATTGAGACCGTCCTCAAAGCCGCCGTTGGTCACCTGGTCCGGTGTGTCCAGTGTGTCTACCAGGAGCATTGGAGCTCCGGCGGGCTGGCCCAGGTAGCCGGGCGGCGGCAGCGTCGCCGCCTGGCTGCCGCCGGGGGCGCCGAACTCATCGTACCACCACCGGTCGCCGTGCCTGTCTGCCCCATAGTCGTAGGAGAAGAGGCCGTCTCCCATGAGCGCGCTGGTCAGCCCGAAGCGCATGCGTTGGTAGCTGGCTGCCGCCTCTGCCTCCATGTCCGGCGGCATCTGGTCCAGGTGCTGGAAGGTGTACTTTTCAGAGTAGAGACCTTCAGGTGCGCTCTGGATGAAGGTGGTGTGCGGTGTGTGGCCGCGGCCAGTCCAGTCGCGGTAGTCGGCGATCACATCATCCCAGGTCTGCCAGTCGGCGCCGTCCAGGATGGGGGCCAGTTGCCATTCGTAGAGGCGGCCGTTGATCCAGGCGGCGTAGATCTGTGGGGCGTCGTTGCCCACGAGGATGGCATGGGGCAGGCGCGCCCGCACCTGGGTGAGAAAGTCTTCTATGCCGGCCTGGTAGGCTGCATCCAAGGCGTCGGGATCGTCCGGCTGGCCGTCCAGGTCGCTGTCCACATCGTCGCCGAGCCAGGAGATGGTGGCGTCCAGGCGGTCCCAGAATATACCGTCGTAGGCCAGAGCCTGCCCTGAGCCTGTCGAAGGGTTGTCCCCCTGGTCCGGCCGCTGAGAGAGGAAATTCTCAATGCTCTGCTGAGCCAGCACCGTGCGGCAGTAGGGCTGGGTCATGTTGTACATGGGATGGCCCCAGTAGCGGACCAGAAGGATGTCGCCGCTGCTGTCGCGCAGCAGGCAGTTGTAGCCCGGGTCACCCGAGTTGCTGTTCCACCACTCAGCCGTGAGCGAGTCCGACTCTGGCCAGCCATAAGTGGCGTTCTGGCTCAGCAGGATCTTGGCATTGGGGTTGGCCGTCCGGATGGCGGTCGCCTGGTTGGCCTGGCCGCCCCACGACGACGGAATGAACAGGTCATAGCCGGCGAAAAAGCCCGCGCCAGGCCCAGGGTCGTAGCGGCCCCCTATGTTGGCGACGCGTGGGTAGCCGCCGGCCCACGGGCCGAGGACACGGAGGTGGGTCCAACGTTCGTAGCCGTCGGGGTCGCGCAGCGGGGGTGAACCCAGGTCGGCGCAGCGTACGTAGAACCAGCGCTCGTCCAGGTCGCCGAGGCCGCTCACGACGGTGCTGTGGGCTGTGGTGGACTGGCCCTGCTGGAAGTTGTGCGGCATGCTCTCGTAGGGGGTGTCTGGCTTCTCGCTCCAGCGGCAGTCCGCCGGCGCCGTGGTGGTGAGGCTCAGAGTGATAGAGAGGGTGCCAGCCGGCAGGACGCCAGGCGTGGGTCGTAGTACCCCCATGGGAGGCGGGGCGACGGTTGCACTGGCGCTGGCAGGCACGCCGCAGGCACCGGTCTCGTCACAGGGGGTTACCTCAAGTGCCACCACGTCCCCAACGGCGGCCTGACCGGGGGGCAGGACGACCTCGTCGTTGGGCGCTGGCCCGCCCCGGCTGCAGGCGGCGGCGATCTCGCCGGCGCTGAGGGCGCGGCGGCTCAGGCGCACGTCGTCGAACGCGGTGTCCATCACACCCCAACCGGCCGCACTGCCCAAGTCGAAGACGCTAGCGCTGCCGGTCAGTGGGGCGAAGTCGCCCTCGGCGACCAAGGTGCAGTCGTAGTAGACGGCCAGGCAGCCGGCGCTGGCCGACCAGGTGGCGGCCAGGTGGTGCCACTCGCCGGCCAACCAGCCGGGCGGACCGGGCCAGGCGTCATAGTAACTGCCCTCGTTGCGGCTGTAGAATATGATACGGTTAGAGTTGACCAGTAGATGGAGCTGGTGCTCGTCGTCTGCTATGTACGAGAAAAGGTAGCGGCTGGCGTCGTAGGCGGGGTCGTCCAGGTCATACGTCAGGTTGACCCACATCTCGATGCTGCCTTCGTGCGGGTCAACGTTGCCAGCGGCAGGGTAGGCCAGGCGACTGTTGGCGGCCGCGCTCGTCTGCACAGCCTGGCCAAAACGACCGGCGACGAAAGCCAGGCCCTGGCTCTGGGCCGGCGCCTGACCATCGGTGCTGAGCAGGCTGCCGTCCAGAGGGAGCAACATGCTCTGGGGCACGTCACCGGTGGCCACCTGACCCCCGTTCACCAGCCAGCGGTAGGTGCTGACCCCCTCCAAATCCCCGTCCGGGTCGCTAAAGGTTGCGCTGCCGCGCAGAATAGTGTCGGCGTAGGCTGGCCTCAGGACCACGCTGGCTGTGGGTGGGGCGGAGGTGTGAGTGCTGACTGTGCCGGTCAATCCCAGCAGGGCCACCAGGCTCAAGAATATGAAGCGCTTTGATTTCACATTGATCATGTTTATCTAAACATTCCTCCCAACAAATAACGAAGGGGCTTCAACAAGATGCGTTTCACATCATTCACACCCAGCCTCCACAGCCCAAAATGCCATCTGTGGCCCCACCGATCAAACACGGCACGCTCCTTCGTATACCATTCAGCATAATCGGAGTCCTGATACTGACGCAAAGGTCGGCTGACACGCTCAAGCCGGGTGGCGGCTCGACAGATCGGATCACGTACAACCCGGTTTCTCAATTTCCAAAATGACAATAAACGGTACTCAGGTCGCCTGCCCCGACAAAACGAAACCTGGATACCCAAGCCTTCACGATACCTGGGTGCTAGTCGCATAACCCAGCCACCATGACTATCAGGGATACCGGAGAGATAAAAACTTCCGACGCTATAGAAAACCGTACAAGAGTCGATGATCTCCATACCGCGCACAACATGCGGGTGATGGCCAATAACTAAATCTACCCCCATCCTCGCCAGTTCGCGTGCTATTGCCCGATCTTCAGGACGCGGATAGGCAAAAGTTTCATCACTCCAATGCACCATGAGGAGAACCCAATCGGCCTTGTGCTTAAGATCTTTTATGATCCGCTCTG
>Ga0315532_1003099_pt1 | contig 10885 bp, 12 predicted proteins | sample SalMarWE160370MG_FD_203082 | JGI IMG/M metagenome (GOLD analysis project Ga0315532, IMG submission 203082) | Salt marsh sediment microbial communities from the Plum Island Ecosystem LTER, Massachusetts, United States - Salt Marsh Sediment WE1603-70 ... | reverse complement strand
AAGCGTGAAGCCATAATAGGTGGCATATCTCTAGCAGTTACCATAGCTTTATCTCTTTTTATCCTTCAGCATAGAAGCTACATCGAAGAGATAGCAGAGTGGGGCTATTTTGGTTGCTTTTTCATCAACGTTCTCACTAACGGGACCTTCATTTTGCCCGGCTTCGGCATTGTTATTACATTCACACTGGGTGGAGTATTAAATCCTGCCATAGTTGGCGCCGTAGCTGGAATTGGCGAAGCTATAGGGGCTATCGGTGCTTACTTCACTGGATACGCCGGCAGGGGATTATTACGAGATCGTAACAGCGGCCTTTACCTTCGCTTCAACAATATTATTGAACGCCACGGTTCTAAAGCCATTTTCTTCGTATCCGCTGTATTGAGTCCTTTTTTTTACCCCTTCGCCGTATTTCTGGGCATGGCTCGCTTTGGTTGGGTAAGATTTTTCCTCGCCACCTGGGCAGGGAGGACAGTCAAAAGCATGGTATTAGCTTACCTGGGATACTTCGGTTTGAAGGTCGTCCTGCAATGGCTGGGCTTGGACATTTAACTTGAGTTTCCCAAGCTGTTTTGTTATATTCTTGAACTAAGCGGGGCTGTAGCTCAATCGGGAGAGCGTCTGACTGGCAGTCAGAAGGTAGTGGGTTCGAATCCCATCAGCTCCACCATAGGTAATTAAATTACCACAGTTTCGATAAAAATAATGTCCCTCTTCCTACCCTGGAATTGTCTTTCAGCTTCATCCTGTGGTAATTGTATTACTTTGAATTCGTCCCGATTGGACGCAGCTTTCTTTCAACCAGTTCAATATCAGCTTTGAGTTCCTATCTTAGTGCGATGAACAACCCAGCGCATTGTAAACCCGAAAAGGAGGCTTGCCACGACAAGTCCAGCACCTATTATTCCGAAGGCCATCTGGTATGAGTATGTGCTAATCAGAACTCCGGCTACCATCGGACCGCTTGAATGACCAACATCCATGATGCTAGAGAGAATACCCAAAGCGCTTCCGCGACCCTGTGAGCGGGACAAGTCAGCTACTAGTGCCGATGTAGAAGCTGTAACCGTTGCCAAGCCAAGGCCGAATAAAGCTATAAGCACTATAATAACCAGATAGTTAGATGAGAAAAGCATGGTGGCAGTGGTAATACCTCCCAGTGCCAGCCCGGAAACAATCATGGGTACGCGACCGTAGCGGTCGGAGAGCCTGCCCATTATGGGTTTGGTGAATGTAGCTGCCAGTATCTGGACAGTGAACAATATGCCAATCCGCCAGGTCGGGAATCCGAGCTTTTCATACAAATAGATAGGCAGAAACGTTTCCAAACAACCAAAGGCGAAATATTGCACCGCTTCTATTCCACTGGTCGCCAAGATTCCCGGGTGACGAAGAACAAAGACGATTTCTTGTCTATAATTGCCACGCTGGTGCTTAAAGACTTCCCAATTGGAGCTAGAAGTTGTAGCGACAAATGGTAACCTGAGGGCTGCTATTAGAGCTAGTATTCCAGCAAAACCATCCGCCAGGTAGACCCAGCGAAAGTCCTCACCAAAAATCAGGATTCCGCCCACAAAAGGTGCCATAAAACGTCCCACCATTGTAGCTGACGAATACCAGCCCATGCGTTCGCCACGTCCCTTTTCGAACGTATCTGCTACCGCTGCCATCGCTACAGGCCCAAGGATGGCCGTGGCTAACCCGTGGTAGATTCGCACCAAGACTAACTGCCACGGTAATGTAATCACCAGATATAGAAAGGGTGCTGTAGCAAACACAATAGCGGCCATTAATATCACACGGCGCCGTCCGATAATGTCGGAAAGAATGCCGGCAGGAAGACTAACAACAATGCCGACTACTGTTGAGGCCGCTGCGATAAACCCAACTGTAGAGACCGGTACTCCCATTGAGCGAATAAATAATGGCAAGGCAGGATTCTTCGCCATCGTCGAACTGAAAATGGCCAACCCACCCATAATACAGAGGAGCAGAAAAGGTGATGGTTTTATCTTCATTTATAATTCGTTGCTCTCGGTACCCTGTAGCTTGTCATAAGTTTTTTGGGTAAAAGCAGACAAATTCGCTTCGACTTCATTTATCATTTTCTCAACTTCTTTCCGGTTGTCAGCCTCCCAGAAGTCACGCTCCTTTACATGAGAAAACCAGTGATTTATCTTGCTTAAGTCGCCTTCAATTTCTTCCACTTCCCTTAAGTTAAAATTCTCTTCTTGTGTTTCTCTCTCAATATGACGTAAAGTCTTACGACATTCATTAATAATCTCGGCATATTCGAGCTCCCTTTCTTGCTGAAACTTGGCTACGATACGCTTTTCTTGTGTGTCACTAAAGTGAATTACGGTGAACAGATTTGCTATGCCGCCCATTTCTTCTACGGTACGCATAAGCTCCGTTATTTTGGCGACTAACGGCTCTTTCTTCAGCAAAACCCAGCCTCCTCCCTCCAGAGAAAGAGCGCCAATCCTCTTTAACTGACGCCAGACGAAGACCCTTTTACGTGATGGCCCCAAAGGCAGCCAGTAGGTGAATAATAACCATTCCATATATTTTCCCTTGACAACCATTCTAGCATTGCCCTATAATTGTAGCAACTATTACATAATACATGTATCGGTTATTATAATAATGAGATGTTGATGGAAAAACAGATGGAATATTATACGGAGACAGGGAAATATCGGGACAGTTTCGACCAGGCACTTTCCACGATGGCTGTCTACACGGCTTTCAGGCAGGCAGTCTATAAGGATGGGGCACTCAATCTTAAAACCAAGCGTCTTATCGCCCTAGCCTGTGGTCTCATGGCAAGCTGTCCCCGATGCGTTCAGGGACAGGCAAGGGATGCTATCAACGCCGGAGCCACCAAAGACGAAATCTTAGAGGCTGTCTCAGTGGCCATCGTCATGGGCGGCACTGCCGTTAGTGCCGAAACATGGCGGGTGGTTAAGGTACTGGATGAACTTGGTAAGTGGTAGGGTCGTCGAGTTTCCACCAGGTAAATGACAGAGAACTCTGCTTGATGAATACCAAATTCATAATACAAAGGAGGGAAATACCATGAAATGGATTACTCGTTCACACGTTCACGTTGACCGCGTCGCATGCCCCTGGCTCATTAAAAGGTTTATTGATAGCGAAGCGGAATTCCTTTTTGTTCCTGCGAGCCAAGTAAAAGCTGTAGCTGAGCAGTCCGGAGCTATACCTTTTGACGCTATGGGGCAGGTGGAGCTAGACCATCACGAAGGGAGGTGCTCGTTTGAGTCGATTATCTATAAGTATGAATTGAAGGACAAAGCCCTGTTGCGGCTAGCCCAGATAGTGCACGCCGCTGATAGCGCTCAGGACATAGACAAGGACACGATAGCGCGTGGACTTGAGGCGATTGCCGTTGGTTTCAGCCTGCGTCATCTTGATGACGAGGAGAACCTCAAACATCAATTTGAGGTGTACGATGCCCTGTATGCCTGGTGTCGGCTTCAGATAGCCAAAGGCTAACAAATGCGGATAATCTGGTCTAACAAGAGATAGGAGCCTTAAGCGGTGATCTTCGAATAAGAGACTAATAACTGCTGTAGTGCCGGTATCAGCCCCTTCTTCTCAAATAAAAGTTATGACAGCCCCTATTTACCCTCAAAGAAATCCTTTGGCCCGTCAACACACAGCAGATTCAGCACTGCTTCAGGAACACCCAATTTTTTAAGTTGCGGAAAGACCACCTTTCTTATATACAGGTAGCCGTGGGGATTACGCCTTCGCCGCTCTTCCGATGACATGGGCGAGTTCTTAGACAAACCCTCCAGCTTAGGCCATACAAGCGAGTAGTCGTGGGAAAGCAGGAGACAACGTGCCCAGCCGGCATCGATCAAAGCCTTCAGCGTTCGGGTACGCGCCTGGGAACTGACGTTGCGACCCGGATAGCGATCCATGCCCAGATAGCACCCCTGCTCCAGAAGCCAGGTCAGGTATTCTATATCCGTGGTGTCATTGGAGTGGTCTAACTTGACACATCTCAAATCGACCCCTTCCTCCTGCAGTATTGCGATCTGCTGACGCCCCACCTGGCCCGGAGAATAGGAATGTAGCATTATGGGTACACTGGTGCGGCGGTGGGCACGAGCCACTCCTCGCAGGACCTGTTCCTCAGCAGGGGACACGCCGGCGATGTCACTGGCGGCCTTTAGCAATCCCGCTTTGATGCCCGTGCCGGCGATGCCTTCTTGAATCTCACGGGTGAAAAGGTCGGCAAACTGATCTGCCGATACCCCATCAAGAAAGCGGGGTAGCTCCAGCCACCAGCCAGTCACGGCGATGATATTGACCCCGCTGCGGCGGGAAACCTCAGCCATCATGGTCACATCCCGACCTAGGTCAAAAGTTGTGGCATCGACGATAGTGTCAATGCCGCTGGCCTTGGCTCTTTTCAGTTCCTGGACAATACGCTCCACATAGTCATCGCCCAGAAGTCTATCATAGACCTGCGGGATACCAGCCGACGAGACCATAAGGTGCTCATGCATAAGCGTAAAGCCGAGTTTATCTGTGTCAATGGGACCAAGAACGCTATTCACTGTAGCCATGGTATGAACTCCTTTCCCGATTATTGTAGCCATTTGCAAAAAGAATTATGATAAGGGCAGAGAAATTTTTCCACCCCATCCATCAACTCCACCAGTCTTTTCTCGGCTTTGATTACCACAAATGAGGCCTCACCGTAGCTCAACCAGTACCCATGAAAAAAAATTCGCCCCACTCTTTTACAACTTACAAAGTTTTCGATTTGGCAGGGTGAAAGAGTGGGATTTCATACGAGATTAGGCAATTAACTATTATTTCTGGTACTCCCTTGTAAATTTCGCTTACACAAGAATGGCAGTTGGTTCTATCCCCCTTGCTCTGGCTCGATCAGGCCGTAGTCGCCATCCCCCCGACGGTATAGCAGATTGAGCCTCTCAGTATCGGCATCTATAAAAAGAAAGAAATCATGCCCCAAAAGCTCCATCTGGCTTATAGCTTCATCTACAGGCATGGGTTTGACTAAGAAGTGTTTACTTTTTACTACCCTTTTGGGAGCCTCAATTTCCTCTGCCTCGATTGCCGCTCCCTGCCGAGCAAAAGAAGTGCCCCTGCCTTTATCATATAACTTACCTTTGTATCGCTCGATTCGTTTAGATAGCACATCCACTACTCTGTCAATGGCTGTGCGAATATCCTTAGACTTTTCCTGAGCTCTAATCAAGACACCTCTGCTGTCAAGGGTAACCTGGACAGTGAATCGCTGCTCAGGCAGCTTTGTGCCTTCCTGAGAAATCTCCAATTTGCCTTCACCGATGGTAGACAAGTAACGACCTAGTTTGCCAATCTTCTTCTCAACATATGCCTCTACTGTTTTAGAGACCTCCACATTATTCTTCGCGATAATCTGTAGCTTCATATCCCCTCCTTCAGTTGTAAATCTCTCTTGCTAAAGTTAAGCCCCAAACAGACGTCGCCCCTTTGTTTTTGAGAGCTGCGGCACAGGACTCCAGCGTGGCTCCAGAGGTACATACATCGTCTATAAGGATAATTTGTTTACCGCTTACCTTTTCATCACGACACACAAAGGCATCGACTACATTCCTTCGGCGCTCTTCCACATCAACTGCTCTCACCTGGGGTTGTGCCTGCTTAACCCGAATGAGGCAATCCTCAATCACTGGCAAATCAATGCGCCTACCCAAGTCCCTGGCGAGAAGGCTGGACTGGTTATAACCCCTCTCTCTCAATCGCCGCGGGTGAAGAGGTACGCAAACCAAGGCTTCGCCAGGCAAGGGGTTTGACCTAAGATAATCAGCTAGTAGTTCAGCCAGACAGGGAGAAATTGCCTTCAAATTTCGATACTTCAGCTGGTGAATGGCTTTCCGTATTACCTCGTCAAACCTAAATAGAGAACGGATGCCGTCAATCTTAGTTTGTCTTTGCCGACAGTCTGGGCATACGATACCGCTAGCCTGAGGCCTGCCACAGTTGGGGCACAGCGGGGATAATAGCCTTGGTAGTTTTCCGAGACATTCAGGGCAAAGAAAACCGCCTACTTTCCCACAGCCAACACACCGACGCGGGAAAAAAGAGTCAACCGCCAGCTCAACTAATTTACCTAAGCGAAGCAAATCCTCTGCTAAGGAGTGTATTCCCGGCGCGTACGGGTATGAAGTTCTCCACTAAGAATAGGCTCATTGAGGTATATTTCACCATTCCTGATCTTTATATTGTAACCACAATCAGGATGGGTACACACCCAAGCCTTGTAGTGGATCGGTGCCCCTTGACTACCAAAGTCAGACAGAGGCACTAAATCCCCCTTCCCGCATTTTTGGCACTTAGGTAATGAACCGTTTTCCAAGTTCCACCTCCACAATTAATTTATTTGCCTATATCAAAAGTAGTAAGTATATACCATAAAAAATCCGTTTGCAAGTCCACTTCACTAACAAATCCAAAATTTTTAGATTTTCTTTAGATTTTTCTAATGGCCCAGCCCAACCACCGACAGGCAGGTATAAATAGCCCCGGCAGGCATCAACTGGCTTCTCATTAAGCTGATAGCCTCAACTTCGACATGATATTTATCTTCAAATATGGTAGAGCCCACAAGTTCGCCAAAGGTCCTTCTTTCCAGTGGTGATGCTCCTTGCCTGATGCGAGCCAGGGTCAAATGGGGCACAAAGGAGCGTTCCTCCTTCGCAAATCCCAGGGCGGCGAGCGCGGAATCGATGTTTTGCTGTAACCTGGATAGCTTGTCCACCTCCCCACCGATGCCGACCCAAAAGACCCGAGCTTGCCTTAGGCTGGGGAAAGCCCCCAGGCCTGAAATCTCTAAATGGAATGGAGAAATCCCTTGTGCAGCTTCCTCTATAGCTCCGGTTATCTCTGGTACCCGCTTGGAAGGAATATTGCCCAGAAACTTTAAAGTCAGGTGAATTCCCCCCGGGTCCACCCACTTGACGAACTTATGTTCGTCTCTCTCCAATTCTTTTCTCAGCCTGGCTAATCCTTCCCTGGCCTCCTCGGGCAATTCAATAGCAATAAAGGACCGGATTTGCTCAGGACTATATGACACTTCCGCTCCTTTCATCCCGGCATAGCAGTTCTTGGGCATTAGCCCCTAAAATTCTACCTTTATCTTCCTCGGTAAGCTGTGAAGATTGAATTTGGGCAAGCACTCGATTCTGGTGCATAAGAGGATAGTCGGTGCCGAAAAGGATTTTATCACTGCCGATGATGTGACTCAGTTGTTCAAAAATCTCGGGCTTATAAAGGAAAACAGTAGCCGCAGTATCAAAGAAGACATTGGCTAAAGCCTTAGATACTTCAGGCATCAGGGCATAAAAAGGCAACCCACCACCCCAGTGAGCACAAACAAGCTTCAAATTCGGGAAACCAGTAATAAAGGAGTAGAGAATGCCAGGAGTGATACTTCCCTTGCCAGAGTACTCATGCCCCACTGGCTCAGAAGAGTGGGTCAGAAAAATCAAGTCGTGCTTTAGCGCAGCATCAACTAGAGGTTTCATTGTTGTCTCATCAGTGAGATCGAAGCCCTGCACATCAGACCTTAATTCACCAATTCCCTTAGCCCCAGCTTTAGCACATCGCTCCAGCTCAGCTAGGGCAGCATCTCCTGCCCGGGGCTGAATCGCACAAAAGCCGACAAGCCTCGTTGGATAGCGTGATACTGAATCTAAAATGTAATCGTTTGTTTTCACACAGAGCTCATGGCTTACCCAGCCGGCGTTAAGAATGACGGACAAATCAATGCTGGCTTCATCCATGCTGGCAAGAACTTCCTCCGCTGTTGCCATCTTGGCTTTCGGCTGGGAATAAAGCAAGGAAAAGCAGGGATCGCTCTTGACATATTCATCACGACTTTCCCTCAGCCAGGGGGGGAATATATGGGTATGAAAATCTATAATCATAGACGACATTATAATCAAACGATGAAAAATACCAAAATACCATAGGCAATCACATGACTTTCGACATAGTTTTACCTATTTTGGGATTGCTTTGGCTGACTTCCTCAGCCTCGCATGTCGCCGATTTGTCAGAGTTGACCCAATTTTATGCTTGAACTAACATCTCAGAAAATTTAGACTATTACCGCGGAGGAATAAAAGATGTTAAACATCAGTGCAATTAAAAAAGATACCCTCTATAACGTTATGCTCCAGCAGTTGTATAGTCTTAATTACATGTGGTTGAGGTTCGAAGATTTTATACGGCTGAAAGCTCCCGAAGTATATATGAGTGAGGAATATTATCAGCTTGTGGAAGAATATGGCTCGCAGGAAGCCAGGCGATTGGTCAAAGCTTTGGATTTTCCGAGAGAGGAAATCAAGGACCTGACCAGGTTTTTGAAATATTCTCACTGGGCTATTTTTGAGAATATCGAAATAACGGAACTGACCACAAACAGCTTCAGAATGCGCACACTCGATTGTTCAGCGCAAAATGCAGCGAAGAGATGGGGAATGGAGTATTACGATTGTGGAATTGAAGGCCTGCGGATTCGCAGCGGCTTCTTTAAAAGTATTAACCCTGAGGCAAAGGTCCAGAGGATTTTTTCCCCGCCCCAAGCCAGAACTGAGGGTACACGTGCAATCGTTTCTTGCGAGTGGCTGGTTTCATTGGAGTGAGACACTTCATAGCAGAAAAAATAGAGTTGACCCCTTTTTAGTCTTGACAGGGCGGGAGGTGGGGTTTAATATTGATAGTATCAAGTAAGATTTCGGAAAACTAAACTCCTACTCTGGAGACAGCCGACATATTACAAGGGAGGGGAAATGAAACACAAATCAATCTCAGTCGCTTTAATCGCAATCCTACTATGTATGGTTTTAGGTAACAGCATCTCTTGCACCCCAACAACCACGTATACACTGACCATCAGCAGCACGGCGGGCGGTGATGTCACCACGCCTGTAGAAGGCGCGCATACCTATTCCGCAGGAACGGTGGTCAACCTGACGGCGACTCCAGATGCTGAGTACCACTTTGTCAACTGGACTGGTAATGTGGCCAATGTTAATGCTGCCACCACCACCATCACCATGAACAGTGACCACAGTGTCACCGCTAATTTCGGCTTTGATATGACTTACATAGACGATGTTCCCGACACAAGCCAGCCACCTACTAACACCTTAGGATTTACCCCTCCTGGTACTGGTGGTTACTGTGCCCCGATGGCGATGGTCAACATCTTGGGGTATTGGGATGTTGTCATGGGACATTCTAACGCTCAGAATTTAACTGCCTTTCAACAACCTCCTAATCTTAAGACAGTGGCGGAGTACCTCGGCTGGTTTATGGATACCAATAATAATGGCAGCCCAGCCCGAGGCAACGGCGCCGATTTCCACCCCGGAACCTACGATAAGGATATCGGTCCGGGGACTTGGGAATTTGTCTGGTGGGATGTTGCCCTCCCATTCCCGGCTCCTCCTCTCCCTGCCGGGAAACTTGGTTATAACTGGACGGTGACTAAAAATTGCACTACCGTTTATGGTTTGAGCCTCGCTATTTATACGGATGAGATTGATAACGGCCGACCTCTGGTAGTCTCTTTTACCTACTGGAACCCGGTATTCGGAATAAATTTCACTGACCCACAAACCGGAGAGACGATAAGTGTACATGATTGGGGCACGGACTACGGTCAGTCATTCTATCCTGACCCTGAAGAGTACTGGTCTGGCGATATTGGTCACGCCGTTACCGGCGTAGGATATAAGCTAAACTGGGACCCCGATGGTTCAGGTTCGTTACCTCAAACCGACTATGTTATCGTCTATGATAACTGGCCGAACACTCCCAAGAATATAGCCATACCGTGGAACCACTGGAAGTGCCTCTTTGTCGTTGACCCCGGCGCGGATGAGTGACCGTAACCAGGCTTTTTGTTATTGCCCCGCCCTGACTGTCAGGGCGGGGCAATTTTGTTAGCTCCCCGAGATTGCTTCGGCACTATGGTGCCTCGCAACGACAGAAGGAATGGTGTCATTGCGAGCATCTCACCTCTTTTGTCGTTGGGAGCGAAGCGTGGCAATCCTCGCAGTTAAGTTCCAAATCCTAGCTTCTAAGCCCTAAACAAACCCATTCAAAATGCAAAAATAAAAGTGCAAAATGACAGAGCAAAGGTCAAAATTTTTGCGTTTTGAGTTGTCATTTTGATTTTTGATCTTCGATTTCTAATTTTATATTTCCACTGTCCCACCTTCGGTTGGCAGGATGACTTTTATTCCGCTGTCGCTCAAATTATCCACGTAGAATTCGGGCTTCTCAGAGTGCACCGGTATAAGCACCTCCGGTTGAATCTCACGAGCAACTCTCAGCAGGTCGGGACCACAGGCATGCCCCGAAGCATGCAGCCCTTTCTCCTCCTCAGGTATTTCCCATTCGCCGTTCCTTTCTACAGGGAGGCCAGATGCTCGTAATTGGAAGCGCTCAAGCCAGCTGTGCAAACGCCGGAAGTCCATCTCCTGTTCTTCATTGTGAGGCTCGCTAGAGCTAAAGACATAAAGACTGCCGGCCCGGGGCTGTATGCTGGGCAGCTCATTCAAGTCCCAGAAGCTGAAGCAGAGAATGAAGTCGCCCTGGTTAGAACTGACATCCTTAGCCAGAACAACCTTGCTGGAGTAGTCCTGGTAGATATTTCGCAACCATGAATCAGGACTCTTACTGGCAGTTGTTTCTTGATAGATGACAATGGCATCCTCCTGAGCAATGTCAGGTATCTCTGACTCGAGAAGGCGCATGGTCTTTAAAAGGTAAGCGTCCCTTGGCAAAATGGTTAACTTCCTTTTTGTGTCTCTGGCAACCTGCAAGAAGG
>Ga0315532_1003093_pt1 | contig 10897 bp, 10 predicted proteins | sample SalMarWE160370MG_FD_203082 | JGI IMG/M metagenome (GOLD analysis project Ga0315532, IMG submission 203082) | Salt marsh sediment microbial communities from the Plum Island Ecosystem LTER, Massachusetts, United States - Salt Marsh Sediment WE1603-70 ... | reverse complement strand
GTTGAAGCCTTCCTTCAAGCCGGATGGGCAGGTAACGCCAGGCAACTCCTCTCCGCTCAACGCCGGTGCCAGTGCCATGATGCTGATGTCAAAAAAGGCGGCCAAGAAGTACAACCTCAAGCCCCTGGCCAAGATCATATCCATGGGGTGGGCTGGCGTTGACCCGACAGTAATGGGGAAAGGCCCGGTCCCATCCAGCCGCATGGCTCTGGAACATGCCGGCATGAAAGCGAAGGACATCGACTTCTGGGAGATCAACGAGGCCTTCGTCATCGTGGCGCTCTATGCCATGAAAGAACTGGGCATCGACCCCGAGAAAGTCAATGTCAAGGGTGGCGCTACTGCCATCGGACACCCGTTGGGAGCCAGCGGCACCAGGCTGGTCGGCACCTGCGCCAGAATACTCAACACTGAAAAAGGGAAATACGGTCTGGCCACCGCCTGCGTCGGCGGCGGTCAGGGCGCTGCCACCATACTGGAGCGGGAAGACTAAAAAGGTCAACTCTTCTACATTGATTTGTAGGGGCGGGGCTTGTCCCCGCCCCCTCTTGTAGTTGCCCGATTTATCCAGGCCCGGTCTCATCCACTTTTCAGAGGCATGAAGGAATCCTTTCCTTCACGACCATTGCGCGCCCTTTACTTTTTTGTCATTGCGAGCCCTTAACTTTCTTTGTCATTGCGAGCGAAGCGTGGCAATCTCATGTCCTCACAGGGATTGCTTCGGCTGACTAAAGCCAGCCTCGCAACGACAGAAGGGGCGTCATTGCGAGCCCTTCTTCTCATCTTTAAACACCCCCAATATGGTAGAATAACTCCAACAACCTAGATTTAACGCAAGAGAGATGTACAAGAAGAAGAAAGTAGCTGCCTTGAAGCACCGCCAGCGCCGAAAAAAGCTCGAGGAAAAGAGAAAGGCCCAGGCTCCAGCCAAGGAGCAATGAAAAGAGCCCTCCTGTTAACTGGCAAGCCGGGCACAGGTAAAACCGCTCTCATCAAAGAAGCCCTGGCCCGGACCAAAGTCAAGGGGGGCGGCTTCTATACTGAGGAGATACGGACCGGGGGAATAAGGCAGGGGTTCCGGATTGTTACCCTTGATGGTCAGGAGGCAATATTAGCCCACGTCGGCATCTCCAGCCCCTACCAGGTAAGCAAATACCGGGTGGACACAAATAGCCTGGACAGAGTTGGAGTTTCTGTTCTGCGTCGGGCGCTGAGGGAAAGCGATTTGATAGTCATTGATGAGATTGGCAAGATGGAGCTTCTGTCGCCCCAGTTCAAGGAAGCCGTGACGCAAGCAATAAACAGTGGCAAGAAAGTTCTGGGCACTATTATGCTCAACCCTCATCCCTTTGCCGACGAAATCAAACGCCATCCTGAAGTCGAAATGCTCTTAGTAACCAGGGATAACCGCGACGAGGTAACGAAGAAAGTCTTAAACTGGCTAACGGAAGGGTGATATATTCCTCTCCCTTGATGGTAACGGGCGAGTCCGATGAGTGGACAATGGTGATCGCAGCGCTTATGCCAGGGACACAGTATTAGTGGCAAAAGCGATAGGAGGTCAGAATACCTTATCGCAAATTGAAATGGGAAATCCCGGGTAAAACTGAAATCCCCAGCCGGTTCAGGCGACGCGAGACACTACTCAAATAAGCAGTAAATAATGCCAACGCCAACAGACTCGGTTAAAATAAAGATGCTCAACGCTGAGCAGGAGGTAAAGCTATGAAATCTCGGGAGATTCCCAGGAAAGAGGAGACCCACCGTCATCACAGCCCTTCTTCAGCAGGTGAGATGGGAAAAGATGAGGTCGGAAGAGGAATGCGTATTCTGATAGCTATACAGGGATATTATGGCGAGAGAATAGCGGAAAATATCCAGCGCCATTGTCCAGCGAACTGGAAGGTGAATCGTTTCCTCTTTCCTACCGGCTTACCAGCCATAATCGATGACGCTGATGAATTCTTGCCCCGCGAGTTGCCGGCGGCCGACCTGCTCATATCCCTCGGCGAGCATCCCGGGGTAGCTCAGATGATTCCCGACATGGTCAAAAAGAGTGGAGCCAGGGCAGTGATAGCCCCTGCAGATAACAGAGCGTGGCTGCCCTTCGGCCTCGCCAGGCAAATCCAGAAAAAGTTGGAATCCATGGGAATCGATATGGTCCATCCCGTCCCCTTCTGTACCTTGACAGAAAAGGACAGCCAGAACCCCCACATCCAGGAATTTGCCAGGCATTTCGGCAAACCCGACGTGGACATAGAGTTCTACAAAGATGACAGACACAGAGTAGGCAAGGTCACTGTCAAAAGAGAGGCTCCTTGCGGGAGCACGCGGTTCGTGGCCGACCATCTCGTCGGAGTCTGGTTCAGAGAGGCCACGGAGCAAGCAGGACTTCTGCATCACCAGTCCCCCTGTATGGCAACTATGGTGATGGACCGGGAATTTGAAGACACCCTCATGCACCGTGCCGGGGCCATGGTCAAGCAGACGGTCCAGCAGTCTATCAAAGATGCTGGACTGACCAGATATTCAGTGTGAGAAAGACGAAGGGGTGTGACCGACGCCCCCGCATGACATCGTAGATAACCGCACTGAGGTAATGAATAAAGTCCTAGACTGGCTAACGGAAGAAGTGAACTGAGGCCGTTGCTTAGAAAGCAGCTGATACCTTAGATATTATCAGTGAGTAGTTTGTGGTGTCCCTGGAATTCCATGGCTGGGGTCGTCAGGACTTTGACAAAAGGAGGTCCGTCATGCCAACATGAACTTAAAATCTGAGTCCTATCAGGCCAATCGTGTAAGGGGATCAGAAGGAGGTCAAAAATGTACAAGAAAATTTTAGTTCCATTAGATGGCTCCAAGTTGGCCGAGTGTGCACTTCCCTATGTAGAAGAGTTGGCTCAAGGCTGCGGCACAGAAGAGGTAATCTTGGTCAGCGTTACTGAGCGCGTTCAAGGCTATAGAGCCTTTGAGGACCCTAGCCAGCCATTGGGTCAACAACTTGCACCTGAAGCAGTCGGCAAGAAAGAGAAGCAGGCACAGAGGTATCTTGACAGAATAGCTAAAGCAATGGCAGCTAAAGGAATCAATGTAAGTACAGAGGTGCTTCTTTGGAAGCCTGATGAGGCAATAGTCGGCTACGCGAAACAGTCTGGATGTGACCTGATTGTTATGGCGAGCCATGGTCGCTCCGGTCCCAGCCGGTGGGCTCATGGCAGTGTCGCTGACAAAGTTCTCAGAGGCAGTCCTGTCCCCGTGTTAATGGTCAGAGCGCCTGGGTGCGCACCGGGTATTTAGGCAAATAGAAGAAAACCCAAAATATATACAGATGCCTACAAAGAAGAAGGAAGGTATTCTGGGAACATAATACCTAATTTGTAGTAGGCCCGATTGGTATGGTGTCCCTGGAATTCAGCGATATTGCTTTTATCTGCGTGCAAGTGCTAGAATGGTATCAGGATTCGCGAATAAGAGGTCGCGCGGAGGTGCTTATGGTAATCACTAAAGAATGGTTTACAGTTGAGGAAGCCGCTGAATACCTGTGTGTATCTAGAAGAACTATCTACAAACTGACCAAAGAAGGCCGACTACCAGCTTTTCGCATTGGTAAGGAACGTCACCGCCGTTTCCGCAAGGAGGACCTGGACAAGGCACTGCGTCCGTGCGAAGAAGTTGCGAATCTCGATAGACTCCTCAAACTGACCGCGAAGGCTGACCCGGTGCTTGCCGAAATCTGGGATAATGAAAAGGACGCAGTTTATGACCGAATATAATCGAGGTGACGTAGTCCTTGTCAGCTTTGTATTCTCCGATGAAACCGGGGGGAGACGGCGGCCGGCGGCCATAGTGAGCTCAGAGGCTTATCACAAAAGCCGTCAGGAAGCCATAATTGCGGCAATCACCAGCAGAACTGACCGGATATTGGCAGGCGACCATCTCATCAAGGACTGGGGAGAGGCCGGCTTGCTCTTTCCTTCGGTGGCGACCGGCATCATAAGAACAATAAAGCAAAGTATGCTCGCTCGCAGACTTGGGATTATGTCCAAAGCTGATATGGAAGCTATAGATGACAATTTGCGCGCTGCACTAAATCTGACATGAGGTTCATAGAAAAAGCAGCCGCTATCTTAGATATTACCAGTGAGTAGTTTGTGGTGTCCCTGGAATTCGAGAAATAATACCTGATTTGTAGTAGGACTAATTGGTATGGTGTCACTGGATTACCTTCCCCTTCTAAGAAAGTCTGTTTTTTGCTAAAATGGAGCGCCGAGCAATGGGCTACCACTTAGGGGTAGATATCGGCTCTGTCAGTGCTAAATTGGCACTGATAGATGAGAATGGGAGAGCGTTCAATTTGATACCGAGTAAGTACCTTCCAGCCCCAGGGCGGCCGTCAGTTCGCTTATCGCCAGGCTGGACAAGGAGTTCAATCTCGAAGAGACTATCGGCACCGGCATATCTGGCTCGGGCAAAGGTGTTATTCCCAAAGAGCTGGGCTGGACAGAATACAACAGCTCACTGGCGATTGGCTCCGGCCTGCTCCATCTTTATCCCGAGGTTAAGAGTATCATACAGATCGACGGTCAGAGCACCATGGTGATAGAGCTAGAAGATGGCTTGAGAAAGCCATGGGAGGTGGAATCCGATCTCCTTTGTGCTGCAGGTACGGGAAGGCTGCCGGAGCAATCGGCCTACAGGAGTGGTTTCAGCATGGAAGACTTCGCCAGCCTGGCCCTGAAATGTCGGGTACTCCACCGCAGGAAATAGGTTATGGGTCGCTGGAAGTTTAAGCACTGGTTTGCCGGGTACATTGCCCTGGCAGTGATGGTTCTAATAACCAGCTTGTGGACATTCTGGGGCGTAAGAGCAATGTGTTACCAGGGGTGGTGGGAAGTGTGGTATGTCCGACTACTCTACTTAGCGCCGGCTATTGTGTGTCTGGGGTTGACATTAATAATGCTTACACGACCCCGCGCCGGGGGCTGGTTGATTATTGTCATTGGCGGGGCTTTTACTGGCTGGTGGTGGTGGCAAATCTCGGTCACTGCCGGCCTGAACCCAAGTAATGTATTGAGCATGCTCCCTTTCAGTGGACTGTTGGTGGTCGCCGGGGTGCTGTCTCTTGTTGATGGGCACTACCGACAGCGTTTGCGCTCCGAAGAAGGATGGTCGCCGTCAAAGGAGTGGCTCCCCCGCAAACTGCGCTACGTATTAGCCATCGGATTTCCGCTACTGGTGGCTGTCGCTGCCTTAGTTTTAATTCCGCTCACTCAATTTCCTGAGATTAGTAATCAGCAGGACGGGACAGAAGTTTACAGTGATAGCGACCAGTTTAGAAATACGTGTGTCCAATTTGTGCGCACGGTAGCTGAGAATCATCTTGATGGGCAGACCACGCAATACCCTACGGAATTGGGAATTGAAGGCAATTGGGAGCTTGATATAACCATATATCACCAGGGAGAAATAAAAGGGGCTGGGGGCAGTAAGGGGAAGGACGAAATATTGTCCTTGACACTGGAAGAAGCAACGCGAAACGCGCTAGAAGAAGCGCACCCAAAGTTTACTAAGGAAGACCTTGAAGAGGTAAGGTTTCTAATTACTTTCTACTATCCTCCTCACTTCTTCACCCAAGTTGATAACTTGTTTCAGCTTATACCTCGCTTCGAGTATGACTACAGCCATTCATTTTGCCATGATGACCTTCCGTTTTCCTTTATAGAATATGACGGAGAAGGGAAGGAACTTGTTGAGGGCTTGGTGATAATACGCAGCCTGGATAAGCAATTAATGCTCCAGAAAATTGAGCAGGGAAAAGAATTCCTGTTCAGGGCGATGCATGAAGGCGAGCACGGGTTTTACAAGAGGTATGACACTGAGAACGATTATTTTGGGAGTCGGCTCCATACTGTATATTCGGCTTCAATTATATATACGTTTTTGAAAATTTATGATTTCGACCAGGATGAGCGGATACTGGAAGGCATACCGCAGTGGGGAGATTTCCTGCTTTCGATGCAAAGTAAAGATGAAGAAACGTATGGTGCGTTCCATTATTCGTATTATCCCTCAAGCGGGACAAAGGAAGGGAGCTTTCCTGTTGGTACTACAGCATTAAGCATATTCACGTTGTTGGATTTGTATGAGCGAACAGATGACTCCAGGTATTTGGAATCGGCAAAACTGGGTGGTGATTGGCTGACCACTATGCAGAGACCTGATGGAATTATGTACGCATATAAAAATCAATATTCGGGCGGGGAATGGGTCTATGGCGAAAATGAATCACTTCTTTATAATGGTCAAGTTCTTTCTGCACTTTCCCGGCTCTACATAATTACCGGAGAAACAAGATACTATGACGCTGCAGAAAGGATTGCCCAGCACTTCTCGGCAAGAGTTGAAAAAGAGGGTTGTTTTCTGGGGGATGACTACCGCTGGGCAAACCCGATCTCAAGTGCCTGGGTAGCGATGTCTTTGCTTGATTTCTACCAGATAAATAAGGAGGATTACTATAGAAACATAATTCTTAAATGCAGCGACGACCTTCTGAAAAGACAAGCGAAAGACATAAATCATCCCCTCTATCGTGGAAGCTGGTACCGGGCGTATTCGACCAGCGGAAACGGCTGGCTAGCTGAAGTGATGATGGAAATGTACAGGTTCTGCCAGGAACAGAACATGGACGGATGTGATAAATACAAAGAGGCGATAGTAAAAGTAATACGGTGGGTTATTCAGAACACCTACTCAGAAGAAAACACCTTTTTCCTCAAAGAGCCCGAAAAAGCAATAGGTGGCATTTTCTGGGACTATGAAAATAAATACGTTAGAACTGATTCAATGTGTCATGCCCTGAATGCGTATGTCGGCATGATGGACGATTGGGAAGACGGAACCCTACTTTCATTTCCAGAGCAGCCGATTGGGGTAATCTTGAGCCAACTAAGAAGATGACCCGTTTGGTAATGCTACTAAACGATACTTTCAGCGGCTAAGCCCCCTCTATTCCTGGCTGCAAAATACCACATCGCCAGAAGAGTCACTACAGGCCCAAAAGCTGCCGATTATGAGGCTGAGTTCTTTCAGTCTGGAGCTAAAGCGGTTATTGCTTCAGCAGAGAAGTTCATAGAAAAAGCAGCTGCTATCTTAGATATTATCAGTGAGTAGTTTGTGGTGTCCCTGGAATTCTGGATGATGGTCACGGCGCGCTGTACCTTCTTTTTGCCGCTGAACACTACGCTATTTCGTTCAATACTTCGCAAGGGTTAAGGAACAAAACGAGTTTTGGTTGGATGGGCCAGGTTGAACAATCCCTAGAAGTGTTGGGTAACAATCAGATGGTCTGTAATGCATTGACCAGAGCAGGCAGCTGTGCATTTCCACCCTCGTATTGCTCTAGCTCAACCGCCTAAGTTCTAGTATTCGACAGTCACACCCCTTGCCTCGAGTTCGGGTATGTATACGTTGATGGATTCCTCACTCAATGGATTGTTCACTAGAATAACGTCATCTCCCTCCCCCAGCCCGGGGTTATCCACAAGTGGCGAGATATCGCTTATCGGGTTTTGCATAAGCCCAAGCATTGCTAGATTTGTGAGATTGGCGAGAGCCGAGATATCGCTTATCTGGTTACCGTGGAGCCAGAGCATTGTCAGGTTAATGAGGCCCTCCAGCGGTGAGATGTCGCTGATCTGGTTATCATTAAGGTCCAGTTCCGTCAGGTTGGTCAGGCTGGCCAGAGGCGCAATGTGGCCTATCTGGTTATTCCAAAGCTTGAGCGTTGTCAGGCTAGTCAGATTCGCCAGGGCTGAGATATCGCTTATCTGGTTATCACTAAGGTCGAGCCATGTCAGGCTGGTGAGGTTCGCCAAGGCTGAGATATCGCTTATTTGGGTGTCCTCAAGGTAGAGCGTTGTCAGGCCGGAGAGGTTGGCCAGCGGCAAGATACTGCTTATCGGGTTATGCGACAGGCTTATATGTGTCAGGTCGATGCAGTATTCCAGCCCGCCAAGATCAACGATATTCCTTCCGTCAGCGGCAAGCGCTGTGAACATCTCCAAGTCTTCAGGGTAGATAGTCGCCTCAGGTATGCCGACAGCTTCTCTTATCGCTGCCTCAAGGTTGGGGTCTGCGAAGGCAACCCCGATATCATTATCTGTTGGTGTACGTAATACTACTGCCACTACGACGACAATCACTACGACACACGCTACGATGATTCCTATCAGCTTCTTCTTGTTCATTTCTTCCTCCTCTCAGAAACGCTTGCGATAACCAGCCAGGCAATCATTGCCACTGAAACCACCACCAACAAGCCTATTATGGCTGTCTTTTCGGTCGGAGAAAGCTCAGCCTACCCGATTATTATATCAACCTTTTTGCTAATGTCCAGTCCGCCGGGAATATCCAGTTTAGCCAACAGGTACCACTTGATTCGTTGAAACGGGATTGCGCCCGTCATCGCCGCCGCTGTTTGTGCGACCTTTAGCACTTGGCCTAGCTTGCCTTCCACTTCTGATATCTGTGGTCTCATACTCAGAGTATCTGCTGGTATCTTTATCTCAAAGCGATATTCTCGCCCCTGGCTGTATTCCTTTTCGCCATCTAGCTGCTGCTTGAAGTCATAGATACGCACGGTCTTCGTAGTCGTTGACATCGACATGCCCCCACCACCCATTGGGCCTCCAACGCGTGGGGTTGTCTCTGTGATCTTGTGCTCCCCGATTAGGGATATGCTCACTTCCCTCGCTTTCACTGGCTTCTTTAATGTCAAGGCAACATTGCCGGAAATAATATCCCCCGGAGCATAGTGGCTCTTTTGAATTGCGATATCAATTTTCCCTTTGCCAAACATAGTTATTCCTCCTTCGGTTGGTTTCTAGGTTGCCCAGATTTACCCACACTCAGAATCAACTATAACTAATATACTAAACCGACGATATTTCTTCAATCCTTTCTTTGCTCTCGCTAGTCACTTCCTTGATCCTTCATTTATTAGCTCAGACTGTAATCACCTCCTTGGTATTCTCGGGAATGGGAAGGGAGTAATCTCTATCGAGGATATTTTGCTCTTTATTGTTGGAAGCAAATCCATCAAATCTAAGCTTTCAATGTTCTATTTCACTCCCATTTGAAGAATTTTACCGCTACGGTGGAGCACGCGACTACCCAGCCAATCATAAGCAGTAAGTCTTGCCAGATCCCCCAAAGACCTGCTCCTTGCATGACTATCATCCTCAGGGCTGTGTTCATGCGTAAGGTTGGCAAAGCTTCACAAATAGGGCGCAGGAAGTCTGGCATTGCGTCGAGCAGCCAAAAACAGCAGCCGAGGAACATTAAGGGAAAAAGTACTACCATGGATAGAGCCTGTGCGCTCTGGGTATTCTGAGGACATAATACCTGATTTGTAGTAGGCCTGATTGGTATGGTGTCCCTGGAATTCGGCGCCTTCTGAGTCAGATTACCAAAGGCGGAATTGAATTTATTACGTAGCGCTTAAAAGCAACTGGAAAACTACACAATCCGCTATTTTGTTTAAGCTTTCCACACATCGTTGCCGGGATTAGCGAAATACGAGACATCTGGGCGAACGAAGTCACACGCAAACCTCGCGTTAGGTGCTTTGCGTCTTCTCTCAGGCTTATTCCCTTTCAGTAAATGTTCTTTACCCGATGGGTGCGCGTCATAAAGGGATGCAAAATTCGCAAACTCCACTACCCGGGTGGAATGAGTTTCATCATCTCTTCACCTTCCATTACAGGCACAAGTTCTTTATTACCGAAGCCAATCCAGAAAGAGGTCATGGCAAAAAGAAGCTTGGGGTCAGCAACCTCAACCAGTCTATAAGCTCGACAACCTCCAATATCAACCCACTCGCCAATTAATTTTACCCCTTGAGGAATCTTCTCTTCTGCTCTATGTTTAATGACATCTCCTGACCTCGCTGTTTCCCAGGTAATAATGTCCATAATTAGCATTTTGTCGCCTCCTTACTTGTTAGATGTATTGGGCCATTTAAGCACAACGAACCAACTTCTCCGACGCCAACAAACGAAGAAGCCGGCTTCGATTCAACATAGGCATCACCCCCTTTGCGAGTCCGTGTTACAAGCCGATGAGCATCATGAATTGTGAGCCGGGTTTGTGACTGACTATCAACGTTTATGACTAAACTAATCCAGTATGGCCTGAGCAGGCTACTTGGGTGGTGTGGGGAACATCTTTTCCGCGGCCTTGAGGGCCTCAATATTGATCTTCATTGACTCGTTGAAGCTAGCCAGCGGATAGGTTTCGAAATCCATGAATCCCGCTATGGGTAGTGCCATAATCATCTGAACGATTTCTTCGGCAGTCTTGGCTTCAACAATAACCGCGGCGCGACCCGACCCGGCCATGAAGTAAGCTTCCAAGATTCTGCCCGCCTTCATTTCCTGATTCATTACGTTGAGGGTCGCCTCCATGAGCGGCCTCATTACAGATGGCGGAACCATAGATGCTGTGTCCTTAATTCTGCTTATGCTTAGGAATTTCATTCTTCCCCTCCTTTGGTTATGAATAATGGTTAATCCTGGTGTTTTTTAAATTGGCATCACCTCCTTCCCGCTATTGTGATTGAATAAGCAAAAAAGGGCACAAGCGACCGCATCTCAATTTGGCGGTTTCGGTGCCCTTATTTCATCTCCTCAGCCCCTCACACAATTTCTAAGGTTAGCTCACATGTTGTAACTTTTCTATATTATAATTGGCTTACGAGGCATTGTCAATACTCTGTACTCGTTCAGGTGATTAGTGACACTTTCTCCTTTCTCTGATTTTGTTGATGGTGCTCCAGGAATTCCTGTGGAGTAAGATATCCCAATGCCTGATGAGGCCGGATAGTATTATACACATTCTC
>Ga0315532_1003092_pt1 | contig 10899 bp, 8 predicted proteins | sample SalMarWE160370MG_FD_203082 | JGI IMG/M metagenome (GOLD analysis project Ga0315532, IMG submission 203082) | Salt marsh sediment microbial communities from the Plum Island Ecosystem LTER, Massachusetts, United States - Salt Marsh Sediment WE1603-70 ... | reverse complement strand
ACATTTTGCTGTCGAGCCAGCCAAACGAGGGACAGCCCGGCAAGCAGCCGATGCATTTCTGCAGCAATGGCGAAATCTTCTTGTTAAGGAAAACTTGGACATTGCAACCAGAAAATTTACAAAGTATGTGAGATTTTGTTTGACAGAAGCAGAGGTTCTGTTATAATAAAATGTAATAAAGGACGGAGTTTTTCTTAAACGTTCAAATATCAACTTTTAGGAGGCGAATGATGGAAACGAGAAGTATAAGGACAATTTATGGCTTAGCCATTCTGGCGGGGGTAACGTTATTTGGAGTTTGTCCAGTTAGAGCTGTTGTCTGGACGGAAGGTTATCACCAAATCAATCCTGGTGATGGGTATGGGGAGATCGGTATATACAACGATGTTACGCTTAATATCTTTGGAGGAGAAATACACCAATTGGCTGCTTTCGATACTACTTATACAAATTGGTATGACGGAGAAATAGTTGACCTTTGGGCTCGTGATGATAGCATTGTAAATATCTTTGGTGGAGATTTAGATTTTTTGTGGGCAGCAGAGAATAGTAATGTATATCTTTGTGCATACAATGTGGTAATCAAAAGTACAGGGGGTTGGTATGATCAGGGATATGTAACTGGAACATTTTACAGTAACGATATTCCCTTTTATTTTGATCTTTCTCAAGATTCCTATTTACATATAAGCACAATTCCAGAACCAGCTACATTGTTCTTGTTTAGTTTAGGAGGACTTTTTTTAAGAAAAAAGAATTAATAGAAAAACACTTATATTTTTTTATGAGAGGAGGGATAAAAAATGATTCGCGGTAAGAAACTTATTATTGCTATTTCGGATCTGTTCATTCTTGTTGGACTTGCAGTACCTATTGTAGCTGCTAAATCACTATATGTAATCAGTGACACCCAAATCTCAGAAATATTTGCATATAAAATTGATGGTTCAAATCTAACTTATCAGACCAAATATTTTTGCCAATTAGATCCGATCTATGATGACGGCGCTGTCGGTCTTGCCATAGATAAATCTGATTATGGGCAGTTTATATTTGCTACTTTTGAATACTCTGATGTTATTGAACTTGTGAATGCAAAAACGATGCAGTATGTAAATTCAGTTACGGCTCCCGGTGCAACCAATCTTTCCGGCGTAGCAATGGATAAAGGTAAAAGAAAGCTTTATGCTGTGAACCGATATACAAATCACCTGTATTCCTGGTCCTGGAACCCTGCAACGAAGATTCTCTCCCCGGATTTCAATTATCCTTACTATATCGAATTACAGGGGATGGAATATGGCACGCCAAAAGGTGCTTTTGGTATAGCGCTGGATGAGGATAACGGGCTTTTGTACGTCGCAGACAACACCGATTCGATAAAATATTACAATACGACTGGATGGCAAAAAGCGGGGGAAATTAACAATTTATCCTGTGATGTTATCAGCATTGCAATTGATGTTAATAATCAATTGCTTTATTATGGCAGTATGGGTTGGTATGGTGAGGGTGACCCAAATTTATATCAATATGATATAAATGACCAAACCGAATATGCTGAAATTGTAGGCGACCCTGAACCTGAACCCGCTAATTACTGTTCTGTAGCCGGCATAGCAGTTGACCAGCAGACGAGTTTGGTCTATTTAACGACTTTTGGAGTTCAGGGGGACTCTGCTGGTAGGCCGTATCCGAAGGACCGTCTTTTTGTTTATGATGCTAACTTGAATGAGCTGTGGAACTCTGTTGACATAGGCAATCCTGCGGGTGTTTGTGTACCAATTGGAGATGTTTCGTATAAGCCGCCTCTTTTTGATTTAACTAAATCCAATGCCGACCCTAATAACGAGTGCGTTCAGCCATGGAATCCAATTGATGAAAATTATCTCACGTTCGATATTTGCTGGGATGCAAACGGAAATGCTGATACCAATGTGGTATTGATTGATTACTTGCCAAAAGAATGTAACTACTATTCCTCAACACCTGCCGGAGATTACAACTCTACCAACCATACAGTAACCTGGGGTTTAGGGAACATCTCTGGCGGTGATTCAAATTGCTTCCATCTGAACACGAAGGTCAACGAATGGGCAATGCCGGGTGGTGCATTTACCAATCTTGTTGAAATGGAAGGAGATACCTATTTCAACCAAGCTACCTGTGATGTTAACGTATGTGCCTGGGGTGGCGAGATTATTTACGTTGATGAAGATGCTGATAGATTCAATAACGGCACATCATGGGATGACGCTTATACGGATTTGCAGGTTGCCTTTGAAGGTGCAAGAAGTTGTGGCGCTGCGGTAACTGCTATCTGGGTGGCAGCCGGAACATACGAACCAACGCAAAATGTAGATGACACTGATGCCAGTTTTGAGCTAATCGAAGATGTTGGATTATTCGGCCATTTCGGCGGTATCGGAACCTATGAAAGCAACCCAAGTCAGCGCAACTTTGCCGATGCGAACAATGAAACTATCCTTGAAGGAAAAATCGGCGTCAATTATTACGATGCCGTGAAATATATAGTTAAGGCCGAAGACATTGATGATGGATTGATAGACGGTTTCACTATAAAAGGCAGCTACGGCTACAATGCTGCCGGAATATTCCTTGATGACTCCGATGTTGCGATTATTAACTGTAAACTCAAAGATAACGATGACTATGGCATTTATACTATCAACTATTCCTATCCTGACATACATAATTGCCTTTTTATAGATAATTCTACTTGTGGTTTATATTGTGTCCGCTCACGACCGGAGATAAGTAATACTATTTTTGATGGCAACGGTACAACTCAATATGGTATAAGTGCAGACCTATCTGACATTAAACTAACTAATTGTGTTCTTAAGAATCATACAGGAAACTATAGCTATGCTACATACGTTACCGATACCGATATAGAAATAGAGTGTTGCTCTATAAAAGCAAATTATTGCGGAACGCACTGTTCAGATTCTACTCAAAGCATACATCACTCGTTAATAGCAAACAATTATTGGGATGCTATCATTTGTCAAGACAGCTCATTGCTCACACTTACTAACAGCATAGTTCGCTACAATGACAGCGGAATATATTGTAAAGATTCACTGGACACAATAATAAAAAATAACTGGATACATAATAACGGCGGGTCCGGCACGCCTGGATACGGCTGCGGAATCTATCTCGACAGCCAAATTGCTCAACCTTTAGTCAAAAACAACACGATTATAGACAACCATGAGTATGGAATTTATTTACATTCCGGCACCGAGCCAAATGTCGTCAACTGCATAATTTATGGTAACGGTTCGCAAATAGGGACCAACAACGGTGAACCATTAGAGAGCGTTAGCTATAGCTGCATTCAAGATGGCTATGCCGGACAAGGTAATATTGACGATGAACCATTGTTTTATTATCCGGATGACCCAAATGACTACCATCTCAGTGTAAATTCACCCTGTAAAAATGCAGGCGATCCTAACTTTAATCCCAATCCGCCTGAAACGGACATTGATGGTGAGCAACGAATAGTAAACGGCTGTGTCGATATGGGTGCGGATGAATATTACTGGAGCACCGCTGATTTTGATAAAGATGAGTTTGTGAACTTCATCGATTATGCAATGCTTGCCAACGCCTGGCAAAGCTCATCCGGTGAGCCGGATTACAACGATATCTTCGACCTCAAAGACGATGACACTATCGATTACGATGACCTTGCCATATTCTGTGATGACTGGCTGTGGGAGGCCGGCTGGGCAAAAACTTTTGCTTCCGGTTGTGGCGAAGGTGCTATTTTCGGTCTTGAAAGCGTAGGTTTTGAAAGTGTATATAATCTTGAAAGTGCACCCGATGTTAGAAGTGCGGATAGTGATAACTTGATGCTGCTTGATACAATGGAAAGCCGGAGAGCAATGCCCGAAAGAGCATCTGCCAAGAGCAAGAAGTTCTACGAAATCGCACCAGCCGCAACAATATCAGGCATGCGAAAAAATCTGGAAAGAAAAGAAGTCAATATCAAGAAAATACTAAAGTGGCTTGAGGAAGTCTGGCTCGACCCTGAGGTGCAGGAGGCCATAGATGAGGCCGACTGGCTGAAATTCATAGAATCGCTCAAATCCGACCTTGAATAAAAATACCTTCGATTGACGCAACTAAAGGGCCAGCCAAGTAAGATGGCCGGCCCTTTCTGTTTTTGAGCTTCAATCTTCACCCGCGATTCCCCTGAAAGCATACTCTTTTCCTCGCACAATACATATCCAGGCAATACAGAATGTAGGTATTATTGGACAAAGACGGGACGGCTGAAGATTTTCTCTTCACTTAAACCAAAGTTGCTGCACTGTAAAGTGCTGCAATTTTTGAGAAACTTTGAAGGTCTGTTTGTTTTAAATCGATAATACAGTAGCCATAGCTTATACAGAAGTGTCTGCTTATCGGACAGGTTTGGAGACGGCATAATGAGAATTCGCTACGTTGTTTCGACAATGGTATTTTGGGGTCGTGAGCATCCCCTCTCTTTCGAGCAGGAGTGCCAGTTCCTGAAGTCTATGGGCTTCGGCATAGAGTTATGGCCCAACATAAAAGGCCAGGATGAATGCCGTTTCGAGAGACGTAATTGGCCCCGGCTTGTGGCCGCAACCAAGGGTATGCTGGTCTCTATGTGCTCACGTAACAACCGGCCGACATTAGAGCAGTGGAGTGAGCAAATCGAGTGTGCCCGGCTGCTGAATGCAAACATCGTAACCGATTTTAAAAATCTTGGTATCTCTGATGGCCCGGAACCTGATGGCACAGGATTTGCGAATGAAATAATAAAAATGGCCGAGTCCGGTAATATTAAACTATGTCTTGAGACCGGACAACTACCGATACTCAAAAAACTCAGCGAAAAATTCGACTCTCTCTCGTACTGCCTTGACGTTGGCTATGCCAATCTGGACCAGCAATTCAGCTTCAAACAATATGTGGATGAACTGGCCCCAAGGGTCGCTCATTTACATCTGACCGACAATTACGGCCAGATAGATGACCATGTTCCACCCGGATTGCATGGCGGAATATCACGTGAAAACTGGGACTATCTGTTAAACGCTTTAGGCAAATATGACAACGAGGTAATAGGTGCGCTTGAAATGTGTCCGTGTATGCCTGCTGTGATGATACGCCAGGCCAGCGAGTTTTTGTTTGATGAATTGAAATGGCCGAACCGGCCTCAGAAACAGCCCGGCTCCGATACGCTCACCTACAATCCTATATAGTATCCCCACAGAATAATCGCCAAGAATACCGACCCGGCTGTTGCCGGGTTTAAATCCATTCCCCCAAAAAAATGTGTCCATAAAAAAAGGCCATAAAAATATTATGGCCTTAAAAATAGTTAATCTCTTAAGTAAATTTATCTATCAAACGGCAGCCTGACTCCCCCTTGCTCATCCCTGATTACATCCGGTTTCACCCCAACATCATAATCTTTCTCAACGCTTCTTATCCGGCAGATTAAATCTTTTGTTATTTTCGAAGCATCGCCGCCTATGACTTTCGCAAACGACATTTTTTGCGCAACTCTATCGACTTTCACAGTTGCCACAGGAACCTCAAGTTTGCCGAGCGATTCTTTGGTATCGTAATCGAAGATTTCCTCGCCCTCGGCAAAGACATCCAACAGCATACCCTCGGTTATTCTGTCTCCGCCCTGATTTATGACCACCGTGCCGTCCGGCTGAACAGATGCAACTCGTATCGGATAAAGCCGGTCGATAACTTTTGCCGCCACTTCATTGGCGATAATAGTCAGGACAGCATCACGAATCTGCCCGGCGTCCCATTCATCGGGGCTCTGTTCATCAGCCAATTCTCTTATCTGTTCATTTTCAAGATACTTCTCCGTAACCTCTGCCAGGATTATCTGCCGGGTAAAACCTGAAATCAGCCGGTAATTAAATGTGAACCTGGCCTTGTATTCCTCGACGGTATAATCGGCTGCTGCCAGGTACTCCTCCTTCTTTTCAAGTTTTGCCTCGGAAATGCTGCCGACGAGCAGATAATCCGCACCTAATATCTCAGCCAATTTAGCAGTTTCAGATAGCGGCGCTTCCTCTGAGTATAATATCTGTTTCTCCCGGGCAAACTCTGCCAGACTCTCCCTGTCAAGAACAGCAAACTTATTGGTTTGCGTTAATGCGACGGCAAGTCTCTGCGTAAGCAGCAATGAAAGCACATTAGCAGGCACATTCGTTCCTAAAAAGGGATAATCGGCTTTCGTTGCCCTAACAGGCATTACGGCAACTTTGGGCCTTTGGGCATTATCGCGAGGAGCATAATCATGGACTGTTACTCTGAGCTTGACCTGATAGGTGCTCTCGTCAATTTGTTTTTCTTCAAGAACTTCGTAGGTCTTCACTGAGCCGGTTGTTCTGGTCGCATAAGATGTGCCGGTTGTCGCAACTGACACCGAGTCAAATTCTACCTTTTTCTTGGCCTGCCCGCTGTCGATTTCAAAGCCCGTCCCGGAAAATCCGAATTCGTAAGTCCCGGAACCAACATCGACACCACGGACCTGGCCGACTGCCATATACAGAGCGTTTCTTATTGCCGCATCCCTGTTGCCGCCCTGTCCAACAACCTCCCGGACAACGACATCATTTGCATCCGCCGCATATAAATTTACACACAGCAAAAGACCAAGCGTAAATATAGTTAAAGACCTTTTCATTTTTTGGCCTCCTAAAAAAGAAACTAGTTAATATTTTCACCAGGCAACAGATTTATTACTGCCTCTTTTGCCGACAATTATTTCCTTTTGCCAGAATCGCAGTCCGCTTTTGGCGTCGCTGAGCTTTAGCTGGAAGTAGTATTCGACCTGCTGGGTCTTCTTGTCATAGCGGATATTTCTCTGAAAAATTTTACCGGAAACAGTGAGCTCCGGGGCGATAAGAGTTCCTCTTGCAGGTGTTGTGCTTCGGTCGAACTCCTCGGCATCTCTTAGCTTCCTCGTATCATGAATCAGCTTATCTTCACCACTGCCGATAGCCGATGTCATAACCGCCTGTCCGCTGTTCAAAATTTCCTCCTCAATCTTCGCCATCAACTGGTCGGTGTCGATTCTTTGCATCGTATCATTGATGATTTGTCCCCTGCCGGTGGCCACAACATATCTTCCGCCGCCTTCCTTTTTAAGGGCTCCTGAGCCGAGCAGGGACTGAACCAATGCGCTTGCGGCCTGGTCAAAGTCCCTGTAATCAAGGGCCAGAACGGGCTTACCATCATCGTGCGTAATATCTATATTTGTTGTTTTCTCTTCGCAGCCCGTAAACAGAATACTTCCTAACATTATGATTTGTATCGTTCTTGCTCTCATAATTTACTCCCACTTTCTCGTATCCATTCTGAAATTGACAGCTTCCGGCCTCGGCGCAACGGCCTTAAGACTAAACGGAGATTTGCCCATCGCCGATGCCTGCAGCCAGACACTTGTTTTTGTTTCAAGAACCAACCCGTCCGCATCGAGCCATTCGACCCTGTATCTGAAACGCCTGGTGCTGTATGCCCTGTTATGCCCGTTAATATAAAGCTCAAGAATACCGGCTTCGTTTCTCCGCAGTATTGCTTCATCAACTTCTATACCTTCTCCTATCAGAGCGCTAAACGCCTTGGCCACCGGACGGGTTACAACATTGTCGATAATGCTGTCGCTTTTGACCTCATCTCTTACGTGAATCCGGGAATCATACGGCTCGTAACAGCCGGTAGCTAAAAAAACCAGCAGAATAAAAAGTAAAGTTAAAGCCTTCATAAGTTACCTCCCTTAATAAATATAAATTCTCAATATGTCATAATATCACAAGCCATCGCAGCTTCTTTGAATGGTATTTTAACATAGACCACCGCATTCTTACAAGGCGGAATTTGAATCTGGTTCGGCACCCCGCCCGGCGGCTCTATAATTATAATCCGGTCATCTGGAATACGTAATCTCACTACCTGAAAATCTTTTGGCAGGGTCGTCCAGATTCGGACATCCGCCGCTGTTGTGGCGAAGGAATACACCGCCACGGCGATTGATGCCAGCGCTGAACCCGAGCTGTTATCTTGTTGCAAAGCATACTGGGCTGCCGCTTTTGCCGTTGCCGATATTATGGCCCTGGTCAAAATTGCCTTAAAATCCTTGCTGAATTCCGTCTGGATGACCCTGTCCATATCGGCAACCTGCTGTGTCGGATAATTGTTACCGGCCGCCCTAACCAGCAGGTATGGATACGCCTGCTCCCGAAATTTCAATCTTGGCAGCGCAATACCAACATACTTGACCTGGCTGGTTACAATAAACAGGGGCAAGTCAATCCTGAATTCTTCCTTAATCGGCCCCAATCCGTTCTCAAACATCACCCATACTATATCCTGCAACTGTTCTTCTCCGTCCAAAATCCTTTCGGTCAGGGCCAAATCATCAGCAATATAACCATTATCCGGGACCATACCACAGGATTCTTTTAATAAATCTACCGCTTTAGTGTGGTCACCGACAAGATTAAAGTAAATCCCTGCCAAATAAGTCGTAAAAGGATTAACAAAGTCCGGGTAGGCCCTGAACGAATATAAAGACGGATATTTCTCGGATAAGATTGATTGTATTTGGGGACTATCTACGTTTTGCCTGACCTGCGATGCGCCTTTTTTCTCCTGCTCGGCAATCTCATTTTGAATCTTAACTATCTCTTCGGCGAATTTCTCTTTTGCACGTCTTTGCCTGTCAAGCGCCCGATTAAACTCCACCCGGACAAGGTCATCCCTGCCCTGTTTCATAAAGTTTAATGCCTTATAGGTATTGACCATTACCCCGTCATACTCTTCACCCGTGTAAGGGATAACGTTCTCGTTAACAACAGTTGAAGCAACGGAAGCGGCCAATTCATTTTGATGGTCGTAGTAATTTAACAGCTCTTCCGACTTATCGAAATATTCCGTGCTTTGCTGGTAGTTTTGTCTTAACCTCTCTACCGAACCAATCTGTAAAGCCCACAACAAATCGTTGTTTTTGGGTTTCCTGCCTTTTTTGGCCTTACCCATTTTTGACTGGGCAAACTGAATCGATTCTTCATAACCGCAGGTTCTAAAATGCTCGTTGAAAGCATTCAGCTGGTCTTTAGGCGCATTACATCCAACGAAAAAAGGCATCAAAAATAGAACAAGATAAAACCTGCTCAACTGCCTTCGCTTTATAACTCCATCTATATACTTCGTATTTCTCATCTGTTATAGAGACTCCACGCATTTTAAGGATATAAAATTTGATTTAGCTTTTCCACTTACTTCTCATCATAGATATAATACCGGCCCTTTCATCTTGGCCCATTTACCCAAACTCGCTTCAGGGAAAGACTACCTCAAGTTCTGCACGAAATCAAGGATAATCCGGCGTTTTTTTGAGAAATACCCTTCCCATCCTCAAATTATTGCCTTTCTCGGCTTAAGAAGCGTAAAGAGATATGCGGAAAAAAAGATATGAAAAGACCCGCCCTGCCGGTCAACCAATAAATAACAAAGTCCGATGACCATTCATCGTATCGTGCCTGTCAAAGTTGCACGCACACTATGTTTTGTCCGGCTGCTAAAAGCCGTATACCGGCCTTAGCTGCTCGGAAGTCGGCAGATGGTCGTAGTATTCGCCTCTTGGGCCGACGTAGCCGACACCTTGTTTTCTCAGCGTTACCGGTATGACAGAGCCGTTGCTGTTGGTAACATTGACGGTAACGGTGTTTATTTCCTGCCGGATATTCTCCATTTCGCCCTTGGTTTTCTTCTTGTCCTGCTCATTGCCTACCATATAACCGGCGCCGCCGCCCACTGCTGCTCCTATCAGGGTTGACTCGGTATTGCCGCCCGCAAGCTGACCGATGCCGGCGCCGGCCAATGCGCCGACACCCGCCCCTGTCTGGGCATCGCTCTCACAACCGGCAAAAAATGACAATCCAAAGCCCAAAACAACCGCTGCCAAAATCATTACACACTTATTAGCCATATTGCACCTCCATCATCTTCTCTCTAATAAACTACGATAATATATTCTGCTTCGTGTCAAAACCTCAATTCTTTTTCAAACAACCGGCTCACTCCGATAAAATACCCCTGCCCTATTACCTTTGTTCGGCTATTGGGGCGTAATATCTAAAGAAGAAATATGAAGCTTGAACCGGCGTTTTCCCCTTTTTCGCTTGTCTTACAGCATTAAAATAACCAATAAACACTTAGTTCACTTACATTTTTTTACCGCTGAAACAATGGCCTCGATATTTTCCGTAGGAACATCAATGGGCATACCTCCGCCGCAGGACATAATGATATGACTTTTGTCTGTTACTGAATTAAGCGCCTCTTTCACGTTTTTATTCACGTCCTCAACTGTCCCAGCCGCAAGAACATCACGCGGAGGAATGTTGCCGAGTAATGTAATCTTATTTCGCGTAAGCTCTTTCATCTCCGCCAGTGAATGCTCATAGCTAAAATTAAACAGGTTCACACCCATCTGTGCCAGGTATGGTGCGCATATAAGACCGGCCGCATCATTGTGAAAAAATTTCACGGTCACGTCAAGCGATTGAAAAATGCGCGTTAAATATGGCAGTGCCGTTTTCCTGAAGTCTTCTTCACCTAAAAAGCCCACAATGTCATCGAGAATCAAAACGCCATCGATTGATGAAAACGTCGCTGCCTGAAGCCTGAGCCAATCGACAATAAAATCCGTTATGGTGCCGAGTAGCTTTTGAACATCTTCGGGGTTGGTCCGGATAGCAATAAGAAATTCCGTGCTGTTCATAAGAAAAGACGCCACGTTTAACGGCCCACGGGATACTGCGAACTTAATAGAGTGACCTGCCTCTTCAATTCGGCCCT
>Ga0315532_1003083_pt1 | contig 10916 bp, 8 predicted proteins | sample SalMarWE160370MG_FD_203082 | JGI IMG/M metagenome (GOLD analysis project Ga0315532, IMG submission 203082) | Salt marsh sediment microbial communities from the Plum Island Ecosystem LTER, Massachusetts, United States - Salt Marsh Sediment WE1603-70 ... | reverse complement strand
GGCAGATAAAATATCCGGTCTGGGAGGGGGCGGTCTCGCAGCTCTTCTATGCGCAGAGGCTCTACCAATTTCCTTTAGGGGTGCTTGGCATTTCATTAGCCACAGCTATTTTCCCGGTAATGAGCTCCGATGCCGCCAGGAAAGATTTTGCAGCCCTTTCACAAACGGTTTCACGAGGTCTGCGCAGCGCGGTATTTGTGGCTCTGCCGGCAACGGCCGGACTGCTGATGGTGGGCAAACCGCTGGTCTCGGTGCTTTTCGAGAGGGGCCGATTTACGGCTGGCGATACGAGCCTGACAACGTGGACTCTTTCGTTTTACGTGCTGGGATTAACCGGCTACTTTGCTCAGCAGGTGGCGACCCGCGCATTTTATTCCATGCAGGATTCAAAAATCCCTGCTCGAAGCGCGGTGATAGCGGTCTTTACAAATATTACGTTGAATCTGACACTTATCTGGCTGCTCGGAACAGGCGGATTAGCTGCTTCAACAGCTTTATGTTCATATCTGCAGGTAACTATTCTCGTGACGGTTCTTCGCAGGCGTTTAGGCCCAACAGTCTTGGAAGGTTTAACCTGGGCGGCAGGTAAAACGATTATTGCCACAGTATGTATGTGTGCTGTGGTGTTAATCGTATTGACCTTTTCGAGGGGTCTGGCTGATGGCTTCAAGCTGCTTTTGACAGTTCCTTTAGCGGTTGTGGTCTATATATTAGCCGCCAGAATCCTGCGCATCGAGATGCTCTCACTGCTGGTAGGTTCTCGGCAGCAAAAGCAGTAGTTGATTAGCGAATTAGATAATTAGTGAATTGATAATGCTCTGTAGAAAACACCAACCGTCATTTCGACCGAAGCGGCCCTTAGGGACGCGAAGCGGAGAAATCTGCTCGAAAGTAGATTTCTCGACTCGCCTACGGCTCGCTCGAAATGACGTCTTCTATTCTTTTCTACAGAGCAAATTGATAACTAATTCGCTAATTCACTTTTTATCGTATTTTCAACGTAGCTAAGGCAAGAGCGGCGAAGGCGGCAGCCAACAGCCAGAAACGCACGACGACCTGCGGCTCACTCCAGCCGGCTAAATGAAAATGATGGTGCAGCGGCGCACATCTAAACAGGCGTTTGCCGCCTGTGTATTTGAAATAAGTGACCTGCAATACCACGCTCATTAGCTCAATTACGAACACACCGCCGATAATCAAAAGCAGGATTTCGTTTCGAGACACTAATGCCCCGTAACCCATCGCGGCACCTAACGGAAGCGAGCCAACGTCACCCATAAAGGTCTGAGCGGGATAACAATTGTACCACAAAAAGCCAAGTACTGCGCCCAGGATAGCCGAGTAGAAAATGCTCAGCTCGCCGGCCTGTGGTATGTGTGGCAGCAAAAGATAGCTGGCCCATGTAACCGGACTGATTCGTGACATCGTCTCGGAGGCTACATAACAGAGCAGCACCAAAACCAGACTGACTATGCCGACGCAGCCGGCTGCCAATCCATCCATGCCGTCGGCCAAATTGACGGCATTGCTGGTAGCCGATAAGTAAAAAATCGCTATCAGGATGAACATCCAGTTAGCCAGCGGCAGGCCGTACTTATAGAACGGCAGCCAGAATAATTTGGCATCGGTTATATTGCTGAAGTCGAAGAATAAAAACGAGGCAATCAGGACGGCACCGGCGATCTGAAAGATGAGTTTTTCCCACGCATTCAATCCACTTCTGCTGCGATAGCGGGCGCGGGAAGTAAGTTTAAGCCAATCGTCCACACCGCCTAAAACTGCAAACCAGACAACTAAAAAAATTGCTTTTTGAACGAAGGGATTGTTCAGCTTCGCCCATAACAGCGTTGAAGAAAGAACCGAAAAAATAATTATCAGCCCACCCATCGTAGGCGTGTTGGCCTTGCCTTTGGTCAACTCATTAAGAGCCGTGTGATTAAATTCCGGGCGGTCGCCGATTTTCTTCCGCATCAGCCAGCGAATAATCTTTGGACCTATAAAAAAGGCAATCCATAGGCTGGTCAGCAGCGCAGATACACAGCGAAACATCACGTTCTGGTAGGCATAGAAATGCAGAACTCCTTCAGTGAAGTTATCTCGCAAATACCACAATAAATGGTATATCATTTTCGTATCTCGATCCTCGATTCTCGATGCTCGTTATAGGTACCGTAAGGCATCCTGTGGATTTCGAGCATCAAGCATCGAGTTATGAAAAAAGCTCTTTGAGCTTTTCAACAACTATTTCCAGTTTGGCTGTCCGTGAGCCTTTCACTAATATTATATCGTAATCTTTTATGAATTCTTGAAAATTATTACAAGCTGAAATCGTATCTTCGAAACACACTGTCTGCAAATCATAATCGGCGGTTTGCCTTGCGGCTTCAGCAGTAGTCGTTGCATATCTACCCACAGCCAGTAAGACCTGAACGCCGGCTTGCGCAATAGCAGCCCCAAGCTCAGCGTGTAAGACTTGCGATTGCTGTCCTAATTCGGCCATATCGCCGCAGATAAAGACCCGTCGGCCTTGTTTCTCAGCATGAATGTTTTTCAAAATATCAAGTGCGTTTTTCATCGAGGCGGGATTCGCATTGTAACAGTCATTTATAACTGTTAGTGTTCCCATTTGCAGCATCTCTAATCGCATGGGAATTGTCTTTACTGTTTTTACCGATTGTGCGAAATCGTCAATAGCCAGGCCAAACCGGCTGCAAATAGCCCAGGCAGCGACTGCGTTCTCAACGTTGCCCAGGCCGGGTAGCGGAAGTTCAATTTTTACATCGTTGATTGTAAAACTGCTGCTGAAGTCATTATGTGTAATGTTGTGAACCTGGTAGTCTGAATCGTTTGATTTGCCGAAAGTTATTATCTGGTTAGCAGTATTGCCAATTTTCGATTTACGATTTTCGATTTCAAATCGGCAATTGGAAATTGGAAATCGAAAATTCAGCGTGGTAACCAGTTCTGCATTGATTATTAGAACGCCGTCAGGCTGTAATCCTTCTGCTATTGACAATTTTTCCCGTGTGATAGTTTGTAAATCACCGAGTCCTTCCAGATGTGCTGGATGAACGTTAATTACGACTGCGACATTCGGCTGGGCAATACGCGTTAGATATGCTATTTCGCCTGGATGATTGGTGCCAAGCTCGGCGATAACTATTTGGTGTTCTGGGTCGGCGCCGAGCAACGTTAAAGGCAGGCCGATATTGTTGTTGAAATTTTTTGGCGATTGATAAACACGGAAGTGTCGGCTCAAGACGTGATAAGCGATTTGTCTTGTTGTTGTTTTTCCAGCCGAGCCGGTTATGGCCACCACTTTATAGCCAGCCTGTCGGCGGTATTCTCCAGCAAAATCGCCAAGTGCTTTTAAAGTATCATCAACTCTGAGAATCACGTATTGCGTATTGCGTATTGCGTATTGCGTATTTTCTTCGCACGCCTGCCCCGAGCGAGGTCGAGGGGACGCATCACGCACAACGCACGACGATATATCTTTGCTGGCTACAGCGCAAACAGCTCCTTTGGCAAAGGCATCGGCTATGTAATCATGGCCGTCGAAATTCTCGCCGGCCAATGCAAAGAAGCAGTCGCCGGCTTTAGTTGTCCGTGAGTCGGTGCTTACGCCGGAAAAAAAATCATCGTTCGCATTCTGCCTGGGGCATGCTTTTATAATTTGCGCCAGCTTTTCAACAGGGAACTTCTTCATTTTTTCAACAAACCACTCTACAATTATGGCGAGGTTAAACGATAAGATTATGATATAATTCTAAAAATGGTCAAGGACTTTGAAATCGTTGGTGAAATTAACTACATGGAAGCAAAATTGGAAGCATAATATTACGTGCTGTGCATCAGTAGCGAGAGACACGCAGGCAACATTGGGTGGTAATTGATTTTATCCTGCCTGGACCTGGCGGGCGCACTGAAAGCCCTTGCCCAAGTCGCACCAGACGCAGGCCCCCGGCAGACTGTCAGCCATTGTGAGCTGACCTTCGCAGGCTAAGCAGAGATACTCTTCGCCTGACTTCATAGGTCCGGGGCAAGGCGTGATAGTCATCGGACAGATATCGATGCACGTGTTGCAGCTCTTGCAGAAATCCGGCTTTCGACCGAACGGAAAGTCCACATGCCGATCTTTGCCGCGCCCGACAAAGCCGAGCGCTTTTGCCTGCCACATCTCAGCACAAACACGGACGCACCGGCCGCAAAGCACACAATTGTCATTATGAAAAGGATAGCGCACCTGTTTGACTCCGCAACGCACTGCCACGTCTTGTATGGCGCGCGAGTTTGGGGCTTGGGCCACGAGAAGCTCGGCAATATTGCGACGCAGGCGTTTTATTCTGTCGGTGTCCGTACGAATGACCATACCTTCGGCGACATTCAACGTGCACGAGGCGGTAACTTTTGCTTTGCCGTTCACGATATGCTCAACTATACAAAGCCGACAGGCACCGATATCCGACAGGCCGGGATAGTGACATAAATGCGGTATGCAAATCCCGTATTCCATAGCTGTATCGAGTACAGATGTGCCTCTGACCGCGGAGATTTTCGCGCCGTCGATTGTAATATTCACATATTCCTGCATCTTGGGCCTCCTCAACAAACGCTTATGGCCTCGAACTTACAAACGTCCTTACATATACCGCACTTGCTACACAAATCCTGGTTGATTCGGTGAGGCTTCTCGGATTCGCCGGTAATTGCTTTATTCGGACAGGCCTTCAGGCACGCCCCACAGCCGGTGCAGTTATTCGGGTCGATGCTATATTGGATGAGCTCGCGACAGACGCCGGCAGAACAGTACTTGTCCTGAATGTGTGACTCATACTCTTGCCGGAAGTATCGCAGGGTTGACAACACAGGATTCGCAGCCGTTTTGCCGAGAGCACAAAGGCAGGTCTCGGTCATAGTCTCGCCCAGGTCTTCAAGCAAATCGAGCTGCTCCGGCTTGCCCCGTCCTTCTGTGATGTCGGTCAGGATTTCAAGCATACGACTCAGACCCAATCGGCACGGTACACATTTGCCACAAGATTCGTCCTGCAAAAAGGCAATAAAATACTTTGCAACATCGACCATGCAGGTACGCTCGTCCATAACGACCATTCCGCCGGAGCCGACCATCGAGCCGGCTTTGGCAAGCGTCTCGAAATCCACCGGAAGGTCGAACTTTTCAGCCGGCAGACATCCGCCGGATGGGCCGCCGGTTTGAACCGCCTTTATCGCAACGCCATCGTTTGGGCCGCCGCCAATGCTGTGAATAATCGTACGCAGCGGTGTCCCCATAGCCACCTCAACCAGGCCGGTATTTTTTATCCGTCCGGTCAGCGCAAAAATCTTTGTCCCTTTGCTGCCTTCGGTGCCCTTCGAAGCAAACCAGGCAGCGCCTTTATTGATAATCTGCGGTACATTTGCCCACGTCTCGACGTTGTTCAGACACGTCGGCTTGTTCCAGAGTCCTTCCTGAACTGTATGCACATCCTTGGGCCGAGGTTCTCCCACTTTACCTTCCAGAGATGCCATCAAGGCTGTGGACTCGCCACACACAAAGGCGCCTGCACCCCGCATAATCTCGATATCAAAATGGTGTCTGCCCAGAATATCATCGCTCAAAAGTCCAAACAGTTTTGCCTGCTCAATGGCCTTTCGGGCATTAATAACTGCTAACGGGTACTCGTTGCGGACGTAGATGTAGCCTTGATTCGCTCCTATAGCGAAACTTCCTATAAGCATGCCTTCAAGAATGGCGTGCGGGTTACCCTCCAGGACGCTGCGGTCCATATATGCACCAGGGTCGCCTTCATCGGCATTGCAGATGACGTACTTCTCGTCACCGGCTGCTTCACGGCACTGCTGCCATTTTCGGCCTGTAGGATAGCCGCCGCCTCCACGGCCTCGCAGGCCGGAATTTTTGATCTCTTTGATGACCTGCTCCGGAGCCATCCCGCCGAGCACTTTCGCCAATGCAGAGTATCCTCCAATAGCAATGTAATCCTCAATGCTGCATGGGTCTATCTTGCGGTTCTGGCTCAGAAGGACACGGTCCTGTGCGAGATAGAATGGAATATCTGATTCCTTTGTTATTTTTTCGCCCGTGGCGGAGTCGGTATAAAGCAGACGTTCGATAACCTGATTTTTTCGGATTGTCTCATTAACAATCTCAGGGACATCATCTGGTGAAACTCGGCAGTAAAAAATATTGGCAGGGTCAATAATAACAATTGGTTCCTGCTCGCAAAAGCCTTGACATCCTGTCACTCGGACGTGCACCTTACCAGCAAAACCATTGGAAGCCAGTTCCGATCGCATCGCCTCCACAACCTTTAAGCTTCCTGAGGCGTTACCACACGTTCCACCAGAGATTGTCACTGTATGACCTATATCTGCTGTTTGAGCCGTTAAGGATTCTCGCAATTGCTTAATATCTTCCAAGGTTTTCAGTTTAGGCGGCATCTGCACCTACCTCCTTCTCAGTCTCTCGGACTGACTGAACCAGCTTGCGTAATTTGTTCGGCGTCATGTTTCGGTGGTATTTACCATCCATGACAACGATCGGCCCGAGAGCACATGCGCCGAGACAATTAACACGTTCGAGAGTAAACATGCCGTCCGAGGTGGTTTGGCCTGGCTCTATGCCGAGCTGGCCGCGAACTTCATCCAGCATTCGAGGCGCTCCGCGAACGTGACAGGCCGTTCCCATACAAACCGTGATTATGTGCCGGCCACGCGGAGCTAAGCTAAAGGCCTTGTAGTAATTGGCGACCCGATAGACCTCGATTAAAGGAACTCCCAGCTCCTTGGAAACAGTAGTCATTGCTTCCTCGGAGATATAACCAAAGGTTTCCTGCACATCCTGAAGCACTTCAATAAGCTGATGCGGCTGGCTTCGCCTATTCTCTAAAATTGTCTCAAGTGCGTTCTCAGACATTGCTGCCTCCTGTGCTTATGCAAAAAAGATTAAAGCTTGACAAAAGATAAAATAGAAAATATAAAATAATAAGTAAATACAATAAGAATGCCCTGATAGTGCATATAATTTATAGGCAAAATTAACGCCTTTTCTTGTCTATTTAATGCACCGTATAATTAGGTATTAAGGAACTGAAAATGAAAAAACCTTCTGCTAATAAGCCTAATGAAAACCCGAGTCGGTTTGGGGCCGACATTCACCAACGCTGGTACATTCTGCCAAGCGAGACATACGAACCATCTGAGGTAGAAAGGGCGCTGCGGGAACGTATTAAGGAGCTAAACTGCCTTTACGGTATCACCAGACTTACCGAGAGAGGCCCAGATTCTTTAGAGGAATTCTTGAAGAGGGTGGTGAATATCTTGCCTCCATCCTGGCAATATCCGGAGATAACATGCGCCCGCATAACATTCCAGGGAGGAACATACAAAACCGAAGGATTCAAAGTCACAAAATGGCGGCAGGCTGCCAGGATAATGATGTTCAACGAACCTGTCGGCGAGGTCGAGGTATTCTATACACAACAGAAGCCGGCCCTTTATGAAGGGCCGTTTCTCAGAGAGGAACGAACTCTAATAGACGCCGTGGCTGAAAATATTGGCGCGGTGGCAATGCGGCTGTCAGCAGAACGCAAGCTCCAGGAAACAAACAAGCAATTAACGGTGGAACGTGAGGCTCTTCGCGAAGCAAATGCAACGCTCAAAACAATCCTAAGCCGAATTGAGGAGGAGAAGCTTAAAATCCACAAAGATATACAATCCAATGTCCAGAAGGTTTTGCTGCCTATTATTTACGCACTGCAGACGGAGATTCCAAAACCACAGCGAAAATATGTAGAGCTGCTCAGAGACAATCTTGTTGAGATAACATCTCCTTTTATCAATCAACTAACGGAGAAGTACCGATCCCTGACGCCCACGGAGATTGCTATCTGCAACATGATCCGGACCGGCCTGCGAAGCAAAGAGATTGCCGAGATACGAGGTGTGTCCACCGCCACTATCAGCCGTCACCGGGAAAGAATTCGGCGCAAGCTGGCAATAGCCAATAAAGACGTGAATCTGACGAGCTATCTACAGACAACTATGTGAGCACGGTAGAAGACCATCCCCAAGCTGCGCTTGGGGCTGCCACCCTTTATAATTTTATTGGGTGGCAGCCTCAATCCGACATGATGGCTTAACCAACATGGCGGATTGGGGATGGTTTGCCCTACCAAAAATAAAAGGGCTCCTCGGCGGATTAGCGAGGAACCCTTTTGATTATTGTTTGAATACTCTTAGCCGTTTATAATCGCCTCGGCTTCTTTCCTGTATGCATCCATAACGTACGGGATGCCGGAGACCTGAGCAGCTTCAGGAGTTAAAGCCATTAGGTCTTCTCTGCCGATTGTTGAAACCTTGAAGTTTCGACTACCGGCCATCAATTGCTGCAAGCCGACTTTGAGCTTATCGACGAATGTATAAAGCCCAATGGCTCCCAGCGGCATTTCCTTGACGGTGTCTTTGCCGTACTTTGCAACAAGGTCCTCATAGCAGACAAAGATTTCTTCCACTTTCGAGCCGAAGATACTAATGGTCTTTGGTAGAGAGTTTGCTCCTTCCTGCAACCACAATCCTATATTTTTGCCGACCATGCCCGGAATCATCATCGCACGGCCCATGCACACAGCTTTTGTGAACGGTGCGCCCATTGCCAGGACTTTGAAGATATGGTCTTCTGTGCTGAACCCACCTGCGATAGCAATATCCGGCACGAATGCTCCTTTAGCCGCCAACTTTTGGCAGAACTCGTAAGTCATTGATTGCAGATAGAAGGTTGGAACACCCCATTCTTCCATCATCCGCCAGGGACTCATTCCGGTTCCACCCGGAGCACCATCAATAGTCAGCAAATCCAGTTTGGCATCGGACGACCATTTAATCGCCATTGCCAGCTCCCGCATCGGATAGGCACCGGTTTTAAGCGTTACTCGCTTGGCGCCGAGCTTGCGCACCCGCTCGACCTCCTTCATAAAACCTTCTTGGTCAATAAATCCAAGACGCGAGTGTCTTTCAAAATGTTTCAAAGCACCGTCTCTAAAAGCTGCTTGGTGTGCCTCAACAGAAGGATCGGGCGTAACCAAGTAGCCTCTTTTCTGCAGTTCGAGGGCTCGTTCGAGTGAATCAACCTGAATTTCGCCGCCGATACACTTTGCACCCTGTCCCCATTTAAGTTCGACGCTTTCAACTCCAAGCTCTCCAACGACATACTCGGCCACACCCAGACGTGTGTCCTCGACGTTCATCTGCACAATCATATCGCCGTAGCCCTCATGCCACTTGCGATATTGCTCGACACGTTGAGCCATATTCGGTGCCTTTTTGATCTTGCCGTCTTTGTTTAGTTCCAGCTCGGGATCGATGCCGCAGACATTCTCGCCACAGACGATAGTAATACCGGCGATGCCGGCACCGGCTGCAAAGTGCTCCCAGTTCTTTCGGGCAATATCGGTGGAACCCAGCGCTCCCGTGAAAACGGGCATACGCATCTTGACCTTGGTCCCACAGCCGTATACCGTTTCAGTATCGACCATTGGAAACAGAGTGTTGTCCGGATTGCCAACTTGGCCGCTCGGCAAACCATCAGCACCCATAGCATAACCCTGAATATTAAGGTGGGAGTAGTCGATAGGATATTCCTTGTCGCCGCCGGCTGTAAGGGTACCGAACGGACCAGGATAAATCACCTCGCGACCGCGGAAGGAAGATTTAAAAACCTCACAATTACCCCGGCAGCCATCAATACATCGCGTACAGATACCAGAAACAGGAGAAACACTCCTCGAACGGTTTGAAGTCTGCGTAACTTCATTTGAATTGGGTCGCTGCAAATTCATCTTTCACTCCTTAAAATCTTAAAAATTTTATTTGCATCTTATTAGCACTACTAATAATATGGACAATAAGACTAATAATAATTTATAATAGATTGTGGATTAAAACCAAAGCTTATTATCCTGATATGCGTTATCAGGAAAACTTATAATGCATATAGAAACGCTAAAGATATTCTCTGATTTAGCTGAGCTGCGAAGCTTCTCACAAACTGCTGAGAAGCATTTTCTAAGCCAATCGGCAGTTTCTCAACAGCTTGCGCAATTAGAGCTTACATTCAAATGCCAGCTATTGGACAGAAGGAAAAGACCAATTGAGCTTACCAAAGCCGGTCAATTGTTTTACCAAGCCTCTAAAGATATTCTTGACCGATATGAACAATTAAGAATTGAGCTAAATGCCCTTAAATCATCAGCGGGCGACAGGATAATGGTAGCAGCAATTTTCAGTATCGGCATGCACACCCTGCCGGACTATGTCAAAAGATTTATGGTCAGCTACCCTAACGTTAATGTTCACATTGAATACTTTAGCGCCGAGAAAATCTATGAGATGGTTTTAGGCGGTGACATCGATATCGGCCTCGTAGCTGTTCCCAAAAAAGATAAAAGGCTTGAGGTATACGACTTTGAGGATGAACCGCTGGTTTTGGTCTGCAGCCCGAAACATCCTTTAGCAAACGAAACAGAGGTTGATATTCATAAACTACAGTTTGAAAGGTTTATCGCTTTTGAGAAAAATGTTCCAACGCGCGTATGGATAGACAATATTTTGGAACGTTATAATATTATTGTCCGGCCGGTTATGGAATTCGATAATATCGAGACTGTCAAACGAGCGGTAGAGATAAATTCGGGGATCAGCATATTGCCGCGGACCGCAATACATCAGGAAGTTGACAGTGGAACAATAAAAGCATTAACTATTTCCAATGAAAATTTTACCAGACCTACAGGAATAATCATTCGTAAAGGAAAGATTTTTGGCCAGGCTGGCCGATACTTTATAGAACTGCTGCGAAAAAAAGCAAAGTAGTAACGTAATTGATAATGCTTTGTAGAAAA
>Ga0315532_1003082_pt1 | contig 10917 bp, 9 predicted proteins | sample SalMarWE160370MG_FD_203082 | JGI IMG/M metagenome (GOLD analysis project Ga0315532, IMG submission 203082) | Salt marsh sediment microbial communities from the Plum Island Ecosystem LTER, Massachusetts, United States - Salt Marsh Sediment WE1603-70 ... | reverse complement strand
GAAGAATAACACCCGCTGACAGGGGGGAGTGGGGCAAACCTCCAAAGAGTCTTAGAGGTATAACCTCTGAGGGCGGGAGGGTGGGAAACTAAACGACTTCTAAAAGTATAGACAGCCCAAGACTTCGGCGTTAAACTGGGCGCAAATATAAGCTTTAGGAGTCGGCTATGAATAAAAAGTGGATGCCGAAAGTAGCGGGAATTTTACTTATAATAAGTGGATTACCCCAAATATTGATTGGGATATTTTTTATACTTGCTCTTTTCTTAGGCAGCTATGACTCAGATGCATCGGGTTATGTGATAGAATTTTGTATGATATTTGGGCCACTTGCTATATCTGGGGCACTCATTTTGACAGGCGGCATCTATGCCTTGAAAAGGAAGAAGTGGCCTCTGGCACTGGCCTGTTCCATTTTTACACTCACTCCATTTGCAATCTGGGTGCGAGTTGTTTGCTTGCCATATTATACTATTAGAGATTTTTTGCCCTTTGGCGTATCATCCACTATCGCTCTAGCAATAGGAATAGTTGCTATCATTTTAACGGTACTATCACGGAAACAGTTTAATGGGAAACAAGCGGCAGGTTAATATAATTCGCTGTATTTACCGAGGGTCAGCCGCGCAACGTCGCCCCCAGCTCTTTAGCCAGCTTATCTATGATTTTCTGCTGGACTTTATTAACCGCTTCGTCGGTCAAAGTTTGAGTGGAAGACTGGAAGGTAATTCTATAAGCCATTGACTTCTTGCCCGCCGGCAGTTTCCCGCCGGTATAGAGGTCAAAGAGGGCAACTTGAGTCACCAGGGGAAAGCCGCTGATAACATCCGTCACCTGGCGGTGGGTTACTCCCGCCTCAACCACCAGGGCGATATCCCTGACCACCGCCGGAAAGCGCGAAATGGGCTGGAACAGTTTATGCTCCAGGGTAAAGGGCAAAAGCTCGGCCAGATTTATCTCCAGCAGATAGACCTTCTCGGCAAGGTCAAAGGCGTCGGCTACCTTACGATGCAGCTCCCCGACCACCCCCACTCTTTTACCCCCGGCAACTATAGCCGCCTGTTTAGCCGGGTTTAAGCTCTCATCATCTGACGGTTCGAAATCGGCTTCCACCCCTAAATGATTGAGCAGCCCCTCAACCACCCCCTTGGCGTCAAAAAAGTCAACCGGCCCGTCACCGCCGTGCCAGGACTGGTCAAATCTGGGGCCGGCCAGCAGAGCGCAGAGCATCTCCGGCTCATCGGGAAGGTCATTGGGCCTCCGCACGTATACCCTGCCCAGCTCAAAGAGCCTGATGCCGCCCTCTTCATGCCGCCGGTTTGCCTCCAGCGCCGCCAGCAGGTTAGCCCGCAGGTTAGGGCGAAGATACTCCTGCTCGGCAGTCATCGGCCTCAACACCCGCAGGGGTTCCGGTTCCAGGGGGTGAGCTTCGGGCAGCAGCTTTTCCAGCAAATCCAGGCCGGTCAGGGAATAGGTAACTACCTCATAAAAGCCGTAGCCGGCAAGGTCACGCCTCACCTCCTGCTTAAAACCGATGACAGGCGCCGGGTTCTGCCGGGGCACCTCCCCGCTGGACATGGTCACCGGAATACTGTCATAGCCGATAACACGGGCTACTTCTTCAATCAAATCCTCAACGAGGCTGATATCGCTCCGCCAGTGGGGTGCAATAGCTTTAACCTCCGAAGCCGAATCCGCCGGCTGGCAGTCAAAGCCCAGGGAAATCAGCGCTGTTTTCATCTGCCTAATACTGAAATCAACCCCCAGCAGGCGCTTAACCTCGCCCTTTGAGAGCAGGATTGGCTTCGGCTCCTGCCTGCCGGGGTAGGCGTCAACGATGCCTTTAGCGGCCTTGCCGCCGGCTAATTCAACAATCAACCTGGTAGCCCTTTCCAGCGCCGGAATGGTCAGTTCGGAGCTGATGCCCCGCTCAAAACGCATCCGGGCCTCGCTGGGCAGCCCCAGGTCATAGCCGGTCTGATAGATGCTGGCCGGGTTAAAACTGGCCGCCTCCAGCACTATGTCGGTGGTCTGGCCGGTCATCTCGCTGTCAGCCCCACCCATCACCCCGGCCACAGCCACCGCCCTCTCGGCATCGGCGATAACCAGCATATCGGGGGAAAGGGGTCTTTTTGTGCCGTCCAGGGTGACCAGGACTTCGCCCTTTTCCGCCCGCCGCACGATAATTTTTTTACCTCTAAGCTGGTTATAGTCAAAAGCATGCAACGGCTCGCCGTACTCAAGCATGACAAAGTTGGTAACATCCACCACGTTACTTATCGGGCGCATGCCGCCGGCCAGGAGCCGCTGCTGCAGCCAGTGGGGAGAGGGGGCTATTTTCACTCCGGTAATCAGGCTGGCGCTGTAGCGGGGGCAGAGGTCGGGGTCGGCAATCTCCACCGCAATCTGCTGCTCTATGGGAGTCCCCTTCTCGTCGTAGCCGGCATCGGGCAGATGTACCTCCTGCCCGGTCAGGGCGGCGACCTCCCGGGCGATGCCGACTACCGACAGGCAGTCGGGGCGGTTGGGGGTCACATCCAGGTCAAAGATAACATCGCCCATAAAATCAGCCAGCGGGGTGCCGACTTTAGCTTCGGCGGATAAAATCATGATGTCCTGGTGGTAATCGGAGATGCCAAGCTCTCTCTCCGAGCAGAGCATGCCATTGGAGGCCACCCCCCGAATCCTGGCCGCCTCCAGCTTAATTACCTGCCCGCTGTGCCCGTCTATAAGCTGGGCGCCGACGCGGGCAAAGGCTACCTTATTGCCAACCTTGAAATTAGACGCCCCGCAGACTACGGTCAGCTGCTCGGCGCCCAGGTCAACAATAGGCAGCATGAGGCGGTCGGCATTGGGGTGGGGGTTGATAGCCACAATCTGCCCGACAACGATGCCTTCCCAGTCGCCGCCGATAACCTGCCACCCCTTGACCTCGGTGCCGGCCATGGTCAACTTATCGGCCAGCTCCGCCGGGGATAAGTCTATATCCACATACTGTTCAAGCCACTTAAGTGAAACCTTCATTTAGAACTGCCTTAAAAACCTAAGATCGCTGCCGTAGAACAACCTTATATCATCGATACCGTAGCGGAGCATGGGCAGGCGGTCTATCCCCATGCCAAAGGCAAAGCTGGTATATTCCCTGGGGTCAACGCCGCTCCGCTCCAGGACCCGTGGGTGGGTCATGCCCGCCCCCAGTACCTCAATCCAGCCGCTGTTACCGCAGAGCCGGCAGCCGGCACCATGGCAGACCCGGCACTCTATAGCCATCTCAACGCCCGGCTCAACAAAGGGGAAGTAGTCACAGCGGAAGCGCACCTTTCTATCCTCCCCGAAGAAACGGCGGGCAAACTCATAAAGCGTCCCCTTAAGATCAGCCATGGTGATGTTTTTATCCACCGCCAGACCGTCAATCTGGTGGAACATGGGTACATGGGTGGCGTCACTGGCCTCGTAGCGATAGACCTTGCCCGGCATTACCGCCCTTATCGGCGGGGGCATCTGCTCCATAACCCTGGTATCCACGGCGGTGGTGTGGGTGCGCAGCAGCATATTCTTTTCGCCTTTTTCATTTTCGGCGTCAACCCAGAGGGTAGCCATGCTGTCACGGGCCGGGTGGTGCCGGGGGATATTTAATGCCTCAAAGTTGTAGTAGTCCCACTCTACCTCCGGCCCCTCCACCACCTGAAAACCCATGGAAACGAATATATCGCAGATTTCGGCAATGGTCTGGGTGAGTGGATGCAAACGGCCGGTAGGGTAAGAACGTCCGGGCAGGGTAATATCGACGCCTTCCCCGGTAGTAGCCAGCCCTGCCTGCTTGAGAAGCCGGATTTTCTGCTCCAGGTTCTCCTCCAGGCCAGCTTTAACGCGGTTAGCCAGAGCGCCGACCTGTTTCCTCTCCTCGATGGGCAGTTTGGCCAGGCCGCGCAGGATACCGGTCAGCTGGCTCTTCTTGCCCAGGTAGCACACCCGCCAGGCTTCCAGGTCCTTAGTCTGGCTGACGGCTTCCAGCTCTTTAAGGGCGGTTGATTTTAGCTCTTCAAGCTGCTTTAGCATCTCTATATCTTGGGCAGATTATAGGTTATAAGCTAGGGACGGGTCAAGGAAACCCCTCTAAAAACGGGGGGTAAATAAAAAAGAGGGGCTTAACCCCCTCTTTAAAAATTCTTTCCCTTAGATAATCAGTTCTGCAGCTGGCTTTTAGCCGTGGTCACCAGGCTGGCAAAGGCTTCGGGCTCCCTGACCGCCATATCAGCCAGCACCTTGCGGTTTATTTCAACCCCCGACTTTTTCAAGCCGTAGATAAACTGCCCGTAGTTAAGACCTTGGGCACGGCTGGCGGCATTGACCCGCACAATCCACAGCCGCCTCATATCACCCCTCCGCTCCCGGCGGTGAGCGTAGGCGTAGCTCAGGGCATGAAGCATAGACTCATGAGCCCGTTTATAAAGGGAATGCCGGGTCGCCCGGTGCCCCTTGGTCAGGGCCAGCACCTTCTTGTGGCGGCGGCGGACGGTTGTACCTCTCTTTATTCTGGCCAAGATATAACCCCTTTACTTTACCCCGTAAGGTATAAGCCTCTTTATCCTGATACGGTCACTGGCATGCAGCGGTATCATCTCATCAAAGAGACCTTTAGTCCGCTTCGACTTGGTGCGGCGCAGATGGCTCTTGCCACCCTTCATCCGCATAATTTTACCGCTACCGGTGATATGGAAGCGGCTCTTAGCCCCTTTATGGGTTTTTAATTTGGGCACGTTAAGACTCCGTTACTTCTCTTCTTTTTTAGCCTTGGTTTTAGTTTCAGTTTTAGCCTCGGTCTTAGCCTCGGTTTTAGCCTCAGCTTTCACCCCGGCTTTTGCTTTTGCTTTGACCTGCTGTTCAGTTAACGGCAACAGGATGACGTTCATGTTCCTTTCCTCTATCACAGGTTGCCGGGCAATCGCCGCCACCCCCTGCAATAACTCTGTCATCTTCTGAATTAATCTCCAGCCAATCTCAGGGTGGGTAATTTCACGCCCCCTGAACCTCACCGTCACCTTAACCCGGTCCCCTCCGTCCAGCAGTTTTTTGGCTATCCTGGCCTTGGACTCGAAATCGTGGATACCAATCTTGGGTCGCAGCCTGACCTCTCTGAGCAGGGAAACCTTCTGGCCCTTCCTCTGCTCACGCTCTTTCTTGGCCTGCTCATACCTGTACTTGCCATAGTCAAGCAGGCGGCATACCGGAGGCACTGCGGTAGGGGCTACCTCAACCAGGTCCAGATTATTTTTTCTAGCCATCTCCCGCGCCTGGAGCACGGGCATAACACCCAACTGCTCACCCTTCTCCCCCACCAGGCGGATTTCCCTGGCTAAAATACCCTGGTTAACCCGTAGTGATTTAACTATGTCCCGTTTACCTCCACGGAGCCCGAGTTGGGTTACGACCACAAACTATAGCATAACCCCTAAGGCCAGTCAAGTTACAACTTCAACTCCTGGGTTCGGCTTGCCATAGCCTGCTTAACGCTCTGCTTAAAGCTATCAAGAGGCTGGGCGGCCAGCTGCTCGCCGGTGCGCAGGCGGACGGAAACGGTGGGCTCCGCCGCCTCCCGGTCACCGACCACCAGCATATAGGGAATCTTATTAAGCTGCGCCTGCCGGATTTTTAGGTTCACCCTCTCCGAGCGGGCGTCAACCTCAGCCCGAATCCCATCGGCTTTAAGCTCGGCCTCCAGCTTGCGGGCGAAGTCCAGGTGGCGGTCGGCCACCGGAATCACCATCGCCTGAACCGGCGCCAGCCAAACCGGGAAGGCGCCCCCGTAGTGCTCCAGAATCGAAGCCAGAAAGCGCTCCATGCTCCCCAGCACGGTGCGGTGCACCATGGCCACCATGTGCTCCTTGCCGTCCTCGCCGATATAGTTGACGTCGAAGCGCTGGGGGAGGTTAAAATCAACCTGGACGGTGGGCCCCTGCCAGTCCCGGCCCAGGGCATCTTCAATCTTGGTATCTATCTTGGGCCCGTAGAAGACGCCCTCTCCCGGGTCAACTTCGTAGGCAATCCCGGAACTCTCCAGCGCTTTGCGCAGAATTTCGGTAGCCTCCTCCCAGACCTCAAGGGCGCCGGCGTATTTATCGGGCCGGGTGGACAGTAATACCTTGTGCTTGGTAAAACCGAAGGTATCCATCATGAAACGGGTCAGCTCCAGGACCCCGACTACCTCCTCTTCCAGCTGGTCAAAGCGGCAGAAGATGTGGGCGTCGTCCTGAGTAAACCCCCTCACCCGTGATAGACCGTGCAGCACCCCGGAGCGCTCGTAGCGATAGACCGTGCCCAGCTCGGCGTAACGCAGCGGCAGCTCACGGTAGCTGCGCTGGCTGGTCTTATAAATCAGGATGTGCCCCAGGCAGTTCATCGGTTTAATAACATACTCCTGCCCCTCCACATCCATAGGGCTGTACATGTACTCGCGGTAAAAGTCCCAGTGCCCGCTGGTCTGCCACAGGTCCCGCTTGGCGACATGGGGGGTATATATCAGGTCATAGCCGCGCTTGATATGTTCGTCCTTCCAGAAATCCTCGATGACACGGCGTATCACCGACCCCCTGGGGTGCCAGTGGACCAGCCCCGGCCCCGCCTCCTCATGAATGCTGAACAGGTCAAGCTCCTTGCCCAGCTTACGGTGGTCGCGCTTGGCCGCCTCTTCGATTTTTTTCAGGTGCTCTTCCAGCGCCGCCTTGTTATCAAAGGCAACGCCATAGACCCGCTGCAGCATGGGGCGATGCTCATCCCCCCGCCAGTAGGCGCCGGCGATGCTGACCAGCTTAAAGGCTTTTATCTCGCCGGTAGCGCTTATGTGCGGCCCCCGGCACAAATCTAAGAAATTACCCTGCCGGTACAGCCCCACCTTCTCATCCGGTATTTCCTCAATTAGCTCCAGCTTGTAGGGCTGGGCGGCAAACAGCTTACGGGCTTCGTCCTTGGAAACATCCTCCCGGCTAAAGGGGAGGTTGGCGGCGATTATCTCCTTCATCCTGGCTTCGATAACCGGCAGGTCTTCGGTGGTCAGCGAGCGGGGCAGCTCAAAATCATAGTAAAAGCCGTCCCGGGTAGCCGGCCCGATGCCGAATTTAGCGCCGGGGAAGATAGACAGCACCGCCTCGGCCAGGACATGGGAGGCGGAATGCCGCATTGTCTCCAGCTTATCACTATCGGCTACTTTGGGCGGTTTAGCAGAAGCCATGGTCAAAATCCTCTCGATACCGGGAAAAACACTTGACTATACCAGTTAATAAATTATATCAGCTAGCCGTGGTATGCGCAATTGACCGGGCGATACTGTTGACGGCTGGCGTGGATGAGGCCAGCTACTGCGGCTTCTGTCGCTGCCAGTAGGCATCGATATAGCGCCGGGCGCGCTTATCCTGGGCCAGCACCAGGTCGGCGGCCAGAACGATGGGGCGTACTTTAGCCACATTAACGATGAGGCTGGTGGCGCCGGCGGCAATGACCGCCGAGATAAAGGCGTAGTTAATTAAATCGCGGTCGGGCAGGCCAAAAGATATATTGCTCGCCCCCATGGTCATGTTCACTCCCAACTCGGCCTTAACCCGCCGGATAGTCTCCAGAATTATCAGCCCCGAGTCGGGGACGGCGCCCACGGCGGAAGCCAAGCAGTCAATCACTATATCCTCAGGGGGGATGCCTATCTTTCCCGCCCTCTCCACAATCTTGTGGGCGATGGCCACCCGCCGGTCGGCGCTGGTGGGAATACCGTCGTCGTCCTGGGTCAGGCCGACCACGGCCGCCCCGTATTCTTTGATGACGGGTAAAATCCTGGTCAGGGAATTCTCCTCACCGCTAACCGAATTAATCAGGGGCTTACCCTTATAGACCTTGAGCGCCGCCATCAGGGCGTCGGGGCTGGAGCTGTCAATACACAGGGGCACATCTACCGCCTTCATGGCAATTTTCACCGCCCTGGGCAGCACAGCCACCTCATCCACGCCGAAGGCGCCGCCCACATTGACATCGATAATATCGGCGCCGGCTTCAACTTGAGCTTTAGCCTCACTGCCGATAATCTCCAGCTGGCCCGCTTTCAACGCCTCCGATAGCTTCTTCCGGCCGCTGGGGTTAATCCGTTCCCCGATAAGCACGGTGGGCCGCCCCTCCCCGATTATCACCTCTTTGCCGGCGCTGGTTATCTTGGTCTCCATCAGCCATTCTCCTCACCTTACATCAACTATTTAGTATCTTTATACGTCCCCTTCCAGAACTTATCCCTCAGCTCGCGCTTCAGAATCTTGCCCGAAGGGTTCTTGGGCAGGGCGTCAACAAACTCCATAGACTTCGGAACCTTATAACCGGCCAAGCTCTTCTTACAGAAGGCGACAAGCTCTTCGGCGGTAACTTCTTTCCCCTTCTTGGTGGCGACTACAGCGTGGACCTTCTCCACCCAGTAATCATCGGGGATACCGATGACCGCCGCCTCCATAACCGCCGGGTGCTGGTAGAGTACCTCTTCTATCTCCCTGGGATAGACATTCTCGCCGCCGGTGATAATCATATCCTTCTTCCGGTCGACGATATAGATATAGCCTTCCTCATCGTAGTAGCCGATGTCGCCGGTATGGAGCCATCCCTTAACCAGAGTAGCCTTGGTATCCTCCGGCTTGTGCCAGTATTCAACCATGATGTGCTTGCTGCGCACTATTATCTCCCCCACCTCCCCCGGCCCAACGTCTTTATCCTTATCATCCACAATCCTGACCTGCACCCCGATATCCGGCCGCCCCGCCGAAGCCAGCTTCTTCTGTTCTTTCTCCGGCTTGTCCAGAACATTATGGTCCTCTTTATTCAGGTGAGTGATAGCCGGGCCGCTCTCACTCTGCCCAAGCGCCTGGGCGAAGATAGGCCCGAAGACCTCCATCCCTTTCCTCAGCACCTCCTGGGGCATCGGCGAAGCGCCGTACCAGAGGAGCTTTATTGAGCTGATGTCGTAGTCCTTGAAGTTGGGCAGGTTAAGTATGGCCACCAGGTGGGTGGGCACGAAGTCCATATGGGTAGCCTTCTCCTCCTGGATAATCTTGAGGGTTTCCTCAGCGTTAAAGAACTTGACGATGATATTGCAGCCGGCGGTATAGAGTGAGGAGCGGAAATGGGTGTTGCCGGCAATATGAAACAGGGGCGTTATCTGAACCCGCTTGTCCCCGGGCTTAAGGCTCATATCTAGGGCCAGTGTCCTGGTATCATCTATGAAAAGCTGCTGAGTATAGAGAGCGCCACGGGGCATACCGGTGGTGCCGCTGGTATAAATAATGCAGATGGGGTCATCCTCGTCCACCTGAACGTCAGGCTCATCGCCGGGGTAGTCTTTAAGCAGGTCATCGTGAGCTATCATATCGGGGCCGGCGCTCTCCAGAGAGATAAAATTCTTAATCTTGGGCAGCTTATCCCTTATTGAACTGGCCACCTCAAACAACTCCGGCCCGACAAAAAGGGTATTGGCTTCCGAATAGTTGATAATATACTCCAACTCGTTAGCCTGCAGTCGGGGATTAAAAGGCGAGGCAAGGAACCCCCCCTTCATCGACGCCCCGTATATCTCGGCAAACTGCAGGCAGCTCCAGGATAGAACGCCAATAACATCCCCCTTCTTTACCCCCATCTTATGCAGGGCGTGAATCGTCTTGTTGACCCTGGTATTGAACTGGGAGTAGGTTATCCTGGTATCCCCATAGACAAAGGCTTCCTTATCGGAATAAAGAAGCGCGTTTCTATAGATGATATCGGCCCAGGTGCCAACTTTATACCGGGATAGTTCCTTAAGTAGAAGACTTTTCGGCATTACCCATTACCTCCTTAAAACAAGGACTCTGGCTTTACCAGTTCCTCTGTGGTAAACCTGGCGAAAATCGCATATTTTGTTATAATTGAAAGCGGACTGGAGCGGGAGACGAGGCTCGAACTCGCGACCCTCTGCTTGGGAAGCAGATGCTCTACCACTGAGCTACTCCCGCCAAATTATATTAAACTACAGGTGAATTTTACGTTAAAATGAACCAAAAAACAAGCTGGAGGTCACGGTGGTGGCGGCAGCCATTTGGGCGGGATAGGCAGGTTTTCACCGACGGTCAGCCAGAAATACTCATCGATAAACCTGGCCAGCGACTTTCGGCAGCCATAGCTGCTATAACCCAGCTTCTCGGAAAGGAAGGCTTCGGGAGAACCGGTATTCCCCTGAGCTTCAAAGTCGCCAGTAACCTCCAGCGCATGCTGCTGGGCAATACCCAGCCAGCCAATATAGTCACCAGCTTCGTCACGCAGGCTAAAGTTGTCGGCCGTTCTCAAATCGAGGATAACAAACAGAGAGTCATTAAGCGCATGAGCAATCTTAGTTATTCCGGTCACCCAGAGCCCGTCAATACTACCCAGCCCCTGGTAAATCTCCTTTATATTTTTCAGCACACTCTTATCCGATAAATCGCAATCAAGCAGACTAACCCCATCAAGGCTGGAGGTACAGCTGCGCAGCCTGATAATCTCCGCCAGCACGTTGCCACCCCTCGTCCCCACCGGCAGCCGCAGCCCGAGGCTATTAACGAAACCGGAGATGACCTTAGCTTCAAATTCGGGATAGGAGACATCCCATGGTGTTTCTCTCAGCTTAGAGATAAACTCGGTATCCCCGAAAAGCCTGACGTATCTTCTATCCTTATTCGATTGGTAGTAATGAAGCAGAGCTGCCCAGCCCAGGTCACTGAATTTCACATTAAGCCTCTTTCTAAGCCTTTGCCGGCACCGGTTGAAGTTATTAAATCACCAAAAACCGATTATATCAATAGCTGCCTTGCTACCCATAGACCTGTAGAAATAAAGCTACCCCCTACTAAATAACCATACCAATAATACCATCCACCTATTTACATC
>Ga0315532_1003073_pt1 | contig 10935 bp, 8 predicted proteins | sample SalMarWE160370MG_FD_203082 | JGI IMG/M metagenome (GOLD analysis project Ga0315532, IMG submission 203082) | Salt marsh sediment microbial communities from the Plum Island Ecosystem LTER, Massachusetts, United States - Salt Marsh Sediment WE1603-70 ... | reverse complement strand
AAGTGCTTGGTCGTATAAGATCAACAACTGGAATGCACTTGTATCTACGATTGGTCTTGTGAACCGTCCGAGTGTTCTATCATCAGTTTCTGAAACTCCCTCTGGGCCGACATATAATTGTATCTGCCTTAGCTTATAAGTGTTATCGGATATTCTTTCTCTATATGTATAATAACAGTTGATTTGACCTGTTTTTTCGTCAAAATATATCCAGTCTTCGTTGTTCTCTTTTTCGCTATAATAATAAATGTTTGAGTGGTGTCCTTCCGGCATCCTGGCTACAAAATAGTTGCTGATTCCAAGGGTGGGGAACGTAGGTTCTCCAAAACGCATCCATGCTCGCACTTCGGAGTGTTGAGACACATTAGGGTCGTTTTCCAGCTCAGATGGTACCAAAATGGACGGTGTTATCGTGACATAGCTGCTTTCACGGGGCATAATGTCATGAAGGTTATTCTCATACAACCAGCGACCCCAGAATAATAGTAGTGACAACAATAGCAGAACCACAAATCCGGTAGCTAAGACTTTTATAGAATGATTTAATAAAGATTTCATAGCTATATTCCTAAAGAGCTGTGTGCTTAAACTTTTGCCAGGTACGTATCAAAGATGCAATAATAAAAAGAAGGAGTATTATTTTGATTTGCGGGCCAAAACCCTTGATCATAATTAGCGGGACAAAGACGCAGGTTAAAATAATTCCGCCCAGCGAGGGAGTAATCCTGCTGGTTGTCCAGCCGGTCTGCAGGCCAAGACAATAGCAGGCAAAACCCATTAAAAATGTCACTACAGACAAATCGAAAATCAGGCCGGGGAAAATCGGTATCGGCGGAGCAAAGAGACGCCAAAGAATTGTGCCGGCAACTGTCAGTGGCACAAGCACGACTAAAATGGCTAAAACCCCCGTGATAATTCTGGCTGTCAATATCTGGCAACGTGTTACCGGCAGGCTGGATAAAAAGGTGGAGATTTTTCTATTTCTATCGGTGTACATCTGGCTTGCACCCATGCTGGAGAAGCCGATTGTTAGTACCACAATCGCTGGGATTGAAAGAAAGAAGAATACAGGTTCGTTACCTGCCGCTTCAGAGTAGTAAAAAGCTGAAATTAATATGGCAATTATCATTGCTGAGAGAAAAATTGCTCCAACGAAGTATGCTAAGTGATCTTCGATTTCCCTTTTTATCAGTATGAACATTTTACATCTCCCATTTTTCAACCTGTATTGGTATGGAAATAGGCTTAGTACATTCTATAAATATATCCTCAAGGCTCATCGGCAGCTCCGAGCAGCTTGCGGGCTTGTAGGTTTCCAGAATAGCCTGTTTCTGCTGGTTCCAATTGACGGCGGTTATTATCATCTCACGGCCCTGGCTTTGTAGATTTACTACCTCCGGCAGGTATAAATTTTGTGGAATGGCCTCAGCAAAAATTACCCGTAGTTTCCTAACTCTTGTTTTTAGCTCTTCCAGCGGGCAATCTACAACTAATTTGCCCGCGGCGAATATCCCGATTCGGTCGGCTATTCTTTCGACATCACTAAGAATATGTGAGCAGAAAAGAATCGTGCGGCCTTGCTTCTGGATGACATCGATTGCAAGCTCAAGGAACTGCCTGCGGACAACGGTATCCATGCCGAGTGTGGGGTCATCTAGGATTAGAAGCTCAGGGTCTATCGCCATAGCAAGTGACAGGTTTAGCTGGGCACGCATACCCATGGAAAGGTCTTTTACCCTGCGGTCCATCGGCAGACGGAAAGTTTCCATGAGATGATTGAAAAATTTATCGTTCCAATGCAATGAAAGATTTTTGCAGAGCTTTACAAGTCGGCCAACCCTGTAGTTCTGAATTAAGTTGTGGCCTTCGGCTACGTAGCCGATTCGGCCGTGAATTTTCGCGGAGAGGTTTGTCGAATCAGTGCCTAACAGGAAGGTCCGTCCGCGGGTCGGCCTCTCATGGCCCAAAAGAATCCGAATGGTTGTTGTCTTGCCGGAAGCGTTTCGTCCTAATAGGCCGTATATACAGCCGCGCGGCACCTTTAGATTTATACCGTCTAAAACACACCGGCCGTCAAAGTATTTGGCAAGATTTTGTACTTCGACAACGTTCTCAGACATTTGTCTATCCTTTTATCGAGGGAAAGTTAAATTTTTCGATAGCGTTATTGAAAAGCTCTAACAGCGTTTGCCCGTCGATTTGCATGTGAAAGGCATCGACGGCGACTCGCTCAAGCTCCTCAGAGATGAGTTTTTTCCTGACAGACCTGTTGAGATTGCTGTCGAGACTGGCCACGAAAGCGCCGGCGCCGGGCTTGGTGACAATTATGCCTTCCTGCTCTAATTGGCGATAGGCCTTACCGATGGTGTTGGGATTTATGGCGATTTGTCTGGCAAGCTCTCTTACCGTAGGCAGCTTGTCTTCTTTGGCCAGTCTTCCAAGGGCAATATCCCGCTTGACCTGGTCGATTATCTGCTGATAAACGGGCCTGTCTGAGGCATTATCTATACGTAACTGCATAACCTGTCCTTGATACTTGTACTATTTCAACTATTACAAGTATATCAGTGTATAATCTTTTGTCAAGGTCGTTTTCAAAAATTCCTGAAAAATTTTTTCTTAAATCATGCTGGTTATGATACTATCAGACCATACAAATTTTCAGAGCGCTTTGTAGAAAAAGCCTAAATGTCATTTCGACCGAAGCGTCCCCAAAGGACGCGAAGTGGAGAAATCTGCTTTTTTAATAGATTTCTCGACTCGCCTCTCGGCTCGCTCGAAATGACATACACTATGTTTCTGCATAGCTGTTTTTAGAGCTAAACATTATGTTGAGGAATTAAAAATGAGTAGTAAAGCACGTAAAAGCTGGCATGAGAAGCTTGAAAATCCACCCGAAGGACTGCCCAAGGTGGTGGAAGTGCCTGCCAGCTGGGAGAAAAGGATGGGTGGCCGGAGGGTGCTTGTACCTACGCCACTGATGGCTGATGATGTAATTCGAAAGGTGCCGAAAGGCAAACTCATTACTTCAGGGCAAATCCGAAAAATACTCGCAAAAAAGTCTAATGCCGACTCAACCTGTCCGATGACATTGGGCATATTTCTGCGGATAATATCCGAAGCAGCGGAGGAGGATCGCCAAAACGGCAAGAAGCGGATAACGCCATATTGGCGGGTTGTTAAGGACGACGGCAGCCTCAACCCGAAGTATCCTGGCGGCGTTGAGTCACATGCCAAGCTATTGAGAAAAGAAGGCCATAAAATGACATCCAGCAAAGGCAAAAAACCTCCCAAAGTAAAAGATTTTGAAAAAGTCTTATTAGTCTCTTGATTTATGATGTCGCAATGACAACTTTCTTGCAATTCTTTAATAAATCCGGACACAATTTATTCCGATATAATATTTAGCGGTGTCCGCTGAGGCTGCGACTTGGAGAATTATGAATGGACCAAAAGTTTTCATTTACAGGCCGAATACGAAGCTTTAAGAACGCATTCTACGGCGTTGGTTTAATGCTCAAATCGCAGCACAACGCCTGGATACACGCCACCGCGTCCGTTCTCGTCCTTATCGTCGGCGCCATCTTGCGGCTTACACCCGGCGAATGGTGCTGGCTCGTCATAGCAATCATGTCCGTTTGGACGGCTGAGGCTTTAAATACGGCTTTGGAATTTTTGGCTGACGTGGCATCCGATGAATTCCATCCCGTCGTAGGAAGGGCAAAGGACGTGGCTGCCGGTGCGGTGCTCATTTCAGCCATTGGTTCTGTTGTGATTGCCTTGCTCATTCTTGGGCCGCGCATAATCGTATTTCTCAGTCGTTAGGTTCATTCGCACCTACCGAAACAGGAATATCAAAATCCAACTCAATCGGCTCGTAATGTATCTTCGATTTGTATGCTTTTGAGAAATTATTTCTGGTATTCGTCACCATAAAGGTACCGTTACTTTTCGCGGACACCTTTATTAGTTTGCCTTCGCACTTTTCCTCTAAATTGGCAATGAAGTCCTCGGGTGCGTTTTTGTCTTTGCCGGCGATTGAGTAATGCAGCTGCCAGATGTCCTGCAGGCCGGGTGAGCTTTTAAGGATGTCCAGCACCTCCGGCTCGCCGCCCTTGCGGGCACCATTGTTCATTATGGCTACTTTCGGCCGGATGGCATGAACCAAAAATTTGGAGTTTGATGTCTTAAAGCCATGATGGCTCACCATGAACAGGTCCACCATCCCAATCGGATTATTTGGACACATGAGCTTATACTCGATTGTATTGAGCAGGTCGGCCAGGTCCAGCATGCGGAACCCGCCGAACTCAAACAGCAATCCGACGGATGCTGCATTATCGTATTCGTCCTGGTAGTCCGGCCTTGTAGCTGTGTCGCAGAATTCATTGGGTAGGCCTTCTCCCTGCAGAGGCTCGGCGAGCACGTCACCACCTGAAGTAACGACCGTAATCTTCAAGTCTTTCATTGGAATCACGTCGCCGGGCTTGACCGACATGCGTTTCCTGTCACCGATAGCTTTCAGATATGGCTCGTAATATCTCTTTTTATCCCTTTCATTTACCGTAGGTAGTATATCGCCATGGTCTACGAAAACCCGTCCGGGAATTTTCGCATCCACTTGTGGGATGTTGCCGACATGGTCGGCGTCGTAGTGGGTAGCTACGATGTAATCGAATTGTTCGATTCCGAGAGCCTGGGCCGTCTCGACGATCCGGTTTGTATCTCGGCCATCTTCTCTTGGATAGCCGGCGTCAATGAGCATCGTCTCGCCGGCCGGCGTCAGCAGAATCATCGCCTTACCACCGCAGGTGTCGATAACGTATATGTCCAGCGTCTCGGCTGCTGATGTTATGGAAATGAATAAGAACGACATGAAACAAATAAATAGGATTCTCATAAAAGCTCCTTTTCTCAGGAATTCAAAAAATTTCGGATCGTCTGACATCTGTCCCGCCTCCGGCGGGTAAACCTCTAAGTTTAGGGGCATACCAAATACAGTCAAAAAAAGCAAGGCTGATTTCACGTGTTTTACCTGCCTTAACAGAAAACCACGCCTGTCCTCCGTTTTCTGTCCTCCATCGTCTGTCTTCCGTCCTCTGTCATCCGATTCGAAAAACTTGTCCTGAGCAAAGTCGAAGGATTGGGTTTGTTTTCACCAAGTGTCCAGTTCAATTTTTTCATCGTAATTACTTACTATAATTAACTTTATATCCATTTGACTTTTTTGAAAATTGGCTTTGTTTTGCAAAAAAAGGTCGATTTGTAGAGGACTCTCGACAATCGTAGAACAGACCATGGCCACAGGCCTGCCCCCTAGGGGTGCCATGGCTAATTTGGTAATTTTTGATTTGTAATTTTGCGTTTTGCATTTTAACCCATTCGGCTTCGCTCAGTCCTAAGGACTCCTTACGGAGGGCAAGCTTTTGATTTGTGCCCCCCGCTATCCGCAATACTCAATACGCTATTCGCATAACGCGGCCATATTATACCAAAAACAGCTTAATTTTCAAGTGAAATTTACCCCGTGAGATAGGTACAACTGCCATCTAACGGGGTGAATCCTGTGAGATAGGCTGTAAATAATAAAAATGATTTTATCTCATAGAGTGAACTCCATGCGATAGGCACAGCCGCCATCTCACGGGGTGATTTCTTGATGCTCGATACTAGATGTCCTTAGACCCGGTTCGTCACGAATTTTGTCGCGAATCCGGCGATATCGCGCCGAATCGACGGACCGGCGTGCCGAATCGATGGACTCAAGACGGGCTCGATTTTCAGGGCAGTCGCTATGTCACTCACACGTAAAGCGCGTACCTGTGGCAGAGCTACGCGCTTTACGTATATTCATTCTTCAATACTTGTATTGAATTCTGCTATAAAATTATTAAAAAAAATACGACTCTCGTGCATAATCTGCTATAATCGCCGCATTATGTTTAGCTCAAAACAATGAAACTACATCCAAAAATGTTTTCACCTGACGCCGAGGCAGGCCGAGGTTGCAAAGCTGGTCTGCGATGGGCTGAATAACAAACAAATCGCAAAAAAATGTCATATCACTTACAATACCGCAAGAACGCATGTAGCCCATATTTGTGTTAAAATAGTAGTTCATGGCCGAGCAGAGCTGATTCTTCGTCTAATCAAAGTTGCCAAACACGCTAAATGAATCTGTTCCAACTTGTGGTAATCTACATATAACACCTATAAACCGCGTAGAAAATCCAATCAAAACTATGTAAGAAATCTTTTTGTATTAATATTTAGCATACGTAAAGCGCGTACGCGCTTTACGTACGTTGCTATTCTGTGATTGATAGTCAAGGTGAAAAAAATGTGAAAGAAAAGAATAAACCCGTGAGATAGATAACCGTATTACCAGCTAACCCCGTAAGAGTTTTATCCCACTGGTTGAATAATAGGGAAATTACCATGACTTGCTGTAGCAAGCCATAGGCTGGCGAGGTTGTAAAAAAGATGTGAATCTAATTCCTCAACACTATAAACGGGTGGCTGTCACTAGTATTCCCGTCGAAAAACGCCATCCCGCTTTGCTGTTGTTTCCGGAAGCCATCATGAGGAGCATTAGTCTTACGCAGGAGCGAAGCGACGAAGTAAATAGGAACAGGGGCCGAACTGGAGGACGCAACAGCAACATGGATTCAAATCTATCCGCAAAACCCCCTTGACCTTCGCTTGTCTGTAAGATACTTTACCTTCCAAAGGTGAAACCCTTGCGTAGGGTAAAACTAAAAATGAAAATTGCCTTTTCTTTAAGGCTACAATTTATCTCAATATGAAAACAAGGAGATACTTACTCCTACAAAACTATAATCTAATTAAACATTTAATGGACGTTGTTTTATGAACCATTCCTACGAAGAAATAAGAGATATTATTTTAGATTTGCTCTCTGGCCGGGAAAAGGGATATCAGGATAATTTGATCCAATTTGAAGAATTAGCATGTGCTGTTGCGCAAATATTTCAACAAAGAGAAAATGAACGACAACCTATGACTTATGGCACACCTCGACTTTCTATGCCGGACAAAGAATTGGTCAGAGATGTTTTCTGGGATTTGTTTCGACAGGGTATAATTATTCTTGGATATAATGATGCTAATCCTAAATATCCATTTTTTAGATTGTCTCACAATGGTCAAAAAATCCTTGAGAATAGTATAACCTATTTCTTTTATGACGTTTCAAGCTACGAAGTGGCAATAAAAAAAGAAGTGCCAAAAATTGATGATACAACTCTTATTTATCTGAAGGAAGCAATGCAAGCTTTTCGTGCTGGTTGCCTTTTGTCATCATCGGTAATGTTGGGTGTTGCTACAGAACACACTTTTTTACTATTGATGGAAATAATAGATCAGAATCCAGAACATAAATTAATCGCTACCGCAGTTAATAAGGAAATAACAATTTTGCGAAAGGTGAATAAATTCAAGAACAAACTAGATGAAACTAAACTGCCACCAGAAATAAAAGAAGATATAGACACTTATTTCGCTGGAATCCTCTCGGTCCTCAGAAATTACAGAAATCAATCGGGCCATCCAACTGGCAAAATAATAGATCGTGAACAAATGTATGTGTTGTTAAATTTATTTATACCTTACTGTAAAAAAATGTACCAATTAATGGATTACTACAAGGTAAATAAATAGTGGCTGTTGGGGCTGTTTCTATTTTAAAATTGTTAAGTATAGAAATAATGATATGGATACAAAAGACCATGAAAAGTGGGCAAAAATAATCTTAGCAGCTCTTGTTGAACGTACTAAAAATTTCCAAGGTGGAGAAAAATATATAACCTATGGCGAACTTGCCCGGCAAATAGGGTATCCCGAACCACATATTGGTGACTTATTTGGAAGCAACATAGGAAAAACCTTAGGTACATTAGGGCATATGTTTGATGGAGTTGTAATAGACGGTGAAACTATTCCCCTTATCCAATCTTTAGTGGTGAGCAAGACCAAGAAATTGCCAAGTGATGGTTTGAAGGAATTTGATAGAACTTATCCATCTCTTTCGAAGGAGGAAAAGAGAGATTTTGTCAACCTAGAATATGATCGTATTTTTCGATTTGGCGAACGATGGGAGAGGGTCTTAGAGAAATTAGGAATTCCTAACACAAGAAGCTCAATATCAACTATAAAAGAAAATTCTTTATATAATCCGTATGGTAGTGAAGGATCGCCAGAACATAAAGCTCTAATAGATTTTATTGCTGCTAATCCTACTGCAATTGGTATACATCATGATAACTTAAAAAAAGTAACTGAATATCCTTTGAGGTCTGGCGATAAAATAGATTTGGTTTTTGAAACATCAGATTCAATTATTGGCATTGAGGTTAAATCTAAACGTTCTGGGATTGATGATTTGGAGCGAGGACTATATCAATGTGTTAAATACGCCGCTGTTCTTGAGGCAACGAATAAAGTTGAAAATAAAATTAAAAATGTTTCTTGTTTGCTTGTCCTTGAAGGTGAATTGACAAATAAATTAAAAAAAGTACAGAAAATTTTAGGAATAACTGTTTACCCAAATATATCCTCTAATTTCTAAATCCTACCTATCATGACCTTACCCCATTTATTGTACGACTACGAAATTACCCACTGGTTTTACGGGCTTGGCGGCCTGTCCTCCGTAGCACTGCGGATGGTGGACAGTTAAGATTCGCAGTCGAATTTTTGTCAAAATGGCCGTGCACTTTTCTTCGAATTGATTTCGATGAGTTGTGCTTGATAATAAGTTCGTATCGCGTACCTTAGGCACGAGTGAAGCGTGAAGCGTATCTCGTGTAAATTTAGTATAAGATGCTGAATGGCCACTTTTTTTGTCATGTCGAGCCCGGTCGAGACATCTGGCTGCGGACGATAATTGACTTCAATTCGAGAGCAGATCTCTCCACTTCGGCCTGCCGTTGGCAGTCCTCCGGTCGAGATGACGTGTGAAGGGATTGCCGCAATCGTCCCGACAAGTCGGGATTCCTTCGCAATGACATTGGTGGAGGACTGCGTTAGAGAATTCGTTAATTTGTGATTGGTGAATTGATACTTGATGTTTGCCTGACGATAATAAAGATTCGCAGCCGGATATTTTGATAAAATGGCCTTGCACTTTTCTTCGAGCTGATTTCGATGAGTTGTGCAGGTTTGACAATATTGATTCCATTAGAGCTTTACGCTTCAACATAATGCACCTTGAGTGGTTCGTCTCCCAAAAAACCTAAGTTTGAGCTTTAATGTTACTAACAAGGACAAATGCAAATAATACGATGATCAAAAGTTTTTTATTCATATTAACATTCTCCTGTGGTTTCCTATAAAAAATTTATTGAATCGTAATCTTCGTCATCTTTAAATCTTTTGTATCGGAGCTGTTTCCGTACCATACCTCATACTCTCCAGCAGTTACAGCCATTTTACCGCTGGCCCGATCGAAAAATTCAAATGCAGTATAAGGCAGGTTGATAACTGCCTGACGGGTTTTGCCGGCAGCAACATCGATCCGCTGAAAACCTCTTAAGGTTTTAAGCGGCCCATCCGTGTCGTTTGCCTTGCGTACATAGACCTGAGCGATTTCCGTTCCGTCGCGTTTGCCGGTATTCGATACAGGCACTATCAACTCGATGGTTTCGTTAGTTTTGATATTAGTTTTATTTAACTTTGCATTGCCAATTGAGAAGGTGGTATAACTCAATCCAAAACCAAAGGGGAAAAGAGGATCGGACATGTAACGGTAAGTGCGGCCTTTCATCGAATAATCTTCAAAATCCGGCAGTTGTTGCATGTTCTTGTAAAAAGTAATAGGTAATTTTCCCGATGGATTATAATCGCCGAACAGAATATCGGCCACTGCTTGTCCACCGGATTCACCACCGTACCATGCTTGCAATATAGCATCGCAGTTTTCGGTTTCGGGTACCAATCCTATGGCAGAACCGGAACAATTCACGAAAACGACCTTCTTCCCGGCTTGTTTCAATGTTTTTAAGCAATTACGCTGTACCGAGGGAAGTTCAATTTCGGTACGGTCACCGCCTTTGAAACCCGGGTATGATACAGGCATCTCTTCGCCTTCAAGCAGTGTCGAAAGGCCGCCGACAAATACTACAACATCAATTCCCTGAAGCTTCTTTATAAGTTCGGTATAATCGACGTCTACTTCTTTGCCAAAATTAAATTCTATGTTTGCCTGCCAATTGTACAACTGGGCATAGCGGATCTCTATTTTATACTTCTTACCGCTTTCAACCTTGAATGGAATTCTTGACGGAAGTGTCCGCCAATTTTGATACCTTGTAAGAGATTCACCATTTACCAACAATTCGAAGTATCCTGTAGCTCCACATTTGAATGCAATTTCTTCATTTTCAGAGGACGTGAACTCAGTTTCATATTTAGCTGAAAAACCTTCGAGCCGAACCCCGGGCGCAAATTCATGTTGCCCGGCAGTGGTTAATTTTATCGGGTTTACAATCTGTCGAGTTGCGACAATATCACCCTGATGGTCTTCATTGTTCCAGTAGGTGGCTTTAAAACCTTTCTTGCCATCAATCGAACATTTCGAAAAATAGCTTTCTGTCACTTTATCCTCAACCAGATCGCATCCCTTGTCATAAAGAATCTTATCAGCCGAAAGCTTTGAAGTAATACCGTCGAGAATTGTGATTGTCCGGATCGGTTTTCCATTATAATTGCCCCATAACATAGGTTCATCATCTGCATTTGGGCCAATGACAGCTATCTTTTCAACCGATTTTTTTAAGGGAAGAATATTATTTTTATTCTGAAGAAGTGTCATTGATTCACGAGCCATATCCAAAGCAAGTTTTCTATGCTCTTCATTGTTCACAACCGACATGGGGATTTTTGACCATGGAACGAGCGCATCGTCATCCATTTCAC
>Ga0315532_1003071_pt1 | contig 10936 bp, 8 predicted proteins | sample SalMarWE160370MG_FD_203082 | JGI IMG/M metagenome (GOLD analysis project Ga0315532, IMG submission 203082) | Salt marsh sediment microbial communities from the Plum Island Ecosystem LTER, Massachusetts, United States - Salt Marsh Sediment WE1603-70 ... | reverse complement strand
AAGCTTGAGGAAATCTGCGATATGGAAATAAATAATTTCCGTTCATACCTTGAGGCAATCCGCCATCGTCATCACTTTTTCCATCAAAACGGCTGCCGACTTTCAGACCACGGCCTTGAAACTGCATACGCTGAAGATTACACCGAAAAAGAAGTCGAAACAATCTTCGGTAAAATCAAACGCGGAACAGAACTTGATGTCTCCGAGCGCCTCAAGTTCAAATCAGCAATGATGGTCGAATTTGCTCTAATGGACTACGAGGCCGGCTGGGTCCAGCAGCTTCATCTCGGCGCCCTTAGAAACAACAATACACGAATGCTCAAGACTCTCGGCCCGGATACCGGATACGATTCCATCGGTGACTTCGAGATAGCCAAGCCGTTAGCCAAATTCCTCGACCGTTTAGACTGTCAAAATAACCTGCCTAAAACAATTCTTTACAATCTCAATCCGAGGGACAATGCCCTAATGGCCACTATGATAGGCAACTTCCAGGATGGCTCCGCTCCCGGTAAAATTCAGTACGGCTCAGCCTGGTGGTTCCTCGACCAAAAAGATGGGATGCAAGAACAGATGCGCGTGCTTTCAAATATGGGCCTATTGAGCCGATTCGTTGGTATGCTGACCGACTCAAGGAGCTTTATGTCTTTTCCACGGCACGAATATTTCCGCAGGATACTTTGTAACATCCTCGGAGGTGACGTCGAAGCGGGACTTTTGCCTAACGATATAGAGCTGCTTGGGAAAATGGTCGAAGACATCTGTTTTAACAATGCCAAAAACTACTTTCCAATGGCACTATAGACAATTCTATATTGTATGCACCGATTAAACGTCTCCAGGATGTCCCACCCATATCCACAGAAGTACGATCAACTTTTTCAAAGTTCAGAGCTTTTAGAACTCTTTCGCGTGAATTCATAATATTGTAGGTATCCTCTCTTGCTCAATTTAAGATACTCGAATGCTACTCTGCGAAGTAGCGAAGATTCGCTTTCTTCGCTACGAAGCACAAGTTAAAAGATTCATTTTCAAAAAGATGTCTTGCAAGCTCGGCATAACCTTCACCCAATGGGTGACTGGCATCGCGATACATACTGCTGGGCAGTACTTCAGGCATATAGTAAGGAATATTATTCTGCTGAAGCCAGGCCTCAATCTTTTTTTTCATCTGCCGGTAAACGTCTAAGCTTGCGTCATTCAATATATGCTCATTAAACGGGCCAACCAATACGAATACTCTGTTTCCTCTTTCCTCTAATAATTCAACCGAGTGCTTAAAAAATCTCCATTGCAATGAATTATCAGTCGCTACCCATTGAATATCCTGTTTGGTTACACCTTTTTCATACCAGGGAATATTTTCGTTTCCATTATATTTATCAGAGACCGGCAGTTGCAATGTAATATTCTGCAAAGGGTTTTCATAAGGATGCTCTAAAGTCCACCTCGGCAGGTCCATATTACCGAAATACGCCCTTTTCAAATGGGACGTCCAGCTAAAAAAAGATATATAACGTTCAATCACTGACTTGATTCTCACAGAAAAAGAGGCCTTATAGCACGGAATATTTGGGATAAACTGCGGTACTAATCGGGGATGATTGAAACTGAACTCTTTTTCGATTTGCAAATCATGCTTTTCAGAGCTTATCCATAAGGAATTAAAATGCAAAATAACATTCTTGTCTGCAATGTCACGACCATAGTATTTGAGCAAGCCTGCCAATGCCACCGGATGAATACCGTCCACGCCCATATTAACGAACATATCTCGGCCTGCAATTTCATTAAGATAGTGAGTCAACGTATTATCCTCGGACACATAATGTCCCCAAATAACCGAATCGCCTATCACTAATGTTTTTTCATCTGAACAAGCCCATTGACGGTATCGGCTGAACAGCCAGTAATCATCGCTCAAGTTGTAAGGTAAGCGATAGTCTGAACCAGGCCTGAATTTCTCTACTTGTTCCCAGAGTTTAGGTACAAAATAAAATAGAGCCGAGATAGTTACTGCAACAATGAACCATTCATATCCTGATAAACGCACGCAGTTGGAGCTGAAAGGAATTTGATTCGTCGCCGTACCGGCGACGGCTAAACCCTGTCCTGAGCAGGGTCGAAGGAGTTTATGGGAACCCAAAATCACAATTTATTCCTTTAGTAAATCCTCAGAACTGCAAATAAATAAACGGCGCCTCGCTTGATTTTGCGAAGACAGCCAAATATATAATCATAGCAATAACGATTCCTACGCGAACAATTCTTAATTCGAGGACCCATTTGATTCTCGATTCATAAACAAGCTGATAAAGCCAAACGGCAAAAATCAAAACCAAAGCTAACACAGGACAATTTGGATTTTCAAGACCTGAGCCGAAAATTCTGGTTATAATCAGCCATGCGTCACTAATATTTCCCGCTCGGAAGAAAATCCACGCAAAGGTCACAAAGGCAAATACGAAAAGCTGCTTTACCAATCTCGGTACTTTTTCTTTGTAAAATGATGTCCCTTCCAGCTCTCGTGTTAAAAACCGTCCTAAAGCGTGCACCGCACCCCAAATTACAAATGTCCAGGCTGCGCCGTGCCACAAGCCCGAAATAATCATAGTCAGAAACATATTTCTATACGTTTTGAACCTGCCGTGCCGGTTACCTCCTAAAGGAATATAGACGTAGTCTTTGAACCAGGATGATAAACTAATGTGCCATCTTCGCCAAAAGTCTCCCAAGCCCGTTGACAAATATGGATTATTAAAGTTCAGCATCAAGCGAATACCCATCATACGAGCCAGGCCGCGAGCCATATCCGTGTAGCCGCTAAAGTCAAAATAAATCTGCCAGGAAAACAAAAAGGTCGCAAGAATCAAAGCCGGTGACATAAACTGCTCAGGAGCAGCATAGACCTTATCTACATAAAGAGCCATATAGTCTGCCAATGCAACCTTCTTGAAAAGCCCAACGACAAATAGAGAAAGTCCATCCGTGACATCAGGGATTGATATTCTAGGCGTTGTGTGCAGTTGCGGCAATAGGTTCTTAGCCCTCTCGATAGGTCCGGCCAATAACCGAGGAAAAAGAGAAACATAAGCTGCGTAAGCTACAAAGCTTTTTTCTCTCTCTATATCGCCGCGATAGAAATCGATAGTGTAGCTCATGGATTGAAGCGTATAGAAAGATAATCCCACAGGCAAAATGATACCCGGCTCAGCAATAGCATACGGAATGCCTAAAGATGATAACAAAAAGTTTAAATTATCAGTGACAAAGCCGCCGTATTTGAAAAAGCCCAATAGAGCAAGATTGTTAAATATGCTGACAAAAAGCCATGCCTTTCTCCGGCTGCTTTTTTCCATTCTTACAACAACGAGGTAATCAACAAGTGAGGCATAAGCAATCAAAACCGGATACAAAGGATGGAAGCAGCCATAAAAAAAGTAGGAAACAATCAAAGAAAAAAACAATCGAAGTCTTGTCCTCTTCAGGACAAGATAAATCGGGTATACAATCAGGAAGAATAATACAAAGGACCAGGTATGAAATAACATTTAGCCCTCTTTTATTTAATCAAAACTCGAATGTGCTCTTCAACCGAGGCTGACATCACATCCAGGTTGTAACCACCCTCAAGTATGGAAACAAGCCGACCTTCACAGCACTTCTCCGCTATACTCTTGACCATCTGCGTTAGCTGTGCAAACCCCTGCGGTGTAATATTCATCCCGCCAAGCACGTCACCTTTACAGGCATCGAAGCCAGCGGAGATGAGTACAAAGTCAGGAGAAAACGAAAGGGCGGCAGGCTCAAGCTTTTCACGGAAGACCTTCAGATAATCATCATCTCCAGAGCCAGCCGGCAAGGGGACATTGATATTATAATTTAAGCCTTTGCCGCTTCCTTTCTCTGCTCTACTCCCGGTACCTGGATAGAAAGGGTACTGGTGCACACTAAAGTATAATACGGTAGGGTCGTCATAAAACATTGACTCAGTACCGTTGCCGTGGTGCACATCCCAATCTACAATGAGTACTTTTTGCAAGTTGTATTTTTTCTGGATGTACCGTGTGCCGATAGCAATATTGTTAAAGATGCAGAATCCCATCGCTCTATCTTTCATTGCGTGGTGGCCCGGCGGACGAACTGCGCAAAAGGCGTTTGTAATTTCTTTCTGCATAACTGCATCAATAGCTGTGAGCACTCCCCCCGCGGCCATCAGTGCAACTTCATAAGATTTCTCTGATATCGGGGTGTCTAATGAATCCAGATATGCAATACTGTTTTTGCAACTTGTTTTGACTCGCTCTATGTAATGGGGTGAATGAACAGTTTCAATCCATTCCATCGCAGCAGGCTCCGGCGTGAGTGCAAACAATCCTGTGGTGAGCTTGCCCCTAAGGGGCTTGTCGAATCCATCCGAGTATAATCCACTTGCTTTCAATCTCTCGACAATTGCGACCAATCTCTGCGGCGATTCCGGATGACCAGGCGTCGTTTTGTGCTCTAAATATATATCATCATAAACAAATCCGGTTTTTAATACTTGCATGATATCCCCTTTTCCACCAAGGTTTGGAAGCGTAATCGCGCTATTAGGCTCACTTCTGACGCAGCGAAAACCTATAGAATCATTTGCAAGGCAGGTGTCATTTAAGGATGGATCACTTGCCCGATAGGACGACCGGCAAGCAACAGAGCCCAAATTCCATGCGCCGCCTCGAAAAACTTTTTCCTCTCCCGCTGCTGGTCCTTTTGGATCCTTATCGGGGCCTTGTTTATAGTAACTTTCCGAATAATAATCATTACACCATTCTGTAACATTTCCGTGCATGTCGTAAAGCCCCCATGGATTAGGTTTTTTCTGTCCGACAGGATGTGTTTTTTCAGATGAGTTTTTCACAAACCATGCGCATGTTTTTAGTTTTCGCACATCATTACCAAAACTATATCTTGTTGTGGTACCCGCCCGGCATGCATATTCCCATTCAGCCTCGGTAGGCAGTCTGAAACCATTTGCCTCGAAATTACACTGCCAGGTCTGCTCATCGTAGCAAGGCTCAAGCCCCTCCGCCCGCGAGCGGTCGTTGCAATAAAGAGCTGCATCGGTCCAGTTTATCCGCTCTAAGGGATTCCTCGGATTCTTAAAGTGTGATGGGTCTGGAAGCTGATATTTACGAAACTCTTCCTGCATAACTTCGTATTTATCAATCCAGAACGCACTAATCCAAACCTTATGTGCGGGTCTTTCATCCGCTGCTCCCTTATCATCTCCCATTAAAAACCAGCCTGCAGGGATTGCCACCATTTCTATGCCGGTCTTCGTCGTTGTCACATCCGGCTTGTTGACGGTATCTCTGATCCGACGACAACCTGTGACAATTACCATGACCAATAAGAACCAGATAATTCGAGTTGTTGGTTTGTCGAATACGACATTCATACGATAAATTTTTTCCGCTTAAGGCCTACAGCGTCTAACAGAAAGAATAGTATAGCTTACTTTCTGTCGCTCCCGCGCAGGCGGGAGTCCATAAAAAGCTATAGAATACTGGATTCCCGCTTTCGCGGGAATGACAGACGTAGAGTATTTCCAATTTTGTTAAAGCCTTTTAGTTTTGCTCGCTGGCTACAGATTGAATCGGCACCCATTCAGGTTCTTTGTTGTGGTTACCGTCGGTAGTAACTTTTACCCATTTGCCGGACATATCACCTACACAAATATCCCAGCCCGGCGCCCTACCACCGACCTGCTGTCTACCTCGAAATGGGCCATAGCTGAAAGCGATGTACTTGCCATCCGGCGACAAATCAACGTGATAGACTTTATCTCTACGTCTGCATCTAACCAACTCACGAATATTAAGAACCTGAGGCTCATTAGATACCACAACGAAGTCGCCCATGCAAAGATTCCAGTCCGTTTCGCCCCATACCATTTTCTTGCCGTCAAGACTAAAGTCAGGCCTACAGCCTTTCACTCCCCACTTTGCAAGGTCGAAAACCCTTGTCCCATCATATTCGAAAGCAATGATGGTATCACTGTAACCCATACCTCCCTCTACTGCGCTTACAAACCATTTACCATCGGGTGACCAGCAAATAGCATAAATATGATGCAGCTCTTTATTGGGGTGCTGCCTATGCAGATGTGTTTCTAAATCATAGATTAAAAGCTCTGAAGTGGCGTACTCTTTGGTGCTGTATCGCTCGTACTCACTCTTTAGGTAAGCGATGCTTTTGCTGTCAAAACTCCAGCACGGCTGACGGGCGTTTTCTGCGACCTTAATGCGTTGCGTTCCGTTTATATTCATATAATAAACGCTTCGGACCTTATCTCTTCCTGTCCCCTCATCGACAACAAAGCTAATCTTAGTACCATCAGGTGAGACGTGAGGATACATTTCGTCCAAATCCGGCGTGTTGGTAAGATTAACGGGATTGGAACCATCCGCGTTCATCAGGAACAGCTCCCAGTTTCGTTTTCCATCGGTTTGGCGGTATGTTTCGTATATGATTTTAAACGGGATTTCTTCCAGCTTCAGTTCGGCTCGCGACAAAGGAACCATTTCGGGCTTTTGCTTGTTTTGTTCTTGTGCATAACAAATAACGTTGCCGATTGAAAACAGACTTAATATGAGTAAGGAAAGGAAAGTACTAAAACCTATACTAAGCAGTTCTCTTCTGATGTCGTGCGATTTTCTTCCCATGTTATTTATTCCTTCAAGTGTTACCAGAATAGATATCTATACAAACAACAAAACTAATGAAGCTAAAACACAATATCCTACAACCTCAGATTGTACTTAGTTCGCAAATTCACAAATAGATTTTATATTATGAATTGAAGACACACTAAAATCAATAGTCATTGACACACAAAGGCCTATTTCAGAGATGTTCGGCCCTTCCCCATGGTCTGTTTTTTATTATAAAGTCATTTCGTAAATGGGCGATACAGGATTCGAACCTGTGGCCTCACGGGTGTGATCCGTGCGCTCTAACCAACTGAGCTAATCGCCCGCAGCCTACCTCTAATTAAACCGTTTTCGCTCAAGCCTGTCAAGCTTTCCTGTCACAGCAGCTCTGTAGCAATAAGGTTGACCTTTCCAAGTTTGACGCCCTTTAGACTCAATATATTTTCGCCGGTCTTATTGATTTCGCCAACCTGACCTTTGAGAACGATTATCTCCATACAATCGTGAGCGTCCAGATGAACGTGCATAGAGCAAATCGTCTGTAGTAGATGTGAATGCTGCATACCTACAAGCTCCTGCATCAATTTTGTTGAATGGCGGTCGTATATCACAAACACCGCAGCGACGGCTTTGGCCTGTGGGTCGCTCAGACGCTCGCTGCTTAAACGCTGACGTATCAAATCACGTATGGCCTCGGACCCGGCATGGATAACCCTGTTTGGCAATGAGCTTGTCGAAGCTCGCAAGCAGCTTTCTCTCCAACGACACACCAATACGCTCAACCTGCTCCATTTTTTACTTCCTTAAGAAGATAACCCTGCGTGGGGCCAAACAAATCTGTCTTCTGTCATCCGTCCTCTGTCCTCTGCTTACTGGTCACATAGATTACCTGTTCGGCAAACAGATTAGGCGCAAATTTCACCGGGCTAAGATAATTCTTAACCAACGGTATCCTTTTTTCAACCTTAACGCCCAGCTTTTTACAAAACTCGTCGAAATCTCTCAGTGACAGAAAATGTATGTTCGGCGAATCATACCATCTGAAAGGAAGCCGCCTGGTCACAGGAGCTTTGCCTTGAAAGAAAAGTTGTACCCTGCTCCTCCAATAAGCAAAGTTGGGAAAGCTCACTATCACCTTTTTTCCGACTCGCAGGAGCTCCTTAAAAACTTTTTGGGGATTTTTTATTGTCTGCACTGTTTGTGACAGGATTACATAATCGAAGCTCTTGTCGCCGTAATACGCCAGCCCCTGTTCAATATCCTGCTGTATAATCGGTATCCGTCTGCAGACGCAATCCAGCACAAGCTCCTGGTCAAGCTCGATACCTTCAGCCTTTATATGTTTGTCACGCACAAGATTGGCGAGCAGCTCTCCGTCACCACAGCCGACGTCGAGCACAGTGCTGTTTGGCTCAATGAGAGATTCAATCAACTCGTAATCTACGCGTGTTCTTTGTGCCTGCTCAAACTTGCTGAGTTTCCGCGTACTCCGTGCATAACACGAACACGGCTGCTGTGTTCCCTGCTGCCTATAAGTAGCCTGCAAAAAGCAGCAGATGAATCTGCCCAAAACATCAGGCTCTAATAAAAACGCATCGTGGCCGTAAGGCGAAACAATATTACAATAGCTTACATCCTTCCTGTCCGCGGCGAGGGCTTCGACCATCGCCTTAGATTGCGCAGGCATAAAAAGCCAGTCACTGGTAAAGCTGATTATAAGGAATCGTGACTTGGTATTAGCAAAGGCCTTGGTTAATGAGCCATAGTCTTTCTGCAGGTCGAAGTAATCCGCCGCCTTGGTTATATAAAGGTAGCTGTTGGCGTCGAATCTTTCCACAAAGGTTTGTCCCTGGTAGTCCAGATATGTCTCAACAGCAAACTCGGAATTGAAATCATAGCTGTACTGCTCGGCACCTCGCAGTTCCCGCCCGAATTTTTCCCGCATACCCTGTTCTGAAAGGTAAGTTATGTGCCCAATCATCCGGGCGATTGCCAGGCCTCGGTCCGGACCTCTTTCTCCGTGATATTGGCCGTCGGTGAAATTTGCATCCGCCAATATGGCGTTTCGGCCAACCGCATCGAAAGCAACCGACTGTGCGCCGAGATGAGACGTTGCGGCAACGGCTATAGCCGATTTGACAAAATCAGGAAAGAAAATTGCCCACTGTAGAACCTGCATTCCACCGATGGAACCTCCTATCACTGTCAGAAGCTCTTTTACTCCAAGTTTGTCAAGCAATAGTTTTTGAACCTTAACCATATCCGCGACAGTTATAATCGGGAAATCTAAGCCGTATGGCTTGCCTGTTGCCGGATTGATTGAAGATGGCCCAGTCGTCCCGCTGCAGCCGCCGAGAAAATTCGAGCAAATAACAAAATACTTGTTTGTGTCAATCCCCTTGCCGGGTCCGACCATATTATCCCACCATCCCGGCTTTTTATCAGTGGGGCAATTATAACCTGCAACGTGTGCGTTGCCGCTAAGGGCGTGACATATCAAAATTGCATTGTTACCAGCTTCGTTAAGCTGGCCGTATGTCTCGTAAGCCACATCAATTGGAGCCAGCTTCTTGCCGCACTCTAACTCTAAAGGCTCATGCGGCTCCACTAACCTTATCGTATGGGTCTGCACAACACCAATTGAATTTTCATCAATTTTTGCCATTGATGCTAAAAAAATTAAATATCAAAATGTAAAAATCAAAAATATGGAGTTGCCCCCTAAAGGGCAACGAATTCCTTAATTTTGATATTTGATTTTTAATTTTTTTATAATACTTCAAGCCGACGAAGGATTGCCTTTGTCCAGCGGGAGCTCCGTACCAGCGAGAAGACAAGCAATAATAAAATCAGCAGCCAATAGCCGGTGAACCTCAAATAGTGCATGGCCATAGCGAATATGCCGTTATTCTGGGCGGTACACCACTTTACCAGCTCCGCTGGCGTATATATCGCTCCTATAACAATATTGCCAAAGAAGCTCTGCCAGGGCAGCAGAAAAACAACCATAATCAGCGAGAGGAAAAATGCTCTGCAAATATGGTTTATGCCGCCGAGCCTGCCGATGAGCGAGACCTTAAAACTAAACAGCAATGTAAGGCAATAAAGCACAGCCGCCAGGATAATGATAAAGTTACAAAAACGAATGACCCAGTTTAAATGCTTTATTCGTATGCCGAAGAATCGTTTTTGTTGTGGTTTTTCTGCCTTTCCGGCCTCGGCTTGCGCCGAGGCAAGTTCACCGCTGTTATTTGGATCGCCGGCAACCACCTTCTCAGCAGCCTTTTTGATTGTATCCTCGCCCAGCGTTGGGCGGGATTGTTTTGCCCCGTCTTGCTCCAGAGATACGTCAAGCTCCTTCGCCTCAGGCTGTACGGCTGGCTTACTTAAAGCTGATACGGTTGCAGGAAGGACACTTACCACAGTTTCAGCTTTGACGTATCCGATATCAACAAGCCAAAAAGATACCTGCAGCAGGAACAGGCACAGTATCACAACGATAGCTAAAAAGTTTTTCCAGCATCTGCACACGCCAACCGCTTCGAGGCAATCGGTGGTATCAACCAAATTACTTTGATTATTATGATTTCCATTCATTTTCTAAGCCTCCTTACTTCATACCTTATGGGCGTACTAATTCGATAAGGGCTTTTGACTAAGCTCCGTCGAAGCCCTAACCACAAGAATTTGCGCCTCTTTAGACTTTTGCAAACCTTGTGTCTTCCCCTCCAGGTCGCATCAGCGGATACTATCATAATGAGCTAACAAAGACAAGAATCTTTTCCATAAACAGGAACAGCTTGGATGCGTGTTTATTGAAAAATTGATTTAAAGAACCAAAAATCTACCTACAAACTCGACACGTATCATAGGGACACTATTTATGAAAAATATGTTTGAACTTTGCTGGTGAATTTCGTAAGATAATTTCTTTGAATCTTGACTGTCGTCAGACAAGTTTGGATTTTGCCTATTGCCTGTTATACCCGGCACAATCTATTTAGCACAAACACAGTAATATTGCCTTGCATTTAACAAAACGAAAGGAACAATGGCAATGGCGTCGACCCCCGATCAAGTCGGGGGCAGCCGTTTATTCTTGGGCCGGAATTGTCTTTTGACCGCCAGCAGGAATGTTTTGTCGGAGAAAACGCCGAATCAACCAACAAATACATCAAGTGCTCTTACCGTGAGCCATTTGTTATGCCTGAAACGGTGTAAAATCTATAAGGGACAGCCCA
>Ga0315532_1003064_pt1 | contig 10961 bp, 8 predicted proteins | sample SalMarWE160370MG_FD_203082 | JGI IMG/M metagenome (GOLD analysis project Ga0315532, IMG submission 203082) | Salt marsh sediment microbial communities from the Plum Island Ecosystem LTER, Massachusetts, United States - Salt Marsh Sediment WE1603-70 ... | reverse complement strand
AGCAAGCCGCCCACTACTACAACCACTACCACGCCCTGGCTCCCGACGACCTCCTGGGCCTCAAGCGGTTGGCCGGGGTGTGCATCGCGCTGGAGGAGGCCGGGGTGGAGGACCCCAGTTGCCGGGAGGCGGCGGAGCGGGTGATGGAGGGACAGGGAGACAAGGGGACAAGGGGACAAGGAGAGGGGGAGATGCTCCACTCTCCATTCTCCACTCTCCATTCTCCTGCCTCTGTGCTGCGCGAGGCGCTGGAGGCCCGCACCGACGACCGGCGCATCGTGGCGGAGTTGCTGGACGTGCCGGTGGAGGATGTGGAACTGGGGCCGAATTTGGTGAAGAACGGGGGATTTGAGGAGTGGGAACATACGAATCCTGTTGGGTGGAGACTGGGAACCTATTTGGGCCAGAGTAGAGATGAAGGGCTATATGTTGCAGGTGAGGACACGCTGGTTGCAGACGGGGAGGCGGCCAGGATTACTGCCTTATGGGGCGGAGCAATGCCTGACGGAACGATGACATACGCTGAGTATATCGGAGATCCTCTCCTGGTTACGAACGCTAAACACCTTGTTTCCCTATGCTATGCCTCTCGACACTCGGAAGGTACTGGCTTAGTTTTCCTGGGTGAATATACCCGTCCCGATGGTTTAGTACTTGTTCATGCCGGCTTACCGGATTCTGATGGACAGTGGTCGGTTATCCGCGTCCTGGTTGACGGTCCGCCTGCACCGACGGCTGTAATGCCTCTGGTAAGAAATTGGGGAGTTGGACAATTGTGGATTGATGAACTGGAGATTAGGCCGGTTGCTTACACGGAGGGGCTTTATCAGTGATCACTGGCACTGTGGGACAGAAATTGCAGAAGCCTTGTGATGTCGGAACAACCTCAAGTGGACCGAATCGCCGGGTCGTGACTGCAAGGAGCAATAACCTACGTGTAGGAGATGCCACAGTCAAAAAATGGTCGCCAAGAGTGCGTTTGTTCCCTGTCATTTTCTTCATTACTTATCTAAATTTTACGGTTTTTTTGTTTGCCTTTGGTCCCTGGCCATATCCGGTAGTGAATGGCACGAAACTATACGTCTTTCTTGCCTTTGCACACCTCGCCCTATTGGCCGGATACCTTAGTGCAGCGTTCCGTAAACCAGGGGGCTATTATGGCCGCTGGTCGGTGCAGCGCCTCGTGACACTCAGCCTGGTTGTAAACCTGTTGCTGTTCTTCCCTACCTCAGCGTTCTTAACGGGGAGGACGATTCCTGATGTTTGGGGTGCGTTCGCGAATTTGGGTGCCGCATATGCTAGATCAAGGTTCATTCGGGAAGAGGGAACGCCAATTATCATGTATCTGCGGATGTTTGCGGGGCCGTTTCTCGCTATGTCATTGCCGCTTACTATCTTTTACTGGAAGAAACTGAAACCAACCATACGTAAGTGGGCAGTAGTTGCTATCTTAGGAGAGGTGGCAATGTATATCGCTATGGGCACGAACGCGGGAGTGGCCCGATTTGCCTTGGTAGTGCCCTGGTTGCTCCTTGCCGGTCATTTTTCTGGAGTGCAAAGGTTGAATTGGCTTCGTAAGAGTCGCTTTCTTGTCGGTAGTATTATCTTATTGGTTCTGTTTTTTATGTTCTTCTCATCAGCGATATCTACGCGAGGCAGTTCCCTTTCAGCACATTACTCCCCGGCTATAGGAAAGTACGCGGATGTCGATAACTTTATGGTGCGTTACTTGCCGCCCAGTGTACAAGATGGAGTACTAAGTCTGACGAGTTATGTGACTCACGGATATTATGCGCTCTATTTGTCATTAGATGAACCGTTTATGCCTATGTTCGGAGTTGGCAATTCCTTGTTCCTTTTTCGTCAAGCAGCCAGAATAACGGGCATTAAAGAGATCATGAATTGGCCGTATCCCGTCAGAATTGAAAAATACGGTTGGGATGCTTACGGTTTGTGGTCGACCATCTATCCCTGGATAGCCTCGGATGTATCATTCCCAGGTACGATTCTAGTTGTGTTTCTCGTTGGACGGCTTTTTGCACTATCATGGCTAGATACGCTCAAAGGTAATAATCCTTTTGCTATAGCGATATTTGCTATGTTGCTGATGATATTGTTCTACTTTCCCGCTACTAATCAATGGCTTCAGGGCGGCGAGGGTCTTGTAGCTTTCTGGGGAATCCTGGCATTGTGGCTATTTACACGCAGAAAATACATGTGGGGACAGAAAAGGATTATCTAGTGAGCATGGATACATTCGAACCACTAGTCTACATTATTGTTATTACCTTTAACGGGGAACATCACTTGCGGATGTGTTTGCCATCGCTCCAAAAAACCAACTACAGCAATTATCAAGTTGTATTAGTAGATAATGCATCTGAGGATGGTTCGTTCGAATACGTACGTAGCAATTTCCCAGTTGTGAAGGTAGTTAGAAATCCGGCGAATTACGGATTTGCTAAAGGCAATAATATCGCTATGCGGATGGCTGTTAGTGAGGGCGCGAAATATGTCCTGCTCCTAAACGATGATACCATTATTCTAGACCCGAATTGGTTGCAGCAAGCGGTTGCAGTTGCTGAACGAGATCCAATGATAGGCATGGTGGGTTTTGAATTGACGGCTGACGCATCAAAATCGGCCCCATCTGATTTGGTGGTTAAAGCTGTGGAACGGATTTCAGGTTGCGCTTTACTGATCAGAAGTGATGTGCTGAAAAGGTTGGGGTATTTTGACGAGGTTTATTTCGCTTATGCTGAGGAGAGCGACTTGGAAATGCGCGCAATGAAGGCTGGTTATCGTTTAAAGCAGATTAACATGCCAGTATACCATAAAGGGAAAGGCTCTTTTTCCAAGTTTCCTATTGCATTTGCTTTCTTGTTCATCAGAAACTGGATACGTTTTTCTATCAAAAACGAGTCTTTAGGAAAGGCTTTGCTGCGTCCCTTAATAGTGTTTGATTTGCTGTGTAATCCATTTCCAATTCGGCGAAGGGATATTGATTTCGCATTGCATTCGAAGATCAATACGGGGAGTCGTGGCCTGAACTTGATGCTGCTCATCGGCGCCGTTTTGTGGAATACTGTATTTCTTCCTCAGACATTGTTTATTAGGCTTCAAGAACAGCGTAGGGTTAGATCGGCAAGGAAGATGTTATTGGGCTGAGGGTTTGTGCCCAGGGCCACAAGGTGATGAAGTTTATTCGCGAAACGGTGCTGAAGATGGATCTGAAGAATTTGCAGAGAGCATCCACTGATTCGCATTGAGTGTATATACTTATTGTACGTTACCAGAATGGTGCATTAGTCATGCCACTCGTGATGGGAGGAGCAGCGTAATGATTCACAGCAAAAAAGTGTTTCTTTGGCCTCGCTTAAAGAAAGCTATTAGAATTCCAATAATCATTTGTAATTGGACACAAGTATATCAGAATATTCTAGCAAACCGTTCGCTGGATCACCTGTATCTACGAGATGGAACGAGGTTGTGGGCATCACCTGGAATAGATCTTTGGAATCACTACAACAGCATCTGGGAGCATAAGACTTATACTTCAAAGTATGAGATTACGCAAGGTGGTATTGTAATTGATATTGGGGCAAATATTGGTTTATTTTCAGTCCTTGCCGCTAAGCATGCCAAAGAAGTATATAGTTATGAGCCTTTTCCTGAAAGTTTCAGCTATCTTCAAAGAAACGTACGAGAGAATGCTCTGAATAATGTTAAGTGTTTTCAGTATGCTGTTGCTGCACAATCAGGTGAAGTCCGCCTTAACTTAGGAACAGTCGCAACTGCCAACAGTATTTATGATCTTGGTATGTCCAAATCAAATAATTCCATCCGAGTAAGGTGTACTACCTTACCAGATATCTTTGAAGAAAACCAGATACAGTTCTGCGATTTTCTCAAGTTGGATTGTGAAGGGAGTGAGTTTGAGATTCTCTTAAGTACACCCCCAAAGTATTTATCTCGTATACTTACGATTAGTCTGGAGTTTCATGATCATCTGACTGGGCATACGCATCTAGAGTTGTTGGATTACTTGACGCGTAACGGCTTTGCGGTAGAGGTTTTGAGTAGTGATGGGCCATACGGTATTCTTGCTGCTCAACAATCTTCTTCGCACGTTGATCAGAAGCACAATGGAGATCACTCGCTATGCCACTAGTGAGCGTTGTAACCCCGTCCTATAATCATGCCAAGTTTTTACCTGACAGGATTGAGTCGATACACAGCCAGACGCTAAAAGATTTCGAGTGGATTATAATAGACGATTGTTCAACTGATAATAGTCGCCAGATCCTACAAGAAGCGGCGATATGTGATCCTCGGATCAAGCTTTTTTTGAACGACGAAAACTTGGGGATGGCGGGAACAACTCGACTTGCTATTGAAAGGTCGTCCGGCAAGTACATCCACCGCGCAGAGAGCGACGATGCCTGTGATCCACGCTTTCTGCAACGTATGGTGGAGGTTCTGGAAGCTAATTCGGAAGCCGGTTTCGCTTATTGCAGGTCTCTGCAAATGGACGAACAGGGTAACTTGTGGGGAGGGCTACGCCAAGAAAAAAGTGATCGAGTCTGGTCGGGCAATGATCTATTTGCCTCCCTGGTAATGGGTAATTTCATATCCGGCGGAGCTATTCTTTTTTCGCGGGCTGCCCACGATGCAGTGGGGGGATTTGGTATCGAACCATTTCGAACGGCGTGCGATTGGCATTTCTCTTTAAGAATGTGTCTTCAGTATGACGTGGCTTATGTAAGTGAACCATTAGCCTGTCATCGAACACACGCAGAGAACCTTGATGTCCAGGCAGGAAAGTCTTTCGACTTAAAGCCCGTTTTCAATGAGACTTATGGTGTTTTATTTGATGTCTTCCAAAGGATGATATTGGAGAATAATGATCTCAGGAATTTACAGCCATCTGCAATTCGGCATGTGACGCTTGAGAGCATGACGCGCTTATATGTTAAAGCGATGCTCAGGGGCAAACGAGATATAGCACGACAAATCCTTGAGGGTGTTTACTATTATGATCCGAGTGCCCCTACTGGCTGGGCTTGGGTTTGTGGTTGTTTTTCGGCTTTGATAAAGCAAGAAATGTATGACTTGTTCTCAGGTCTCGTTAGTAAGGGTATAACCAAGCGCCGCTCATGGGAATATGACAGAACATGTTAAAACGGGTTGCTAACGGTCTGGCATCATTATCGTTGGCTCAAATCCTGACCGCCATCGGAAATCTGGTGTTGGTCCCCATGTACCTTGCACATTGGTCTACTTCTGTGTACGGGGAATGGATAGCACTATCTTCATTAACTGCATTTCTTTCCCTCTTTAGTGGTGGCTTGAACATCGCAGTCATCAATCGACTATCTCAGTTATATGTTGCTGACGATCAACAAGAATATGCTCGGGTGCAAAACTCTGCTTATGCATTCTACCTGGGCATCTTTGTGGTTGGCGTAGGGATATTGACCCTTTTCGTGGTTTTGGTTCCACTTTCCAAGTGGTTGGGGATAAGGTCAATCCCGTTTAAAGATGCCGAGCATATAGTCTGGTTCATTGGGGTGAAGACTCTTTGGGCCATACCCGCGGGCCTCGTATTAAACACTTATCGAATTGCCGGAAATCTTGCAGCCAGCCAGTGGATAATGAATATCCAGAATGTGCTGATCCTTGTGGGTACGGTTATCACTTTGGTATTGGGAGGAGGGCCAGTTAATATCGCTCTGATATGGTTGTTGATAGGAGTGGTAGTTACATTTATTGAGTTAGTTGATGTGAGGCGACGTATGTCTGCCCTGCAGCCAGGATTTACAAAAGCAAATTGGTTGAGTATTCGACAGGTTCTCGTGCCCAGTTGGCATTTTCTGCTGATGGCGCTATCGGGTTTATTGACTCAGCAAGGACCGGTTATCCTGATATCGTCTAGATTAGGAGGGGAGACGGTTGCAGTGTTCGTCACGATACGCACATTGATAAATCTTGTGCGGCAGACGGTTGGGACAGTGAATTATGCAGTGTGGCCTGAAGTTACCCGCCTGGAAGCGCGGAACGAGTTTAGGAAATTACAACTTTTGCATCGGTTGTTGGTATTCGGTGCTACCACTATAGCGGTCATGATCGCTGCTATGTTATTTTGGGAGGGGGATAGTATAGTCACGGTTTGGACACAAGGAGCCATAAGTGCTAATTTGTCTTTAATTCGTTTGTTACTTCTTCAACTTGTGCTGGCAACGCCCTGGCTTGCGAGTGCTCTCATGACCGCAGCGACTAATCAGAATAAAAAACTCGCGTATTCGTATTTGGCATCGTCTGTAATTGGGGTAGGTGCTATCAGCGTGCTGATAAAACAATATGGCATTTTGTCAGTGCCTATTGGTCTTATGTTGGGAGAAGCAGCTGCATGTTATCATTTTGTGATCAAAGAGTCGTGTGGGGTGATCCAAGAGTCTTATGGGAATTTTGTGCTCCGGCTGTATTTGGCTCTATTGTTTACGAGTGCCGCTGCCTTAGGGGCCGGCGCAGTTGCGCATTATGTGATTCAAGAGCCGTACATTCTGCGGTGGTTGATTGTTGGCACAGCTACGTGTATTGCCTCTGGGGCAATGATGTGGATTGTCTGGTTAGACCGGGAGAGCCGCCGTGTGTTCTTGAGATGGCTTTCTCAATCAAAGGTGTTATTACGACAAAGCCGTACCACAGGCTTGGATTAGTTTGCTTTGCGGTACTCTAGATATTAGGCCCCTCCCGAGATTTCGCGGGGTAATCACGAATTCCAGGATTGGTGGAACTGGAGGAATTAAACTTTGAAGGTAGTCGTAATTAGCGCTGTATCCTCACAACTTAATTATTTGGCAAGTAGTCTCGCCCGCCAGGACTGCCTGCATGCCTATGTGCATTCCTTTCTCAGCAGTGGGCGTTGGTGGGAGAAAGTGCTCTCACGGTTGCCGCTCGCAGGACCTAAGATTGAGAAAGGACTGAAACGGCGCCCAATGCCGGATGATCTGGATGCCGCACATATTGTCCAGCCAACAATAGCTCTGGAGTTCCTGATCGCAGCAATTGCACGCACGTTCCCTGCCAGAAGTCGTTTTCCGTATCGCTTAAGGGATATTCGAGGTCGTGTCCTCAGCAAGGCAGGAGCGAAACTTGTCCGCAATGCAGATGTTGTTGTGGCTTTTCATGATACTGCCCTGGAGGTATTTGAACAAGCCCGCCAATCCGGGGCATTGTGTGTTCTCGATTTTCCGAGCGCGCACCCTCTTTTTACCGATGACCTCGTCCGTGAGGAATCTGCTTTGTGTCCGGACTTTGCGAGCAGTCTTGTTATCAATCGACCGGATTTCCATATGAGACGGATGGAACGGGAGATAGCTCTGGCAGATTTTATTCTTGTTCCATCAGCATATGTCAGTCGAACTTTTTCTCTTTCTGGTGTTCCATCTCATAAGATAGTTACGATTCCGTATGGTGCTGATGTCAGCAGATTTAGCCCTTCAAATGTTGAGAAACAGAATAAAGATTTTCGAGTCCTCTTTGCGGGGAGATTGGAGCAACTCAAAGGACTCAGTTATCTCCTGGAGGGCTACCGGAACTTTCAGAAGCCTGATACTAGTTTGGTGTTGGCTGGTACTCTGCCACCTGACCTTACGGTCCTAAGCCCATACGAGGGGCTTTTTCAATATGTAGGATATGTCCATCCTTTGAGTATGCCGGACTTCTATCGGCAAGGTTCCGTCTTCGTGTTGCCTTCTTTGATTGAGGGTTGGGGATTTGTGGTTCTGGAAGCGATGGCATCTGGACTTCCGGTGATAGTAACAGATACCGGAGCTGCAGAAATCGTGCGTGACGGTATAGATGGATTCGTTGTACCAATCCGCGATTCTATCGCCATTACCAATAGGCTTGAAACTCTTTATTGTGATCCTGCTCTCCGGCGGCGAATGGGAGAGCAAGCTCGAAGAAGAGCTTTCGAATTTACGTGGGATAGGTATGGTAATGAGGTAACCCGTTTTCTGACCTCTAATCTGACTTCCGAGTTGCGTCTCACTGGTGTGCTATGAGGATTCTTGTTGTTGCTGGTCACTATCTCCCAGGCTACAAAGGTGGTGGTCCTATACGGACACTGGTCAATATCGCTGAACAGCTTGGAGATGAGTTCCAATTCTACATCTTAACGGCTGATCGTGATCTGGATGACCACCGACCCTATGCGAATATAGAATATGGTAGATGGTGCCAGGTGGGAAAAGCCAAGGTGCGGTATCTTTCTCCGTGGCAATGGACGGTTTGGCCCTGGGGTCGACTGTTGAGGACGATTGACTATGATATATTATACCTTAACAGTTGTTTTGCTGCTGCTACACGCCGGACGCTGTTTCTGCGGCGGTGTGGACTTATTCCTGATAGACCCGTGATTTTGGCTCCTCGTGGTGAGTTTAGCGAGGGTGCGGTCAGGCTAAAGATGATCAAGAAACAAGTCTACCTCTGGCTCACTAAATTCATTCGCTTGTATGACGGTGTTCTGTGGCAAGCCTCCAGCCAGTACGAGAAAGAGGATATTCTGAGGATATTCAATAGTCAACTCGGTGATAATTCGATTGTGATTACGCCTAATTTGCCGGGTCGTTTATCACTCGTGTTCAATTCCAAGCGGAGAGTTGTTAAACAACCTCGTTCAGCACGCATAATTTTTCTATCACGTATTGCTCGCAAGAAGAACCTTGATTTTGCGCTTGCTCTCTTAAGCGGCGTGGATGGCGATGTTGAGTTTGATATCTATGGTCCAACTGAGGATATGAATTATTGGCAAGAATGTCAGTCGTTGATAGAGCGTCTACCGGACAACGTAAAGGTGACTTACAAAGGAGTTATACATCCAGAACAAGTGTATGGTATCTTTTCTCAGTATCATCTGTTTCTATTCCCAACGCTTGGGGAAAACTTTGGTCACGCGATCTTGGAGTCATTAAGTGCAGGATGCCCGGTATTGGTCAGCGATCAAACCCCCTGGCGCAACCTGGCGGAGCAAAAAGCAGGATGGGATGTGCCCTTATCCGAACCTGAACAGTTTTATGCGGCTTTGAATGAGCTAATTTCGATGGACAATCTCACTTTTGAGCAATGGTCTCAGGAAGCACGGCAATACGGAGAAGCATTTGCCGAGGATCCCACTTTGGTAGAGGCTAATCGGGAACTTTTTCTTAAGGCGTTGGCAGGATAGAAATGCGTATTTTGCTCCTTGCCCAATGGTACATCCCCGAACCCGATATCAAGGTTCACCTGCTGGCCAAGGACCTGGTTGCCCGTGGGCACCAAGTCACCTCAATTACCGGCTTCCCCAACTACCCGCAAGGCCGCATCTACCCAGGCTATCACCAACGTCCGTGGCAATGGGAGGATATGGATGGTGTCCGTGTGCTGCGCGTGCCTCTTTACCCAGACCACAGTCGCTCTGGGATCAAGCGCATTATTAACTATTTAAGTTTCGCCACTTCGGCTTCTCTGTTAGGCCCGCTGCTCTGCGGCCCCGCCGACGTGATGTGGGTCTACCACCCGCCGCTCACCGTGGGCATTCCGGCCTGGTGGATCGGGTTGCTACGCCGTGTGCCGTTCGTCTACGAGATCCAGGATATGTGGCCGGAGACGGTTGTGTCTAGCGGAATGGTGGCATCAAAGCGTGCTGTTGTCTGGCTCGGTCGCCTGGCACGTTTCGTCTATCGTCAGGCGGCTGCAATCACCGTCATATCGCCCGGCTTCAAGCGGAATCTCATCAGCAAGGGTGTGCCAGCCGGAAAGATCCACGTCATTCCCAACTGGGCGGATGAGGATATATACCGCTTGGTGCCGCAGGATGAGGCGCTGGCAGCGGAACATGGACTGACGGGCCGCTTCAACGTGGTATACGGCGGTAATATGGGGGCGGCGCAGGGACTGCATAATGTGATTGAGGCCGCGACCTTGCTGCGCGATTTATCCGAGGTGCAGTTCGTCTTCATCGGTGACGGCGTGGACCAGGATGCGCTGCGTCAGATGGTGCGAGAACGCAAGTTGGACAACGTGCGCTTTCTGGGCCGCCAGCCTGCGCAAGAGATGCCGCGCTTTTTCGCTCTGGCGGATGTGCTGTTGGTACATCTAAAGCGTGATCCCCTGTTTGAGATCACGATACCATCCAAGACGTTGGCCTACCTGGCGTGTGGGCGTCCCATCCTGGGCGTGGTGGCAGGCGACCCGGCTGATGTGATCCGCGAGGCGGGTGCCGGGGTCATCTGCCCACAGGAAGATCCTGCAGCCCTGGCTCAAATGGTGCGGTCTCTGTATGCGATGCCACCAACCGAGCGCGAGGCAATGGGGCAGGCTGGCCGGCAGGCGTTCCTGGCGAACTACACGCGCCGGGTATTGGTGGATCGGTATGAGGCGTTGTTGCGGGAGGTCGCGAAGGCGGGAGGATGAGAGGACGAGAGGATGAGAAAAGGGGGACGATGAAGACTTTAGTGACCGGTGGGGCCGGGTTTATCGGCTCCAACATTGTGAAGTTGTTGCTGGCGGAAGGGCACGCAGTGACGGTTCTGGATGACCTGTCCACGGGCTATCGCTGCAACCTCGATCCATTTCCCGAAGTCGAGTTTATCGAAGGGGATGTGCGGGATGCGGAGACCGTGGCGCGGGCGATGGAGGGTGCCGAGGTGGTCTTCCACCTGGCGGCGTCGGTGGGAAATACTCGCTCGATTGAGAACCCCATCCAGGATTCCGAGGTCAACGTCATCGGCACGCTGCGCATCCTGGAGGCGGCCCGGCGGGCCGGGGTGCGCAAGATTGTTTTCTCGTCCTCGGCAGGCATTTTTGGGGAACTTAAGTACCTACCCATTCGCGAGGATCATCCTGTTGAGCCGGATTCCCCTTATGGGGCCAGTAAACTGGCGGCGGAGAAGTTGTGTCTGGCGTATGCCAAATTG
>Ga0315532_1003063_pt1 | contig 10961 bp, 11 predicted proteins | sample SalMarWE160370MG_FD_203082 | JGI IMG/M metagenome (GOLD analysis project Ga0315532, IMG submission 203082) | Salt marsh sediment microbial communities from the Plum Island Ecosystem LTER, Massachusetts, United States - Salt Marsh Sediment WE1603-70 ... | reverse complement strand
CTTGAGAAATATTTAAAGACATCGTCTGGAAAAGCTACTCTGAGGAAAAGAATTTTACCCGACGAAGCGTTAGCGTAGTCGGGCCCGCCCTCTCCGTTATGGCAACCCCCCCAGTAAACTGGGGGGCTAAATAAAAAAAATATTTAGCAATTCATTGCGGGGTTATTAATAGGGATATTGACCGTTGGAAGAAACTAAGAGCGGCAGAGACCTGCCCGCCGTACACTCTGGGCAGGCGGGAAGGATTATCCACACCGGACCCTATCCGGAGCTTACGCTGACGGCAGTAGTAATAGGCTATGTTCTTGGCATCATCATTGTCATCAGCATGGGCTATGCCTGTCTTATTCTCGGGTTTTCACATGAGTCCTCGGAGCTGGCTGCCATCCTTGGCTTTGGAATTCTGCGGGGTATTCTACGCCGAAACAGCATAATCGAAAATAATATTAACCAGACGATAGCAAGCAGCGTCAACGGAGCTTCAGCCGGGATGATGTTTTCAATCCCGGCTTTGTTTATTCTGGGCCATACGGACTTCAATCCTGTGCTCATGGTGTTTTCATGTATAGCCGGCGGTGTGCTCGGCATCGCTTTTATCATCCCGCTTCGAAAGCAGATGATTGATTTCGAAAGACTGACTTATCCTGGCGGAGTAGCTGTAGCGACGATCTTGAAATCGCCGGGAGCAGGTGTTCACAAGGCACTATTGCTTCTGTCGGGCATAGCTATTAGTGGCGCAGTCAGTTTTATCAGCCAGTTGTTTGGGTTGGAGTATTTGAATCTGGGCAGGCTGCTTTATATGCCTGATTACATGAACGGGATTTGGTTTGTGTCACTACTGACAATAGGTGTTGCGTTCATTGCCGGGCGGGGCGGCCTTTGCTTTATCATCGGTGGTTATGTCTGCTACTGGATATTGGCACCAGCCTTGAAAGCAATGAGCCTGTTACCGGCGCCAGGCACAGTAGAAAATGTGCCGGAGCACCTGCGATTAACGCTCTTTAGGCCCATCGGTATTGGCATGCTGGTGGGAGGCGCGCTGGCTGGTATAGTGCTGGCCTTGCCGCTGATCTTAAGCGCCATTCGGAGTATGCAGACAGCAGCAAAGGCCAAAACGGCGCTGTCCAGAGACGAGATGCCCATCCGTCTGCTCTACGCTGGAATCGGCGGAGCGGTATTGCTGCTGTTTGTTGTTGCCGTTATGTCCGTGGAGAAGATGGATATTGTTAGGGCGGCTCTGATGGCACTGCTCGGCACAATCTGGATATGGATGGCTGGCGTTATCCTTTCAGAGTGTATAGGCAGGACCAACTGGTCGCCGATGAGCGGCATGACCCTCATCGCGGTAACGATTTTTATAATCATTACCAGCAGCTTGGGCGATACTGCCGCAATAATCGCCTCGGTCATGGTGGGAGCGGCTACGTGCATGGCCATGTCGCAGGCCACCGACCTTATGCTGGACCTCAAGACCGGTTATTTGGTGGGGGCTTCACCAAAAAAGCAGCAGATCGGCCAGTTTTTAGGCACATGGTTAGGGCCTGTCGTAATTATGATACTGATTTTCGTTCTGCATAAGGCGTACGGCCTGGGTAGTGAACGACTGCCCGCGCCGCAGGGGATGGCTTTATCGCAGATGATAAAAGGTATTTTAGGTGGAGATGTTCCCGTTCAGAAGTATATCGCTGGTGCAGGTCTCGGTGCTCTACTCAGTGCCACGGGCATTGGCGGACTCGGTATCCAGGTCGGTCTTGGATTCTATCTACCGTTCAGCGTTGTTCTTACATATACAATCGGGACGGTGCTGCGACTTATATCAGACTGGAAGATGGGCATACGCTTCAGTGAAGAAGTGGGGATTCCCATTGCTGCAGGGCTAATCGTGGGAGAGGGCCTTGTTGGTGTTGGTTTTGCCTTTTTTTACATCTTTGCGAGTACATCGGCCTGAAAAGGAATATGATGAAGAAGTTTGGGTATCTGCTAATTACTGTTGGCTTTCTGGCAGGCGCTCTTGTTGCCGTACTGGATGAATCAAGCGTCAGATGGGGCTGGTTTTTGGCTGCATTTGGAACAGGTGCCTTCGGGGTACTGCTGGTTCGTATAGGGCTGCACAAAGTAAGCCGAGCTGGAGGGAAATTAGCTGACAATATGCAAGCTATCGAGGCCAGTCTCAGCCACATCGTTGAAAATATTAACCGGCTCAACACGGAAAAACAATCCATCGACACGTATGAAGTTCGTCATCGCATTGATGAGCTTTTTATCGAGGACCTTGATATTTTTATCCAGGCCAGAGAAAGTATAGCACACGTTTACGGATTGAATGCGTATGCCGATGTGATGAGCTGTTTTGCCGCCGGCGAACGGTATCTCAATCGCGTCTGGTCCGCCTCAGCCGATGGCTATATTGATGAGGTGAACGATTATCTGATTAAGGCTCAGGAACAGTTCGTTGACAGTTTGGACAAGATTAAGAAGTTGTGCTGACCAGAGAAAAAAGGCCAGGCTTATTGCCCGGCCTTTTCCCGATATATGGGATTATCTATCTACTTTGGCAAATCCTCTGGGGCGACATCTTTGACGCTCAAATCGCCATAGATGACGCGGTAGGTTTCTAAGTCTTTCGGCCGATACCAAAATATTGCAGCATCAGCATCGCCGAGTTCGACGCCCTTTCCGGCATAGTGCCATTCGCCCTCGCCCTTGAAGAACCGGATGAAGAGCAGATATCGGGTCAGTTTCATTCCCAGTTCGGTTTCTTCTTCCTTAGATAATCCAAGTTCTTCCATCTTTTTAGCCATTGCCGGTGCTTGCTTGAGATAGTCTTCTACGGCAACACTATCGGGGAATTGGCCATCTTCGAGTACCTCGGCACGGATTCTAAGTCCCTCGATGAAATCCTCTTCAGTAGCGCCAAACAAATCAAGTTCAACCTGCTGCTGTGTATAACCTTCAGGCACATCCATACTAAATAGCGTCTCATCCATTGGCACATCAAACACGAGGTTTTTGCAAATGATTTTCATTTGGCCGCTTATCTGTTCTATCCTTACCGGCAACGCAGTTTGAGGGTCCGCCCAGATTATAATCTCAGCTTTGGGATGTGTGGCCCGAAAACCGATTAACTTCTGGCCGGCAATCTCCCGCTCGCCAAGCTCTTCAACCGTGAATTCAGGATGTTCCTGCAAGCCAGCGATGACATTTCTCAATATCTCCATATAATTTGGCATTGGTGGCAGACCTTTTAAATCAACATACGCCGCCTCTTTCTTTTCGGTATCGAGTGCGAGAATCTTTCCGGCTTCCAAGTCGATGATGCTAATAGCACTTTTCATATTCGATAGGGTTCTTCTGATTCTTGAACCCATTATCATATCGTGGATGACCGGCCCGCCTGCTTCTTCTTCACCGACGATTATGTCTAATATGGCGGTCTGGGCGTTGAGGATGGGCTGGATCACCTGAGCAAAAGTCGGCGTTCCACTGGTAAATGGATATAAGACTAAAACTGCCGCTATGATTATCACTGCTGCGGCTGCTAATTTTACAATTTTACTTTTCATGATTATTCTCCATATCGAGGTTGTGCTCTTTTGTTGGGGCAGAGAGCAGCTTTCGATTGCATTTAACACGCGCTGCTGCCGATTTGCCATTTCACCGTTTAAACTATTGAACAGTTCGCTTAGTAACAGATCTTCTTTTTTCAGCTCATTAGCATAGTCTCTGCAGGCGGGACATTGACTTAGGTGCTGGTTAAGTATCTCGGTGTCTTGTTGCGACAATGTCCCCGTGACCATATCGGCTATGAAATCTTTCATTTTTTCACAATCGCTGTTCATTTTACAGCCTTCCTGTTAGTAGTTCGTGCAATTGTTGTCTTGCGCTTCTAATTTTCTGACAAGCTCCCGAATGGGAGATATTCAGCCTTTCAGCTATAGCTTTGGCACTCTTGCCGTCAAAGTAGTACATCACTAAAGGTACCCGCAGCTCTTTTGGTAATTTCTTGATGGCCCCGTGTAGATCGTGGTTCTCGTTTATAGCCTTTTGAGTTATTGCTGGATATTCGGCATCGACCCGTTTTATGCGTTTTCGCCGGCGAATAAGGTCGATGCAGAGATTACCAGCTATCCGAAGTATCCAGCGCCCGAACTGTACGCCTTCGCGGAGCTCTGCTATCTTCGATAGGCCCTTCAGAATAGCATCCTGAGCGATATCTTCGGCGTCGTGGATGTTTGCGAGCATGCCGAAGCACATTGCAAAAACATGCCGATAATGGCGCTGCACGAGTGCCGCATACGCGTTTTTGTCGCCTTCACACGAGGCGGCAACCAGGATTTCATCAGAACGATCGTCCACTATGAACTTCCTTTATCTGTTACCATTATAAAGACGAATGTCCGGAACCCAAAATGCAAAAATATTGATGCTTGATAACTAATAAATGAAAAAAGGCCGAGCGGAAAAGCCCGGCCTGTTTGAGATTCTGTACGCTTCTGTTGGATCTGCTGCTTATTGACTTTTGAAAGCCTTCAGATCGAAGAAGTCAGCCTCTTTTTGTTCCGAGTAGTCGAAGAAGAAATCGCCATATTCACCATTTCTGGGATCTCTGAATTGCATTTGTACGGGAAGTTTGCTCTCACGAAGTGCCCAGATTGTAAGGTGTTCCGGTGTTGTTTCTGATTTCGCTTCAAAAACAATTATTTCTTTCGATGCCGCGGTATCGGCTGCTGCTACAGGAGTAATCCCGTTAACGTCGGAAGGAAAGCTTTTTATGAGTGTATCGAGTGAAAACTGTCCCTCGGTACCCAGCGTATCCCAAAATATTTTTGCCAGGATGTTATTGGAATCGTTTGCCATCCATTTAAGAATAGTGCCGTTGGATTTCAATGCAAAATTCCGGGCAGAGTCAGTCATTTTATCTGCTCTGTTTTTCAAATCAGCGTATTTCATATCAGTTTTTTTCAAATCAGTACTGATTGTAACATTTCCATCAGAAGCTTTTACGCGCGAGTCTTCCGATTTCCATATCTGGATTTTTTTTATTTCTTGTGAGCTATCTTTTCCAATGTAAATTGTTAAGTTGAAAAAAGGTGCCGACTCAAAATGCTCTGCAATTTCCGCCCAGGCCACAGACGAACCGTTTTCGCCGAAGTGATATATGCCTATAATCGCTGCTATAATAATAGTCGTAGCGGCTAATTTTATAATTGGACTTTTCATAATTGTTCTCCTTATAGGAGTTGATGTCTTTTGGGATTCAGCCAATGCGTGCAAAGCATCTTTAAGCACACGCTGGTCCATCTCGGAACCGGTTGTATCATTTAGTTTCTCAATCAGTTTTTCTATATTTTCTGCTGGTCTCATTTTTCAGCCTCGCTATTCAACATTGACCACAGTTTATCTAATCCATAACGATATCGGCCGTGAATCGTGCTGACAGTGACGCCTTGCAGCTTTGCTATTTCCCTGAATTTCATCCCGCCTTTAATATGCAACACAATTGCTTCCCGCTGCTCGTAGGGAATTTGCATTATAGCCTGTCTAAGCCGGCTTAACTCTTCATCTTTTATTACACGTTGTTCAGGGTCACCTGAATCTGAGATAATTGTATTCACTGAGGCTGAGTCTTCAGCTTGTCTTGTCTTTTTGCGTATTATGTCCCGTGCCCGATTACTAACACATGTTGCCAAATAGCCTCTTAGACTTCCTTTGAGTTGGAACTGCTTAGCCGAGTGTGCAAAAGAAACAAAAACATCATGAACAACATCCTCAGCCTCTACCTGCTCATTTAGAAGCCCTTTTGCCAGCGTCAGCAAATAATCTTTGTACTTTTGGTAAATACGGCACATCGCATCTTTGCTGCCGCGCCTGCATTTCAAAACAAGCAGCTTGTCTTCCAGCATTTAAGGCCTACCTAATAGTTTTCATACTGACGATCGTCTATATATAATAACGAATCAGCCACCTGTTTTTACATAAAGAAAATCATCTTTTTATATCACCAAAAGCGCATAAAAAAGGCCGAGTTAAAACTCGGCCTTTGCAATATAAATTATCTTCATTCAGCATTTATTTCGGCAAATCACTCGGTGCGGCATCTTTGACACTTAGGTCGCCGTATATTACACGGTAGTTCGCCGAGCTTTTCGGCCGATACAAGAATACTGCAGTGTTAGCATCGCCAAATTCCACACCCTTGCCAACATAGTGCCAGTCGGCACCGCTCATTTCAAGTTGTCGAAAGAACATAAATCCTCGCCCCATTGCCATACCAAGCTGCATTTTCTCTTCGTCAGAAATGTTCAACTGATCTATCTTTTGTCTAAGTACAGGAGCCACTTTCAATATATCTTCTCCGCTCACGCTGTCCGGGAAATTTCCACCGAGTATATGTTCTGCCCAAAATTGCAGAACAATAATGAAATCCTGCTCGTTGAAATCAGTATAATCAAGTTCCTTCTCATGCAAGGTATATCCGTCAGGTATGTCCATGCTAACCAGCGATTCATCTACCGGCACATCAAACTCGATATTTTTGATAATGGTTTGTGACCGTCCCGTCAGAATCTCAATGCGTATCGGCACGGCCGTTTCAGCATCAGCCCAGATCGTAAGTTTTATCTTTGGTCCACTAAGCAAGAATCCAACAGCTCTTTGGCCATCAATCCACCGCTGCCCAAGTTCCTGTACCGGCCATTCAGGGTGGTTTTCCATGTCAGCCACAATGTCTCGGACAAGGCCCAGGTAGTTTTTGGCCCATTTCTGAAAAGGACCCTGTATATTTATATATACCGCGCTTTTATCCAGCGGATCCAATCTGAGCAACCTGGCATTATCAAGATCGATTATCGCGTGTCCCATATTAGGTAACGTTCTTCTGATTTTAGAACCGACTACTATATCGTGTACAACCAGCCCGGTTTCTTCGCTACCTACAACTAAATCAAGAACTATCGTGCGGGCGTTAAGGATAGGTTGGATTACTTTGGCAAAGGTCACAGCGGCTCCAAATGGGTTGCCGACGAAATGAAATGCGATAAGAGCTGCCATGATTATAGCTGCGGCAGCGGCAAATTTTGTTATTTTACTTTTCATAATTATTCTCCAAATACTCGGCTGAACTTCTGCCGATTTATGTTTTTCTCTCTTTTCCAGTGCCTGCATAACGTTGGTGAGAACTCTATTATGCACCTCGGCGCTGGGCTTATAACGTAACTTCTTAACTGATTTTTCTGTTCTTTCTGTCGGTCTCATTTTTTTACCCCGTTAGAAATCTCTTTTGGAGTTATATTTATGCTGCGTTGCTACCCCGTTTTTTGTTGATTTTCTAACGGGGTTAACCTCGCCATTTAATATTGACCGCAGTTTATTTAGTCCATACCGGTACCGACTTTGGACTGTCTTGATAGTAACTTGCTGCAATTCGGCAATTGCCTTAAATTTCAAATCTCCGTGCAGATGAAGTACAACAACCTCTCGCTGCTCGTATGGCAGCTCAATCAAAGCACGACTGACGCTCTGTAATTCTTCACTGTTTATGACTAACTGAACGGGTGTATTTTCATCCGATACTGTTTGTGCTGCTTCATCAATTGCGATTGTTCTGTGCCGCTGGCTTTTTCGGGTACAGTCACGACATCGATTAGCGACACATGTTGCCAAATAGGCTTTTAGACTTCCTCTCAGTTCAAATTTGTCAATTGATTCTACAAAGCGGACAAAAACTTCCTGTAAAACATCTTCAGCAGTGTTAGGCTCTGACAGAAGATTAGCTGCTAACGTTAGCAAATCGCTTTCGTACTTTTCATAGATTCGGCATAAAGCTTCTTTACTGCCGCGTTTGAATCTCCAAACAAGTATGCTGTCTTCAAGCATAGAAAACTTTCTTATCTGACATTAGCAACGATCGATTGCTACTAATATAACGATGCCGGCACATATTTTACTCTAAATAAAAAAAGATTTTTGCTGAGGATTTGGATGCCAGAACCCTGTCGTTTTACCCCGGAAGCTAACAAAAAAGGCCGAGCGAAAAAGCCCGGCCTGTGAAGTAAACATTATTTTCGTTTGCGTTTATTTAGGTAAATCTTCTGGTGCGACGTCCTTTACGCTCAAATCGCCGTAGATGACGCGGTAGGTTGCGGAGTCTTTCGGCTGATACCAGAATACAACCTTACTCGCATCACCGAGCTTTACGCCGGCACCTGTATATTGCCACTTGCCCTGGGTCTCTAAACTTTGATGGAATATCATTCCTTTTGCGAAACTCATACCCAGCTGCGCTGCCTGCTCTTGGGAAAGGTTCATCTGGCCGAGTTTTTCTCCGAGCAGTGGGACTGCTTTCATGGTGTTTGCGGTGCCTATCGCTTCGGGGAACGTGCCGTCCCGAAGAATCTCAGCCCAAATCCGCAGGCTCTCGATAAAATCCTGCTCGTTGGCGCTTTTAAAATCAAAGTCAGTTTGCTTTAATGCATATCCGTCCGGCACATTCATACTCATTAACGATTCATCTATCAAAGGGTCGAACTGGAAATTCTTCAAAATCACGAACATTTGTCCCAAACGAAGCTCGATCCGTACGGGAAGTGCCGTTTCAGGGTCAGCCCAAATCTTCACTCCTTCTTTCGCCGGACTACCCGCTATGAAGGCGATAGTCTTTCGTCCTTCGATTTCCTGCTCGCCGAGCTCTTCGTAATCATCCTTCAGGTTTGTGATGGCCTGTTTGAGGAACTTTACATAGCCTTGTGTTCTGTCGCCGAGCGGTCCCTGTATGTCAACATAGACTGCTGTTTTATCTTCATCGGTTAGGATGAGCATTTGCGAACTTTCAAGATCAATGATATGTGTCATACCCGGTATGTTTGAGATGGTCCTTCTAATGCGTTGGTCCACAATAATGTCGTGCATGATGGGACTTGTGGCTTCATCACCGACCAAAAAGTCATAAATCATTATCCTTGCATTTAGTATCGGTTCGACGACCTCGGCGAAGGTTACCGTAGCACCCAGAGGATTGCCGACGAAATAAACTGCGATAAACGCAGCTATGATTATCACCGCCGCTGCGGCAAATTTTGTTATCGAACTTTTCATAATTATTCTCCTTAGCTTTAGGCTTGCGCTAATTTTGGTTGATGTTTTAATCCTGACATTTTGTTCCCGGATGATTCGGTCCAACACTGCTTCTTCGAAGTCGCTCTGAGTCAGCGTGTTGCCGTTTTTGACAAGCCGACCCTGAAGGTCGCGTACTTCTTTTAGCTCTGCCCTGCAGGAAGCACAGCTTTTGGCGTGTTCTGCGACCGAGTGTTTTTCCGTCTCATCCAGAAGGCCTTCGATATAAGCTACTAATAGTTCTTTATATTCTGCGCAGTTCATTTTACACCTCATAAACTTCGCCCCTGCTCCGACCTGCGTCGGGAGACGAGGGGGCATGGCTACGCTCGGTCTGCTGCAAAGAGCTTCGCAGCATAGCGTAGGCTCGTGACAGAGTTTTTGTGACTGTTCCGAGAGGCATATCGAGCTGTTCAGCGATTTTATTGCAGGAGTGCTGGCCGTAATATCGAAGCAAAATCATTTTACGATACGGCTCAGCCAATTCGGCAATCGCCGCTTCGAGAGCGAAATCCTGAGAAAGCTCCGGCTGTGGTGCCTCTTGAGAGAACGACCGGACCGCCTCTCGCTGTCGTCTGATTTGTTCATTTCTTTGGTGCTCTTTCGCTACGTTGTCGGCGATACCAAGCAGCCAGGAATAGAACAGATCAGGCTTATTTAATTTATCCATTTTGAAATAGGCCCGCACAAAACTTTCCTGTGCTGCCTCTTCCGCTTTATCCTTGCTGCCCAATTTTCCGGCTAAATGGGCCAGCAAAACCGCCTGGTAACGCCGCACAAGATAGCGAAAATCGTCCGGATGGCCATCCAAACACCGCTGAACATAATACTTGTCCACCATATTTTGGGTGGATTCATCTGTTTCAGACATTTCTGCACCTCAAAAATGCTCTCAGATTCCGTGTTCTCACTATATAGTGATGGCGGGAATATTTTTACGACAAAAAAATAAAAAATCACGATGAATTTACCGTCGCCGTCCTTCTACGTATTAAAACTACGAAGGATAAATACCGGCGACGGCTAAACATGAATAAATTACTTTTTGTTTCTTCGTTTGTCTTCGGCAGTTAGGATTTGTAACAGCTCTTCGTCCTCTACCTGTGTGAAGTGTAAATAGAACTGGCTAAGCGCGGCGAAATACGATGGCGCTTGCAGACATACTGTTTCATCTGCATCTTCCGCCAGGTTTTGTAGTGAATCCTTCGGCCCAACCGGCAGAGCAGCTATTATCTTTTGCGGCTTTTCCTGCTGAACTGCCCACAACGCCGCCTGCATTGTGGCGCCCGTGGCTACACCGTCATCAGTGACAATTACTATTCTGGCTTTCAAGGGGAGCTTGGCAAGCACCTTACGATATAGCTCAACTCTGCGTGCTATTTCCTTGAGCTGCTGTGCCTTCTCCTGCCCGATATAGTTCTTATCAGCTCCGACGTAGGAACTTGTTCTCTCATCGATAAAGAGCTTTCCATCCTCACAAATAGCTCCGATAGCCAATTCAGGGTTTCCAGGCGCGCCTAACTTGTGCGAGAGCACAATGTCCAAATCGGCCTCAAGCTCATTGGCGATCTGCTGGGCTATAATTACCCCGCCGCGGGGAATGCCCAGCACCGCTGCTTTTTGACCGTGATATTTTTGCAACTGTTGCGCCAATAACTGGCCAGCTTCAATCCGTCCGCTGAATGCCCTGTCACTGTTGGAGATGATTCTCAACGTGCCCATAAGGAAATTAAAAATTGAAAGTTAAAAACGAAAAACTATTGAATTCCACAGTTTTGCACTTTTCGTTTTGCGTTTTAAATTTCTAAAATACGCATGTACCTGTCACACACCCTCCTGAGTATTCCGCA
>Ga0315532_1003059_pt1 | contig 10965 bp, 10 predicted proteins | sample SalMarWE160370MG_FD_203082 | JGI IMG/M metagenome (GOLD analysis project Ga0315532, IMG submission 203082) | Salt marsh sediment microbial communities from the Plum Island Ecosystem LTER, Massachusetts, United States - Salt Marsh Sediment WE1603-70 ... | reverse complement strand
GGCCAGCCGCAGCGCCACGATCACGGCCTGGAGAGCCGTGAGCCAATTGGCTGCGTGTTTGGCGCAGATCGCGTGCTATAATTCTGGCTGTGACTCCCGCCGAACGCCGCATCATCACCTACACCTCCGCCGCTCACAGCCTCATCCACATCCTGGAATGGACCTACGCCGCCCTGCTGATAAAGATCAGCCTCGAGTTTGACATAGGCTTCCTTCTTCTCGGCGCGCTGGGTAACGTCTTCGCCTATACCTTCGGCTTCGGTGCGCTGCCCTCCGGTCTCCTGACCGACCGTCTCGGTTCATCGCGAGTCCTCTACATCTGCATGCTGGGCAGCGGCCTCAGTGCTGTGCTGGTAGGCATCTCCCAGACGACGCTCATGTTGGGTATCGCCCTGGCGCTGTTGGGCCTGGCGATGGGGCTCTACCATCCGGCAGGCATTGCCCTTATCGCTCAGAGGGTTCGCCAGCGGGGGATGGCCCTCGGCCTGCACGGCGTCTCGGGTAACCTGGGCATCGCGTTCACGCCGCTGTTGGCAGGTGGTTTGGCTTTCGCCTTTGACTGGCGGGCGGCCTACTTCTTCCTGGCTGCCGTGGCGGTAGCCCTGGGCGTCTTGTTGCGGTACGTGAGCCTGGCTGGCGAGACTCAGCGGGCAGAGGCAGGGCAGGTGCCTGTTCAGCCCTCCCAGCGGAGTAGCAATCCTCTCGTGCCTCTCATTCTGATCTACAGCGTCTTCGTCCTGAATGGCTTCGTCTACAGTGCCAGCCGCACCTTCCTGCCCACTCACATAAGCTCGGATGGAAGCGAAGCCATGGGCGATTTGCTGGCTACGCTGGCTCTGCTTATGGGAGCGGTGGGGCAGTACATGGGCGGCTCGCTATCCCAGCGCTTTCCCTTAGAGCGGCTGGCACCCCTGATGGCGATAGTGGTAGTGCCTTGTCTTATCGGTATGGGGACGGCCAGCGGGGCACCGTTGGTGGTGGCCTCGGGTGCCTTTGTCCTCTTCAGCTTTGGAAGCCAGCCCATATATACTGGACTCATCGCTGACTATACGCCTGGGCGTCTCCTGGGACGCAGTTACGGCATCACCTTTTTCGCCGCGTTCGGGCTGGCCTCCGTGGGCTCCACCTACGCTGGCTTCTTTGCTGACAGGTGGGATAGCACAGCGGCGGTGTTCATGGCCCTGGCTCCCTTTGCTGGGGCGGCGTTCCTTACGGGCGTCGGCCTGTGGTTCATCTGGCGGCGACGGCCCGGGCCGGAGGAAGCGGCGCAGAGACAGCCGTCGCCATCGATGTGAGCTGGGCTTTCGTGGCGCTTACGGGCAAAACAGTGTTACATTATTGTGCCTTCGATCGTCTAATAGTCGATGGCACGAGCGACGTTCATGACAAACGACAGTGAAGCCCAGCAGGCTGGCCTGGAGCGAGCTGACATCCGCCAGAAGGTGTTGCAGGCCGTCAGCCGCTTGCCCGGACGTGAGCGGCGCCTTCTCCTCCTGCGCGAACTGGAGGGCTTGAGCTATGCCGAGATCGGGGAGGCGATGGGCATGTCCCCGAGCAGGGTGGGGAAGATGCTGCATCGGGCCCGCCTGAGGTTCAGGCAGGCCTACTTCAGCCAGTTGGGGGGCAAGGAGAAGAAGGAGAAGTGCCGCCGGCTGGGGCACCTCCTCTCTGTCCTCTATGACGGCGAGCTGCTGGGGACGGGGCGGCGGCAAGCGCTCGAACACCTGGCTGACTGTCCTGACTGCCGCAGGACGCAGGACAAGCTCGCTTCGACTTCTGAAGTTCTTGCCACTCTGGTGCCCACACCGGCTCCGCCTGGACTGGCCGACAGGATCCTGGCTCGAACGGCCATAAGCGGGGTCTTGCTGGCCGGTGGCGGCGGCACGATCTGGAAGCTTCCGCTGATGCTGGTGGCTGGTGGCGGCTTCATCGCTGCTGTGGTGGCGCTGGTGCTATTCCTGTGGCAGGACTCGGAGCCCTCTGCTCCCTTGGTTCTGCCGCTGACGGCCACCCCTACGGCCACTCCAACGCTCACTGCCGTTGCCGGTGCGTCGGTAACGCCCTCGGAGCCTCCGGTTCTCACTCCGGCAGTGACGCCTCTCCCCCAGGAGACGATCACGCCCACGGCGACGGCTTCACCCACGCCTGTAGTAACGCCGACCCCCACCCCCACGCCAAGTCCCTCACCCACGCCCAGTCCTACTCCGTCGCCCACGCCCACGGCCGCGCCTAGCCCCACTCCGTCGCCTACGCCCGTTCCTGGGCCGGGTGGCATACAGGGCTCGGTGACCTGCCAGGGCCAGGGGGTGGCTGGGGCCCAGGTGACCGTCTCCGGTCCGCTGCCTCAGGGCGGTCAGGCCTGGTCGGGTGTGACAGGAGGAGACGGAGCCTTCAGTACGGGACTCATCCTGAACGCCGGTTCCTACATTATAGACATCATCTCGGCCGGTACGGGCTATGACAGCCTGTCTGTAGCTGTGCCCGCCGGTAGCTACGCCAGTGTGTTGGCCCAGTGCACACTGGTGCGTGGCCCCGGCTACTAGGGATAGCGGACCACGTCGCTCGGCCGCGGACTACTTCCCACCTGATCGGCTCCTATCCCCGTATGGGCTGCAATTCAGCTCGTCTGGGCACTGACAGGCGCTATCCTATGTAACGTCGGTCATGTCTCCACGTCTCTTCTATGGAGACCCCCGGCGTTACTAGCTAGGAGCCAAGAGCGGGTTTGTCTTGCTTGACGCCTGAAAGCAGGAGGCTACAAGGGTGGAACTGTACGACGACGGCAATCTAGACGAGGATTTTTCTCTCATTGGCGAAGACAACGAGAAGTCTGTTCGCTCTCCGCTACCTTGGTCGGCCAACGACTCTGATGCTCAAGGTGCTTCGCAGACCGTAACGGTTGAGGAGGAAGAGGGAATGGCTGTCTTTCCTCCGCAGCCGCGGACGCTGGCCGAAACCGGCCTGTCGCTGGCGTTTCTTACCGATCTTGCCCTCAAGACCATCCACTACGCAGGACTGCCCTCGGCCACTCACATGACCGAGAGAATGGCCCTGCCGCCCCCCATCGTGCAGCAGCTCCTGGCCCTGCTGACCGACGATCACCTTTGCGAAGTGGCCAGCTCCAGCAACATGATGGCCGGGAATTACCGCTACCGTCTCACAGCCGGGGGGATCAGCAGAGTCAGAGAGGCCCTGGAGAGGTCTCGATACGCTGGACCGGCACCGGTGACCATAGATCAGTACATCAAAGTGATGGAGCGCCAGCGAGGAGGGAGGCCGCAGCCATCGCGGCAGAGCATCGAGGAGGCCCTGTCGGAGCTGGTGCTGGCTCCGGATGTGGCCGACGCCCTGGCGCGGACTCTTCACTCCGGGCGCTGCGCTCTGCTCTACGGACCATCTGGCAACGGCAAGACATCCGTGCTAGAGGCATTTGCCCGCCACCTGGAAGGGGAGATGCTCGTTCCCCACACCATCTACGCTTACGGCCATATCATCCGTGTCTTTGACTCCTCCATACATGTCCGTGTTCAAGAGAGAGGGAGGGCAGGGCTGCCTGCCGAGAGTGCCGGCGAGTCCGGGGAGACGGCCAAGCGTGACGAGCGGTGGACCCTTATTCGGAGACCGGCGGTGATAGTAGGCGGCGAGGTAGGTGAGGAGTCGCTGGAATTAGCCTATGACCCCGTGTCTCGTTTCTATCAGGCGCCGGCTCACCTGAAGGCTCAGGGTGGCATGCTGGCGGTGGACGACTTCGGCCGCCAGAGGATCCGGCCCGAGGATCTGCTGAACCGATGGCTGACTCCCCTGGAGCGGGGCTGGTACTCTCTCACCTTCCACACTGGGGAAAAGATCTCGGTACCCTTCGACGTTCATCTGCTTTTCGCTACCAATCTCAAGGTAGAGCTTCTTCTCGATCAGCCCTTCCTGCGGCGAATCCTCTACAAGGTCGAGATTCCCAACCCCGGTCGCGCCGAGTTTCGGGAAATCTTGCGACGGGTATGCGAGGAGCGCTCTATCACAGCCACTGATGAAACGCTGGATTACATCGTCGAACGGCTGTACGAGGACAACTCTCACAAATCGCGGGCTTCCTACGCTCGTGACCTGCTGGATATCGTTGCGCAGAGCGCCAGGTACGACAATGTGGAGCCTGTCCTCACTCTCGAAACCTTCGACAAGGCCCACCGCCTATTCATTCCCGGACGGGCATAGACTGGGCCATCGCCTGTATTCCTAATCGCCACGGTCGGAGAAACCATCGAGGCTGTCACCTAGATCAGACGGCTGGGGTCGGCGGCCTCGTACTTCTTCAACTTGCCTTCATCCAGCTCGATCCCCAGGCCTGGCGCCTGGGGTGCCTTTACATAACCCTCCGCATCGATGCGGAAGGGCTCGACGAGCATGAAGTCCCGCGCCTCGGGTGTCCAGTTGGGCGGGTCATAGGGGAATTCGAGATAGGGGCAAAGGCCGAGGGAGGCGGCGAAGTGCAGATTGGCGGCAAGACCGATGCCGTTGGTCCAGGTGTGAGGAGTGACCATCTTGCCATGGGCCTGGACCATGGCGGCGATCTGGCGGCACTGGGAGAAGCCTCCGGCGAAGGTGACATCGGGCTGGTATACGTCGAAGCAGTCTTTCTCCAGCAAGATCTCGAACTCGTGGAAACCCTGGTTCAGCTCGGCGCCGGCAATGCGCAGGTTCACCTGGCGGCGCAGTTCGGCCAGACCATCGTAGTCGTAGCAGTAAAGAGGCTCCTCCAGCCAGTAGACGCCCAGCTCCTCCATGGCTCTGGCCATCGATATGGCCGTGCGGAGGTCCCAGCGCTGAGGTGCCCGGTCGGGGGCGATGACCCAGCCGTAGTTGGCATCCACCATGATATCCATGCTATCGCCGACCGCCTTGCGCACCGCTTCCAGCACCCGCAGATCGTCGCGGGGGTTGGCGCGGTGGAAGCGCAGCTTCAGGGCGCGGAATCCTTCGTCGCGGAGGCGCTGGGCATCTTCCACACGCTGCTCGGGCGAACGGAGCTCGCCGGTGCTGGCGTAAGCCCTGAGGCGCTCCTGGCCGCCGCCCAGGAGCTTGTAGATGGGCTGGCCGGTGGCCTTGCCGATGATATCCCACAGGGCCACTTCCAACGGCCAGGGACGGCCGATGAAGAAAGCGAAGCTGCGCATGTTCTGCACGTGCTGCTCAATGGCAAAGGGGTCCTGCCCCAGGAGGAACAGGCGGGCAACATCCCAGCGCGCGGCCACCCCGCCGGAGCCGATGCCGGTTATTCCCTCGTCCGTGTGGATGAAGACGACGTGCGCGCGGTGCTGCACGGTGGGCATAGGCTGCCAGGTGGAGACGAAGGGCCGCTCCAGCGGGTACTCCAGTACGCGGATCTCGATGTCGGTGATCTTCATCGTTGCCTCCTTCAAGGGCGCGGGCCGACGATCACGCCCTCGGCTGCGAGTTCGTCCAGTTCCTTTGTCGAAAGCCCCAGCAGGGACGAGAGCACCTCATAGGTGTCCTGCCCCAATGCAGGCGATGGCCCTTTGATGCCGCCCGGCGTGCGGGAGAGCTTGACCGGCGTATCGGGTAGCTTCAGGCGGCCTATGCGAGGGTGCTCAACCTCCACCAGCATGCGACGGGCCAGCACCTGGGGGTAGTCGGCGGCCTGGGCGATGTTATTCAGGGGCCCGCAGGGCAGGCCAATGGCATCGAACTCCCGCAACCATTCGCTGGTGGTCTTCTGGCGCATGGCCTCGTTGAGAATGGGCTCCAGCTCGGCGTGGTGCTCAGTGCGCAGGGCGGGGGTGTCGAAGCGAGGGTCGTCGATTAGGTCGACCCGGCCGATGGTAGCGCAGAGGAGCTCCCATTGATTCTCCACCCCCCAGCTTAGGGCGAGGACGATCCAGCCGTCGCTGGTGGGGAAGGCCTGGAAGGGGGTGGCCAGAGGATGACGGCTGCCGATGGGTTTGGGCAGCTCGCCAGTGGCAAAGTAGCGGATGAAGGCGTTCTCCAGGATTGCGATCTGGCAATCCAGCATGGCGATGTCGATGAACTGGCCGCGGCCGCTTCTCTCGCGCTCGCGGAGGGCGGCCAGGACACCAATGGCGGTGTAGAGACCAGCGGCGATGTCGCCCAGGGAGACGCCGGGGCGCACCGGCGGGCCGTCGGGCTCGCCGGTGATGCTCATGACACCGCCCATCCCCTGCACCACGATGTCCAGGGCCGGCCGTAGCCGTTCGGGCCCCGTCTGGCCGAAGCCGGAGGTAGCGGCATAGATGAGGCGAGGGTTGCGTTTCTGGAGGACGTTGTAGCCCAGGCCTAGCTTGTCCATGGTGCCCGGGGTGAAGTTCTCCATCACCACGTCCGATAGGTCCACCAGGCGCAGGAAGAGCGCCTTGCCCCGTTCCGCCTTCAGGTCAAGGCAGACGCTCTTCTTGCCGCGGTTGATGCTGAAGAAGTAGCAGCTTTCGCCGTTAACGATGGGGCCGGTGCCGCGGGCAGCGTCACCGTAAGGGGGGCGCTCTACCTTGATGACGTCTGCCCCCAGATCGCAGAGGATCATGCTGGCGAAGGGCCCGGCCAGCACCCAGGTGAGATCGAGGGCTCTGATCCCTTCCAGGGGCCCCGACATTTTCCTCCTCCTCGCACGGTGTGGATTAGGCGGGCATATGATAGCAGAGAGAAGGAGCCAAAGCCCAGACCTCTCGATCAGGGTAAAGGTAGGAAGTATTGGGACGAAGAAGCTCTATCTGATGACGAGCCTAGCGTCGCTAGGCCGGAGGTTCCCCCTGGGTGCTGAGGGTGAAGCGCGGGCCGGTGGGCGTGTCCTGGCAGTCGATGGTGGCATCTCCCAGGAGATCAGACACGTCGGTTCCCACAAGGAGAACGTCGGTGTCGCCGTTCTGGATGACTTGATCGCCCTCGCGGCGCTCATCGAAGGCGAATTCGAACCTGTCGGCTCGATTCACCAGCCGCACGACCTTAGTGGCGCTCTCTTCGTGACCTTCCTGGATCTCCTCCAGAATCTGGGCAGCGCGCTCGGTCACTGTGACCATGAGCAACCTCCTCCCTGCGGAGTCGTCCTATCCGACGATTGTTACCAACGCGGGCGGTTGGCTCTTTGCTTAGCGAAACACTCGTCGCAATAGACTGGCCTGTCCAGCCTCGGTTCGAACGGGACCTGGCACTGAGCACCGCAACTGCTGCAGACGACGTCGTGCATGACGCGCTCGCCGCCGCGGCCGTAGCCGCCGCCGCCGCCCCGCTCGGCCCGTCTGGCCTGACGGCAGGTCGGACAGCGCCTGGGGTCCTGATACCCTCTGCTAGAGTGGAACTCCTGGTCTTCCGCCGAGAAGGTGAACTCAGCGCCGCAATCGGCGCAAACTAGGGTCTTGTCTTCAAAGGCCACTCGATGACCTCCTTCGCTAATCTCGGTTAAGCCTCGGTCATCGAGCGATTCTCGTTATGGGGCTTTCCCCTCGCGGGGTGCCGACGCCGGAACGTTAACCTTATTCTATGCTAGCACGGGCAATTCCGCCTGACAACCCGCCGCGCTGACAAGTGGCTAAACTAGTTCCTGGGGTGGAGCGGCCCTCGGCCAGGACGGAAGCCAGGGTTGGCATCTTCGCGCTCGGCCACGACTGCGGGCTACACGCCCAGGTGGCCGGCGATCCTCTCGGCCAGGGCGTTGAGGTCGGCCTTGCTGGACCCCTGGCCGCTGAACTGCACCCGTCCGTCGGGCCAGATGAGGAAGAGGGTGGGAGTGGCCGGCGGATCGTAGGCGCAGGAGACGAGCCAACCATCATATAATGACAGTTGCCACTGGCCATTACCATAGGGCATCGACCTAATAGTGCCAAGCCTGGAGGGATAGCCTTGCTGGAGGAAGAGATCATCGGTCTGCTGGTGGAACGCGGCAAGATGCTGGCGGTGGCCGAATCTTGCACAGGCGGGCTCATCGGCCACCGTCTCACTCAGGTGTCGGGCAGTTCGGCCGCCTTTCTGGGAGGCGTTGTAGCCTACCACAACTCGGTGAAGGAGAAGACCCTGGAGGTGCCAGCGGACATCCTGGAGCGCGAGGGGGCGGTGAGCGAGGCCACGGCGCTGGCCATGGCTGAGGGCGTGCGACGCCTGCTTGGGGCAGACATCGCCCTGGCCGTCACCGGCATCGCCGGCCCGACGGGCGGCACAGAGGACAGGCCGGTGGGTCTGACCTACATCGCCCTGTGGGCGGCACCGGACGCGCTCATCTGTGAGAGGCACCTGTGGCAGGGCAAACGCCAAGAGAACAAGGACAGCTCGGCCACGGCGGCCCTTTCCCTCTTGCTGCGCCACCTGAAGGGGAGCTAGGACGGCCGATGACCGGTTGGCTGACGCCCACGTAGGCGATGGTCTCTCCGAGACGTGGGGATTCTTCGCTTCGCAAGATTCTTCGCTTCGCTCAGAATGACACTGGCCACCGCTGTCACCCTGAGCAGAGCGAAGGGTCTCACCTTAACCGGCGCGGTGTAGTCACAGCTCGGGCGCAGTACAACCTACCGCACGGCCTCGACGATCATGGCCATGCCCTGGCCACCGCCGATGCAGAGGTTGGCCAGACCACGCTGAGCCTGTCGGCGCTGCATCTCGTAGAGGAGGGTGGTGAGGATGCGAGCACCGCTGGCCCCGATGGGGTGGCCCAGAGCGATGGCGCCGCCGTTGACGTTCACTCGCTCCCAGTCCCAGCCCAGCTCTCGCCCCACGGCCAGCGACTGGGAGGCAAAGGCTTCGTTGGCTTCGATGAGGTCGATGTCCTTCAGCTCTAGGCCTGCCTTAGCCAGCGCCTTGCGAACGGCTGGCACCGGCGCCATGCCCGTAATACGCGGCTCCATTGCAGCCGAGGCGTAGCAGCGAATCGACGCCAGGGGGGTGATGCCCAGCGCCTCTGCCCTCTGGCGAGAGGTGACGACTACCGCAGCGGCACCGTCATTGATGCCCGAGGCGTTGCCCGCCGTCACCGTGCCGTCCGGCTTGAAGGCCGGCCTGAGAGTCGCCAGCTTCTCGACCGTCGTGTCCGGGCGGAAATGCTCGTCCTTCTCGAAGGCGATGGGCGGGCCCTTGCGCTGAGGCACTTCGACCGGCACCACTTCCTCAGCCATGACGCCCGTGTCCCAGGCGCGGGCCGCCTTCTGATGACTGGCGGCGGCGAATTCGTCCTGGTCCTGACGGGAGACCTCGAACTCAATAGCGATGTTTTCGGCCCACATCCCCATGTGGTGATCCTCGAAGGCGCACCATAGGCCCTCCTGGATCATGCTGTCGATCAGGCCGTCATGGCCCATGCGGTAGCCGAAGCGAGCCTTGGCAAGCAGATAGGGGGCGCAGTTCATGCTCTCCATGCCGCCGGCCACGACGATATCGGCGTCGCCCAGGGCGATGGCCTGGGCGGCCAGGGCCACCGCCTTCAGGCCCGAGCCGCACACCTTGTTGACGGTGGTGGCGGGTGTGGTCACGGGGATGTCGGCGGCCATGGCTGCCTGGCGGGCCGGCCCCTGTCCGACGCCCGCCGACAGCACCAGGCCCATGATCACCTCATCCACCTGGTCGGGCTGGAGGCCCGCCCGGCGCAGGGCCTCGGCGATGGCTACCGCTCCCAGCTTGACCACCGGCACCGCTGCCAGTCTGCCGCCGAGCGTTCCTACCGGCGTACGGGCCGCGCTTAAGATGACTACGTCGTTCACGTCCACCTCCCTTGGCTTACTAGGCCACACTTGCCTGCCGCTCGGGCAGACGAGCTGCCTCCCCCATCGCGTTCAGCAACAGCGAGGGTATCTCTATTGTCCACTACCTTTGCTCGAGAGGGAAGCCAAAACGGGCTCTCAGGTGCGCTACGTCTCCGGCACGAGCGCTATCTTACCCATGGCCTGGTTCTTCTCCATCAGCGTCTGGGCCGTGGCCGCTTCGCGGAGGGGGAAGGCGTGGGACACGACCGGCTTGATGTGGCCGCTCTCAACCCATCGCAGGCCTTCGAGAAGGTCGGTCTTGTTGCCCATGTGGGAGCCGAGGAAGTTCAACTGCTTGTTCCAGAGGAAGCGAAGGTCGGTAGGCGCTTCGAAGCCGCTGGTGGCGCCGCAGGTGACCAGGGTCCCCCCCCACTTCAGGCTGGCCACGCTCTGCTCCCAGGTGGCGCTGCCCACATGCTCGAAAACGACGTCGACGCCGCGGCGACCGGTGATCTTGCGCACCCCCTCCAGCACATCCTGCTTCTTGCGGTTTATCAAGTGCTCGGCGCCCAGCGTACGGCAGAACTTAAGCTTCTCGGCGCTGCTGGCCACGGCGATGGGTCGGGCGCCGAAGACGCGGCAGATCTGGATGGCTATGCTGCCCAGACCGCCGGCCGCTCCCCATATCAGGACGAAGTCGCCCGCCTGAATGCGGGCCCGTCCCACCAGCATTCGCCAGGAGGTGAGAAGGACCAGGGCCAGGGAACCAGCTTCCTCCCAGGCTAGACCACTGGGTTTGGGGATAACGTTAAAGGCGGGCACCTTGGCGAACTCGGCGTGGCCGCCGTCGAGAGGACCGGTCTGGAAGCCCCAGATCTTGTACTGACGGCAGAAGGTGTCCTGGCCGTTGGCGCAGAACTGGCAGGTGCGGCAACTCAGGCCGGGATAGACCAGCACCTCGTCGCCAGTCTTGATGTCGGCCACCTCGCTGCCGACCTCTACCACCTCGCCGGCTGCATCGCTGCCGGAGATGTGGGGCAGGCTGACCCGCATGCCGGGCATGCCGCGGCGAGCCCAGATGTCGTTGTAGTTGCAGCTGGCCGCCCTGACCTTGATCAGCACATCGTTGGGCCCAATCTTGGGCTCGGCCACCTCTTTGTACTGAAGGACGTCCGCTCCACCGTGCTCTTCGAAGACCACCGCCTTCATCGGCTTTCCCTTCTAGGTATGGCTGACGGCCATCGCTGATCTATTTGGCAACGGCCGCCTTACTGCT
>Ga0315532_1003054_pt1 | contig 10988 bp, 11 predicted proteins | sample SalMarWE160370MG_FD_203082 | JGI IMG/M metagenome (GOLD analysis project Ga0315532, IMG submission 203082) | Salt marsh sediment microbial communities from the Plum Island Ecosystem LTER, Massachusetts, United States - Salt Marsh Sediment WE1603-70 ... | reverse complement strand
TTCAGCGGCAGTTTAGCTGCGTTGGTCTTCTCAGCCGTAAAGCAACAGCACGAAAAGGTCCATACCTTCGTAATATTCGGAGCCGCCCACGGTTACTTTGGCCAATCACCGGCTGTTTATGACAGGGGCAGTTGGATGACACCGCTCGGCGAGGTTGCCATTGACGAGGAATTGGCCGATGCCGTATTGAGTGACGGCTCCGCTGTGAGCGACGCCAGCGCCCACAGAGCCGAACACAGTATCGAAGTGCAGGTCCCGTTTATGCAGTATCTGTTCGGCGGAGCGAAGATATTGCCCATTATCGTCCCTCCGAGAGAGCAGGCCGTAGCGTTGGGTAACTCTGTAGGTAACATTATTAAACGAGATGAGCACAAGAAAATTGTTTGCATCGGCTCGACCGATTTGACCCATTACGGCCCGCGTTACGGCTTTACGCCGATGGGCGTAAATGCTGAGGCTTTGAAATGGGCTGACAGTGTAAATGACCAAAAGTTTATTGATTTGGCCTTGAAGCTTGAGCCGGAACGTCTGCTTGCCGACGCCGCTGAGAACTGCAATGCCTGCGGGGCCGGTGCAGCGGCCGCAGCAATCGCTGCGGCGAAACAACTCGGAAAAACAGAGGGTTTATTGCTTGCACACACCAATAGTAACGAGGTAATGCTCCGCAAAATGGGCACCACAAGCGCCGACAGTGTCGGCTATGCGGCGATAATTTTTTAGGACAGAAGGCAGAAGACGGATGACGGAAGACAGAGAACAGGAGAGCAGGTGAACAGAAAATCAGGTTGCAGGAAATCGGGAGAACAGGGTATCAGGAGAATAGAGAATTTAGAAGAAATCAAAAATTAAAAGGACACAGGCATAAGTGCATAAGTGCACAAGTGTACAAGAACACAAGGAAGAATGTAAAAATGTAGAAGTCGGCTCGCCGACAGGGACGGAGTCTAAGAGCCTATCCGAATAACCCGCTCTATTGCGGCCGGCTGCAAAGCCCGATGCCTGCGTTGTCGGCCAAAAACGTTCTCAACGTGGAGAAAACCACGCCTCCGAGCATTTTTGACCTGCCGCCTTGGCCTCGAACTTTTCGCTCGGCCTCATAACGACCCGGTTATTCGGATAAGCTCTGACTCAATGACGATGATTTAAGCACACATCTTGAATCGAGGCGGAAAGAGTGTTCGCAGCCCGGTACACTCCCTCTGAACGACGAGAGGCTTGGGATGTTATACGGAAACCATATAAAACGCCTAATAAGAAGGAGAACTGTCCTAAGTCGTATCCAAGGGATTACTTATGGACTTTGGGCAAAGGGGTGTTATACTGAGGCTCGGAGAGGTCAGGAGTTTTATATGGAAACCGTATATACATAGTTAGGCCTCATAAGGTAAAGGATACATTATGATCAAATCAACAGTTTTAACCAAAGAGTCATTTGCAAGTGAATTTGAACGTTGCTGTAGAGAATACTCAACGCTGTCAATAGCTTGTGCTTGGTGTGGTGACCCGACACACATTTTACCTTATTCTTATCTAGAGAGAGAAAGCAATAACTTAGATATTAAAATAACGACAGGAATATTTTTCAATCAAACTCACCCAGGCGCAATTAGCTACTTTATCGACCAAGAGGTTGATATTAAGATATTTGAAAATAAAATCGCCCTCTTTCATCCTAAGGTATATCTGTTTAAAAAAAGTGATAATGCTGCATTGTTCATCGGGAGTTCCAATCTTACATACAGTGGTTTTTTTAATAATATTGAAGTAAATATGCTCAGTGAAGGTTCAATAAAAGGCGAGTTTATGCAACAAATAAATAAAATAGAGAACGACTTAACTTATTGGCATTCTGATGAATGTTCTTTTTTCCCGACTGAACAATGGCTCACAAAATACCACGCGGAATACAAGAAAAAACGTAAACAAGAACAAGAAAATAAAATTAGTAGTCCTCGTGACTATGAAGAGTCCATTTCTTCTTCGAGCTGGTTAAGAAAGGCTAATTGGGCGATATACTATCAAAAAGTACTCAGCGGTCTTAAGGAAAAAGAACGTGATGAATTTGGATATTCCGAGGTACTAAATGCTGCACAAGATAAATTGCCGTTACCATGGCTTGAAACATATTTTGACAACATTGAAAAGCGACGTATCATAGGGGGAATGGGGAAATATGGACGGCTTGGTCACGTAGCGGCTTCAGGAGCATTTAGAAAGTTTATGACCAGTGGTGGTCGAGTAATAAAAGAGCAGGCTATTAAAGCAATTAATGATATTTGTACATTAGAGATACCACTCGACTTCAAAGTATTGGAGAGGAATATTGACAAATTGATTTCTACCGGACATTCGATAAAGGTATGGAGTAGAATTCTTGCAATTGTTCGTCCTGATATATACTGTACAGTTGCATCTCCATCAGTAAGGAAGAATTTATCAAAAACCTTAGAGATGCCTCAAAATAGATTTGAGAAAACTATGGGATATATTCGTTTATTACAACTAATTCATGCATCACCTTGGTATAATTCACCACCACCAAAAATAGAAGCTGAGTTATCAATATGGAAAAGAAGGGTTGCATTTTTGGACGCGATCTTTTATTAATATGATGATGGGGAGGCCGGGATGTTATACGGAAACCATATAAGAGGCCTAATAAGAAGGAGAACCAGCCTAATTCGTTTCCAAGGGATTACTTATCGACTTTGGGCAAAGGGGTGTTATACTGACACTCGGAGGGCTCAGGAGTTTTATACGGAAACCATATATACATAGTTCGGTCCATAAAAAATGACTCCAGACAAGGATACACTCGAGTATACTCCTGAGGAACTCTGTAGCCGAATAGCCGTTCTGACGGGCTGTATCATGGATTTCTGGGCAGATGGCGGGTGGGCACCGCACGATGCTGCTAAGTTGCTCGACAAATCGATGCTGCGATGGCAAACATCTTTGGCCAGGAGTTTGGCTCGATGGATTGATGCAACGTCGGACGGGGATCTAATACTTGCTTGGGCAAACCTTGGTGGATTAGTCGAGGGACAGCTTAAGTTGTTTCTTTGCGTTTACTACTCTGATTACAGGAGCGATGTTGACGCCATTCGCAAGCGCGGCCAGGTGATCGGTCCTGACGGATGCATGCTTGAACCCCTTCGTCAGTTCTTCGTCAAGCGCATTTGGGACTGGGACGTGGGGACAAACTGGAATCCTTACGTCGAGATGGTACAGTGCCGTCGCAACGCTATCCATGCGTTTCAGCACAAAGACATCGGAACGTTTCAAGACTGGACTGATGCACTTCGGCTACACCTCTCTTTTGTGAGAGATACGGGTGGCAGCCTTCCTTACCCTGATGAGTATTTCAGCGGACTACGAGAAGAATGAGACCGAACCAACCAGTCCAGCGGCCAGCTAATCGCCGCCGCTGACCGGCACGTTAGTAAAGGAGATAATACATGAGCCTACTCGGGAAACTCTTTGGCAGAAGCGGTGGAAGTGACACCATCGGCGACCAAACATGCAAACTCGTGCTGAACTTTCTGGAGTCATCCGGCCAGCATGACCTCACGGCTTCTACCTTCACGGAGCTGTTTGCGTTCGTCTATTTCGAGATCGACAGCGTGCTGTTCGGTCGAAAGATTTCAGCTAGAGCGTCAATCGCTGACTCCCTGTCAACGTCATACTCAGACACGATGCAGCGGCGATTTGGGCCGCATGACGAAGACAAGCATCTGGCGATGTTCGACCAAAGAATTCAGGAATACGGTGCAATGATACGTTCACATAAGGAAAAATCGGACATTGTCGAGAAACTGGATTTCTACCTGAATCAGGCATCGGGATTGGACGATTATCATCGTGATGGCGAGTCTCCGGTTGTGATTGGGGATGCGTTTGAGATGTTCGGTGGGAGGCTGGGGCTGACTGAATTTTACACGGGGTCCCTCGCCCCGTTTATCGAGAGTATCATTGCCAAATACCAATAGAGAATTTCTAGCAACCGGATCGAACGCGACTCCGGTAATGCCGCGCGGCGGCCTCACCAGAGCGGTTCATCCGAGGCGTTGGAAGCCATTACCATGAGCAGTTCCAGCAACATCAAAACTCTTCAGACACTGTCATGTGATCTTCTTGAGGATACGCTCAAGGAGATACGATCACATCGTGAAAAAAACTCACCACCAAATGAGGAACACTTCCTGACAGCTGAGTATCTCTTGCAGGAAGCAATGGAGTACGTTGCTGGGGCATGGGAGATGATCATATCTGAAAAGCCGAATGCCTCAATAGCTCTTTCGCGTTGGGTCCTTGAGGCATCCCTGAATTTACTATGGACAGTAGCAGACAGGGATAAGATCGATGAAAGACTTAAGGTTCTTGTCGGAGAAGCTTTGCGGAATGATGCTTGTCTTCTCGAAGGCTTAGCGAAGCTTTGGCAAGATAAAAACCATAAGTTTGAAAGTAAGGCAAAGGAGGCGAGAAAGATGCGGGAGCGCTTAGATGTTGAAAAGCCACCGAGTCTGGAGGAAAGAGTGAAGGAAATTAGGCAAACTGGTAAAAGAAGTTGGCCAGAATTGTATCCTCTCTATAGGATATGCTGTGCGGCAGCCCATCCCGGCCTTAAGATGTGGGAACGATTTTGCAATGTGGATGAATTAACTGTTTCCAAATATCCCATTGATAAACAATCGATTGCTTGCTGGATGGCAGCAGCTTCAACGTTTTATCTAGCCACATATACATATTGCCTTACAGAGCTTGGTAACACTGATGAACTGAAACACTGGTGGGTAGAACAAGTTGTCCCATTACTTTATAAGAATTGACAAGTCTCGCGTTAGATTATGGTCATTTCGCCTACTTACCATATTCTTGGCTAGCGAGAACTTACATGGCCTGTGTAACGGAGAATACGATTTCGGGGCCGACATCTTAGCAAATGAATATGAAAAGGCTGAAATCGAACATCTTATGCTACAAATCGCTACTTTATTTCGATCCGCAGACACATGCGCGATAGAAAAGCGAACTATTGACACAAGATGGAATCCAACTGTTGGAGAGCTTGAGCAGCCTATTGGAAGCCCGAGCAGTGAATTGTCTCTACGAGAAGCTTGTAATAAAATTATTCATGTTAGGGAAATCGAGTATGAACTCGTCGATGGCGACTATGACTGGAATCGCTTTTTAAAACCAATTGTATACTTGTATGGCGAGAAGCATGGAAAACAATGGAAAGCGATCCTTGATATTAAAAAATTCTGTTTTGAAGTTTGCCATATACCGCAATAGGGGACTTAAAGGGGCACGCCTGCCCCATAGGGGGTACATTTTTCGATGAGTTGTGCTTGCTAATGATAGGTTTTGATAGAGGACAGCGGCTGGGCTGAATTACTGGGGAGCTTTGGGACGAAGAGGACGGCTGGAATTAAGTATGCTGTCCCCGGAATTAGTAATTCGTTTTCAAGGGATTACTTATGGACTTTGGGCAAAGGGGTGTTATACTGATACTCGGAGAGGTCAGGAGTTTTATACGGAAACCATATATACATTGTTGGACGGCATCAGGGCTGGCTGGACGGTTGCTTGCCAATAATGGTAAGAGGTAAGCATATGATTACAGAATTCCCGAAGAGCATGAAGGATAAACTGAGGCACTACGTTTACCTCTACGTCGATCCGCGAGATAACAAAATATTCTACGTCGGAAAGGGCAACGGGAATCGTGCCTTTGCCCATATGCATGAAGAATCTGAAAAAGAGAAGGTCAAACGCATCAAAGATATTCGAGTAGAAGGCGTTGAACCACGGATAGAGATCTTGGTACATGGGCTGGAAAACGATGAGACTGCAAAGAAGATAGAAGCCTCGGTGATCGATCTGATAGGAATTAGGAATTTGACAAACATTCAAAGGGGTTACGAGTCCAGGGTTTACGGAAGAATGCCACTCGAACAAATCATTGCTACCTATGAAATAAAAAGCGTTGAGATTGAAGAACCGGTCTTGCTAATCAACATAAACCGATCTTTCAGATTCGGAATGCCGCAAGTTGAGTTGTACGACGCGACACGATCCGCTTGGGTCATAGGAGATAGAAAGGCTTCAGCGCGGTACGCCTTTGCTGTATATCAAGGCATAGTACAAGAAACCTATGAAATCAAAGGATGGTACCCGAACAACTCTACCTTGAACACAAGGAAGCAAGAAGAGACTGATATCAATGAAGAGAGGTGGGAATTTGTCGGAAAGATTGCCGAGGGTCCAATGCGGAAGAAATATCTGTATAAGGATGTATCAAGGTATATTGGGACCCGAAACCCTATTCGGTACGTGAATTGCCAGAGTCAATAATAGAACAGAACAACAGGTCATACTGACGAATGCATGGGTATCCGGATGGAATTTGAAGAGTCGTCCAACAAACGGATGGAGTAGACGCCTTCTCGTCGCTTCGCTCCTTCGAGGGCGCTACTCATCCTTGTTGTTAGTCCCGCATGGATCGATGCTGATCTGCAAGGTAGTGAGAATGACGTGCGCCATTACATTCTTTGTATATAATTTCAAACGAAGGAAAGATTGTCGACCGTTATGACAAGTCAATGTTAACAGGTGGTGATTTAAAATATTATACTCCCGGCAATCACATAGTGTCTTTTGAGTTAAAAGGATTTAAATTAGGTTTTTTAATATGTTATGATTCTTGTTTCCCGGAAATGTATAATATATATAGACATAAAGATGTAAAAATAATGTTTCATTCTTTTTATAACGCACACCACAAAGGGAAAACTATATTAGACGAAATCATACCTGCGGAAATCAGGGTGAGAGCCTCAGATAATTTAATGTGGGTAATTGCCAGTAATTCATCCGGCCATTATTCATCATGGCCAACTTGTATTGCCAGACCAGATGGGTCATTGGAATCCCTTGAAAGAGGAGTTCCTGGAATTCTTTATCGCGTATTTCCGGATGATGGTCGCACGAATAATTTCCCGAGCTGGACCCACAATAATAAGATGATGAAGTTACCTGAAAATGAAATATATCATAATGGAATACCATCTAAACATTCAAGAGCACTCAATACTAAATCATTACCGTGAAAAATATAACCAATCGCTGCACACGGACGTGAACAATCCTGCGCGTATTGATGCCGATTAGCTCAATCGTGCGGTCTGGAAAGGAGAGTACACTAAATGAAACAGACTAATCACATGCTCACTGTTATCTTCTTGTATTTTACGCTTGTTGCCACAGAAAGCCTTCTGCTTGCAGAAAGTATTGCTCCTCAAAATGGAAAGGCAGACACTGATAGTACGACAGTGTGGTACGACTGTAAGCTTCTTACGGTAGACGGTAAAGGCTGGATGGATACCGAAAAATATTACGATCGGTTGCCTGCAAAGGCTAAAGAAACCGTAAGAGCTGCGGTTTGGAATATAAGCCATAATACGGCCGGGATGTGCGTTCGCTTCACGACCGATTCTACATCCATTCAAGTACGTTGGACCCTTCTTAGAAAGAATCTGGCCATGCCTCATATGCCGGCTACGGGAGTCAGTGGAGTGGATTTATATGCCAAGAGTAAAACCGGACGGTGGTACTTTCTGGGGAATGGACGGCCAACAGCCGTCTCGAACAACGCCTCATTCAATCTGGTTCATGGGAAAGAATGTATGCTGTATTTGCCTTTGTACAATGGTGTGAAGTCTTTTGAGATTGGCATTCCGAAAAACCGGACCATCTCGAAGTCCATCGAGTCCACTCTCAAACAACAACGCCCAGTTGTATTTTATGGAACCTCCATTACGCAAGGGGGTTGCGCTTCCCGTCCGGGCTTGGCGTGCACGGCAATTGTTGGCCGGCAGCTTGATGTATCCATCATAAACCTGGGATTTTCCGGAAACGGATGGATGGAGCAAGAAATGGCAGACTTGCTGGTGGAGCTTGATCCGGCGGCCTATGTCCTCGACTGCCTGTGGAACATGTCTTCCGAGATGGTTTCTGAACGTGTTAAGCCTTTTGTAAAGAGACTGCGTGAGGCTCGTCCAAAAACTCCCATTCTACTTGTCGAAGACTCCAGCGTTAGAAATCTTACACCAACTGCGAAGGGGCGTATTCTGCGTGCTATTTATGAAGAATTGACAACACAGGGAATTACCAACCTGTATTTCTTAGCTAATCAGGGGATGCTGGGAGAAGACGGCGAAGGTACTGTAGATGGTTGTCACCCCAACGACTTAGGAATGATGCGACAGGCAGCCATATTTACAAAGTCATTGGCTAAAATATTGCAGACATCAGGACAGGAAACTTCAAATAAGCCTGTTCTAAGCGATTCGGAGAAAAGCGTCGCCCTTCCCTGAACGCCTGAGCAGTAGCGTTAGGCGGGAAAATGATTAAGGCCAAATACAAACACACGAACATCGTTGCGCGGGAGTGGCGAAGGCTTGCTGAATTCTACCAGCGGATTTTCGGCTGTACTCCGGTTCCGCCGGAAAGGGCCGGTACCGGAGAATGGGTCGAACGCTGTACAGGTGTGCCCGGCGCTGAGGTCCGGGGTGTTCATTTGCGGCTGCCGGGTTATGGTAAAGACGGGCCGACGCTTGAGATATTCCAGTACAATATAGCAGAGAAGCGGCCGGAAACGGCAATCAATCGTCCAGGCCTTGCGCATCTTGCCTTCGAGGTTGACGACGTCGAAGCAGCCAGAGACGAGGTAATTGAAGCAGGTGGTAGGTGCGTTGGCGAGCTGGTCACTGTGGATATTCCGGGTGCCGGCAGAATCACGTTTATATATCTGACCGACCCCGAGGGAAACATTATCGAATTGCAGAAGTGGGAGTAACTTTGCCGAGCGTTCGACATCAAATAGCGGACGGTGAAGGATTTGATATTCAATATTAACAACTGATTTAGGGAGGTGTTCGAGTATGGGCATTAAAGCTTTTGTTACTGTAGTGTTTTCATTTGCGGCGCTATCAACAGTTTGGGCGGAATCACTCCCCGTCTATTTCGGCACTTATACGTCGAGGTCAGAGGATTCCAGTAAGGGGATCTACCGCAGCACGCTTGACCTGGAGACGGGAAAACTCTCCGAGCCGGTTCTTGCGGCCGAGGCCAGGAATCCATCTTTTCTCGAGATTCATCCCAACGGCAAATTCCTGTACGCCATCAGTGAAGCCGGCGGAGCGGGGAATGTCAGTGCGTATGCAATCGACAGGAACGCGGCAGGTCTCAAGTTCCTCAACCAACAGCCCTCAGGCGGTGCGGGTCCCTGCCACGTCAGCATCGACCATGTGGGAAGAAACGTGCTCGTCACCAACTACGGCAGCGGGAGCGCTTCGGTGATTCCTATCAAATCGGATGGCAGACTCGGAGAACCGACCGGCTTTGTGCAGCACACCGGTTCCAGCGTGAATCCCAGGCGCCAGAAAGGACCCCATGCACATTCGATAAACGTCAGCCCGGATGACCGCTTTGCCTTTGTGGCCGACCTCGGAATCGACAAAATTATGATTTACCGGCTGGATGTTGAAAAGGGGACGATCGTCGCCAATAGTCCTGCGTTTGCGAAGGTCAAGCCCGGCGCCGGGCCGCGACACTTTGCCTTCGGCCCGAACGGGAAGTACGCTTACGTAATCAACGAGCTCGATTGCACGGTAACCGCCTTTGCCTACGACTCGGCTTCAGGCATCCTGATTGAGAGACAGACCGTTACGACACTTCCGAGCGGGTTTGACGGGTCAAATTCGTGCGCTGAGGTACGCGTGCACCCGAGCGGGAAGTTTCTCTACGGCTCGAACCGGGGGCACGACAGCATTGTGGTTTACGGGGTCGATTTGGCCAAAGGGACACTGACTTTCGTCGAGCACGAGAGGGCCGATATCAAGACGCCGCGGAACTTCAACATCGAGCCGACGGGCAAGTTCTGCCTCGTCGCCAACCAGGGTGGGGACAGTGTCGTTGTCTTCCGGATCGACCAGGAAACCGGTGCGTTTGAGCCGACGGGACATAAGATCTCCATCGCAAGGCCGGTCTGTGTCCGGTTTCTACGACCGGCGTCGTGACGTTTCCAAATGAGCGGGTGAATTTGTCTTGATGCATTGGTGGGGATATGGATGATCCCTTTTTGACTTTCAGTGGGAAAGTGCAAAGTACCGGGGGCTATCTACTTTGAAGAAAACGTGCGACGGTTGTCTTTTAGAGGCGTTGTGAGTTTTTTGTGAAAATTCGAGTTTTTATAATCGTTACTTTTGCTGTTCTTAGTGCCTTATATATGCTGAGGCCGAAGATAGTGTAACTATGGGAAAGAACAGAGAATGAGAACGAATAGGCTTTTCTGCTTGTTTTTAGCCGTTGTTCTTGTTGCCATCGGGTGCAGGAAGAAACCAACTGCCACCACAACACCCTTACACCAAGCTGCCAGAGCTGGCGACATCCAGCATATCCAATCGCTCATATCAGGAGGTGGCGATGTAAATGCAAAGGACAAGCACGAATGGACGCCTCTGCATTGGGCGGCCCATAATGAACACATGGAAGCAGCGGAATTGCTTATCACCAATGGTGCCGATGTAAATGAAAAAAACAAAAATGGCTGGACGGCACTGTTCCTTGCACTCCCGACAGGTAACAGAGATTTGATGGCATTGCTTGCGGCCAACGGTGCCGATGTCAATGTCAAGTGCGGCCGTTACAACGAAACCCCGTTGCACTATGCGGCCAGAGAAGGCCATAAGGAAACTGTAGAACTCCTTATCGCCGATGGCGCCAATATCAACGCAAAGGATAAATATGGTTATGCGCCGCTACATAAAGCAGCCCAAGAAGGTAATATGGATATGCTGAATCTGCTCATCGCCAGTGGTGCTGACATCGATATAAAGAGTAACTCCAGCCCTACGCCCTTGCACTTGGCGGCTGGACGTGGTCACAAAGATATAGCGGAAATACTTTTATCCAAAGGTGCTAAC
>Ga0315532_1003051_pt1 | contig 10993 bp, 10 predicted proteins | sample SalMarWE160370MG_FD_203082 | JGI IMG/M metagenome (GOLD analysis project Ga0315532, IMG submission 203082) | Salt marsh sediment microbial communities from the Plum Island Ecosystem LTER, Massachusetts, United States - Salt Marsh Sediment WE1603-70 ... | reverse complement strand
TTGCGCAACCGTGTCCCCTTGCACCCGTGGCAGGTTGTTTTTCCCCTGTATCTTGAAAGCATAACCCGGTACTGGATCTTATATTTCTTCTTTTCCAGGTGTTTGAAGAAAGCATTTAATCCCCTGAAATATCGGTTTCCACTCCAGAGTAGCATCTTTTCATCTTCCGTCAATTCATGGTAGGGTTTATGGATCGGGAAATCAAATTTACCGGCATGAAGGATTAACCGGTCTTTCCACTTGCTCATCTTTTCCCCTTTCCAGCATACAATGGCATCCTGGTATATGGAAAGGCTCTTATTCGGAATCACCAGGTCCTCATCAATACCAATAATTTTACCGTATCCTTCACATTCCGGACAGGCTCCAACTGGATTATTGAAACTGAACATATGAACAGAAGGCTCTTCAAACTGCATTCCATCACGTTCGAATTTGTTTGAAAATTCTTCAGAAATAACCTTCTTCCCACTGAAAACCCGGACGATGCAGTACCCCTTGCTAATTCCAAAAGAAGTCTCAACCGAATCGGCAATCCTGCCCATTGAATCATCATCAAACCGGATTTCAATCCGGTCAATTACCACCAGGATCTCTCTTAATCCCTGCAATACATCGGGTTGTTCGAGTATTTCATCTATTCTGTGAATTTCCCCCTCCGTTTCAACCCGGGTAAATCCCTGTTTCAGCAGGTATTCAAGATGCTCGGAAATGGTACACTCCTCGTGTTCCTGTAACGGAGCAAGAAGGATTGCCCGTGTTCCTTCTTTAAAACGACGAATGAATTCGATCACATCCGAAACACCATGTCGTTTAACCAGCTTGTTCGAAACGGGAGAATACGTCTTGCCAACCCGTGCAAACAATAGCTTCAGGTAATCATATATTTCTGTTGCAGTACCAACTGTTGACCTTGGATTCCTGGTGTTTACCTTCTGTTCAATAGCAATTGCCGGTGGTAAACCCCTGATGTAATCCACCTCCGGCTTATGCATTCTTCCCAGAAACTGACGAGCGTAAGAGGAGAGGCTTTCAACATACCTGCGCTGCCCTTCTGCGTAAATCGTGTCAAATGCCAGAGACGATTTGCCCGACCCGGATAAACCGGTAATGACAATGAACTTATCCCTCGGTATCTTTAAATCGATGTTCTTCAGGTTGTGAACGCGGGCACCCTTGATATCGATGAATTTACTAGCCGGACCTGTAACCCTTGGCATAAAAATTGCGTATATGGAAGAAGATTTAACAATAATTAACTAATTTTCAAAAGTAATATTTTTTGAAATAATCTTTTTTTTTGCTTAATTGCATATTGTTTTAACCCTGATTGTCGCATAAAACCCATAGGAGGACTGCTATAGAAAAAGATCTACTCTAGTGCAAACCAGAATAGGAGGTAGTTTTGGATCTTTGTAAATTATCCGATTATGAACTTGTAGAGAAGTTCATAAAGGGCAGTCAGACAAGCATTGAGACATTAATTAATCGACACAGAAACAGGGTATACACCTATATCTACCTGATCGTAAAGAATCAGCAACTCGCTGAAGATATCTTCCAGGATACATTCATCAAAGTCGTTCAATCCTTGAAAAGAGGTAAGTATACCGATAACGGGAAATTTCTTTCCTGGGTGATCCGTATTGCTCATAATCTGATCATTGATCATTTCCGGCGGGAAAAACAATTCAATATAACAACCCGGGAAGACTATGAAACCGATATCTTTAATTCACGAAAATTAGCCTATGGAACCATCGAGGATGAAATGGTCCAAAGCCAGATCATCACAGATGTTCGGGGCCTGATAGATGAATTGCCCGCAGATCAGCGTGAGGTTGTTATGCTCCGGCATTATGGAGGACTTAGTTTCAAGGAGATTGCAGAGCATACTAACGTCAGTATCAATACAGCCCTTGGCAGAATGAGGTATGCACTGATAAATCTGCGTAAATTAATCGGCGAGAAAAAACTTAACCTTACCATCTCTTGATTTTTCATACTGCCCGGTTAAAAAAATAGAGAATCCCTGAATACTTTTTTTTTTGAGACTTCGTTATCCTACTGTCCTGATGTCTCAAAAAAAATAGTTGCCTATGGGAAACGATTCTACTCCTTCTAACCCGTTTCTTGAGTTTGAAGATATAAACTATTCTGAAAATCTGACTGATCTATTTGAGGATTCGTTCTCCGATGTGACCTCCTATTTAAATGACATCCTGTTAGAAGTGGATCAGCGGGTTGTAAATGAATTGTTTAAAAAAATCGCACTCATGAAATAAATCGGCTTTTTCTTATAGCCGCAGGCGGCAGGGAACTGCTGAACAAATCTTTTTTGGAATTACTTAATCCCAACTTCCAGGTTCTAAGCCATTCCTTTAGCTCCTCAATCAGCACCGTCATACTTCCCCCTGTTTTTGTATAAAAAAATTTGGAAGATTAAAATTTTTATTATATCATTGTGATATCAAAATGATATTAACTAAAATTTAATGCATCATGAAAAACGAAAAAGCCTACAGCCCCATTTCCGGTTATTTAGCATTGCTGATCATCCTTGTGATTATTGCCGGAATTGTTTTCAGTATTTTTCTGAGGAATCCATTTTTCATAGCCATAACCATTGTGCTTTTCGTTCTGGGTATTATTGGTCTCACAGTTGTTAACCCGAATGAATCGTGTGTCATGGTATTATTCGGTGCCTATAAGGGAACGATAAAGAAGAATGGATTTTTCTGGGTCAATCCTTTTTTTGTGCGGAAAAAGATATCCCTGAGAGCACGGAATTTCGACAGCCAGCCAATCAAGGTAAACGATAAAATTGGTAATCCCATTATGATTGGTGTAGTGCTGGTGTGGAAGGTTGATGATACTTACAAGGCTGCCTTTCAGGTGGATGAATATGAACATTTTGTGGTGGTACAGAGTGAGGCGGCTTTACGGAAATTAGCCGGAATTTATTCATATGATAATTTTGAGGATCATGAAGCAGAAATCACGCTTCGCTCCGGGGGAGAAGAGGTGAATGAGGAGCTGGAGAGGGAAATCCGGGAGAGGCTCGAGATTGCCGGGATTTATGTAATCGAAGCACGGATCAATTACATTGCATATGCATCAGAGATTGCCGGGGCGATGCTGAGGCGGCAGCAGGCGGCAGCCATTGTTGCAGCACGGTTTAAGATTGTTGAAGGTGCAGTCAGCATGGTTGAAATGGCGCTTGACCAGTTAGCCAGCAAGGATATTATTGATATGGATGAAGAGAAGAAGGCTGCAATGGTCAGCAATCTGATGGTTGTGCTATGCGGAGATAAGGATCCCAGCCCGATCATAAATACAGGGACATTGCATCAATAGAAAATATGGCAAAAAAGAAAGCATTCATGATCCGTCTGGATCCGGCAAAGTTAGAAGCCCTGGAAAAATGGTCTGCTGATGAATTTCGCAGCATGAATGGACAGATTGAATGGATCCTTGACAGGGCATTGAAACAGGCGGGACGATACAAGAAGAAGAATCAGGAACATTAATATGCAATCGGATGAAAAAACAGGAATTAGAAATACGAAATTTCAAATACAGTTGTCCGAAATGTGGAAACAGGCTGTATGAGATTGATGAATTCAGGGCAACGGGAAGTTTTGGGACCAAATTATTTAACATTCAGAACAAACGGTTTACAACCATTAGTTGCACCCGCTGTTTCTATACAGAGATCTTTAAGACCAAGAGCAGCAAAATGGGTAATGTGGTGGATTTTTTCTTTAACTGATCCATTTGATGAAAAAATAGAGTAAGGCTGATATGGCTGCTCCACAGAGAGGACCGATGACAGGCACCCACGAATAAGCCCAGTCACTATCTCTTTTCCCTTTTATGGGTAGGAGTGCATGCATTAATCTGGGGCCCAAATCACGGGCCGGGTTAATGGCATATCCGGTAGTGCCTCCCAGAGAGAGTCCAATGGCAAAAACAACCAGGCCAACGGGTAGTGCTTCCAGGGAACCCAGCCCGACTTTTGTATTCTCAATTCCATCTATTTCAATATGAGGGAGATTGACAAACAGCACTGCAAATACAAGGATGAAAGTTCCGATGACTTCGGATAAGAAGTTGTTTTTCAGATTCCGGATATTGGGAATGGTACAAAAACAGGCCATTTTCGAATCCGGATTTTCGGTAATGTTGAAATGATCGCGGTAAAACAGATATACCAGGGAGCCTCCAGCCATACCGCCAAGTATTTGAGCAACAAGGAAAGGTACTACTTTTTCCCACTCAAACAATCCGGAGATGGCTAATCCTAATGTCACAGCTGGATTGATATGCGCTCCACTGATTGGACCAACGGTAAAAACAGCAATAAATACAGCCATACCCCAGCCTGCTGTTATTACAATCCACCCGGAATTTTCACCTTTCGTTTTCCGAAGTAGCACATTGGCTACCACGCCATTGCCTAGAAGGATAAGAATTGCTGTTCCCAGGAATTCTGCGAAATATTCATTCATTGCTTTTCGTTTTGTAAGAACTTATGATATATTCCATTGTTTGCTACGATCCAGTGCTTTATTCCAGTTTTCAATCACCACATTAAAATCATCCGGACCGATTTCAGGCTCAAATATCCTTTCGGCCTGCCATTGATGCTTCAGATCATCCATGCTCTTCCAGTATCCCGTTGCCAAACCTGCCAGGTAAGCAGCGCCGAGTGCAGTGGTCTCGGTAATCTGGGGTCGAATCACTTTTTTCTGAATCGCATTCGCTTGTATTTGCATGAGGAGGTTATTCGATACCGCACCTCCGTCCACTCTTAATTCGGTAAGGGTAATCCCGGAATCTTTTGCCATGGTATTAATTACATCCATCGTTTGTAATGCAATGGATTCAAGAGCCGCTCGTGCAAGATGTGCATCGGAGGTGCCCCGGGTAATACCGATAATTGTACCTGTTGCATACTGGTCCCAGTGTGGGGCACCGAGGCCAACAAAAGCCGGTACAAAATAAACACCTCCGTTATTCGGCACGGACCGGGCCAGGCTTTCAATCTCAGAAGAAGATTGTATGATATGTAACTGATCCCTTAACCACTGAACAACCGCTCCAGCAATAAAAATACTTCCTTCCAGGGCATAACAGACCTTGTTATTGATTTTCCAGGCAATGGTAGTCAGTAAATTATGCCGGGAGGCAATGGCTTCCCCTCCGGTATTCATTACAACAAAGCAACCTGTTCCATAGGTATTTTTGGCCATGCCTTTTTCAATACACATTTGCCCAAACAGGGCTGCCTGCTGGTCTCCGGCAATACCGGTAATGGGTACTTCTCCGCCCAGCATTTCGTTGCTTACATGACCGAACAGTTCACTGCTCGATCCGACTTCGGGCAATATGCTTGCCGGAATATCAAATAATTTTAAAAGTTCTTCATCCCATCTCAGGGTGTGGATATTGAATAACATGGTTCTGCTGGCATTGCTTACTTCTGTCTTATGGTGCTGACCATTTGTAAGACGCCAGACCAGCCAGGTGTCCACCGTGCCAAATGCAAGTCTGCCCTTCAGGGCTTTTTTTCTTGCACCGGACACATTATCAAGGATCCATTTTATTTTCGATGCCGAAAAATAGGCATCGGGTAACAGCCCGGTTTTTTCCTTAATCATGCCATCAACTCCATCTCTTTTCAATTGTTCACAGAATCCTGCCGTTCGCCGGTCTTGCCAAACAATGGCATTATAGATCGGCACACCGGTTTTTTTATCCCATACCAGTGTCGTTTCCCGTTGATTTGTGATTCCTATTGCTGCAATATTTTTAGCGGTAACACCTTGTTTTTTAAGTACATCCAGAACAACAGATTGTTGAGTTGACCAGATTTCTTCCGGGTCATGCTCTACCCATCCCGGTCGGGGGAAAATTTGTTTGAATTCAAGTTGTGATGTCCTGAGCACTTTGCCTGAATGATCAAACAAAATAGCCCTGTTGCTGGTAGTGCCTGAATCTAAAGCCAATATGATTTTTTCCATCGGTTTGTCTGGTTTACTATTCTGAAGTGTATAACAATGTGAATCCGTTTATTTTTGATCAGCCTGGTTCAGAAAATTTATTGTAAAACAGGCTATTAATCCTGCTGTTTCAGTTCTTAGCCTGCCGGGGCCAAGGGAAATCTCCTGCATTTTTTTTCCTTTTGCAGCTTCTATTTCTTCAGGGCTGAAATCACCTTCGGGTCCGATCATAATGAGTGCATTTTCTCCCGGCAAGTAACGATCTTTCAGTACCAATTTTTTTTCTCCTGCACAATGGGCGATGAATCTCTTCCCTGTAAAATCACTGTTTAGAAATTTATCTACCGGTGTTATGTGGTGCAGCGTTGGGCGAAAGGCTCGCCCGGCCTGTTTCATCGCAGATAATATCACTTTTTCGAGACGTTCCATTTTCAGAATTTTCCTCTCCGACCGTTGGCATTGCAACGGTGTGATTTCATCGATTCCAACTTCTGTTGCTTTTTCCAGGAACCATTCGAATCGGTTGATATTTTTAGTCGGAGCAATGGCGACATGCAGGGTATAGTTTCTTTTTCCGTAATCTTTAACGGATTCGATCACCCTGAATCCACATCGTCTTGGGTTGGGGTCGGTGATCTCAGCGAAATACAATCCGCCTTTCCCGTCAATAATTTGAATGGTGTCCTTCTTCGAAAGTCGCAGAACGTTAATGCAATGCCGGGATTCCGATTCATCCAGGAAAGTATAATCCGCTGAAATACCGGGAGAATAAAAAATATGCATTGTATATTTGTTGGAGATGTTCAACAAAAATAGGACTTTTCCATAATTTCTTTCCAGGTTCAGTTTTATTTTTATAATCGTTAAACAGTGAAGAAGATCGGTCTTTTATCGGATACACATGGTTATCTTGACCCTTCCCTGGAGGAATTTTTCTCTGACTGTGATGAAGTATGGCACGCGGGTGATATCGGGAATCAGGAAATATGTGACAGGTTCGAAGCGCGGCAAATCTTCCGGGCAGTGTACGGTAACATTGACGGAACGGCGATCAGAAAAAAATTCCCGGAACACCTTCGTTTCTTCTGCGAGGATGTTGATGTCTGGATTACCCATATTGGGGGATACCCGGATAAGTATGACCAATCCATACGTGATGCCATTCGAAAAGGTCCGCCCATGCTTTTTATTTCAGGACATTCCCACATCCTTAAGGTAATGTATGATAAAAAGCTAAAGCTTCTGCATATCAATCCCGGGGCAGCAGGTAAATCGGGACTGCACAAAAAGATCACGGCAGTGCGCTTTGTGATCGACGGAACGGAGATCAAAGAGTTGGAGGTATTGGAGAAAGAACGATCTGTCCCGTAGGGATGTGCCTTCGGTATAACATCCGCCGTAGGCGTACCTATGGCACATCATTCAACATCCAATTTTAAATTCGAAAAATGTACTACGTTTTTGCATGAATAATGCGGGATAACTCTGCACCCTGAACTCCATCATCCATCATCCTTAATCCATCATCCTTAATCCATCATCCTTCATCTCCCTTTCTTCGCCAGCAGATTCCCTTCTGAATCGACTCAGGAACGAATTGAGTTTTTGGGCGACAGCGACCATATAGATATAGGATGTCTCCCCGCTTCTCACCTTTAAGCGTCGCTGGTTTTCATTTAAGCTGGTCAACAGGGCGTTATACTCTTTGTTTGATGAGCTACTTTGCAGCACACCTCTGGAGTAGCTGAAGTAATACCAGGTGTTATCATCCATTTCCAGGTAGACATCAAACAGGTCTCCACTTCGTTTTTTCTGTATTTCCAGGTGCCCATCAACCATTACATTCAACTGGGTATTCAGGATGTTCCCGATGCCTATCTTACCGACAGAGCGGTAGGAACTGGTAGCGTCATTCCATACCAGGTTAACGTGGGTCAGCAGAATATTGAATTGCAATTCAGGGGGCAGTTGGCTCACCCTGCCATAGAGATTAGTCTCTTCCCTGAGGGCTCTTGCTTTCTCCTTCCCGATAATCTCTTCTATGCCTTTTCTATAGCTGGATGTCCCAAGGTCAGCTCCTTCAAGAGTTGGCATTGCGTCAATTTCATTTACCATCATGGCAAATGCTTCCGGGAGGAAAAAGAAATTGAGCCCTATGATCAACTCCAGCTGGGATACATTGGATATAATGTTTTGGGTGACGTTACCCACAGTGGTCATCGAGAGTTGACCATATTCAACAGCAAGATTCAGTTTTCCCTCTCCATATAATTCACAAGAGTTCGTGTTGAATGTAATGAAATTTCCGGTGTTGTTTTCATCAGCCAGCTTCTCACGGCTACCAATTTTATATTTACCTGAACCCTTATCGAAAAAGATAAAACCTTCGGCGGTTGATATGGGATTATCACTGTAAGTCTTCCGTCTTGAGAGCAGTGTAGAATAGATGTGCGTGGAGTCGTTACTGATGAAGTGACCGTTGAATATGCGGTTATTGTTTATGTCTCTGGGTTCTGTAGGAACCGGAATCATGACGTTGTCGGGGTCAATTTTTGCTGTGAATTTTATGTGCCTTCGTTCCAGGTTTTCACAGTCATGTATAACCCGTGCCCCACCCGTAAAGGTTAGGAATTCTTTTTCGGCATCGAGGCTAACATCACCGATGTATTCAAAAGCCGGGTTCAGGGTAAAATTTTCCGATTCGATGATACTGCCCTGGGCAGTGGTAGATCCCGATTCATTTACCCGGATGTTATCGAATTCGATCATTTGTGCGGTCTCGTTTTCATCGATGTAGTTATACTTCCCCGAGGCAGTATAATCGTTTTTGTTCAGAATATTGACACTGGCCGAATGAATCCTGTGTTTCTGACTTGCCATGATAATTGCATTCTCAAGGGTTCTGATCTGTGCCCGGTTTTCAATATTCACTTTTCCTTCATATGGAAAAACGAGTGCGTCGGCCACTTCGATGAAATTCACATTATATGCCGTGATGAGATTTTCTCTCAGGTTAAAAACAGCTGAATCGGTAACAAATCCCAGGGAATCATGTCTGGGATTGATGGACACAAAGGTTGGCTGTTCAAGCCTGGCATCCATCAGCCGGAGGGAGTCCTCTTCGGGTATCATTTCCCTGGGACGTTTCTCTTTTGTTCCCATTGCCACTTCTTCCACTTCCATATTCCAGTTAAAATAATTCAGGGTGCTTACGTATTCATTTTCGGGGAATTTTATAAGAGCGGAATCCTCATTGGATGAGAATAGTCCCTTACTCTTCTGGAAATCTATTTGAGAGCTTACATTTTCGGCAATAAAGGAGTAGCCATCGGTCCGCATTGATTTCAGGAAGAAATCAGCCGTATCGGTATCAATGGTATTCTTAGCGTAATTGAAATTTTTTGCAGTCAGGTTTGCATCCGGCATAATCATCGTCCCGGAACCTGTCAACCCGGATGGACTCATCCGGATTGAGCCATCAAGGCCGGTCCCTTCGTTAAACATGGTGATGTTTTTATCGATCTTTTCAGCAAACCACTCATCGTCATTTGGATACCACTTTACGGCCAGGTTATCAGCCAGGACCATGGGGAACAGATCACTGGTTTCTGATTCGGTTACCTGAAATTCAGTGGCTGTTGCATGCATGGAATCGGGATAGAACATAAAATTTTCCGATAGTGTAGTGGAATTGAGATAGGTAAGTTTCCCTTTTCCCTTCAAACCTTTGTTGCTCATGTTAACATTATCGTAGAACATGCCCTTTCCACCGTAGACTGAAATTCCTTCTTCCGGAACGACCATCTTAAACCCAAGTGAATTGTCCTCCTGTACCGTGAGGGTCTGGGTTATGGTCGGAAACACATTCCCGCTTGTGAACCGACCCTCGAAGGCAACATCCTCTTTCGAAAATTTGTCAAGACTGTAAACGGTGTAGGGTTCCAGCTCGAAATAGAAGCTCTCACTGGGATAGATACTATCCAGGTTAGATGCATTCTCGTAGTATACGTAAGATTTTTCTTTGCTCTGGAAAATAGGATATTCAGGGAAACTGGTCAGTCCTGATTTGTTTTGTGGATCGTCAATCAGGAGATCCCCTGTCACTTCTTCAATGATATTCTCGATATCTAAAATATAGGGATTACCATACCGGTCATGCTCTTCTCCCTGTATGGCTATGCTTAAGGAATCGATGTTATTGAGGTTGATCTTGAAGGTATCATAGTCAAAAGCAAAATCCTCTCCGAAAAAAGTAAATAATCCGGCCTGGATCTTCCCGTCAAAATTGAAATTCCTGTTTTTCTTCAGGATAATTTTTTCACCCCTGGGGTAAATTGCTACATTCTGGGAATCGCTGATGTGGATTTCCGGCACACCATTAATGGTCAGTTCCATGGTCCGCAGATCGAGTGAAGCATTTTCAAGAGGAGCAGTGGTATTTGAAACAAAATCGATGACATCATAATCAATCTTCCCGGCAAAGGCATCCAGGTAATCAAACAGTTTTTCCCTCAAGGTCACTTCGCCGGATTCTTCGTCGAAATAGACAAATCCGTCGGTTGATAATCGGATACACAACTGTATTATTTGGGATGTAGGTTTTTCCAGGATTCTTGCCAGTTCCTCAACGGGAAACTCGTCGGAGTAGTAATATTCACCAAATTTCTTCAGGATAGCCAGCGGGTGGTTTTCATCCAGTGCCTGGATCCTGTAGAAATAATTTTCATTAAAAAAATTGTTCGATTCAAAGGTTGCCTGTCCAATGGCTGCCCCTCTTTGCATGGTGAATTTGATCGTGGGCTCGTCAATTTCCCATGACAGCAGTTCAAAATCCATATCGAGGTTGTGATAGGAGCTATAATAGGGAGTTTGCATCATAATATCGTCAGTCCGGTAGAGCGATAATTCCCGATCTTCAACATTGTAGCTCAAGGCTATCCTGGGGTGATAGATTGAATCATCCTGCAGATAGATCGTTATTTCTGTAT
>Ga0315532_1003045_pt1 | contig 11019 bp, 9 predicted proteins | sample SalMarWE160370MG_FD_203082 | JGI IMG/M metagenome (GOLD analysis project Ga0315532, IMG submission 203082) | Salt marsh sediment microbial communities from the Plum Island Ecosystem LTER, Massachusetts, United States - Salt Marsh Sediment WE1603-70 ... | reverse complement strand
CTTATGACTCAGGAAAGGCGACTGATGACAAAACGGGGCAAGCCGAACAAACCGGAGCGATATAACCTGATGGGCGTCCTGGGGGAAGGCGGTATGGCCATCGTTTACGACGGTTACGATACCACGCTCGAGCGCCCCGTCGCGATCAAAGTGCTTAGGCCGGACATGGCCCAGGACCCCGAGAAGGAACGCGGCTTCTTCTACGAAGCCCGGCTTCTCGCGCAGATGGACCATCCAGGCGTCATTCCCGTCTTCGAGATGGGAGAGCTGCCCAAACACGGGTCCTTTTACGCCATGAAAAAAATACGCGGCCAAACCCTCGGGGAAATCCTGGATGGGATGACGCCCGCCGATTTCGCGCGGCCCCATGAGATCGCGCGGTTGATGCAGATTCTCGAGAAGGTGTGTCTGACCGTCGCGTATGCCCACGCCAGGGGCATTATTCACCGCGACCTCAAGCCGGACAACATCATGGTGGACGATTACGGCGTGGTGATGGTACTGGACTGGGGATTGTCCAAGAGGATCGACAAGCGCGCAGAGAAGGACGGCATAAACACCACGCAGGTGGGCACGATCAAGGGCACACCGGGTCACATGTCACCGGAACAGGCCGGCGGCAAAAGCGATCAAATCGACTTTCGGACCGACGTGTTCGCCCTCGGGATCATCCTGTATGAATGTTTGACGGGTCGAGTCCCATTTTCCGGGTCTTCTCAAGACCGTGTTCTCCAGGAAATCATCCACCGTGACCCGCCACATCCGCACCGGCTCAATCGACGCGTCAGCCGCGTTCTTTGTGCCATTTGCATGAAGGCCCTCAACAAGAACCCCGACAAACGCTATCCCACTGCGAAGGAGCTGGCTGAAGACATTCGGCGGTATCGGGATCACCAACCCACCTCAGCGTACAGGGTCCCACTGTGGGACCGCTTGGGTACCTGGCTGGGGCGCCATCCCACGGTCGCCACGGCCCTGACCCTCGCTCTCATTTTCGGCGGCTTCGCATACCATTACCACAACACCACGGTAATCCGCATGATGGAGCAGCAGAAGGCCGAACAACTGGCGCAAGCGCTGGAAGAACAACGCGAAATAGGATTACTCAACAGAATGGTGACCGTCGCCAAAGAGCTCTCACTCGCACTCCAGGTCTTGGACGAGAGGATCCTGGCGACCGAGGAAGAGAAAGCGGGCTTGAGTGAGCACGACACGGAAGGCCGCGCCGCGTTGAACGCGAAGCTCGAGGAGCTCAAAGCCGCCCGGCTGTGGCACACCTACGGCATCGAGTCGGTCGCCACCGCTATGATCGTCACGGCTGAGGCCCCGGATCAAGCCCCGGCCGACCTCGATTCCCCATTGATAAATACCATCCGGAATGTTGCCCTCGAAGAGGTTAGGAACCTCATCAAGATTGGCGAATATTATAAAGCCCACAACCGAGTATGGGCTCACCTCCTCGAGGCCCAGCGTATCGGTTGGAATGAAGCACAAACGGCTGAGCTGCTCAAGTTGAAGAGTCTGATAGAGGCGAAGATGCGCGAAGGCAAAGGACCCGATTTCACCGTGCCGGATTGGGATGAGTACAGGCCCGAAAGGCTGCTCGAGGATGAGCCATGACGCCCAGGCCGCTCCCGCACGTGGGACGGGTGTCTAATACCTTTGTCATTCGCGCTTTCTCGAGCTGCGCCCTCTCGTCACGGACTCGATTTCGGCCGCCGGACCGTCCAACTCCAGCACGACGACCGTGTCGATCTCGTGCCGGTGGGCCGTGGGCACGGCAATCTCGATGCCCTCATCGCTCTGCGTCACACGGGCGCTCCCGCCGGTTAACACGGAACTCGCCACGATCCGCTTCGGGATGGGTGGGAGCGTGAGGGTGTCTTCAGGCCAATCGAGAACATGCACGTAGACCCTGGCGCCGCTGTAGGTGCTGGCGCCCCACGGCCCCGGCCGGAACGGACCGCCGTGCGTGGCATAAATCGCCTCTCCATAACGTTCCAGCCACGCGCCCATCTCTTTGAGTCGCGCCACCTGGCGCGGTTCAATCTCCCCGGTCGGCATGGGACCGACATTCAATAGCAGATTGCCATCGCCACCCGCGCACCGCACCAGCGTGTCGATGCACTCCTCGAGGGATTTCATCTGGTCGCCGGGTTTCCAAGCCCATTGCCGGCAAATCGTGATGCAGGACTCCCAGGCCCGGTGGGTCTGGAACCGTCCGATCTCTTGCTCGGGTGTGTCGAAGTCGCCCGGCAATCCAGCCCGGTTATTGATGATTGTATGGCGCTGGAGTTCGCGGATCATCTTGAACAGATTCTCCGAGTCCCAGTCCTCTGCCTTGCCCCCCAACCCGTCGAACCACACAATATCCAACTGGCCGTAGTTGGTGCACAGTTCCCGAAGTTGACCGTGGAGATACTCGATATAGCCCGCGTGGTTCTCCGTCCTGTAGTCCGGGTGGTGCCAATCGGGCGGGGAGTAGTAGAACCCGAGCCGGAGCCCTGCTTCGCGGCAGGCCTCCGCCAGCTCCGCCACCACGTCGCGTTTGAACGGCGAGTTCGTAATCTTGTAGTCCGTCAGCTTGCTGTCGAACATGGAGAATCCGTCGTGATGCTTCGTGGTGAAAACCAGGTATTTCATGCCGGACGCCTTGGCGATGGCCACCCACTCCTTCGCGTCGAACTTCACCGGGTTGAATTCCTTGTAGAGGTTGTCGTAAACCTCGACGGGAATGGGGCCCTTGCCCGTTCGACCCCGGCGCTCCCCGCCGCGCGACCAGCCGATCTCCGTACCCTTCAGGCTGACCGGCCCCCAATGAACGAACAGGCCAAACCGCGCCTCACGTCACCAGCGCATGTCCTCATCCTTCGCACGCAGGTACTCCTTGGACGTATCGGAGGCCCCCTCAGCCCCCGTTTCAACGGCCCACAACGTAGCCAGGCACGCCGCCAAAACACACCCGATCAATACCTTGTCCAGCGCTCTCATTGTCTTTCTCCTCATGATTCTTGGGACAGATGGCTTCGTAGGCATTGGAGCCTTAAAAAGAGATTTCGAATGACTGACCCGATTTCACATCAAGCCGAATTACACCGTCCTCGCTAACTGTAAATGGGACCGGTTTACCGTCTTGCCGAATTTGTGAAACATGTTGACCTTGAGGTGTTCGCAGGCGGAGTTGCCTTTTGAGCGTGGTACGGATTGCCGCATTCGTCAGCGCGCCATCTTTCCAGGCCATGTCCACTTCAAAGCCGCCCCGTGCGCGCAGTCCTTTCACGTGGCCGGTGGGCCAGGCATCGGGCAGGGCGGGCATCAGGTGGACTTCTCCGGTGTGGCTTTGCAGCAGCATCTCCGCGATACCTGCTGTGACCCCGAAATTTCCATCGATCTGGAATGGCGGATGCGCATCAAAGAGATTGGCGTAGACTCCCCCCCGGTTGTAATTGGTTTTGGAACTACCCACGAGAGTCAACAGGTTGCATATCAAGCGGTAGGCATGATTCCCGTCTTGCAGGCGCGCCCAAAGGTTTATTTTCCACGCCAGACTCCAGCCGGTGCCGCCATCGCCGCGCAGTTCGACAGCTTTTCGGGCGGCATCGAAGAACGTGGGCGTTCCCCGCTCAGTGATTTGCCGCCCGGGGTGCAACCCGAACAGATGGGACATGTGGCGGTGATGCTTTTCGGCCGGCCTCCACTCCTCACTCCATTCGAGGAGTTGACCCTGGCCTCCGATTTGCACGGGAAATAGCCGGCTTCTGGCATCCTCGAGTATCTCGCGGAATGCAGGGTCGGCCTCCAGGATTTCCGAGGCCTGAATGCAGTTGGTGAAGAGGTCCCAGATGATGGCCATGTCCATGGTCGTGGCGGCGCTCACAGAGGCCCTCATCCCTTCTGCTGTAATGAACATGACCTCTGGTGATACCGACGGTGCGGTTACCAGGTGCCCTTCCTCGTCTTTGATAAGCCAGCCAAGACAAAACTGCGCCGCGCCTTTCATGATGGGCCAGGCTCGGGTTCGCAAGTATTCCTCATCCCCGCCGAAGGCGTAGTGTTCCCAGAGGTGCTGGCATAGCCAGGCCCCGCCCATGGCCCAATTTGCCCAAACGGGATTCCCGCTGTAGGCTCCTACTGGCGCAGTCTCGCGCCATAGGTCCGCGTTGTGATGGGCGACCCACCCCGAGAGGCCATAATTGACCGAGGCCGTCTGGCGGCCGTTCACGGCCAATTCCTCGATCATGGCGATCATTGGCTCGTGGCACTCGGGCAGGTTGGTCGTTTCGACGGGCCAATAATTCATTTCAGCGTTGATGTTCAGCGTCCAGTTGCTGCTCCAGGGCGGGCGTATCTTGTCATTCCAAATGCCCTGCAGGTTAGCAGGCTGGGTCCCGGGCCGGGAACTGGCGATCATCAAGTAGCGTCCATATTGAAAGAGGAGCGTGACCAAAGCGGGGTCGTTGGTTTGGTGAAACGCGGCAATGCGCTTGTCTGTGGGCGCAGGGGCAGTGTCCGATGCCCCCAGGTCCAGCGGCACCCGGCGAAAGAGAGGTTGATAATCGTTGAGATGGGCCTGCAGGAGCGCCTCATAGCCCTTCTGCGATGCAGCATCGAGGGTCTTAACGGCCTGCGCCCGAGGGTCTATGCCTTCAAAACCGGGCGATTTGTCAAACCCGTTGAAACTGGTATATGCCGATAACAGCAGGGTCGCACTATCGGCCCCAGCGACATGCAGGCTGTGTTCACCACGCGTCAGCGCGCCGCCTTCCGGCAGGACCATGAGATGGACCTCGAAGATCATTCCTTCGCCTTCTTCCTCTGCATATTGAATCGAATCGGGTTTGACGCCCAGGTAATCCGGGTCCACATGTTTCGGACACTTACCACTGAGAACGAGCCGATTGGTGGCAAGCGTTGCCGTGCTGTGCCGCAGCAGACTATCGAGGCGGGCCGTAAAACTTATCTGTCCGGGCCGATCACATGCCAGCCTCACGACGATGACCTGGTCAGTGAAACTGGCAAACACCTCGCGTGTATAGGTGGCGCCGTCGGCCTTGTAGCGCACGGTGGCAACAGCTTCGTCCAAGTCGAGGGCGCGACGGTATTCAGTGGCTTCCGCGTGGCCTTGGAAGTCCAGGTACAGGTCGCCGAGCGGCAGGTAGGATTGGTTGTAAGGGCCTTGCATCTGGTGGCACAACATGTCCGCGTCTGTAAAGCGGCCCTGGAAAATGGCACGCCGGACCTTCGGCAGCACGTACTTGGCCTTAGGATTATTCCAGTCCTTAGGGCCGCCGGACCAGAGGGTGTCTTCGTTTAGGGCGAGACGCTCGATTGTTACTCCCCCGAACACCATCGCCCCGAGGCGCCCGTTACCAACGGGCAGCGCCTCTTCCTGCCAACTCTCTGCAGGTTTTGTGTACCAGAGAGTTAATGGACTCTCTCCCGTTGCGCCGGCTCGTATGGCCGTGTGCGCTCTCTCCGCCGGCGCGGCATCCGCGCCGAAGAGGATGACTGCCATTGCCGGCACCACAAGTTGTCTCTGGAACCTTGATAATGAAGGTCGGGATGACGAAGTCATTGCTCACTTTCCCGCGCTCAGGTTGTCATCTGAATGATACGTTGTTCCTGTCCCTGTTTCCAGTGCCAGCTCTTCCAGGCGAATCTGCTGCTTGCCACCCGGCAAAACGGGCCAGAAGCCGCATCCCGTAAACTTCACCGGACTGCGGTTGTCCGACCCGATCTCGACCGTGCATTGACAGCTCCCCGCACTCGGCTTATAGTAATCGAAGACCTGCCGGCGGCGGTCGCGCTGAAGGCCGGCCAGATGGCTGTAAGGATTGCCTGTGGGTTCTCATTATGCGAGGCTCCTTTGGGAATTAGAAAGCTGCGGGGAGGGCGTTCAAAGATGTCTAGAAACCTGCAATGTGCTTTGTTGATGGTGCTCTCTTGTGGGTGCTCCGTTGAGCCTGCATCGGTTCCGGGGTTGTATACGATCCTGACTGAGTGGGGTGGTGGAATACTCGCCATGAACCGCGATGGCACCCACGAGATGGCGTTCATTCAAATTGACGACGGAACGGTGGAAAGAGTCGAAGGAACGTGGGAGTATAGGAACGGGGATCTAGAACGGGGATCTAGGGACGGGGATCTAGCCGGGGATCTAGACCGGGGATCTAGGGGGATCTAGGGGGGATCTAGGGACAGACTACGGAATAGCTTGACAATCCGTGCTTGATGGGTTAGCGTGTGGGCATGAGTCGTGTGGCGCGAGTAGTCGTTCCGGGGTTTCCACACTTTTCCGCGCTCAGGTTGTCGTCTGAATGATACGATGTTCCTGTCCTTGTTTCCAGTGCCAGTTCTTCCAGGGGAATCTTGGGGGGAGATTACGCGAAAACTCGGCTTCTCGGCACTTACGGGTGTTATCGGAGTTAAATGTTTACGTTGCCGATGATTTCCACATCGCCTTTGGATTCGTTCTTGATCTTCGCGCCGCCAGCGAACGAATTGCCCACAATCGCAGCGGCCCGCGCGTTTGGGGCCAGGCGAATCTGCTGCTTGCCGCCCGCCATGAAGTCGCAGGCGTTCACCTTCAACACGCCTTTCTCAGCGATGATGCAAGGGGCATCCTCGTTCACATTGTCCCACCCGGCAAAGTGGCAGTTTGAGAAGCTCAGGATGCTGTCACCGGCCAGCCGGGCCTGATGCCCCGTTTCCGGGACGGGCCAGAAGCCGCATCCCGTAAACTTCACCGGACCTCGGTTGTCCGGCCCGATCTCGACCGTGGCCATCATCTGGCCGTTGACGAAGGAAACGCCGGCATGGTCCTGCACGGCGTCCACCTGGACGGCCACCGGCCCGATGTCGGACCCGCATTGGACAAGCACGGCGTTTCCGGGGCCGTGCTGGGCGTTGGCGACGAAGTGGAAACCGGTCTTGTAACCGATGCAGAAGCAGTTGGCCATGTACTCCCAGTCGGTGCGGCCGATAACGAAGGCGACGCCGTTTTCTTTCGTGTAGGTTCGCGACGGACCGCTCATGTGCCAGAATGGCCAGAAGTGGACGTCCTTGATCCGGCCGACGTCGAAGCACTTGTCCACGAAGATGCCCCGGTGCAGCGCCTGAGCGTATAGGCCGTGAATGAAATGCCGCCCGGAATTCAGCGTTCCGAAGTCCACCGCCATATATGGGTTGACTAGAAGCACATCAACGAGCGAGCAATTGTCCCCGTCGCCACGAATCGTCCAGGGATACGGCGCCGGCGGGTCCTCCTTTTGCTCGGGATAGAACACGGTCAGGCCGCGCAATGTGCCGTTCTGACGCAGCGTGACGAACGGAGCGCCGTCAGGGTGGCCTGCGCCTTCCACGGCGAGCAGACAGCTCCCGTGGTTCTGCGTGCGCGCCGTGGGGGATTGCCATACACCGCGAAGCGCCACGTGTTCCTGGACCAGCAGATGGCCGGCAATCAGATAGTTTCCAGGTGGAACAAACACCGTGCCGCCTCCGTGTTCATGCGTGGCGTCAATCGCCCTTTGGAACGGGGCCGCATCATCCTTTTTGCCATCACCCAGCGCACCGAATTGCCTGACGCTCCAACCCATCTCCGCTGACGGCGGCGGCAGCGGGTCCTCCTGCGCAACGGCATCGCCCATCCCCGTTCCCAGGGCCAATCCCGCCGCGCCAGCGCCCAGCAATTGCCGTCTCGAAAACCTATCCATCGTTTTTACCTCCCGTGCAAGCAAGGCGTTCACTGTTAGCCGATCAGTCGCGCCTCAATACAGTGTGAAATTGAATTCGGTGCCCAGCGTGGTGGGGCCGGCGGGTTTGCGGCCCTTTTCGTTCTTGTAGATGTAAATCCTCTCCGGTGTCGTGATGATGGCGTCGGGGACGCCGTCGCCGGTCATGTCGCCGGTGAGTATGCTTCTCTCAAAGGCATCGGGACCTTTCGGCGCGGGTAGTCTGAAGGTGCCGATGCGTTTACCCCGGTGGTTGTAAAGTCCGCCGTTGTGGGCCACGAGGATTTCAGCCAGCCCGTCGCCGGTCCAATCTAGCAGGGCGTGATGGCGGCTGTAGTCGGTCACGATCCGGCCGAGGTGATTGCCCTGTTCATCCAGGAGCCAGAGCGGGCTTTGGCCGTAGGGCCGGTGATCAATATCGACCACGATCTGCGGTCCCGGCCGGTCTGGGACCACGTGTCCAACGTCCGCGGATTCGAAATGATGCCCGGAGACCTCCCAGAGCACCGTGCCGTTGCCGTCTACGCAAGCGATGTTATCCGCGCCGCAGCAGGTCAGCACCAGCCGGAAGTCTTCGGGCGTTTCGCCACGGCGGACGACCCGGGCGCAATCGAGATGCCCGCGGCGCTGGTCCACTGCTTTAGACTGGAACACCCACCGGACGGCCCCATAGGGATTCAGCAGGGCGTAGCCCGCCATGATTTCATCGCGTCCGTCACCGTCGATGTCAATCGGTCGCGGCTGATGGGCCGTACGGTAACCGCCGGGATGCTTGACCGTCCAGAGGAGCGTTCCCCTGCGGTTGTAGGCCCAGATTTGGGTGTATCGGGTTTTGACGAGCACATCCGTCGGGCGACCCGCGCCGCTCAGGTCACAGAACACGAGACAATCCGTCGCATCGTCGGGTATCGGCAGCCGCCGGCGTTCCTGACCGGTGGCGCCGTCCAGCTCGACCAGGTGGCCCTTCGTACAGAGGACGACTTCGTTCCGCCCGTCCCCGTCCCAGTCGTGTATCTGGCACGCCACGTCATGGTGCCACTTCTTGCGCCCGATATCGGGATCGCCCCAACGCCACAGCACCGTGCCGTCAAGCCGCTGCGCCACCGCCGTGCTGGTGTAATGCACATCCCCCTCGTTGAAATTCTCCGCGCTCACGATCTCCACCGCACCATCCCCGTCCACGTCCCCCGCCACCACCCACAACCCCCCGTACTCCGCATCAAGCCCCACCACCCGCCACGGCCGAATCAACGGCGCCTTCTCCCCCGGCGCACCCGTATCCACCGTATCGAATAGCGTCGGGCCCCCGTCACCCGTATACGCCGCCACCAACAACAACACGCATCCCAACACACCCCGCCACCACCCAGCAAAAAGGGGACTGTCCTCGCGAGTCCCCGAGCAGGGACTGTCCCCTTTTTGCGGTTTCCCCTGCGGCTTCGCGCGAGTCCCCGAGCAGGGACTGTCCCCTTTTTGCGGTTTCCCCTGCGGCTTCGCGCGAGTCCCCCAGCAGGCACTGCCCCCTTTTTGCGGCTTCCCGACAGCCCAACCTCGGTCGCGCCCAAACCTTACCCTCATCCGAACCAGCCCGAAACCCTCACCCATACCCTGACTCCCTCCTGCCCGCGCTCGAAAACCAACGCGTCGCCGAGACTGTCACAGAAGTGGTGGCGCAGGCCCCACCCTCCCCGGCTCCTTGGGGGCATTCATCGCAACGCGTCGACCACAAACACCAGATTAGATGATGCGGAATCGCCGTGCAACCCTCGGCGTTGGTTTGACATGGAAGCGACACAACGATATAATTGTGTCGATGGTTCCGCCGTTTGACAACCGTGGCAACGTGCCGCCGGGCATCCACTGGGCCTCGTGGAGCGAAATCCGGGGGCGATTCGGCAACAACACGCACCGTCAGGCGCTGCTCGAGGGGCTCAAACGGGCCCTCGTGGCGCTGAAAAAGGCCGGGTGCAAGACCGTCTATCTCAATGGCAGCTTTATCACGAGCACGCTCTATCCGGCGGACTTCGACGGCTGTTGGGACCTCGACGGCGTGGATCCGGCCCTATTGGACCCCATATTATTGGACTTCAGGCATCCTCGGCGCGCATAGAAGACGGAATACCGCGGCGAGCTGTTCGTCGCCGATCTGGCTGCGGCGGCCAGCGGCGAAACGTTTCTCGACTTCTTTCAGCATGACCACAACGGCAATTTGAAGGGCATTATCGCCATCGACTTGAGGAGTTTCTCGCCATGATAAAGAACGAACGGCAATACCGCATCACCAAAGCGCAAGCGGACAAGTTCGCCAACGCGTTGGCCCAACTCGAGACCCAAGATCCTCACCAGAGAAACCTCGATCCGGCACTCGCCAAGGCCGAACGCGATGCCCTCGAAGGCCAACTCGATACGTTGCGCGAAGAACTCGCCGAATATGAGGCCACCAAAGCCGGCAAACTGCCTGCGCGCGCAGTGCAATCCCTGGACGACCTGCCCCGTCTCTTGATCCAGAAACGGATCGCCGCGGGGATGACGCAAAAGGCCCTGGCCCACAAACTCGGGCTCAAGCCACAGCAAATCCAGCGGTACGAGGCCACGGACTACGCGTCCGTCAGCCTCTCCCGCCTGCAAGAAATCGCCCACGCCCTCGGCCTCAGCCGCCTTTCGGGCTAGACCCCTGCCCGCCACGTCCTGCACTCCAACATTCTTCCTTCCAGCTTACCCCCGGCTTTGCGCCACTGCGCCTCTGCTCGTCTGCTTCTTTGCCCCTCTTCTTCTCTGCGCCTTTGCGCCTTTGCGTGACCAAACTCCGGGGAATCATGCCCCACTTGGCTCTCTCGCGTGCCAGACACCCCCTCGCGCGGGGAGATCCAGCGACAAACTACCGAATACCCTGACCTTGTTCGCGGGCCGTTGACCATTCCTCGGTCCACGTGATGTGCTGACCAGAGTCTTGCCAAATGCGGGCGGTTGTGCTATGTTCAGTACTGTGATAGTGTCTAGGATCGCACTGATCATGAACGGGCGAAGTGCCACATGTCAGCCTTGCCGACCGACGACGGCAACCCGGAACAACTCCCGCGACGATCACGACGGCGTAAGAGTACGCATACCGCGAGAGCGACAATCTGGTCGCGAAGGCGACGGGAGAAAACAGAAGAACGATTGCTGTCCCCGTTTTTTCCTTCTCTGGAGAACTCACGCGCACGCGCGAATAGGCGGGCGTTGAGGTCATAATATCTCAAGAGGCACTCGTCAAACAGACTGATGAAATAGAGGAAGGTACGGAAAA
>Ga0315532_1003043_pt1 | contig 11020 bp, 10 predicted proteins | sample SalMarWE160370MG_FD_203082 | JGI IMG/M metagenome (GOLD analysis project Ga0315532, IMG submission 203082) | Salt marsh sediment microbial communities from the Plum Island Ecosystem LTER, Massachusetts, United States - Salt Marsh Sediment WE1603-70 ... | reverse complement strand
TGTCTCGTCGCGTTGAACAACAGGACAGTAAAGGACATCGATAGGTTCAAGGAGATTATGGCGAAACTAAATCCGGCTGACAGTGTAAGAGTCATATATATAAGGAACGGCAGAAAGGATCTGACATATGCTGAGCTTGCTGAGGCGCCTGCCATCCTAAAGACAGCCCAAAGCCCAGGTCCGAGTGATTCCGGCTGGGGTGTATCTCTTTCACCCATCAGTTCGACTCTGCGGGAGTCGCTTGGTATTGGCCCTGATACAAACGGTATCGTAATTCTATCTGTGGTGCCCGGTGCCGGTGCGGATAGGGCAGGTCTTATGCCTGGAGATGTGATAACAGGGATTGATAAAACACCTATATCCGACATGGATGACTTCTTCGGTGCGTTGTCATCCGACAAAGACAATATAGCGCTTCTGGATATCTATAGCCGGGGTGGGATGCGTTATGTGCCCATAGATTCATCCACCGTAAAAGTTGCTGACCAGATACAAACTCAGACAAGCCTGCGTCAAAGAATATTTTCTATATTTACCGGGGACTCGCCCTTTTCGACCGACGCAGATAACGTGAGACTTACCGAACATATAAACGAAGAAGAAGATTTTGAAAAGCCGGTATGCAAAAGGCTTGAGGAATCAGGAGAGCGTTACGATGGGGAAAACTAAGCGAATAATTCTGACCGCCGAGATAAAGGAGTGGAGATGAACATTAGGGAATGGCTTTCCAGGAATATCATATGGGTGCTCATAGCGCTTATAACGTTTAATCTTCTCATAGTGTATTGGGGCACTGTCAATTTGGGGATCTATGGCACCCACAATTCCGTCCTCGGGTGGGATTTGTTACGACGCAAGAAGCTGCTCTTGCAGGAGCAGACCCAAGCTTCGGATGCCAAGGGACTCGCAAATCCGGGGCAGCGTTCAAATGACGTTTCAAGTCCTAATCTAAGATTGGTATGTTCGGACGATGATTTGGCATCTGCTTTTGCTTCCGTAAGGCCAGCGGTTGTGAATATAACGGCCGATAGAGTAACCCAGAGGGACCCCGCCTTGCGGGAACCCAAAAGAGGGGGCAGTCTCGCCAGCTCTATTGCCTTCGATGATCCTTCTATAAGGTTTATTGAAGAAGAATCGTTAGGGTCAGGCATTATCGTCGATCGCAGGGGATTTATCGTGACCAATGCTCACGTTGTATCAAAGGCTTACAATATCAAGGTTGTAATCTTTGGATTCGAAAGAAAGGCGTATGCAGCCGAAATCGTTTGGAAGGACCTGTTAAATGACATTGCCATACTGAAGATTCATCCCGAGGAGCCTCTTCCTACAGCTATCCTTGGGGACTCCGACATGATAAAGGTGGCGGATAGAGTCCTGGCCATAGGTTCACCTTTCGGGTTAGAACAAACAGTTACCGCCGGTATCATAAGCGATAATTCAAGGAACCTTGTTATTGAAGGCCAAACCTATGAGGACATGATCCAGACAGATGCGGCCATTAACAGGGGAAATTCCGGGGGGGCACTTGTCAATGTAAAGGGGGAGGTCATAGGGATAAACACGGCAATCTACGCACCCACAGGTGTATTCGCAGGTGTCGGATTTGCTATCCCCATTAACAGGGTAAAACCTATTGTGAAAGAAACACTAACCAGGTAACCAGGAGAGAGATTTTATAAAGATGTGGCGAGTGGCAATAATTGCGATTATCCTTCTGATTGTATTTCTATTTATGGCTATGAACATGCATCAGACGCAGATTAATTTCCCTTTCACCAGGGGGTTTGAGATAAGAACGGTTTTTCTTTTGATTTTGAGTTTTTGTTTTGGCTATGGCACGGCATATTTCGTAGGGCTTACAAAAAATTCGAGGAATCGGAGGAAAGGAATTAAGGGAAAATGAGCAGCAGTAATATATATCCAAACCAGAACCTATCCATCCATCCCTTTCTCGCAGGTCTGCTTGGGAACCTGGCTATTGCCATTTTGAAGCTGAGTTTTGGCTTGTTTGGATACAGCAAGCTCGTTTTGATGGACGGTTTTTTCTCTCTTATGAGTGCGGCTGTCTTTTTGCTTCCGTGGCAGGCAGAGGTATTAGACAAGAAAAAATCTGATGAGAGACACCCCTATGGCCTGGGTAAGGTCCTATTTCTAAGTATGGCAGCGGTCGGTTTCCTGGGCCTGATCATCGCTATCCACATGCTTTTCTACAGCCTGATGATAATGGGCTGGCTCGAAATGCACCGTTTTCATACTGGGGCGATAATGGTCACTGCTATATCAATAATGGCCAATGAAGTTCTTTACCGATACCTTATGGATAAGAGCAAAAGTCTCTCAAACGCCATTATCGCTTTATCTGCCCGGTATAACCGCATCGATGTTTGGATTTCATCCTTCGTTCTATTTCTTCTGATACTTGCAAGTCTTGGCGCAAGATATCTTGAGAGGGCCGGTGTCATAGCCATCTCGATTATTGTGTCCTTTGTAGGCTTCAGCATGATTTTCAAAGGTTTTAGTGGGATCATGGACAAGGTTCCACCGCAAAAGGTCTTGGATCGAATAAGGTCGTGCGCGCATAAGGTAAAAGAAGTGAAGGATGTTGTAAACATAAAGGCCAGGTATGTGGGAACCCTACTCCATATCGACATGTCGATAATCGTGGATGAGAACATCAGTATGGAACATGCAGGTGAGATTGCTCGGAATGTCAAGACGCGATTGATAGAGAAGATACCTTTTGCAAAGGATGTGAACGTCATTATCGCATGATGATAAAGAAAAGTATCATTACCGCCGGTTTAGCCGTTGTCCTTTTTTTGTGTCTTTTATGGATGGGATGGGGATTAGTATACGCTAACATTGCAGGAGCTGAATTAAAACAGAGGGTAGTTGATAAATCTAACAACGATGTGTTCTTGGATGTAAGGGACAAAGCAGCCAATTACGATAACATTACAGCACTCGAATTAAAACAGAGAGTGGATGATAAATCCGACAACGCCTTTATAATCTTGGATATAAGGGACGAAGCAGCTTATGACCAGGAGCATATCCCAGGGGCGATAAACATACCTTTAAAAGAGCTGGGCTACAGATTGTTCAGCCTGGATAAGACAAAAGACATAATTGTGTATTGCGATGTCGGGGTTCGGAGCAAGGTCGCCTGCCAGATTTTGGCAAGTGCCGGTTTCAAGGACGTTTATAATTTGACAGGCGGCATGAAGGCATGGAATTACGCTATCGAAACAAGCGATGGTAAAGTGAGTATTTGAAAAACTTCAGACCAACCATTAGAAGAAAGGAGCAGAAATGTTGCACATAATTGTAGGAATTGTCGCGCTTATGATCGGACTGTGGTCAATAGCAAGCAACTGGTATATGTTTAGAGATATGTTGGTTGCTATTGTACCACTTGCAGTTGTTTGTTTTGGAATAGTGGCGATCCTGGCCGGTATTCGTAGTATGAAAACAAAATGGGCAAAAGAAGAAAAAGAGGAGGCATGAAGATGGCAAAGAAGGCTGAAATTACAGAATCCAAAAAGGACAAGGTTGTATCGCTGTCTCTACAAATGGAGGGATTTTTCCTGAAGCTCAAGAAGGCCATTGACGGCCTTGTTGATGCCTACTGCCGCCTGGCAAGGATTGGACCTCTTGAGGCGAGGGACATTATTTCCAGGAAAGCTGCTTCTCTGATGAGGAGGGGCCAATTCGGAAAGGCCATTGACCAATACAACAGGCTGATTCGTATGGGTAAAGAGCAACCGGCCATTTACTACAAGCTTGGTATCTGCTGCGAGCGGGAGGATATGGACCCCGAGGCCGAGCAGGCTTATAAAAAGGCAATTGAAATGGACAAGGATCTTACAGATGCATTCTATAGATTAGGACTTCTGGCGATAAAAAATGACGACCCCAAAACGGCAGTTAAATATCTCACCGGCCTTGCTCGTAAGAACAAGAAATCGTTTGATGTCTTGTATAACCTGGCCCTTGCGCATGATAAGCTGAAGGATTATGAAAAAGCTGTAGAGAGCTTTAAGAAGGCAATAGCCATTGAGCCGACCTACGCCAAGGCCCATAAGCGCCTTGGGTTTATCTATGACGCGATGGACAAGCACGAAGATGCCGTGGAGTGTTTCAAGAAGGCCATGGAATTGGAAGAAATTTAGCCAAAGCCCGTTTATGCCGATCCCTTTTAAAAAAGATAGCAAGAAAAAACGCAAAGAGGAACTGCGAAACATTTTGGATCCGGAGCACGTCCATAAGAGGGACCCCGCCGGGCGCCAAGGCAAAGGTAGATTCTATGCTCTCCGGCGATACATTGCTGAACATAACAGGATCCTCCTGGTAGCGCTGCTCGTAGCCGTTTGTCTGATTACACAGATTTATTACTACAACAGATTGACGGTGATGAAACAACAGGTAAACAACTTGCGCTCACAGATAGAAAGCGGCCTCCAGATGAGGCAGAATATCGTTCCAGCGTTGACAGTAGCTGTGAGTCAATTTCTAAGCCATGAGAAGGGTGTATTCCTTTCTGCGGTGAAGGCACGGGAGAACTCTCTAAGTATGCCAAAGGACATGGAGAAACTTGTCCAATCCTTAAAGGAGATTTCAGGAAAGGATTTTTCACCAGATGCCCTATCAAGGTTTATGGCTGTGGCTGAGAATTACCCGCGACTCGTTTCAAGCGAGTCGTACCAGCTCCTTATCGCCCAAATAGCGGATGTGGAGAACCAGATTTACAACAAGAGGATCGAATATAACGACGCCGTGAACCTCTACAACACCCGTCTTAGCACTTTTCCAGGCAACGCGGCCGGTTGGATCATGTTTTTTCGCCTTGAGCCTTACTTCGAATGGGACAAGAAGCCGGAATGGGTATTTGCAGGGACCCCGTCGGGCGGGAACCCAGCGGATCTGGAGCCGGGTGAGCCCCCGTTAGGGATGAAATCGGGAAAGAACGACCCAAACAAATGAGTTGGCTTGTTCTGAATCGATATGAGAAAAATAAATTTCGCGAAATGACAGCAAAAAAAGGATAGCTTAAGAGATAAGGATTTGTTGCGTGGCGGTCGCTTGTAAACAATGCTACTGGTGCGCCAAGCATGTTGGCAGTGTAAACCTATGGACCAACGTCGGTCTTTTCGTCGTCAAGCTTTTAGGCGGTATATTCGGGACAAGCCAGGCGTTAATCGCCGATGCTGTGCATTCTCTCAGCGACATCGTTATAGCAGTGTTGCTTCTCGTTGGCTTAAAGGTCTCTGCTGCCCCGCCGGATGAGGACCATCACTGGGGTCACGGCAATATAGAGTTTATCGTATCCCTAATAATAGGGGTAATCCTAATCTGTGCGGCCATAATTATTACAGTGACGTCGCTCACCTCGATCTTTGAAAGGATCATGCCGGAACCGGGCATTTTGGCGGTGTGGGCGGCAGCCATATCCGTTGTCACTAACGAGATTTTGTTCAGACATTCCCTCTGTATTGGAAAGCAGATGGATTCGCCTGCGATGATAGCAAATGCGTGGGAGAACAGGGCCGATGTTTACTCATCGCTCGCTGTCCTGGTAGGCGTCTTTGGAGCAAGGATGGGACTTACATTTCTCGATCCCGTTGCGGCTATTATTGTCGGTTTTATGATTGCCCGAAGCGGGATTAATACACTTATTTTAGGCTTTAAAGGTATGACCGACCAGTCTTTTGACAGAGCAATGCTTGCCGATGTAAAAAAATTAGTCTTGAAAGAGAAAGGTATAAGAGATGTGAGCAGGTTGCGCGCGAGAAAGGTGGGGCAGAAGACCTGGATCGACATCGAGGCGAAATTCGGCCCTGAGATCAAGGTCTCCGAGGTAAAAAAGATAATCGACAGTATCAAGAAAAATGTAATGGACCAGTTCGACAGGATAGGGGACGTAATAATCGTATCCCGTGTGTCAGAACCGGAGCTAAAGGAAATATAGTCATGATGCATGAAGAAAAAGAAGAGGTGCTGGAACGTAAAAAGCGCGTGTTGAGGCGCTGGACCATAGCCCTCGGGATAGTAGCCGTTTTGGTCTTTTTGGGTTTAGCAGGAATGATAGTTGAGCGTTTGCTTACGGGGGCACCCGGCGGTGGGCTTGAGATAAACGTCAACAAACTGGAAAAAAAGCTTGCCTGGCTTGGCTCGGAGATACGAAACATAAACGACACTATAAGCAAGGAGCTGGGTCTGGCTTCAACAGATGGAGTTCTGATAAACAACGTAACGGCTGGGTCTCCCGCGGACAAGGCGGACCTTCAAAGAGGTGATGTTATTCTTGCCTTCAATGGAACACAAATGAACGATTCCTTCCAGATACAAGAGCAGATTCTAAAATATGAGCCGGGCGACAGGGTAAAACTTCTTGTGGATAAAGCAGATGGTGGTAGGAGAATCATCTATGTTAAACTTGGTAGCAAGCCGTCTAATGTCGCAGCATCCCAAGATGGCAGTATCATAAAAATAGCAAACGAGGCGACTGAAGCCGCCATTGCCCCCAGACTCCCGACACCGTGGGGGATATCTGTATCGCCATTGGCGCAAGATTTGAGAGAGCAGTTTAGCATACCCTCTTCTGAACAAGGCATTGTCATCGTGACGGTTGTGAAGAACAGCCTTGCCGATGCACAGGGCCTTGAGGTAGGCGACGTTATCGAAAGCATCAACAAGACTCCAACGCCAAATCTTCAGTCTTTTTATCTGGCGCTTGAAAAGCAAGAGGGCATCCTAATGGATATCTATTCTCCAGACGATGGTAAGAGATTCTTTGCCACTCTTCCTGATGAAGGAGATTCACCACCGCAGGTTGCATTAATGAGCTTTGATGAGGCGGGACCGGAAAAGAAGAGGATAATTGTTGCCTCTGATTCTGATGATTTAGATGGAACAGTTTTTTATCGGTTCTCGTCCTCACCGTATTTCATTCTCTACGATACGAACAGGAACGAGATGACTATAATTAAGAACCCATACGCCGGGACCCCGCAAGGCGGGAATCCCGCGCAGGTGCGCGGCATGGGAATAATCCTGGCGCAGATGATGATACGACAAGATATTGACGCAGTAATAGTAGGTGGAATAGGTCCCCAGGCCTTTGATGCTTTTTATCTCGCAAAGGTCAAGGTCTACGGGGCTGTTACAGGCAGTGTGCGAGACGCAATAATGAATTATCAGTTGGGAGAGTCGAATGAATTAACGGAAGCCAATCTGGGCGGATACGGATATTCTTCAGGCGCAATGATACCCACAGGAGGCTCTCCCTGGGCCGAGGATTCTGAGGAGGAGGAAAAAGAGGGGTATCAAGGACAGCCCCAGACCATTCCTCCCAAGGGCAAGCCTGGTAGTGACACTATGCTTACGGCTGGAAGCGAAGCCCGGGCAAACAGACCTGATGTATGTCTCTGTCCTAATTGTGGGGCTGAGGTGACTCATCCCTCAAGTGTCTCGTGTTCGGAAATGACCTGCCCTATATGCGGCTCTCGGCTTATGACCGCATCACCGGGAAGTGATTCCAGCGGGGGGCCGGAAATACCGATGCAGCTTCCAGCAACAGAGATTCCGACACAGGTAAGGCCTATTGCTTTAACGGCCGGGACGTTTGTAAGTAGTGCACCAACAACCATCCCGCCCAGCACAGCGCAGAAGGTGTCTAACGATCTATGGGCTATAAGCAGTAAGCCTCAAGATATACCGCCTATGGTTGGACAGCAAACAGCAGGCGTCTCTACACAGACTCCTACCACTTCAAGGGTATCTACATGTTATTGCCCTCTCTGCGGCACGACGGTAACTCATCCAATAGGTATTCCCTGCGCAGCCCTTCAATGCCCGACATGTGGTGGAAGGATGGTAAGCGGAATGGGTCTTCTTACAGGTGGCAACCCGATGGCCGCAACCGGTGGGATGCAAACGGGGGGAAAACCAGAAGGTGTACCTCCTGTTCAGCAGGCATATTACCTGGTGCCGGTAACAAGCAAGCCTGAGAATGTTCCACTTTTGGGTCAAGGTCAACAAGTAGTGTATATTCCTGTAGCTGGCGGACCAACACAAGGAGGTCCTAATACAGGAGGACCTACTTCCGGTGGACCAGCTATAGACGGACCTTCTATGGGTGGTGGGCAGGCAGGGACCGGGTCGCCCCAAAGCGGACGTTCAACGGAATGTATATGCCCTATGTGTAAGACAACGGTAACGCACCCCATAGGCGTTCCCTGTGTATCTCTTACCTGTCCTGTCTGCGGGTCTCGACTTGTCAATGCTGAGCCCGGAGGTGCTTCCGGTATAGCTGCGGTAATGACCGGTGGCAGCCCAATGGCCGCAACCGGTGGAATGCAAACAGGTGGCAAACAAGAAGGTGTGCCGCCTGTTCAGCAGGCGTTTTACTTAGTGCCAGTATCGAGCAAGCCTGAGAACATACCGCCCTTAGGCCAGGGTGTGCAGGTAGTGGCCGCAACCGGTGGAATGCAAACAGGTGGCAAACCAGAAGGCGTGCCGCCCGTTCAGCAGGCGTTTTACTTAGTGCCAGTATCGAGCAAGCCTGAGAACATACCGCCCTTAGGCCAGGGTGTGCAGGTAGTAGCCTTGATGCCCGTAGCCGGCGGACCGACACAGGGAGGCCCCAATACAGGAGGACCTACTTCCGGTGGACCAGCTATAGACGGATCAGCCATGGGTGGAGGGCAGGCAGGAACAGGCGCAGCCCAAAGTGGTCGTTCAACATTGTGTATATGTCCTATGTGTAAGACAACGGTAACCCACCCAATCGGCGTTCCCTGCGCATCGCTTACATGTCCTATCTGCGGGTCTCGGCTTGTCAACGCTGAGCCTGGAGGTGTCTCCGGCGGGGCTGCGGTGATGATGACCGGTGGCAGCCCGATGGCCGCAGCCGGTGGAATGCAAACAGCCGGTGCAACGCAGGTTGCTCAGTCAAATGTGATTCAGGTATCAATGGTATCCAGGAGAGTAGTTGTTCCATCCACAGGAAGGAGCCAGAACTCGGATATTGCACCGCTATTTGATAAGGCCCCTTATTTTATGATGTTCGGCCTGGGAAAATATGAAATTGTCAGGAACCCATATTACAGAGATAACAGAGCAATCGGTACAGAAGTAGCTCAATTCGTAGTGGGTGAAGGTGGTGCAGTCGTCATATGCAATAATATAAGCATGACTGCCCTTAAGGCCTTCAAAGATCTCAAGGTCAAGGTCTATTCCGGCTTCACAGGCACCGTCAAGCAGGCGCTTGACATATATTCGGACGGCCGGCTCAAGGATTCAGGAACGATAACAGGGATTGTTATCGAGGATAGCAAGACCAGTGAGCACGAAGGCGGCGGCGGACCGCCGTCGTCGAAGGACAAGGATAAGAGAAAAGATAGGGAAGAATCTCAGGTATTTTAGTGGACAAAGAACCTACGAAAAGTCGCTCGAAATTCAATATGCTTATAAACGCAGGTTTAGTCGCTGGACTCGTTATTCTTATATTGAGCCAGCTTATTTTGTTTCGTTTAACGACGTGGCAGAGAACCAGGATAGTGGATAGTATGCGCGATGGATCGGCCAATACTGCGGACGCTGGCATTACCCTTGCATCTTCGGCTATGCAGCTTGTTTCATGCTCAGATGACGACCTTTCGGACGCAGTTGCGCTTATAAGACCCGCTGTTGTAAATATAGACGTTGCTTCCTCCGATGTTGGCCTGACGGAAAAGAGGGGCGGGCCAGCTTTAAATTTTGATATGTCACCATCTGGCACCCTGAAAACAAACGAAGAAACATTAGGCTCAGGCGTCATTATCAATGCTCGCGGATATATACTTACGTGCTATCACTTAACCAAAGAGCACCCGAAAGTTTACGTGACTGTGTTTGGTTCCAATCGCAATACCTATAAGGCAGATGTGGTTGACGTGGATATTGCAAACGATCTGGCGCTGTTAAGGATATACCCGGACTCGCCAATACCGGTGGCAAGATTGGCAAACTCTGATATGGTCAAGATAACCGATACTGTTCTTGCTATCGGTTCGCCCTTTGGTTTCGAACACACAGTGACGGCGGGTATCATCAGCGATAACAAACGCAACATTGTTATTGGGGCCAGAATCTACCACGACCTCTTCCAGACAGATGCTTCTGTAAACCGTGGAAGTGCTGGAGGTGCTCTGATAAACAGCGAAGGTGAGGTGATCGGGCTTAATACCGCTATCGCGTCTACGTCGGGATATTTTTCTGGTATCAGTTTTGCAATACCAATAAACAAGGCCAGGTCCTTATTGTTAAAGGCAATCGAAGATTAAAAAGGCAGGTACAGATATGGTGCACGTTATTATAGGCATTGTGGCAGTCATTTGGGGGATATGGTGGATGTTACCCGATTGGATGTTTATTGGCGAGATACTGAAGTTGCTGGTGTTTCTCGGGCTCGTCGGGTTCGGTGTTGTGGCGGTTCTGGCGGGATTAAGACAGTTTAGAACGAATAAGTAAGGTGGTTGCGCCGTGGCAAATAAAAAATCAAACAATAGGTATAGTTTTCTATTGGCCTTTATCCTCGGTATGGTTCTTATGGTAATTGTGTATGTTTTGTTTGAATCTGTACCCAACAGGATAAGGTCAGGGTCTCCAGATTCAATGGATAAGGAAACCAGCCAGATATATACCGGTGGCACGTATACTTCTAATACGCAAACCGCCGGAGCCGAAGATGTGTATCTTTCGCCCTCTGCCTTTCTCGGGGTAGAGATCGTTTCCGTGAACCCGGTTATTGCCGAGCAGTTGGATATACCAAGCCAAAACGGGGTTCTCGTAAACAGCGTTATACCCAATTCCCCGGCTCAAAAAGCAGGCCTTCAAAGAGGCGATTGTCTCGTCGCGTTGAACAACAGGACAGTAAAGGACATCGATAGGTTCAAGGAGATTATGGCGAAACTAAATCCGGCTGACAGTGTAAGAGTCATATATATAAGGAACGGCAGAAAGGATATGACATATGCTG
>Ga0315532_1003032_pt1 | contig 11042 bp, 11 predicted proteins | sample SalMarWE160370MG_FD_203082 | JGI IMG/M metagenome (GOLD analysis project Ga0315532, IMG submission 203082) | Salt marsh sediment microbial communities from the Plum Island Ecosystem LTER, Massachusetts, United States - Salt Marsh Sediment WE1603-70 ... | reverse complement strand
CCAGCCCCACCAAATAATTAGCCACGGATTAACACGGATACACACGTATTTTTTTGACGCAAGACTCACGACACATGACCCTTGACTCAATTATAGCAGCAGCTATTTTACATAAAGATTTAACTCCACTACTTTTCTATCGCCAAGCCCATTTCATTACGCCCGCTAATCCCTCGGAAAAGCTCCTTGCCCCATCAAATTGGGATTCGATTATTATCTTGCCTGTTTTATCAATATATCCGCATTTGCCACCTTTCCATACCATTGCTATGCCTTCTGAAAAATTTCTAGATAGATTCGGATAATTCTTTGGCGTATCAAATTGCGGTTCGACAATCATCTTCCCGGTCTTATCAATATAGCCGTATTTTACTCCCATCATTACCATCGCCATGCCTTCGGAAAAATCCTCAGCCCAATCAAATTGTGTTTTTATTACGATCCCTCCGGTCTTATCTATATAACCCCATTTGCCATTGTTCTCTACCGCCGCCAAACCCTCGGAAAAACCGAACGCATTATGAAATTGCGGTGCAATAACTATTTTTCCGGTCTTATCAATAAAGCCGAATTTATCTCCTATCATTACTTCCGTCATTCCCTCTGAAAAGTCCCCGGGAAAATCACATTGTTGAGGCTCGATTACCCACTTTCCCGTTTTATCGATATAACCATATTTGCTACCGTCCTTTGCTACCGCCAAACCTTCGGAAAAATCCCCATCCCAGGGAACTTGTAATTCAAATACCTTATTGCCTGTCTTATCAATATATCCCCATTTACCACCTTGTGATACTACCGCTAACCCTTCTGAAAAATCGTGCGCTTCATTAAAGGATTGTACTACAACATTACCAGTTTTGTTGATAAAAGCTACCTGTCTGCCTAATCTAACAACCGCCAAACCTTCGGAAAAATCCCCACCCCCTTTGAATTTAGGCTCTATTATCACTTTCCCCGTCTTGTCGATATAACCATATTTCTTTCCTATCTTTACCATCGCTACCCCCTCAGAAAAATTCCCGACGAAATCAAATTGCGGTTCAATCGCAACTTTCCCGGTTTTATCGATAAAACCCCATTTGCCACCCAATAGCGTAAATGACATTAACAACAACAATAATTTCTTCATATCCTCTCCTTTTTTATCCTATTATAAAGATTTTTTATGTTTTTGTCAAAGGGTTTTTTGCCACGAAGACACTAAGACATAAAGATATTTAGACAGGATAAAAAAAGGATTAACCGGATCTTTTATTTTTCCTATTCAACTATTTAACTTGTTTTTCGTATTTCGAAAACCCCCTTGACATCCTACCCACATTTTGGGTATACTATAACAAAAAAGGAGGAATAATGAAAGCAATTCGACAAATAGGCTCATTGGTCTTCGTACTCGGCCTCTTCACTGTAGTATTTATCGGGATGCCGTGGTACGTTATCTATGCTGAGGATCCGGTTTTGCCTTTATGGCTTCAGGTAGCTGTATTCTGCCTCTTAGGGGGGATCTTTGTAGTCATGCTAACAGTAGCTTTTGAACAAAGAACAAACAGGAAGCAAGCTGAGCTTCCATCTGCTGAGCTTGAGAGCAAAATTTTACTATTGAATTCCGCGGAAATACCCGGCAGGGAAATACGTGAGATTCTTGGTCTCGTCCAGGGGCATACAGTATTTGCTATCTGGCTTGGTAAAGATCTATCCGCCTTACTCAGGTTGGTTCTTGGTGGAGAATTGATTGAATATACAGAGATGATGGGAAAAGCTCGGGCAGCTGCTGCTAAGAGGATGATCGCACAGGCTTCCGAGATGCAAGCTGATGCAATAATTAATGTTCGTTATATGACTACGAGTGTTGTGGGCAGTGCTGCTGAACTTTTAGTTTATGGCACAGCTGTCAAGCTCAGTAGATAAACCACCGCAAATTTCGTTACACAACCGTTAACAAAGCCATAAAAAAAGAAGAGCAACGAGAAAAACTTCAATTCAAAGAAGACCTGACCCCTCTATTGCTTGTAATTACTGCATTTAAAATTAGATTGTTTCTAACGTTTTGGTCTTTCATTTCTGATTTCCATCCAATCATCAGGTTTTCTTAACGGCTTAAATCCGGACTTACTATAAACACCATGGGCGTCTTTTGTTAATAATACCCACTGATATACATCTTTTAAATTATCATGTTTAAGAATATTATTTATCATTAACTGACCAATGCCATTTTTTCTATATCTTTCATCTACATATACATCAAGTATGTATGCGAATCTTGTTTTATCTGAGATTACTCTTGCGTAACTTATCTGTTCATCAGTATAAAATACCCCTGTTACTAATGCGGAATTCGAAGCTCCTTGTTTAACTTCATTTATTTTTATATCCTCGCACCAAAATGCTTTTGACAACATCCTGGTTATTTTTTCGAAATCCATATTTTCAAAACCATATTTAATGATACATTCGTCTAAATTAATCATTATCATTCCTCCTGTTTCAATTGATCACATTAAGGTATATGACAAAATAAACGTGTCAAGCTTACTTTAGACGCGGGATCTAAGTTTGCCACAAAGGCACTAAGTTTTTTGTTTTTCCTATTTAACCATTTTTCAATTTAACTATTCAACTAAGCTTCAAGGAATTTATTCCCCCAGGATTCTTTCTATAAGATTTCTCAATTCCTCGGCTTCGAATGGTTTTCGCAGGAACGCGCCTATCCCTTCCGTTTTTAACATCTCCTCATCAAAATTAAAACTTCCCGACATAAGGATAACCTTTATTCGCGGATACTTCTTCCTTATTTTGTTTATAAGCTCTATCCCCGAAATTTCTCCTAAATCAAAATCCGATACCATCAGAGCGAATTTCATCTCTTCGCACAAATTCATGGCTTTTTCAACTGAATCGGACAAGTAAACAATAAAATCTTTTTTATCCAGAAAACGACCAATCATCTTTAACACTTCCATTCTATCATCAACAATTAATATTTTCTTCATTTTTACTTGCAGTCGCTTTCCAATAATTCGCTAACTTCGATACCTAACGCGCGGGCAATCTTTTTAATATTGAGAAGAGTTACATTTCTCTCCCCCCGTTCGATCATACCTATATAATTCCTGTGAAGGGAGGCGATTTCAGCAAGTCTTTCCTGCGAATATCCTCTTTGAAGACGCAACTCTCTTAATCTTCTCCCAAATTCTTTCAATTCTTCTCTTTTTGCCATAAAGAATAATATATTAAGACACACCAGACGTCTACACACAATGCGTGTGATAGTAAAACCAGTACACTAAAATAATGGGACGCAGATATTCTAATTGTCCAATGTCCAACGTCGAAAGTCGAAACTAAATCCCAACCCCTAAACCCAAAATCCGCCAACCACCAATAAACTATATTGACTTAGAGTGTGGAAATTGATAAAATATAAGAAATGAGCATTGCAGCTTTAATTCTTATATCTTTTTTTCTCTGGATTATAGAAACTTTTGTACTCTGTATCTTATTCTTTTTATTTTTATGGGAAAATTTTTACTTTGGTGCAATATTTGAGGATACAAGATTGTTTATAATATTTTTTGCTTCGGTAATACTATTTGCACTTGCTTATTTCACTAAATTTAACGGATATGAAGTAGTTTGTTTGCTATGTTTAATCACTTTGCCGATTATAATATATCAAAGGAATAGAAACGAACGGAAATTAAAAGAAAAAAGATTGAAGGAAAACAAGGAAGAGATTGATAAACTCAATAACCATATAGAAAACAAGGGAGATGATTCAGGACTTTTCTTGAGATTAGGCTATTTGTATAAAGAAATAAAAGACTATGAAAATGCTTTGAAAAATTTTAAAAAAGTATGTAAGGTAACAAAAGAAAACATTCTTACTACCACCGAAAGGGAAATTAGAGAGTTGGAATTTGAGATGACTAAAAAACAAAGTAAAGAAATTATCAGTTTTAAACCAATTTATGGTTTACTAATAGGCGCTATTATAATTTCAGCGTTTCTGTTTTGGTCGTCTTTAGGCATTGTTGAAAATTTAGTTTTTTACGGGTTACTTTCGTTGAATATTTTGATATTTGTAAAAAAATCTCTGCAGGAAAAATATAGGTATAGATAAAATTCAAAAATTAAGACCTGACGCCTTATCTTATTTTTTATTGCAAATAAAATCCAAGTGACACAGAGAAAGTTTTAAGCCAATTATCCGTATATTTGCTTTCTTCGTCTTCTTGCGTTCCGCTTGCCCCCCCTCCAAAATATCTCAAATTCAAAAAGGTATTTAAATAATCTGTTAATTCGAAACCAAGCCTTAAGGAAGCATCTATAATAGCTCCTTCGAAATCATCAGAGGAACCCGATATATAACGTCCTGAAACGTAAAAACCATCTATTTCCGAACCTATCCACATGCTTTTATTCAGAGGTCTTTCCCATCTAAATTTTAATATTGGTACCGGACCTATATTGTTATTTATACTAATCAATTCTCCGTCGGAAGAGGAAAAGATTATAGAAGCATTTCGTATTTGAAAGGATAAACCTACAGAAAATTCCTTGTTACTTTCTTTTTGGAAATCGTATAAATAACTTAATCTATAAAAGGTAAAACCGTACTTTAAATTCATCGGCGTTCCTTCGGGAAAAGTTATGTCTTCCACAATTATGTCTCTTTCCAAAAGAGCAGAGGTGTATATTTCGAAGGGTTGTATCAGGAAAGTAAGGTTATGCCTTTCATTCATCTTCAAATCGGCTATCATTCTGCTGAAGGGGAATAGAATATTTTGCCCGCCTTCTTCAATGTAGTTAAAGTTGGTTCCATTTGTTCCGAATTGTATAGTATGGCTGATAAAACCTAAAAACCCTTTCTCATAACCAAGTTTAAATTTATACCACGAATCATTTCGATTAAGTATATATTTTTTATCCGTGCTGAAGCTTATTTGCACGCGTTCTGTTTCTGCCGAAAAGGACTTTACCGGTATGCAAATAGAGAGAATAAAAACGAAAACAATTAAAATTTTAATATTGGATACTTTGTATTTCATTTTTCCTCCTTTTATTACTTATATTATAAAGCTTTTTTATGCTTTTGTCAAAGGTTTTTTTGCCACGAAGACACTAAGACACGAAGAGTTTTTTGTCTTCAGTCTTCAGTCACCGGTCTTTTTTTTAACTATTTTACTACTCAACCATTCAACAATTCAACGACTCAACTGATTCGAAGAATCTATCAGACAGGATAAAAAAAGGATTGACAGGATTTTTTGTTTTTGTTTTTACTATACCCTATACCCTAAATACTATACCCTGAATAATTGCCACGGAGACCACAGAGTTTTTTGTTTGTTTTTTCCGTCGTCCGTCTACGGTCATCGGTCGGTCTTCAACTTAAGACCTAACAAACACCCTTGACTTATCTGCAAAAGACCTTTAATATTTAAAAAACTGATTAGGAGGGAAATTGTGTAAGAGGAATCTTGTTTGTGTCAGTGTCTTAACAATATTTTTGGTTTTTGTATTATTTATAATGTACTGTAGCGGCGGAGAAAGCGAAAAGGCTACCTCAAGAGATAATTTTGTTATTTACGGTATCGATATCAATAAATTATCCGAAATGAAGTTTGGTGATATCGAGGAGGAATGGAGCGTAGAAGCGGACATAGATAGCGCGATATGTATAGTTGCTATAAAAAAAGAGGGTGATTTCATAAAGAAAACAAAAAAAACGCCAAATATTGATTACCTGGAAGTTGTTCATGCTATGGCGGAGGACTATGCCTCTTATAAGGATTTATCACCGAACAAAATATTTCTTTCTGGACAGATCTCCGTCAGGGAAGTGGATGATGTTAAAGATGCTATTGTAAAAGAATTAGAAAAGAATTTACCGGATAATGAGGTAAACAGAAAAAAAATGAAAGATATACGAGAGAAATTCATTTTGGGTAATTTCAAAGATGGTTTTTCTTTCGGGTTTATTTTTTCTTTGCCGGAATTTCCATATTCCGAATTTGGTGTTTCCTTTTTCCGTAAGGACAAGGATGAGGAATTTTTGTACTATAGATATATCTTTTCGAAGGATGAGAACCTTTTTCCGTATAATTGATATTGCCACGAAGGCATTAAGATATAATATAGTGAATTAGTTGATTGGTGAATTGGTAAAAAATCAAATCCGACCCAACGAACCCACGACCTAACGAACCAACGAAGTTAGGAACAACAAATCACACGAATAGCACAAATTTTTTTTACTTGAACCCTGGAAACCTTGAATCCTCGAACCCTTGACCTCTCTACACTACAAATTCAAAATTGTTATTGATGTTCCCTGTGAGCCATCGGGAAAATCATCGAAAGATTCAAAAATTATTTTCGTGCCATCCGGAGAAATCGAAGGGGCTCCATCATAACCGCTATAATTTGAAAGTCGTTCCGGTGCGCCCCCTGTAATTGGTATTCTGTAAATATTTGCTAATTCCAAGTCAAAATCGGTGCTGAATATGATATATTGTCCGTCTTGTGTAAAGCAAGCATCTGTTTTATCTCCTTCTCCTGATGTTACTTTAGATTTATTTGTTCCGTCTGTATCCATAATCCAAATGTCCCATTGTCCAGCTTCAAATTTTTGATACAAGATTTTATCCCCATTTGGCGACCAATTCGGTTGACGGCAATCATCAGTTGAAGAAGTTAGCTCGATATACGCGGAACTCCCATCGATTTTGTATTTAGTAATAATTCCATTGTCTTCCACATCTAATTCATGTGATTCAAAAACAACCCATTGTCCATCCGAACTTAGTGAGGGTTCGTAGGAAACGACACTTCTTCTATCGGTTATCTTTACTTCATCTCCGGTTGTGCCGTTTTCCGAAATGAGAAAAATTTCGTCGTGTGGTTCCCGTGAAGAAGAAAAGACAATAGAATTAATGGCGTCATTCCACGTCGCTCCAGGAAGGTTCACATTTCCGCTCCCGTCTGACACTAATGTTGTAAGCTGTCCCGATTGAAGATTATAAATAAAGAGGTCAGCGGGCTCTTCGTTATATCCATTCCTAAACCTTGTAAAAACTATAGAATTTCCATCAGGTGAGAATGCCGGATTTTGCAAGCTTCCGCTAAGCGAAATATCGAGTGTTATGCCGCCATCATCTCTCGGGGAATCGCCATCACCAGGATCGGGTCCGGTTTTTTCACAGCTACTTAGTGTAATGAAGATTATTAATAATAAAATTTTTTTCATATGTCCTCCATTTATGATTATATTATAAAGATTTTTTATGCTTTTGTCAAAGGGTTTTCGTAACAACAAATCACACTAATATATAATCTTTTGTTTTTTGACTAGTGATTAGTGACCAGCGACTCGTGACTTTGTTAAAACCCCCTTGACATTCTACCTACATTTTGGGTATACTATAGGGATAAAATGAATATTGTGAATCCTAAAGAAAATACGGAAAAAATTAATAGGAAAAGGCCAAAACGTACTATACTAATTATTCTTACTATTAATTTAGCATTAGCAACAATCCTTTTCATTGGAATCAAACTAAATCTAATCCACTTACATTTCTCTCTTATAACTGATAATCTGGGGAGCCGTCCAAGTGTAAACAAAGCCAGCAATTTTTATGGAAAATTTGAGGGTAATCTAGCGGATTGTGTTCCGCTTGACGAACCACTCAGGAATGCAATAAAGGAAGCTGATTCTCTTTTCTCTGAAAATAAATATATATTTTCTTATGATTTATTTAGATTAATTCATAAAGAAGCTAAAACTTACGACTTCAAAGAATTAATTGGGCTTGCTCTCATAGGTATGGGAATCACCGCTGGCCCGCCGGTCGATTATAATAGAAACTTAGAGCTTCTCAAAAAAGCCGAAAAATATAAAATTTATATGGATACTTTATTACAGTTCAAATTATTTCATAATATGGCAGCCTGTCATTTTGGAATGGAAAATTATGCTTTAGCTCTGGAGAATTTGAATAAGTCTATTGAGCTAAATACGCAAAGCGCTGAAGCGTACAGCCATAGAGGACTCTCTTACTTTAATATGGAAGAATATGATCTGGCAATGAAAGATTTTAATAAGGCGCTCGAAATAGACTCCGGATACGTTAAAGCATTTACATATAGGGGAGAGCTTTACACCTATATGGAAAATTATATCAAGGCAATCCAAGACTTCAATAAAGCGCTAAAGATAGATCCTGAGAATGCGCGAGCCTATTTGTGTCGAGGAAATCTTTATTATGTGAGAGGTAAAGTTGACAGAGCGCTAACGGAATTTAATAAAGCACTGGAGGTAGACCTCAATTTTGCTGAAGCTTATTTAAATTTAGGTCTTCTATACGCAAATAAAGAAGAATACTATCAAGCGATTTCATATTATGATAAAACGATAGAATTAGATCCGGAATTTTCATTCGCATACTATAACAAAGGGACTTCATACCTCTGTTTAGGTCTTTACGATGTTGCAATTTTAAATTTTGATAGATTCTTGGATTTAGATTCTTGTTTCGCCGACGGGTTTAACAATCGGGGGCTCGCTTATTATTATAAAGGTAAGTATGATTTGGCAATGCAGGATTTAAATAAGGCTTTGAAATTAGATTCTAATATGTCTCATGCTTATTTAAATAGAGGGCTTGTCTATTTTGCTATAAACGCATACGATCTGGCGCTTTCAGAGTTTGACAAAGCTATTGAGTTGGATTCTAAAAACGTTAAGGCTTATTGGCATAGAAGTAATCTCTATTTTACCATAGGAAAAATCGATGAAGCAATTCTAAATTTAGATACAGCTCTTGAAGTAGATTCCACTTATTACAGAGTTTATGTAGATAAGGCGTTAATATACGAACAATTAGGTAAAAATAAAGAAGCGATTGCATTTTACGAAAAATACCTCAAAATTAGCGGGAATCAAAACAAAAGGGAAATTTTGTTTGTAAAGAAGAAAATAGAGGACCTTCAGAAAATTCTTGAGGATTCTTTAGGGAAGTAACATTTGGAGGTTTTTATGAAAAAAATTTCAAAGTTAATTATTGTTGTATTATTTATTGTTTTTCTTCTTAAGTGTGCTACCGCGAATGCACCTCTTAGAAAAACCGTTGAAGTAAATGAAGAGGAATATAAAGGTAAAGAGGTTGCCGCATTCATAGGAATAGAAGAAAAAATCGGGAGTCCCAAAGCTTTAAATAAATTTTTTATCAGAAGCTGGATAGTTAAAGAAAACGGAGGTCTGTTGCATCAGATTTACGCGGAGTATGGTTATGTAGGAAAAGAGTGGGAATTTTATACAAAAGCATATAGCCAGGAAGGTCAACCCTTACAAACTGTTAAGATACATCGTCATTCGGATGATTATGAGTCTATTAATGTTTATCATGAAGAAATAGGTATAACAATCCCGGATAAATATTTTAGAAGTCATTTAAATGGATTTAGAATTAAAGTATCGGCTTTAAGCGGTGATTCGTTTATGATTAATGTAACCCCGGAACAAACAAAATCTCAACTTGTTAAGATAAAAGAATACAAAAAATTAAATAATTTATAAATGATGAAAGAATTAGCCACGAAGGCACGGAGACGCAAAGTTTTTTGTTTTGTTTTACTGAATCCCAACCAAAAGCCCAAGAATTTGTGATCCCGGGATTCGATGAAAAAAATTGAATAATACAGGAGGAAAAACAAATGAAAAATTTGTTCACAATTTTATTACTGTTACCTGCTTTACTTTTATCAAAGACCTTACCCGAAACAACAATTGTCATCCTCGGGACCAGTCATACAGTGAGAGAAAATTTCGATATAGAAGATGGGCTCAATATATTAGAAAAGGTTAAACCCGATGCGATTTTGCTCGAATTACCAATTTCCGACTCTGTCGAAAAATTCTCTGAAATGGTTCAAGGATTTAAAGACCCTACTCAATTGCTTGAGGGAAAAGTAATAAAAAAGTATTTAGATAAAAACCCCTCTGTGCTTCTCCGATATTTTGACATCAAGGATCGAAATAGATACTACTTTGAACATCGGAGCGATGAACAAGAACAAGCATTCATGGAAAAATTAAGGGAGCTAATTAATAATAGTGACTCAAACGACTTCGGACATCTCGTGAAGGAAGAAATGATGAAGATAGCTTATTTAATTAGTCTCGATAATACTCTTTCAGAAGAATATCCCAGGGTAATTAATTCAACAATAGCTGATTCTATATATTATATGAAGCACAGATCTCTTCAAACCACTTTTCTTAAGTTTACAGAAACAATTCCGGATTTAAAAGAATTTAGAGAATTTATGATATGGAGAAATGAATTCTGGAATAAGCGAAATCAAGCTATGGCAAAAAATATAATGAGCTATTCAGAAGAATTTGTAGGTAAGAGGATTGTTGTAGTAACCGGATGTGAACACCGGTATTATTTACGAAGAGAACTAAGAAAAGCTAATAAACAAAACTTAGTATTGAGAGAATATTGGGAATGCGAATAGCACCTGTAATATCTGAGAAAAAAAATACGATTAATTAACGATTTTACAATTAAAATATCAGCTAAAAGCGGTCATTCGTTTATAATTAAGCCGACCCCGGAACAAATAAAATCTCAACTTGTTAAGATACAAGAATACAAAAAATTAAATAAATTATAATTAAAGAGAATTTAGAAGCCAGGAGTTAGAAGTTAGAATCCCATCCCAACTATAAAAAAATAATTACCAACTCTAGTTCGAATGGGAACTCTTTATAATCAACTAAAATAAACTAAAAATCAGAAACGCTTACTTTTTCTTCTTCGTAGTTTTCTTCTTGGGTTTAGCTTTGCTTGTCTTCTTAACACTCTTGCATCCAGCTTTCTTACCACATGCCATTTTACCCTCCTTTTTTAGAGTATGGTAAAACTTTAAATATATTAAAGCGGCAATTCTTTAGAAGAAAATCTCTCATCCTTATACAACTAAGCCTATTAAAATATATGTAATTTCTCGTTTTAGGCAAGGTTTTT
>Ga0315532_1003031_pt1 | contig 11044 bp, 10 predicted proteins | sample SalMarWE160370MG_FD_203082 | JGI IMG/M metagenome (GOLD analysis project Ga0315532, IMG submission 203082) | Salt marsh sediment microbial communities from the Plum Island Ecosystem LTER, Massachusetts, United States - Salt Marsh Sediment WE1603-70 ... | reverse complement strand
CTCCTTACTTTTTTTTGTAAATAAGAACCTTAACTTATTTTTCATAAACCGGACATTTTTATTTTGCTAAAATAGGACATTATCACGTTGCTGCAACAGGATATTTTTCAAATCCCCTGTATTAATGTATTCTTTTAAAAATTTTAGTCCTGAATAATCCAGGTGGATGTGGGTTATTCATAAAAATTGCTGATAATAGATTTAGATAAGATGAATTTGAGGCTATGTCTGTACTCCACTAAGATTTTTAACGCCATTTCCTACCCTATCTTCTCGGCTCTGGTGGAACTCCGCATGTTTATCTTAAGCAACACCATGATGTCCCCGAGCCATCATTAACACCGCCCCATTGATTCTACAGTGCTCACACATCCATCATGCCCGACTTCGTCGGATTCCCTCGAAGATCGACTCAAAAAAGCGCTAAATCTTTCAATGTCGCTTCCTCCATCCCCTCAAATTCATTCGCTCTGACAAGCAGATTTCATTAAGGTTAAATAAAGGTATCGGCATTCTTTATGAATAATTCAGGTTAATCGGTTGAAGGGTTGCAATTAAAAGTTTAAAATGCATAGATGTTAGGTTTTGAAATTAACATGATGGATGAAAAACAGCATTTAATATCTGACCTCAAGGTTTGATGTTTTGGCCATGAATAAAGAGAACAAGATTAAGCCATTAAATTTTCAGCCTCCATCAGACTTTAATTTTATCCGCCGTAAGACACGACAAATAAAAATCGGCAGTGTGCCAATAGGAGGGCAAGCTCCGATTGCAGTACAGTCCATGACAAAAACCGACACCAGGGATATAAAGGCAACCTTACGGCAAATTCATAAAATGGAGGAAGCAGGATGTGAAATAGTACGCCTTGCTGTCCCTGATGAAGAAGCTGTAAATGCCCTTGGAGAAATCAGGAGGAATAGTAAAGTTCCTCTAATAGCCGACATCCATTTTGATTATAGGCTGGCCGTAGCTTCTCTTGAGAAGGGAGTTGACGGGCTGCGCATAAACCCGGGTAATATTGGTTCTAAAGAAAATGTGAGAGAAGTTGTCCGTGCTGCAAGGGAAAAAGACACTCCTATAAGGATCGGTGTAAATTCAGGTTCTTTGGAAAAAGACCTTCTCTGGAAGTATGGCGGAGCCACTCCAGAAGCTATGGTCGAAAGTGCACTTGGCCATGTACGGATACTTGAAGACCTGGATTTTACACTGATCAAGATTTCGATGAAGGCATCTGATGTTTTAAGGACAATCAGAGCTTACAAGATTCTGGCAGAGGAAGTAGATTATCCTTTTCATGCAGGGATAACAGAGGCAGGAAGTTTAATTCCCGGAACGGTTAAGTCCTCAGTGGGCCTGGGCTTCCTATTAAGCCAGGGGTTGGCCGACACTATCAGAGTCTCTCTTACTGCCTCTCCTGAAGAAGAAGTAAGAGTCGGCTACCACATCCTGTCAAGCATGGGAATCCGTTTTCGTGGGCCAAACATCATTTCCTGCCCTGTTTGTGGTCGGTGTGAAGTTGACCTGCTTAAAATTTCCGGAGAGATTCAAAAACGCCTGGCTTCTGTAAAAGAACATATTAACGTAGCTGTGATGGGCTGTATGGTAAACGGACCCGGGGAAGCAAAAGAAGCTGACATCGGGTTGGCTTGCGGAATAGGGAAAGCTGTAATTTTTAAGAAGGGAGAGATTTACCGCAGTGTAAAAGAGAATGAGATAGTTGATGAGTTTGTAAAAGAGGTAATATCACTGGCAAAAAACACACAGAGCTCATGAATATTCAGGATAAGTATGAAAATTTGAAAAGAATATTAGAACGCATGGAGAATGTCCTTGTAGCTTTCTCTGGTGGAGTAGACAGCACTTTTCTTTTAAAAGTTGCGCGCGACAGCTTGGGAGATGATGTCTTGGCTGTAATAGCAAGTTCTGAAATATTTAAAGAAGAAGAAAAGCAAGAGGCTTTAAAACTGGCTCAGGAATTGAATGTCCGACATCGTATTATCCGTACAAGGGAGCTTGAAAACCCCAATTTTGTAAAGAATTCTCCTCAGAGATGTTATTACTGCAAGAAAGGGCTGTTTTCAATGTTGAAGGAGATTGCAGCCGCAGAGGGCATATTTTATATTCTTGATGGAGCGAATTTTGAAGATACGGCTGATTTCAGACCAGGGGCCAGGGCTGCCAGAGAGCTGGGTGTGTATTCACCTTTGAGAGACGTAAAACTGAGTAAAAAAGAAATACGGACGCTTTCTAAGGATTTAAATCTTCCTACCTGGAATAAGCCGTCCTCAACATGCCTTTCGACCCGTTTTCCTTACAATATGGAAATTGATGAGAAAAGGTTGAAACAGGTTACCAGAGCAGAAGAGTATTTAAAAGCACTGGGTTTTTCTCAGATTAGAGTAAGACATCACGACAAGATTGCCAGGATTGAATTTAGTACAGAAGAAATTTCAACGGCGGCAAATCCAAGTGTCAGAAAAGAGATTGCCTCAAATCTCAAGAGAATCGGGTATACATATATAACGCTTGACCTTAGCGGTTATAGATCCGGCAGTATGAACGAAGTTCTCCCTGAAAGCGTCAAAATTTCGGGGCGGACCAAATCAATTGATTGAAAACTAGTTCATCGCAATAATGGATGCCTGAATATAACATTATCAGTATGACCGAAGAACCTGAGAAGGGCATTGTTCCAGTCGGATATTTAACGCCATATTGCGATGAACCTGTGTAAAAAAGCAGCATTTAAGAAAAGCTGGTTATGCAACGAGATTTGTCGGTGTTTGTCCTGTGAGCCCCTGTACGAGATTTGTTGCAGCCATCATGGCCATTTTGAGGCGTGTTTCATAGCTGGCGCTTCCGATATGTGGAAGGAGAACCACATTATCGAGAGAGAGAAGCTTTTCCTCGATTTGCGGCTCTCTTTCATATACATCCAGGCCAGCTCCCCAAATATATCTTTTTTCCAGAGCATCTGCCAGAGCTTTTTCATCGATAACCGGCCCTCTTGAGACATTTATAAGAATAGAGTCTTTTTTCATTAATGCCAGTTGATCTTTTGAGATCATATGATAAGTCTGAGGCGTAAGCGTAGTATGAATGCTCACAATATCGGAAGATGCTAAAAGTTTATCCAGAGAAAGCAGCCTAGCTTTATAAAGTTTTTCTTCTTTGTTAGAGAGCCTTTGAGGGTCAAAGTAAGTGGTTTTCATATTGAAGCCTTTGGCTCTTAATGCGATGGCTTTTCCTATCCGACCCATTCCTATGATACCAAGATACTTCCCAGTGACTTCTTTGCCTAAGAAAAGGTCCAACTCCCATCCTTTATATTTTTTCTGCTTTGTGAATGCATCAGCTTGTGGGATTCTACGTGCTACAGAAAAAATAAGTGCCCATGTCAGGTCAGCTGTCGTCTCTGTCAGTACTCCAGGTGTGTTGGTAACAAGAATTCCTCTTTTTTTAGCATAATCTATATCGATATTGTTGTAGCCCACAGCGCAGTTTGCAATGATTTTTAAGGAAGGCCCAGCATCGATTATCTCCCGGTCGATGTTATCTACAAGGAGGGAAAGAAGTCCTTCTTTATCCTTGATTTTTTCAGTGATTTCTTCTTTTGTTAAATTCCTACCTACTGCCCCTATCTCAAAGTCAACATGTTTCTTCAGATAATCCAATGCTTCTGGCAGGACCTTGCGTGTTATCAAAGCTTTGGGTTTCATATTAACTCCTTCTAATCAGGTTATAAAAGGGAGGAAATATTTTTTAATATTTTCCTTGAGTCTGAGATAGCTGAATCCGGTCATATGCCGGCTTTTTGTTAGTTTATCGCTTACGAGCATTAAAGCTGCGGCATGAATTCCATAATATTCTGCAAGAGCGAATACTGCCGAGACTTCCATATCTACAAAACCTATCCCATGTTTTTGCTTTTGATTCAGCCAGGATTGAGTTTCACGATAGGGTGCATCTGTGGACACAATGGCCCCATTAATAAAGGGCAGGTTCCTGGTATGAAGAGTATTTTCGAGGCTGGCTCTTAGAACAGGGGAAGGGTAAAAGACCTTTCTTCTTAAGAAATAATGCTTTGATGTTCCCTCATCTGAGAATGTTTTGGTAATGCTGACTGCATCTGATATTTTAGCATCGGTGGTAAGTGCCCCGCAAAAAGATAGAATGATGATTTCTCTGGATCCTGAAGCGATAAGCCTTTCCAGAGAAAGGACAGCGGTAGGAGCTCCAATGCATTGATAAAGAACGACCTTGTTCTCAAGTAGAAACAAATGTGCGGCTGGAGTCTTTTTCTCTTTGAGCGTTGATTTTATTATGGCTTTTCCGATAGTCAGAGAAGGAGAATCAACAGGGATGTAAATAACCTTTTTATGTCTAAATTCTTTAAAAGGTTTCGGTTTAAAAATGCCTTCTTTTTTCAATTATTTCTTTCCTTTTGAAGGAATCAAGATAGCAGAGATGAAGTAAAAACTCAAATCTATAAAAAGCACCTAGTGTTTTTTTAAAATTTGAGGGCATGTCTGCGCTCCACTAAGATTTTTAACGCCATTTCCTCCCGATCTTCTCGGCTCTGCTGGAACTCCGCATATTTATCTTAAGCAACGCCACAATGTCCCTGAGCCATAATTAACACCGCCCCTTTGATTCTACAGTGCTCACACATCCATCAGGCCCGACCTCGTCGGATTCCCTCGAAGATCGACTCGTAAAGGCTAAATCTTTTAATGTCGCTTCCTCCATCCCCTCAAATTCATATGCTTTACCTTAAGGTAAAAATTACTGATAATATAACTAAAATTTATTATAGAGAACGTATAGGTCAAGGTAGTCATGAAGAAACTGAAAATACCTTTAAACAAAATTAATCTTGAAGACGAAAGATTTCGTATCTCTTATCATTCAAATGTGGACAAGATTATTCTTTCCCTAAAAAAAATTGGCTTGGTAAACCCTCCGGTCGTAACTTTGCGCGAGCCTCATATTGTCCTTGTATCAGGATGGAAAAGAGTTCTTGGATGCCTTAGTCTTTCTTTTTCGCAGATTCCTGTTTATATGCTTGATGAGAAAGATGATTTAAAGGCCTTTAAGATATCATTTTATGAAAATCTCGCAACAAGAAGTTATAACACAATTGAAAAAGCTGAGGTTATAGGCAGGCTCAAAAAATTCGGAGAAGATACAAATAGTATTATTAAAAAATATTTGCCACTTATTAATATCCCATCAACTCGTTCTCATTTGGATGTATACCTGGATGCTTTTGAGTTTGAACCTGAAATTAAAAAGCTTGTTCTCGAGAAGAATACGGCATTTGTTTCTTTGCAGTTATTGACTGAATTTAATAGCCGGGAGAGGGGGCTTTTACTGCCTCTGCTATCATGTCTCAGTCAGAATAAGATAAAAGAAATTCTAGAAGATCTTCTTGAAATATGCAGGAAATATAATATGCCTGCCTGGAAATTTCTTCTATCAAGGGACATAATGGATATACAGGGAGCTGAAAATTTATCTCCTCTCCAAAAAGCCGATAAAATCCGCCTGATCTTGAAGAGAAAAAGATACCCCACACTTTTCTCCTGGACAAAATCATTTGATTCTGTGCTGGAAAAAATTTGCTGCCCTGAGGAAATTTCGATCAGCCCTTCAAAATATTTTGAGGGTGAAGAGATTTCTGTTAACTTCAGTTTTGAAAATATGGAAGAGTTCAGAAAAAAATTAGACGAGCTTCAGAAATTATCCTCCAAAGAAGAATTTTCTGATATATTCAAATCGGACATGGATGAATAAAAAAGAATATTTTCCGAAAAAGATCTTTATTGAAAAAGACAGTCTTGATTATCCTCTGACAAGAAAAATTATCAAAAACACCCAGGGAATTCCTTCTGAGATTATAGAAAGCCATCAGGATTTAATTGAAGAAATAAAATTATCGGAAGATCCTAAGAAGGAAGGGAAAAAGTACCTTTTGATTACTCAGCAGAAAGGAGAATTTGTCAAACCCTGCCCATGCACTCCTAATTACATAGGCTGCAACTATTTTATTATCAATTTAGATATTAACTGTCCTCTGGATTGTTCTTACTGTATTCTCCAGCATTATTTATCAAACCCCATGATTACTGTTCACGTCAACACAAAAGACCTGTGGGAGCAGCTGGATACTTTTTTATATAGGAATAGGAAGCATATCCTTCGTATAGGGACTGGGGAACTTGGAGATTCGTTAGCTCTGGATCATATTACCGAGCACTCTAAAGATTTAATTTATTATTTCAGGGGTAGAAAAAATGCCATATTTGAACTGAAGACAAAAACAGTGAATATAAAGAATATCCTGGAAATCGAGCCAGCGGATAATATTGTTATTGCCTGGTCTTTAAACTCCAATAAAATAGCCTGCGAGGAAGAAAAGAAGGCCCCTTCCGTAAAGGATAGAATTGAGGCAGCCAGGCAGGTGGAAAAAAGAGGGTATAGAGTGGCTTTTCATTTTGACCCCATAATTCGTTATCCAGGATGGGAAGAAGGTTATGCTGAGGTTATAAATGAATTGTTCGGGAGAATCAATCCTTTGAAGATTGCCTGGATTAGTCTCGGGAGTTTGAGGTTCCCTCCCGATCTTAAGACAATTATTAAAGAGAGATTTCCGGAAACAAGAATTATTTATGATGAGTTTATCCTAGGAAAAGATGGCAAGTTCAGGTATTTTAAAGCTATCCGCTTCCAGCTTTACAGGAAGATTGTCAGCTTGATAAACAGAAATGGTGGGGGAAGAGTGCCTTTATATTTTTGTATGGAAAGCGGTGAGCTTTGGGAAAAATTACTTATGATAAAACCAAAGGGTAAGGAAGAAGTTGAGAAATATCTTTCCTTACCCTTTGATAAACCAAAATATTGAAGTCAAAATTTAATTAATCGATTTTCTCTGTTTTCTTTTCGGCAATAATACCTACAATTTCTATTCCGGCATCTTTTATAATTTGTACAATCTCCACGATGATTCCGTATTCTAAATCCTGATCGGCTTTTAAATAAAGTTTGTTATCACTGATGGTCATAAGAACATCATCCAGCATTGTGGGAAGAGTTTCCATTGTAGCTTTGTCCTCGTTTACATAAATAGTGCCGTCTTTCTTTATGGAGAGCATTAACTGTGTTGTATCTGGCATATCGATGCTGTTAAGTACTGTGGGAAGCCTGACATCCACGCCTTTTTTTATTGCTGGCGTTGCTATCATGAAGATGATGAGAATCACAAGAAGAACGTCAGCGAGAGGAACTACGTTAGGTTCGGACTTGACTTCGTTTTCGTCTGTTACTCCATGTGCCATATTTTACCTCTGTTTAATTTTGTTAGAATGATTATGCTTCCTTTTTTGTTTCCCGGATAAAGAAGTCAACAATTTCAGAGCTGGTGTTGGCCATTTCAGCGTTGAAAACTTCTGTCTTTGTGTTCATAGAGTTATAACACCAGAGTGCAATAATGGCAACGCCTATTCCGAATGCTGTTGTGATTAATGCTTCTGAGATTCCGCCTGCAACAGCACCAATTCCACCAGAACCGGTTAATTGCATTCCACGGAATGCATTAATGATACCGAAAATTGTTCCAAACAGCCCGATAAATGGGGCAGAAGTAGCAATTGTTGCTGTGATGCTTAGACCCTTCTTTAATTCTTGTAGAAAAATATTAGCTGCTCTGTCACATCCTCTTTGTGCTGTAGATATCTGCTCTTCAAGGTCAAGATTTACTTCTTTTCCCTCCAAGAACTCCTTAATCCCAGCAGCGGAGACTCGGGCTAAATGGCTTCCCCTGTATTCTTTCTTGGAACAAAGATTCAAGGCTTCCTGCATCTTTCCGTTTTTCAATAGGTCAGCAATCTTTGGAGCAACTTGTTTAGACTTACTTTTTGCTCTGGAAAATACTACCAGCCTTTCAATGAAGAGATAGATAGTGATGACAGAAAGAAAAATCAAGAGAATGGCTACAGTTTTAGCGACTGTTCCCATTTGAGTCCACATCGCAATCAGACCAAATTCCATTTTACGTACCTCCTTTTAATTCTAAAAAGCCATTTATAGCTTTTCTTTATTTTAATTGAAATGTTACGGTAACGACAAAAATAACGCCTCTTGGGCGGCCGTTGATGACCATAGGTTCATATACCCACTGCCGGACAGCATCCTTTGCTGCTTGATCGAGGAGCGGGATAGACCTGAGGACTTTTACTCTTTTAACCCTGCCGTAAATATCGGTTTCAGCCTCGATAATTACGATTCCTTCGACCCTTGCCTGGCGTGCGATATCTGGATATAAGGGTATTACTTCTTTGATTAATCTTGGTGGTTTAATTTCGCCGATAGCCCTTACAGGGGCTTCGACCTCACCGACGACACCGCCGAGCACACCGCCCACGACGCCGCCCAGGACTCCACCTACGACTCCGCCTTCTACTCCGCCTTCTACTCCGCCCTCGATACCGATGTCTGAGAGTTCTTCTTCTGCGATTTCGTCTGGGATTTCGACTGGTGCAACGAGCTGGCCGGGTTTAATGGTAGTTTTGGCCTGGACCGGCTTGATGCGAGTGTGTGTTCTTTTGCTGGAGCGTTTTTTAGCAGGTGGTGGTGGAGGAGGTGGTGGTGGAGGAGGAGGAGCAAGAAATGCACTGAAAACTTCCACAGTAGGCATGTTTGAAGTACTCAGTAGTGGAAGTGCAATCAGGACTACAATGATAAGTGCGTGGAGAAGGAAGGCAATAGGAAAAGCAATCGCTTTTCTTCCTGTACTCTTGTCAGCGATGAAAAATGAGTCCTTGAAAATATCAGGGATTTTTTCATTTTTCTTCGACCTAACTTTTTCAGCCATTTTCATACCTCATATTAATCTTTATTTAAAACCAAAGTATAAATGAAAACAATCTTTTTGACAAGTACAAAATATTCATTTTCCTAAGCCTTTTTTGGGCTTAAATATTATTTTCCAGAAATAGAGAAGAGAACATGATTGATAGATAGAAGAGTATGTTCCGACGATGACTCCAATGATCATGGTGAAAGCAAAATCATTGATTACTTCACCCCCAAACAGGAAGAGGGAAGCCACGGTAAGAAAAGTTGTTACTGAAGTAATGACAGTACGGCTTAAAGTCTGGTTGATGCTTACATTCAGAATTTCTTCAAAATGATGTTTCCTCAAGATTTTTAAATTGTCCCTCACTCTGTCGAAGATAACAATTGTGTCATTTAAGGAGTATCCTACTATAGTCAAAATAGCAGCAATAACAGGCAGGTTTAATTCTCTGTTTGTTAGAGAAAATATTCCGAGTGTGACCAGCACATCATGAGTTAAAGTCAGGATTGCAGATACGCCGTATGCAAATTTAAAACGGAGTCCTATGTAGATAAGCATTCCGATTAGTGCCCAAATAGTTGCCTGAGCAGCCTTTGTTCTGAGGTCATGACCGACTTGAGGGCCTACTGTTTCTCTGCGTTTTATACAAAGACTTCCGAGGAAAGTCTTCTCTTTCAGAAATTTAATAGTCTCCGAATCTATATTTTCATCTGTGATCTGATCAAAATTTTCTATTATTCCTTTAAGTTCAGTGGATTCTCTGAGGTCGATGATTTTTTCAGCCAGTTCCTTGGCATTATCAGGCGAAAATGATTCAAGGATATATGCAAGTTCATCCTTGTCTATGTTATTTAGATCTGCTAATCCTTGTTGAGTGGCTATTTTGTCCTCACTGCTTTTCAAGACCTCAACAACTTTATTTCCCATTATTACATGTGCTTCTAGTTCCTGGTCTGCGTCTTTTTCAGGGAGCATGGTCCTGATTATGAATTCTTTCTCTCCCTTCTCGACTTCCTGAATCTTGCTGTTGCCTAAGTTGGCGTTTCTCATGGACTCTCTTAATTCGGCTATGGGTATAGAGTCCTTAAACCTGATTTGTAGTAATGTTCCGCCTGCAAAGTCAATGCCGTAATTTATCCCTTTCACACCTGTGATGTTAATAATTCCGATAGTTATAATGAAACCGGATATCGCAAGTGCGATAAATTTATACTTCATAAAATTGAGGTTGGGCTTTTTGAATAGCTGCATTTTATATGCTCAATTTTTCTATTTTTTTCTTTTTAGACAAGGATAGGTCAAAGATTAAATGGGAAACAAAGACCGCTGTGAACATACTTGCTGTAATGCCTATGATAAGCGTGACAGCGAACCCTTTGATGGTGCCTGTCCCGAATTGAAAAAGAAAGATGGCAGCAATGATTGTTGTAACATTGGCATCTATAATAGTCCTGAATGCACTGGAAAAGCCTGATGTTATGGAACTTAAGACGCTCTTTCCCTTGGTAAGTTCTTCTCTTATTCTCTCAAAAACAAGGACATTTGCATCAACGGCCATTCCTATTGTAAGGATGATACCTGCTATACCAGGGAGAGTAAGACTTGCTTTAAAATAGGCCAAAGCACCCATCAAAATAAGGAAATTAAGAATAAGGGCCAGGATTGCATTAAATCCGGAGACTTTGTAGTAAAATCCCATGAAGAACAATATGAGGAGGAGTGCAACTATGATTGAAATTAATCCTTTCCGGATTGAATCTGCACCTAAAGAAGGACCGATAGTTCTTTCTTCAAGATAATTGATTTTTGCAGGAAGTGCTCCTGCTCTGAGAACCAGGGCGATGTCTTCTGCCTCTTCGATGGTGAAACGGCCGTGGATGATGCCGCTGTCAGATATTCTATCTGCGATGTTAGCCACTTCTTGAATTTTTCCGTCGAGGACAATACTTAAAGGCTTGTTAAGATTGTCTGAAGTGAATTTGTAAAACCTTTTAGCACCATCCGGCTTGAGGCTAAACTGCACGGCAGCATTATTCCATTCATCTACAGAGCGGCGGGCATTTCGCAGGTCATTTCCTGTAATTGGAGCTACGCGGCTTGCAAGATAATACCCTCCGCTTGTTCTCTTTGGGTCGCCTCTTAAGATCTCCATGTCCTCAGGGACTTCTCCGCCGAAGTCTT
>Ga0315532_1003025_pt1 | contig 11055 bp, 11 predicted proteins | sample SalMarWE160370MG_FD_203082 | JGI IMG/M metagenome (GOLD analysis project Ga0315532, IMG submission 203082) | Salt marsh sediment microbial communities from the Plum Island Ecosystem LTER, Massachusetts, United States - Salt Marsh Sediment WE1603-70 ... | reverse complement strand
CGGCGTCAAGAAAGTGATAGTCAAGCTCGAAGACGTAGTAGGTGTCGCCTTCCAGGGGCAGGATCGTCGGGTCGGTCTCGATGCCTTGATGCTGGGGCAGCTTGACCGACGTCGCGCCGTCCAGGGCCCCCTCAGTTATCAGTTCGCCGTTTACGGTCACCCCGGGGTACGTAGCCGACTCGAAGTCGTTGAAGTAAATCTCGGTATAACTCGCCGTCCAGCCGCAAGGCTCGCCTTCCGGGATGTCCGGGACGTCTGGACGCGGGGGTATCTCGAGGGTGGCAGGCTCCTCCTCCGTTCCCTCCGGTTCCTCCTCGGAGGGAGGCGGTGAACCATCAGGCACCTCCTCCGACTCCTCAGACGGCTGCTCGGGCCGCATGCCCATGTATGCAGCCCCCGCTATCACGATAACGACTACGACTAAAATTCCGATGGTCTTAGCGTCCATCTTCACTTCTATACAACCCTTTACAATATATTCAGGTGACGTTAAATTATTTTCCTTAAACATCCAGTGAAAATTAATCTATACGCAGTGCATGTTAGTTATCCCCGGCTGTTGTCCCTACTTTTTTAGAGAACCGAGCCCGTTCTCATGCTTTATCTGGGAAGAAGAGCCGCATGGGGTTGTCCCGTAGGAACCACCCGGCGTACTTCTTCGCCTCGTCGAGGCCATAGGCTCCGTCGTCCACCTTCGACGCCAGGACCCTGGCGATGTTCTCCTTGGCGATGACGGCGTGGCCGTAGACCCCCTCGATGAAGGCGTAGTCGCCTCCGAATCCCATGATCTTGCTGGCGGGCACCTCGTCGAGCCACCCGGACAGGGCGATGCGGGACGCCTCGGGGCTTATGATGTGCATCCAGCACATGTCGATGTAGACGTTGGGGAAGTTCTTGGCGAGGGCCCCCAGCTCCGAGGAGTAGGGCCAGCCGCCGTGGAATATGTCGAACCGGGCGTCCCTGTACTCCATGAAGAGGTTGACGAGGTGCGTGGGCTTGGAGTGGGTGACTATGTTCTCGTTGCCTTCTTGGAGGCCCGTGTGGATCTGTACCGGCAGCCTCCTCCTCTCAGCCTCCTGGACGATCAGGTGGACGAGGTAGTCCTGGAGGGGCAGAAGCCTCTCGGCTCCCACGTCTGCCGGAACCCGTTTGTCGCCCTTCGGCGGCACCTCTAAGCGTTTGAACAGCCTCATCCTGTATATCTCGTTGAACGCCTCCTCGGCCATGGAGAACGAGGTCTTCTCGAAGACTAGGGGCCGGTTGTAGGCGGTGGGTATCTTCACCCCCACGACGCTGCCCTGAAGTCGGTCGAACCTCGCCTTCACGGCGTTGCACAGGTCGTTCAGCGTGTGTATGGGCCCGCCCATGGACCGCCCCAGAGCCTCTACGGCGGTCCTGTCCCTAGCCCTTAGCACCTCGTTGAACTCCAGAACGGGGGCGAACAGGCTGCTGTCGACGTCGTAGACGCCCGTGTCCAGTATGGACACGTCGATCCCGGACTTCTCCTTGAGCACCCACGCGTAGAGCCCCTCACGGTTCCTCTCCCGTATCTTCTTCGAGAGGGCCTCATACGTGTCCTTGGTGATGCCGTCGACGCCGTATAGGCCCCTTGCGGCGGTCTCGAGGGCCCTGGCGTAGCCGGTGTTCCTCGTCCTCTCCCACCAGGGCTCGAATAATTCCCACCGCTCGCCGAGGCTCCTTGAAGTGTCCCAGATCTTAACGAAATCTTCCTCCGGCATCCCTGCGGAGATGAGGTCCGCGGACGCGTAGTACTGGTAGAAGGTGGCAAGCACGTCGACCTCCTCGTTCACTCGCTCCCTTTCGGGGGGCAGGTGCTCGTGGGTGTCGATTACCCTTATTTTCTCGATGTGCCGCCTTATCTCAGAGTAGGAATCCCTTTCCATCTGGTTTGACTACCCGCGTGAACATTTATCTTTTTTACATGATACACCGTATCGCCGCAGCACCGGTTCCCGGCCAGCCCCGCCTGTGGAGACAGTTTTAAACACAGCAGGCTATAGATTCACGGTGTTTAATTGGTAGAGATACTTGAAGGGGTCTACAGCGTGGACCACAGCGAGGCCAGGGACCACTCCATGGAGTCCTGGATACTGGACTGCGACGAGGGAGTGGTGCTCGTGGACGGCGGGATGACCGGGGAGCACGTTGGGAACCTGGAGGCCGAGCTCAAGGGCATCGGTAAAGGCTGGGGAGACGTGAAGCTCATACTCGTCACCCACAAGCACGGGGACCACATCAACAACCTGCCCAGGCTGGTGGAGCTCACGGGCGCCCCGGTGAAGTCGCAGAGGCTGGAGGCGCCCCTCATAAAGAAAGCCACCGGCGTCACGGTCGAGGGCCTCGAGGACCGGGAGGTGGTGCCCGTCTGCGGCGGCATCGAGGTCATCCACGTGCCGGGGCACTCGGAAGGGAACTGCAGCTATTACCTGAGGAGGCACAAGGCCATCATCGGCGGGGACACCATCTTCGGCGACCCGGAGGGCAACCTGACGCCGCCGCCTGAGCAGTACTGCCTGGATGTGGAGCAGGCGACCCGAGAGATGGGGAGGCTGCTGGACTACGAGTTCGACGCGTTCATCTACGCCCACGGCAAGGACATAATGAAGGACGCCAAACGCAGGGTCAGGGAGCTCGTGGAGAGCTGCTGACCAGCTTTTTTCTCACCTGCCCCTAAGCAGGTCCAGGCTGCCTATCAGCGACCCAGCGACCAGCAGCAGCATAGCCACCATGGAGACGGGTGTGAGGGCCTCGCCGCCCAGCAGCACCAGCCAGAGGGTCGAAAGCATGGGGGTAAGATAGCTCAAGGCGCCCACTATGCGTGGGTCACCATCCTTCAGCGCCATGTCCCAGAGGAAGAACGAGGCGCCCATCGGCCCCAGCCCGAGGAGTAGGACGAGCAGCCATTCTTGGGCGGTGGGTGCGTAGAGGGTGGAGCCCACTGTGCCGGCCAGGTAGAGCATGGTGGACGCGGCGCCGGAGACTAGGCAGAAGCCCCCCACGGCGGAGGTGGGGAACCGTGGAACTCGTTTTGTGAGTAGCGAGTACAAGGCCCATGAGAGCGCAGCCCCAGCCGCCATGAGATACCCGGGTAGGTGTGCCGGATCGGGGCTCAGCCTCCCCCCGGTGACTATGAGGCCGGCGCCGATGAACCCCGTCAAGGCGCCGACCACATGATGCAGCCTGAGCGGGTGCCCAGGGAGCACCACGGGGGACAGGGCCACTATGAGGAGCGGCCACAGGTAGTTGAGCAGGTTCGCCTCCACGACGGGGGCGTACTTGAACGACGTGAATATGAGGAAGTGGTACCCGAATATGCCGCCTACCCCGACGAGCCACGTCCCCGCGGGGAGCCTCCACTCCCTGTACCGGGGGGCGCTGAGGAGTCCGCTGACGAGTAGGGCGGCGCCGACCTGGAGCAGCGAGGGCACGGCGGTGAGCCGCGACCCCAGGATGGCTAGGCTGCTCCATATGAGTATGGCCGCGAGGGCGCATAGGGTGGCTCTCCTATCCATTGAACCACATACCCTGCGGGGGCTCTTAACGTCATCGAGGACCGAAGACCATAACTATGGTCCACCCCATATCAAGGCTTCATGGGGCTGCGTCCAGGCTGGTGGGGGTACGAGTACACGGTGCTCCTCGTCACGTGGCTGGGCTGGATATGCATATACCTTGTGAAGAGCGTGGTGCCACCGTTGCTGCCGGTGCTGTCCGCCGAGCTGGGGCTCTCCCACGCCAAGGCGGGGCTTCTGGAGACTGCGTACCTCGTCGGCTATATAGCCGCCAAGATGCCGGCGGGGGCCCTCAGCGAGAGGTTTGGGCCGAGGCGGCTGCTCGCCGCCAGCATGGTGGGGTACGGCGTGGCGTCGGCGGCGACATTGTGGGCGAGGGGCTTTGCCGACATCTTCGCTCTCCGGCTCCTCGTGGGGCTGTTCCAAGGCGTCCACCTCCCCGTGGCCAACGCGCTTCTCTCCGACAGGTTCGGCGACAGGCAGGGCAGGGCCATAGGCTTCAACGAGTCGGGGCCTAACGTCGGCAACACGCTGGCCTACCCGTTGACGGTCTCCATACTGTCGGCTTGGAGCTGGAGGGCCGCGTTCCTGATCCTGAGCCTCCCCGCTTTCGCGCTGTCCGCGGCCACACTGCTGCTCATGAGGGACGAGCCCAGGAAATCCGGTGAGGAGGAAGCCCATGGGGGCGGCGTCTGGGGCTACTGGCGGGTCCTGCTACCCTACGCGGTGGCCCACGGCGTATACAACCTCGTGCTCAGGGCAGCCTTCACCTTCACGCCTTCTTTCCTCGTGGAGTACAGAGGGATGGACGTCGCCTCGGCGGGGGTCCTCGCGGCGGCTCTGCCGCTGGCCGGCATACTGGCCAAGGTCTCCAGCGGCTTCGTCGCTGAGAGGGCTGGCAGGCGGCTGTCCATCTGCGGGGCGACGACGTTGAGCGCCGTGTTCCTGGCCTCATTCGTGGCCCTCCCCGGCGGCTCGTACGTGGCCGTCAACCTCGTGGCACTAGGGCTCACGGTTTACTCGTTCTCACCCATCATATACGCGTCGACGGCGGCGTCCCTCCCTTCGAGGCTGAAGGCGACAGGACTGGGCGCGGTGACCATGATAGGTAACACGGTGGGCGCGGTCTCCACGACCATAGTCGGCGCCCTCATAGACGGCTACGGGTACGGGTTCACCTTCACCTCGGTGGCCGGGGTGACCCTCGCCGCGTCGGCGTTGATCTACCTGACCATCGATTAAGGAAGCTGGCTCACCCTATCTCCATGGCTGCGCCGAGGAACAGCCCTAAGATCAGCCCCAGGCCGGCTTTCCCGAGCAACGCGCCAAGTATCAGGCCTAACGCCGTCAACACGAACGTCTTCCTGCCCCTGAACCTGCCCCCGCTGTCCCCGTTGAAGAACTTCCAGTCAAGCCAGTCTACGAGTCCGAGCATGTACTTGGGGCTGCTCCTCCTAGCCTGATCGAAGGCGTACACTATTCCGCCTAACAGGGCATAGGATAGGGCGAGTATCGTCGGCGTTATACCGTTGCCTGGCTCCGCGAAATAGAAGTAAGTCAAAACGATGGGGCCGACGCCGAATAGGGCCATGAGTACGTAGAAGACGTTGTTGAGTTTCTTCTTGATGAAGCTTCTCCGCTGGTTCTCCAGTAGGGGTGCGAGTTCGACGGCCTCCGCGTCCAGGTCTTCGTTCATGTGGTTGAGCACGCCGACGGCTTTACGCCCCAACTGTGTCAGGCGGTAGAGCCCGTCATCGTCCTTCTCGATAAATCCTGTCATCTCCTTAAGCTGGTAGTTTAGTTTGCTTGTGGTCAAGCCAGTCTCGCCGAGGATGCCGCTGTACTTCACTCCCTCAGGCGTGTTCTCTAGGATGCGAAGGATCATCCTTCTCTCGACGTGGCCCAGCACCCTTATCACCGCGTCTTCAACGTTTTTCCGCTGCATTTTATTCACATACGCCTAAAATTACGGGCTTTTAACCCTTCTTGACTGTTTAAACGTGACAAGAATTCCTGTCAAACGGCCTCATCATAATCGAAATGATGAGTCACCGTATACTTGTTTTCGGCTTGGTTTCACGGGCTAAAAGAAGTGGAATAGTTATCTCTTCTGTTACGTCCTCTATCATTGGCTCTTATCGTTTGCCTTCTGACATGTGCTGTTGACATATCTTCCAGCTTCCATCACGTCTCTCCAGGACCCCCGTCCATCGTATGTCCTTCGCGCCCCAAGGCTCCCCATCGAACTCTCCCTCATCGTCCACCATGGCCGAGAACCAGGCCACAGCCCCCGTCTCTGAGATCACTATCCTCAGGTTTCTGATGTCGTATCCCTTGGCCTTGTTCCGCGGGTCCATCCAGCCATCCAGGTATTTCTCAAACTCGCTCCACCCCACGACGGTGGAGTCAGGGAAATACGTGAAGAAGTCTTCGTCTTTCGCGAAGATGCTTTCAAAGAGCGGCCGGTCTTTGGTTAGGGCCCATCCGAAGGAGTCGTGGAGTATTCTGGTGATCTCATGCTTGTCTCTGCTCTTGTCTAAACTGGGCAAGTCCTATCGAGATGTTGACTTTTTATTAAAATATAATATTTTTGCAGAGAAGAACAGCGAGTCTACAATAAAGTTTAGAACAAACCAGAGGAGATGCGCGTGATTCGTGAGAAGAGGGTGGGCAGGGTGGCGCCTTGTGGCAGCGTTATCCCATACCTGTCCTTCTTACTGTGATCCCTGTGGCGGCTGCCCCTCGCTAGACCATTCAATGTGACAGAGGCGCATTTGCCTCTGTTATTTGGTTTCTTTCTCGAAGATCAGCTCGAAGTAGTCGGGCGCCCCGCCCGCACCCACGGATATTGATGGAGCGAATACCTGAACCAGCCTCCATCCCTGCTCCGCGTGCTGTTCAACCAATCTATGGTAGTCTTCTCTCGGCTTCCTCGTCATCAACCCACTCAGATCCACTTTGACGAACTTGTACTCGTACACTATCTTTCCCTCAATCATTAATGCGCACGCGCGTAATAATAAGAAATTCTAACAATCTCTACTATACTTCAATCAACAATTTGAAAATGAGACCTAACGCGTGTTGCCGTGCTATTGATGTTTGATCTTGGGTAGACGATGGCTCGATCAAGCTGGAGGAAATATTAATGAGTGAGACGTCTTTTGAGTTGATTCCATGGGAGTCCACATCGCGGTAATTGGAAACGGGCGGATAGGCCGCCCGACGGCGTACACCCTCTTCAACGAAAGGCTAGCAGAAGAGTTCTCGGTGGTTGACACCAAGCCGGGTCTGGCGTGGGCGTTCGGCGAGGAGCTGAGCCACGTCGCTGCCAGCCTGAGGTACGACGTCGAGATCAACACGTACGAGGAGGACGAAGACGTGCTGGGGGCGGACCTCGTGGTGGTGTGCCCCGGCAAGCCCCGCATCCCGGGCGTCCAGATGGACCGGAGAGACCTGGTGGCGGCGAACGCCGAGATCATAAACCACGTAGCGGAGGTCATGCCCCCCAACAACCCTGACGCCAGGTGGGTGATAGTCACGAACCCCGTGGACGCCATGGCGACCCTCTTCCGGAGGGTCTCGGGGGCCGAGTACGTCATAGGAACCGGCGACCATCCCGACACCCTCCGGTTCAGAACCAGGCTCGCGAGGGACCTAGACGTCCCGGTGTCAGGCGTCGAAGGCTACGTCGGCGGCGAGCACGGGTCAGCGGCGTACCCCCTCTGGTCCACCGTCAGGATAGCGGGCAAAGCGTTGAGTGACTACCTATCGGAGACAGGGAAGACCCTCGACAGGGAGGAGGTCGTGGGGTACGTGAGGGGCGTCTCCAAGAGGGTGGTGGACATCGTCGGTGGCACCGAGGTGGGCCCCGCCGCGGGGTTCAGGGACATAGTCAGGTCCATCCTCCAGGACAGGGGTGAGACGTACAGCGTTTCCCACCCCCTGAAGCTGCCGGGCCTACCCGAGGAGGTGAACGTCGGCGTACCCACCCGCGTGGGCCTTGAGCTGGGCCCCAACATATGGGACAAACTCCCCAAGGAGGAGCAGGCCAACGTAGTCGAGGCGGCCAAAGCGATACACGCCAACTACCTCACGGGTCTCAGAGCCGTAGGGAAGGCCTGAGATTACACCACGATCTCGTCCACCATACCCTCGACCTTCTCGGCGACGGCTCTTACTCCGACTATACGCTTGCTTAAAGATGGATCGCTGAAGAGTGCTACAGCTAGTCTTCCCTTCGCTGCTCCCCGCAGAAGACGTCAATAGTCGTCGCCCATGAGGGTCTTCGCAGACCCGACGGCGAGCCTGTACGATGTCGCCGTAAAAATGGTGGCCACGAGTAGCGAGGCGGCGAACCCGGCCCAGACGGGAAGCCTGTCCCAAGCCGTTGACAGGCCGTAGGGCGCGATCGTCGCAACGACGCACAGCACCAGTAAGACGAACCCAACCAAGGTGCCGGCGCCCGAGACGAACCGGGCCCGAGGAACTTCCGTGAAGTCCACGAACCCTATCCCCAATAAAACCCCTAGTATCCCTACCTCCATAAAAACCACGAAGACAAGCGCGGAAACCAGCACCATATCTGACGCGCCAAGGTTCGAGACCAACCAGTAAACAACCAGCAGCGTCAAGACAGTTGGCGCTGACGTCAAGGCCGTGAAAGCCCACTTGGACTTGACCAGATACCTCGAAGAGACAGGCGATGCTACAACCCCGCCGAAGTTCGAGCCTTCCTGACCAAAAGAGACTAGGCCGAGATAGAACGCGAAAAACGCGGCGGCGAAGCCCATCTGCGTTACGAACCCCACGCCTTCCTCGACACCCATGTCCCCGCTCAGGAAAGCGGGCCCCGCGTTGATCATAGCCATAACAATCATCGTCATAGGCACCGCTAGAACCCTCATCATCTCCCTGCGCCGGATCAGCGACCTCAAGTCTTTCTGGACGAACGCCCAGATACGGCCGCCTCCCCTCCACGGGCTCCTCGAGGCGCCGCTGGGGGCGGCTCCTGATGCGTGGGACGCTGCCTCGGGCACCCAGTATCTGGCTTTAAGGTTGACGGCCGCCCCGAACACAGCGGCGGTGAACGCGGCGCTAGACGCCACGTAGAGGGCGAGGGGGGCCGGCTCCCAGGCGATGTATGATTTGAGCGCCATGGAGGGCCAGAGCAACGGGATGAACCAGACCTGCTCAAGGGTCACCGAGAACCATTGGAGTATCCTCAGCAGGTAGACGACGTTGAACATCATGGAGAACACGACGAGGAGCAGGAGACTCCCCAGCTGCCTCACGAAGTTGCCGACCCCCGTCCCGCCGCGGCGGCGGTGGCCGCCTCTGTTTATAAGCGCCCTCACCGACTCCATGAAGAACGTGCCCAGAGCTGCTCCGACGACGCCCATGGCGAATGAGACCAGCCAGAGGCCTGGGTCCCTCGTCATGTAGGCGAGGCCGAGGGCGGCCCCGTACATGATGGCGGCCAACGGCAGGGAGGAGTAGAGGTTGGCGAGGCTTGACGCCGTCACGTACTCTGGGGCTCCGATGGGTAGCCAGTTTACCATGTCAACCGTAGCCGTGGACTCGGCCTGTCCGTACTCAGTCATGTAGCCGTATAGTATACTGCTGAAGGCCATGAAGGAGGGCAAGAACACCAAGAACCGAGGCAGCAACGCCTCAAGGCCCGTGTCCTCGCCGCCAAGCATGACCACGATCACCATGGCGGAGACCATGAACGCGGCGGCGGAGAAAACGAAGTTGGAGTAGCCCGGGGAGCTGGGCTTCCCCGTCTTGGACCTCACTCTCGCAGATGACACTATGAGCACCCGTGTCAGCCCAAGCGTGACTTCAAGGTCCATGCCTGTCACTTCGCGAGGGCGTTCACTATCTCGTCTATGCCGCTGACCTCGGTGAGCTCCAGGAACACGTCTTCTAGGGATGACCCCGGGTTGGAGGCGAGGCTACGTATCTCGGCGGGCGTCCCCTCGGCGATCTTCTCGCCTTGGTGGATGACGCAGAGCCTGTCGCAGAGGGCGTCTGCTATCTCCAGGGCGTGGGTGCTCAGGACGGTTGTCGATCCCGCGTTGGCCAGTCTTCCAAGGAGGTCCTTCATTATCCTCGCGGACTTGGGGTCCAGGCCTCCGAGGGGCTCGTCCATGACCAGCACACTTGGTCTGTGGAGTACGGCGCCCATGATGGCTACCTTCTGCTTCATGCCGTGGCTGTACCCGTTGACCATGTCGTTCTCCCTGCCCTCCAGCTCGAATGCTCTCAGGAACTCCTGGATGCGCTTCTCCTTGGCGGCCTGATCTACTCCGTACACTTTGCCTAAGAAGTCAAGGTACTCATGGCCCGTGAGATAATCGTAGATCATGGGTGGGTCCGAGACGTAGCCTAGGTCTCGCTTGTAGTTGATGGGGTCGTCTCGGAGGGCGAGGCCTTTCACAGTTATCTCGCCTGTGTCCGGCTTCACAAGCCCCATGATCATCTTCAGAATAGTGGTTTTCCCCGAGCCGTTTGGCCCTAATAGCCCGTAGACTTGGCCGCCCTCTATCTCTAGGCTCAAGCCCCTGACGGCCCTGACGTCTCCGTAGGTCTTGGAGACTTTCTTTAGCCTCACGCTGACACTATCCACCATCAGGCTTGATCAACTCTACTCGCCTATAAAGAACTTGAGTGCCGTTAACCGTAAAGCACCATCGGGATGCGGTTGCGTGCAGCCACCTTGTCGACATAGTTAAAGCTGAATTACTGAACATGCTGTACCCTTGCTTATAGGTGGTTCGTCGGCTGCCGTGTCCCTCGGTGTCTTTCCATCAACTTTTTTTATCTGTTTAGACTAAACATTGTGCGGCGTGACTGGGAGAGACAAGCTTTACTACCTGCTCGGGGTGCTGCTCCTGTTGTTGGCGGTCTTCATAGACAGGGACCTCTCTGACGCTCAGCAGCTTCTAGAAGGCGCCGTGATCTTCTTCGCGTTAATAATGGGGAGCATCTTCGTCATCTACTTGAAAGAGAGGGGAGGCACGGGGCCCTACGTGCCTGTCTGACGAGGAGAGTTTACTCGGCTTCCCTGTACCACTCCTCTGGGGCGCCGTCCGTCTCGGGGTCGTAGCCGCTGGGCAGCAGCTCCTCGATGCCGAGGATCTCCGTCACGAATACCTCCACGACTCCCTTGACTGTTGTCCCCTCTGCGAGGTGACCGCCCACGGTGGGCACGTCCCAGGCTCCGCCGACGACGTAGTGTATGGCCGGGAACGGCTCGGGCTCGCCGTCGACGAGCCGGGTGAGGATCATGCCGCTCATGCTGATGAGCATGGACAGGTTCTCGAAACTAGCGGCTGACTCGTTGTGCCAGTTGCTGGGGTCGTGGGGGTTGGGGCACCACATGTACATCTTGGCCGGGCTGAAGCCGCCCATGAACGCGGCGTGGATCTTGCCGAACCTGATGCCCTTGTCCTTGGCGAATCGTTGGAGGGCCTTGTAGACGTCCGCGCCTGTGGTCATCCTCACTATGTACTCGCGG